>Ga0302114_10000764_pt1 | contig 21879 bp, 20 predicted proteins | sample AG5_Surface_MG_FD_203107 | JGI IMG/M metagenome (GOLD analysis project Ga0302114, IMG submission 203107) | Marine microbial communities from Western Arctic Ocean, Canada - AG5_Surface | ecosystem: Environmental > Aquatic > Marine > Oceanic | place: Canada: Western Arctic Ocean | collected...
GCGGAACTGGAAGAGGCGGATGATGACACGAAAAACAGCTCCGTCGTTGTCGCCGGCGATCGCGTAACGCAGGACAGCGAAACCAACGCAACGAAAGCCAAGCGAGACGCGGACACCAACTCCACCTCGGATTCGGCGGGAAGCGGCGTTTCGGGCGGCGTGCCGGGAGAAGGCGAGCGAAGCGCTTTGGCGGTGGTGAAAACCTTGCTGGAGTGCGGCGCCGATCACGGTGCGTTCGTGGTGGATAGCACGCCCCTGCACATGGCCGCCCTCGGTGGGGCGACGGATGTGGTGGACGTACTCATGGAAGCCGGCGCGGACGCAAACGCGCGCGCGCCGAACGGATACACCACGCCTCTTGAAGCCGCCGCGCGGTACGCCGCGGATATTCTGCTGGACCGGCGGGACGAAAAAGTGTCAAGCCGCTACCGACGACACCGAGTCTCAGACAGGTACGCGCGATCCGCAGACGACAGCGATACCGACTCCAGGGTGGATGAGTTACTCGCCGCGCGAGGCGAGTACGACGACGACGACCTTTCCTTTGACGACGACCCTCGGTACGACGACCCGTACGGCGACGACGGCGGGTGGTACGACGACGACCAAGGCTCTCGCGGGGAGTTCGGGCGGTCTAACCGGCGGCGCGACGTTCTGTTCGCGTCGAAAATGAAAAAATCCGGAGCCGACCGCGGGGACCTCGTTCGGGACGACGACGACGACGACGACTCGTACGACAGCCGCGAGAGCGACGACGACGACGACTCGTTTTACGGCGGCGGCGACGACGACGCCGCGATGGCGGCGTTGCGGGACGCGGAAGGCCCGTTGAGGGCGGCGCGGCACCTTGTTACGAAGTGGCACGCGCAGGTCACGCCGCACGCGTTGGTTGGGGCGTGTCGCGCGGGGGACGAACTCACCGCGTTTGCGCTGCTTGACGCGTGCAAAAAAGCGTGGGACGAAAAAAAAACGGACCTGTCACCGGAAGCGCTGGTCAAAAGCGTGGCTCGAAACACCACGGCGTTGCACGCGGCGGCTGAATCCGGGTGCGTCGCGATCGCCCGGGCTTTGATTGAAAAAGGGTCGCCGGTTGATTTTCGGCGGCCTGACGATGATGCCACGCCTTTGTTCGTCGCCGCGAGAGGCGGACGGCCGGGGATGATTGCTTTTCTGTTTTCGCAAGGCGCGGATATCGAGGCGCTTTGCAAAACCGCGGATCGCCGGGAGGGACACGACACCGTGACCCCGCTGGTGGAAGCCGTGATGTCCGACCAAGCCGCCGCCGCGGCGAGGCTCATCGCACTGGGCGCTGACGTCAAAGCCCCGAACAGCTGGATGCCTCCGTTGCTCACTGCGACGCTTCGGTCAAACGCCACGATCACGCGGATGCTCCTCAAAGAAGGCGCGGACCCCCGCGTTGGGGTCGGCGGGATGACCCCGCTCGGCCTCGCCGTGATGACGCGACAGTCGGATTTGGTACACGCGCTGTTGGACTGGCGCGGCGACGACGACGGCGACTCGACCGGGGACGACGAGAGCCAATCCAAGAAACCGCGGAAAGCGATGTCCACGGAATCGGACGACGACCTGTTCGACTCGCCATTATCCATGCTGGACGCGGGCGTCGCCGAGCCGGGGGAGGACCCTTTGGTGATCGCGGCGGCGCGCGCGCGCGCGCGGGAAGCGCGAGACGCGAAGGGCAAAAAAGCGAGAAAGAAAAATAAAAACTCACCGTCGAAGTTCGTCCGGGTGGATCCGGACGAGCCCATCGACGCGGCGGTGCTGGATGACGGGGACCCGGAAATGTCAAGCGCGTGTCAGTGCCCGGTGTGCCAACGACGCGGCAGAGACGGCGAGGGCCGGGACCCGGCGCAGTGCACGCCCGTGGATCGAAACGCAAACGCGTCCAACAATTCAAACCCGTCAAACTCAACCGGCGGCGCGTCGTACGGCGCGGAGCGGCACCTGACACCATTGGCGGCGGCGGCGAAGCTGGATGACGCGGAAACCGTGAGGGCTTTGCTAGCGGCTGGGGCGAACCCGGAACGCGCGTCAGGAGGCATGCCTCCCTTGGCGCACGCCGCGGGCAAGGGGAGCTGCGCGGCGATCATCGCGTTGCTCGACGGCGGCGCTTTGCTTGAATCGCCCGCGTCTCTTCCCTTGACGCCACGGGACGGCCGGACCCTGACCCCGCTAGGCGTCGCCTCCGAAGCCGGCGAGCTATCCGCCGTTGAGTTGTTGTTGGAACGAGGCGCGGACCCGAACGGCCCGCCAAACGACGGCTTCGAGCCCCCCCTTTGTTGCGCCGTCACCGACCCCCCGGACGACGAGTTTGGAAACCCTGTGGTTGGCGTCGTGAGGGCGCTCATCGCCGCTGGCGCGGATCCGAACGCCTCAAAAGAAGACGCGCAGTCGCCTTACTCGCCCCTAATGGTCGCCGCCGGCGCCGGGTCAGTCGCGGTGGTCAAGGAACTGTTGGACGGCGGCGCGGACCTTGAACACGTCGTGCGGGTCACCGTCGGCGACAGCGGCGGCCCGCGCGGCGGCCCCGATCGCAAGTGCCACATAACAGCCCTGCTGCACGCCGCGTACTGCAACGAACTGGACGCCGTGCGCTTCCTGCTGTTACAAGGTGCCAAGCTCGGCAGCGCGGACCGGGAGGCGATGAGCTTGGTGTGCGACCATTTACGAAGCAAAGCCAGCGTGGGCGTACCGGACGCCTCCGCGACCTTGTCCCTCCTGAGGCACCAAGCCGACGCGGAGGCGGACGAGGAGGATGAAAAGGCGGAGCAGCGGTTGCGGGAGGAGCGCGCGCGGGCGGCTGAGCTGAAGGAGGAACGCAAGCGCGCGCGGAAACAAGACGCTGCGAACGCGGAGCAAGACGCGATCAAGAAGGCTGAGGAGGAACTGCTCGGTAAGGCTGAGGAAGAGAAAGCCGAGGCGGAACGACTCGCGGCTAAAGTGCGGAAACAGGAGGAGTACAAAAAAGAACAGGAGCTGCGGAAAAGGGAAGCCGCCGCGAAACGCGCGGAGGTGAAAGCGGAGAAGGACACCAAGAAAGCCGCGGCGGAGGCGGAGGCGGCTGCGGAAAAGGCGGAGCAGCAGAAGGTCCTGGATGAGGTGCAAAAGATGGTGGCTGACTTGGAAATCAAACGCAAAGCGGACGAAGCGGAGAAGGAACTGAAAGCGCGACGGGAGCGGGAAAAAGTCATCAAGGAGGAGCTTCGTTTGGAAAAAGCGGAAGCGGAGAAGGAAGCGCTCGAGGTTGCGAAGAAACAAAAGGAACTCGCCAAGGAGCTGAAGAAGAAAGAATCCGCGGCGGCGCAAGGTGCTGCTAAGGGTTCCTCTGAAACCACCACGGTGGCTGCTACTGCGGCTGCCTCTGTTTCCACGGGAGGCGGCCTGCAGAAGCCTTCGAAAGCGGCCGCCGTTTCCGCCGCCGCGCTGTCCGCCGCCGCCGCGAAGGCGCACCTCCTGGCGCGGGACACCGCGGAAGGGTTCACCGGCCCTGCGACGAAAGTGAACAAGGACGATGCCGCGGAAGCCGCGTCGTGGGCGCAACCCGGAGGTTTCTTCGTGTTCCTGTGCAACGACAGCACGGAGGAGGAGTGCTACGAGCGAGGCCTGATGGGCGCCCCAGCGAAGTTCTGGGACAACACCGTGGACCACGTCAAGGCTGGCACCACGTTGGTGTTGTACAACTTCGCGGCGAGAACGTTGACAGGTAAGTATTTCCCACTGATCACATTCCGCCGACTGATTGCCCATACTCGTACCAGAAGGGACTATTACCTCTGCCCATTACCCTGACTGTTTACTCATACACATTACGAGAGACTGACACCTTTTTTTATTATCAGGCCCGTACGCCGCGACCGGTTCGCCGAAGTGGAACGAACACGCTGATGCGTGGCAAGGCGGGCGCGGGGCGCCTCCTGGAAAGAGGCTAGTCTCCGCGTTTCCCGTGCAAGTCACGGTAGGCACGTCACCTATCATGGAACCCGTCACCGCGCTTCTTGGCGGGGATTTCAAACCCTCCGTGGGCGGGTTACCACTAGGTTCACCAGACAACACCAGACGCGACATAATCGTCACGAAACTGCGCAACGCGGCGAAGGAACAAGGTATGAACTGCCCCACCGCGAGCGAACGCCGGCGAAGCGTGAGCATCGCGAAAGCCAAAGCGTATGTTGCTACTTCTGGTGCTGCAGTTGCGGCACAAGGTACCCACCTCACCGGAGGTACGGGTACGCAACAACAGTCTGGTAGCAAGAAGAAGGGGTCCAGCCCGGATGCGGTGGAAAAGACCGCTCCCGCGGCTTGGGCGGCGCCGCCGGCGACTTCTGTTGTTTCCACCGAAACCGAGCAGCACAACTCCTCGAAAGGGCCTTCGCCGAAGCAAACGGACAAGGCGCAGTCCTCCGCCAAGGGTAAGAAAAGCGCTTCGTCTCCCAACGCGAAGGAACCGTTGGGCGCGGAGACGGGTACCGGTACCGAGAGTGACAAAGAAAAAACTGCAACCAAGAAGGAAAAGAAAGCCGCCGCGAGGAAGGCGCTGAAGGATGCGAAGAACACGCAACAAGGGTTGGGCGCGTCGCCGGAAACGAGCGTTTCGAAAACAAACCCGGCGACACACCAAAACCAGAAGCAAAGCTCCCCCGCTTTGGCGGGCGACGCGATCGGCGCCGCCGCGATCTCGTCGTCGTCGCGGGGACAAGTCTCTCCCGCTGGGCAAGTCGCGAACGCGCCTGCGTATCAACCTCAAACTGCGCCTGCGTATCAACCTCCGGCGGCTGAGTATCAACCTTCATCGGTTTCCAACGAGTACCAAACCCAAGGGTACCTCGGCGGTCTGGCGCATACGCAGCGCGCGCCCATGGCGACACTCGGAGGCTCCGCGATCGGCGCCGCGCATTCCGTCGGCGGCGATGGACTGGCCGGCTCGGGAAGCGGCTTCGGCGGCGGTGGGTTCGGCGGCGGCGGCAGCGCGTTCAGCGCGAACGCGTACGGCGGCGCGTTCGCGTCGGGCGGCGGGTTGGGCTTGGGCGGAGGATCGGGAGGGCTTGGCGCGGGGTTGGGCAACGGCGGCGGCGGGTGGAACCCGCTTGGCGGTTTCGGCGGCGGTGGGTTCGGAGGCGCTGCGATTGGAAGCGGCCCACTCGGAGCCAGCGCACCCATCACGGGCGGTTTGTTCGGCGGCGGCGGCGGTATCTTCGCCGCGCCCAGTTCCGTCAATCCGTACGCGCGAGGCGGTAACTCTGCGCATCAACAAAACGCGCCGCCGCCCGGGTTCAACGGAGGCAACGCGTTTGGAGCGCCGGGAGGACAACAAAACCAACACCCGGTGGGAGGGGAAAACAACGCGGACGAGCGTCCCTCCTTCGCGCAGGCGGAACAGCTGTTTCCGTGGTTGTCCTGAGCGCGAGCGGCGAGAAAGTTTGAGCACTGAAATCACAAGAAACTTTGACACGCCGCGTTTGCCATCGCGCGTTTGCTTTTTACTGAAACGTGTTGAGTCGTTATTCATACTCCGGTACACCACACTCTGCTGCTAATGCCAAATGCGCCGTGGTGACGAGACCGCGTCGCGTTGGTCTGCTTTCAGCCGCGTGAGTCGGTTGCGTCGCACTCGAATCCCTCCCTCCCAAATTCCCAAATAATAACGACCTTGCGAAAATCGGCAAATGTCCATTTCGTTCCATCTCTTCACCCGGGCCTGCACTCCTTGTCCGCGCCCGCGATGGCCCCGGGTCCACCCGTCGCGGATGACTTCGACGCCGCTTTGAACCTGGAGGAGATCCACCTGGACGAGGGCTGGGAAGACGGGTTGCGGTGCGTGTCGCGACCCCAACGTTTTTTTTTTCGTTTCGCCCGAGACGCGGCCGCCGCCTCATCTTTTGCCTCCCCTACCACGCGCGTCGGCGTGTCCTCTTCCTTCCTTCCACTGACACGACCCTTGACAAATCAAACACAGCGAGGGCGAAACCCTGGGGGTGGTGGAGGGCAGACAAACCGGTTTCGCCAAGGGGTTCGAAATAGGCCAGGAGATGGGTTTCTACGCGGGGTGTCACGCGGTTTGGGTGCGGTGTGTGGAGACGGACCCTGAGTGTTTCAGCGAGCGAGCCTTGCGAGGCGTCCACGCCTTCGGCAAAACAATAACCACGTTTCCAATTCACGACCCGTTGAATCCAACGATTCTGGATGTTTTAAACACCGTCCGGGGGAAGTTCAAAACAGTCGTGGCGTTGCTTGGAATGCACAAGGAATACAACGCCAGGGACACGAGCGGGGGGGCGGGGATGAGCTTTTAAACGTCACGTAGATTAAATAAATGTAAAATCGATTTTGTACATCCGGCGGCTATGTTTATTCCGAGTTCTATCTATACATCACGGCACCTACGCACCACGGTACATGCACATCACGACGACGCCGCGGCGCCGAGTTTGCGGCTGTGTGTGTGTGTCGTGCCGTTGCTCGTATTTCGATTTCGTGGTTTGTCGTCGGATTCACTTTCGTTTTGTTTATTCTTCCCAGACGCGAAGCTCATCGCGCGTGCGTCGCGGTAAAACACCAGGTGAATTATTGTCAACACCACTAGCAAGTACATCAAGGACATGCCTATCAGCGCTGCGTGTAGCACGCGTATTTGTACGTCCCGTTGCACGGAGAAGGTTGCAATAAAAGCACCCAACCCTATGGACGTTCCAAGCACGAACGCGGAAACGCTGGCGAACAAAATCGCGCAGGTTGCTTTTTTCGGGGACAAAGTGTGCAGCACGGTCACCCTGTTGCCGTTGAAGTTGAACGACAACCCGCACTTCCCGTCAGGGTGATCCATCGCGTTCCACACGCGTAACAACCTCGTTTGCCATCGCGCCGCCCGCTCCTGCTTTAACCGGGACAGGTTCGTGAGCATCGCGCGTTTGATGAGAAATTCGATTCGTGCGTTTCGAGCACCAACGTAGCTGGACAAGCCTTCACAAGCCAAGAGGAGCGCGCACTTCGCGCACTTCGCCGCGAAGTCACGCGGCCGCCGCGCGGGGTTCCGCAAACCGAAAGGGACGCGAGACGGTACCGAGCGATGTTGGAGGAAGGCGCGTTGGGTAGGCACGCGCGGGCGCCAACTGAAAGAATGGGAGACAAATCTCCATTTTGAAAAAAATCCGAGCCTCGACCGCACCAAACTTCGACTCGAAGTTTGGTGTAACCGCTGCGTTCCTGGCAGAGTCCGACAGACGTCGACACCGCCGGGTGTGTGTTCGGGTTCGACTTGGTCGACCTGAGATACTCGTGGTGGGCGTCGCCGTAGCACCGGCGAGTCGTTTAGACGACACCGCGGACGGGGTTTACACCACCAAGGCGACTAAGCCTCGATGTGCTAACCCGTGAAACACCCTTGGCCTAAGGATAGGGGCTCCGAGTGGCTTTCACTTCGATCTCGGATAGGACCAGGGATAGGACCACCGTTGACATCCCCGTTACGGCATTTGCAGTCGGGAGGCGTTTACGAACACCCGCACCCCGTGCTTGACAGTTTTGCGGGATGAGCGTCAAGAGCGATGGGTCGTCGCAGCCAGGAAGCGCCATGGGCAAACGCTCAATCTCGACGGACAGTTTCTTAAGGGAAGTGACCAACGATGGTTTGCCCCGGAGCTACTACGGCCGAACGAACCGTACGCCACTGAACCTAGCCGTGTGCGTCGGGGGCGTTATCGGGAGCTTGTGCATTTACGGCGTGTTACAGGAACGCTTGATGACTATTCCGTACGGCGGCACCGACGAGGAACCCGAGACCGCGGAGATGTTCACTTCCTCGGTTTTTCTCGTGTTGATGAACCGGCTGGTAACGGTGTGCGTAAGCGCGCTCGGGATCGTTTTGACCGGGGACTCGTTCAAGATCACCACGCCCCTGAATCTGTACGCCGCTATCGCGTTCGCCAACCTGGTCACCACGGTGTGCCAGGTACGTGTTGCGCGGTTCCCAAATCAGGCGGCACGCGTCGTCGCCGGTTGTCCGCCCGTACATACGTAACACAAGCGGCCTTTACAAGACGTCTCACCTTTTCCTTCCCAATCGCAGTACGAAGTGCTGAAGTACCTAAGCTTCGCCGCGTCCACGCTGGCGAAGTGCGCGAAGATCATCCCGGTTATGATTTGGGGGAAAATAATTCTGCACAAGAGTTACGGGTGGCGCGATTACTTCATGGCCGCGCTCGTTACCGGGGGGTGTTTTTTGTTCGTGTTGGACCGAGGCGTGATTCAAAACCGACAGCTGCGGCACGGAGGGACGGTTCGAATCCTACCCGAAAAAGGAGGCACGCCGCCGGCTCCTTTTTATTACGAATCCATCGACGGTTCAGATCCCGTGGTTTCCTACAGCAGCTACTTCGAGCACGATTACGCCTCCGCGGGTGATGAGTTGAACACGACGTACGTACCGGACGAACCCGAAGAAACCGGTGCGCAGATGCTCAGCGAGCTCGTTATGGGCGGCGGCGGCCACCTCATGGACGCCGTGATACACAAAGGCCAGACCCACATGTACGTCCTCGGTACGGCGATCATGTGCGTCTACCTCGGTTTCGACGGATTCACGTCGACGTTCCAGCAGAAGCTGTACCGGCACTACACCTGTTCCATCTTGAACCAGATCTTCTTCACCACATGTTTCAGCGCGGTGTTCTCCTTAGGCTGGTTGTTAAGCACGAACCAACTCACGGAAGTGGTCCTATTCATGGGCCGCCACCCGGGGGCGATTCAGGATGTTTTCGTGCTGAGCGTCAGCGCGGCGGTTTCGCAGTTTGCGATTTCGTACACCATCTTTTGCTTCGGCGCGGTGACCTTGGCCTCGGTGATGACGTTCCGGCAGTTCATATCCGTGGTGATTTCGTGTTTCCTGTTCGGCGCGCCGTTGTCCGTGTTGCAGTGGTCAGGGCTCGCGATGGTGCTGGCGCCGGTGTTTGACCGAGTCTGGCAGGAACGGCGCCAGCCTGAGATTTTCAGCAAATCCCCGGGGGGGGTGCAGGTACGTATGTATTGGTATTGGGCCTTTACCAAATCCGGGGACACTGTTTTCTTTCCCATACGAGACTGACACTTTCTTTTTCACAATCAGACGACGTACGGGGGAAACTTTTACGACGAGGTGGATGAGAGCCCGCGCGCAGGGGGCGGGTTCGGGGGGGCGAATACCGGGGCGATTCCGGAGAATTATTTCAGCGCGAAAGGCACGGGGCACACGCCGCGGTCGTCAAACAACTTTTCGCCGCGCAGCTCGGAGAGTACGCCGCGCTCCAGCGCGTCGGAAGGGCTGTTTTTTCGCGCGCCGAGCGAACGCCCCGACGCGGACGACCGAAGTAAGTTAGGAAGGAAGTAGTACCGGTCGATACGCGGTGATGCACGCGAACGAGTGCGGACTAGACAGTAGATCTAAGTAGTTGAAACCAATAGGGATGGAAAACCATTGAGAAACAAAAAGCAACACTCGACATAATCAGTAGTGAGAGAGAGTCTTCGTCCCATCACACACTCCTCACCGCGCGTTCGCGATGGGTGTGTTCCCGCACGCCGTCCACGTGCCGTGTGCCTTTGGTGTGCCGTGTACGGTGTCGCGCCGGGACGTGCGTCGCCCCCGAAGTCGCCACTGCGTGCCCCCAAACGCGTCGCCAAACGACGACGCGACGACGTACGTCCCAACCGATCGCGTCGCTGCGTTGCAAAGCGAAGGCGCGTACGCGGTGCTGGCGAAAGCCACGGCGCTTGAGAAACAAGGGCGGAACATCGTGCATTTGGAAATCGGCCAGCCCGGTTTTCCGACACCGGCGCATGTCGTGGAGGCGGGCGTTCGCGCTATTCGGGAAGGCAAGACGAAATACGCGGCACCGGACGGCACTCCGGGGTTACGACAAGCCATCGCTACACATGTTTCGGAAACCCGGGGCGTTTCCGTTTCGCCGGAAGAAGTAGTGGTGGGTCCGGGCGCGAAGCCTGGTTTATTTTTCCCCACCCTCTGCCTTGTGAACCCCGGCGACGCCGTGATTTACCCCGACCCGGGGTTCCCGACGTACAAAGCCATGATATCCGTCGCCGGGGGCGTCCCCGTCCCGGCGCCGTTGCGCGCGGATGGGAAAAGCTTCGACATGGAGGTTTTACGAAAATTGATAACGACAACAAAGCCAAAGCTGCTCGTGGTGAACTCCCCGGGAAACCCCACCGGGGGGGTAGTGCCGTTAGAGGACATCACGGAAATCGTCCAGCTCGCCATTACACACGATTTCTGGATCATGAGTGATGAGATATACGGCCGGCTGGTGTATGACGACACGGTCGCGCGCTCTTGCATTTCCGTTCCGGGCGCGAAATCGCGCACGATCCTGGTGGACGGGTTTTCGAAAACGTTCTGCATGACGGGATGGAGGTTGGGGTGGGCCGTGATGCCTGCTGAGCTGGCGCGACAAGTAGAGCTTTTAGCAACGCACTCCTACGGCTGCGTCGCCCAATTCACGCAGGAAGCCGGGGTCGCGGCGCTTACCGGTTCGCAAGACGGTGTCGAGGAAATTAAAGCCGAGTATAAAAAAAGACGCGACTTCGTGGTGGAGTCGCTGAACGCCATAAAGGGGGTCAATTGTCCCATTCCAGACGGGGCGTTTTACGCGTTCCCCGACGTATCTGCGTACGGCAAGACGTCACAGGAAATCGCGGACGCGTTGTTAAACCAAGCCGGCGTCGCCGTGCTTCCGGGCACGGACTTTGGAAAAAACGGCGAAGGAAAAATTCGGATATCCTACGTGGGCGAGATGGAGACGTTGAGGGAGGGGATGAATCGGATCGCGAAGTACTTCGAGGGGCTGGAGGTGATGGAGTAGACGGTAGTAGTAAGAGATGTGTGGTACTAAGCAAATCTCAAACAGTTTTCGCGTCTCGATTCCCGTCGTCTCGAACATCTCGTCTCGAACGTCTCGTCGCGTACGTTGTCACAAAACGCACCGCACCCGTCCTCCTTACGAATCCGCGGATTGGATCCCCGCGTCCGTGATTTCGAACTCGCCCTCCGCTTCCGGCAGGTTGGGAGCATCGACAACCTTCAGAACCCGGTTCCCCGCCCGGCCTTTGCGCACGGCGCACCGGATGTGCGACGCGTGCGCCAGGACGTGCCCGCCGATGGCTTTCTTCGGGTCCGCCCCCGCGAAGGACATCCCCGAAGGGTCCGCCTGTACCTGGTTCGTGTACACCACCGCGACGTTGAACTCGTCCGCGAGTTTGTTCAGCATGCTGAGGAACTGCCCGAGTTTCTGTTGCCGTTCGCTGAGTTCGCCTCTTCCCGTGAAATCCACCCGGAAGTGCGCCATGATGGAGTCGATCACCAGCAGCTTGAACGGCTCTTCCGACATGCGCGCGGTCAGGGCGATGAGCGCGGTGCGCATCATCTCGTGCGTGAAGGTTCTGGCGACCAGGATGTTATCAAGAACAGCCTTGGCATCCAGGTTGAACCTGTCCGCTATTTTGACGATCTTCGACGCGCAGAACGTGCCTTCGGTGTCGATCCAAGCCACCTTGGCGCAACCCCCGCCTTCCTCAATCGGGAGCTGCGTGGTCACGGCGAGGGTGTGGCAAACTGATGAGATAGGTAAAACAAAGTGTCAGTCTTTCGGGCCATGTGATAGAGTACTCGAGTAATTACTCTGGGCAATCGGCAAACAGGGAGGCGGATTTGGGAAACGCAACACGTACTTTGTGTTTTCCCGGTTCGCCACTCGCCGTACATCTCGGTTATGGAGCGGGTAGGGACGCCCCCGCCGAGCACGGAATCCACGGTTTCCGCGCCGGTTTTGATGTGAATCGTATCCCGTCTCAGCTCCATGAATTCGGTCGCGGTCACGAACCCGCCCGCCTGTTCCGTGGGCAAAATCTTCGCGCACGCCTCGAGCACTTTGGCGTTTCGCCAGAAAAGTGTCAGTATTGTATGTGCAAACAGTCGGAGGGATTTGGGAAATGCAACACGTAACGTACTCTTCTCGACTTTTGCGTCGCTCAAGCCTTTCAGCTCGATGAGCTGTTTCTTGGTCACGGTGAGCAAGGACTTGACCGTGGCGTACCCGCCGTCCTTGCATTTCTGGTGTGTGTGGGTTGGCCGGGTTGGCCGGGTTAGGAAGGAGGTACGGGTTGGATTGTTTGTTTGATTCGAGGGACACGAAACGTGGACGCGAAGGGTAGTTTTCGCGTCCGTCCGCGCCGAAAACCCGAAAACGACGAAAAACACGCTAAGCGGCGAAGGGTAGTTTTCGCCGCTTTCTTTTTCGGCGTCGGTCGGCTTAGCGTGTTTTTCGTCGTTTTCGGGTTTTCGGCGCGGACGGACGCGGAGGGGTTTGAGAGGCGCGCGGGTTGGGTGTTCCGGATGTGCGCATCACGCGAGCGAGCCGCCTGTACGAACCTTGATGTCGGTCATGGATATGCCGGAGTTCTGCAGTTCCTCGATGGGCACGAACGGTTGCGGGAGCTGCTCGTACTGTGGCGGTCGGGTCAGGCGTGAGGGGGAAGAGCGTGTCAGGAACGGAAGAGCTGGGCGTGAGGAAGGAAGCGCGAGCGGGTCAAGAGGCGTTTGGGAGACGCGGTACGCGGAGACGACGCGCGCGCGGAGGACAGGACGGGCGTGGTGTGCGATGCGTCAGGGTGGGGCGGTCGATACCCCGCGACGTACGCTGGGCTCGTCCAAAGCACCTTCGTCGGCGTCCGCCTGGAGGGTTTGCGCGGTCGGGTCGTACGCCTGGGTCTGGGTGGTCGGTCGTTGCGACTGCGTCACCGCGACCGGCTGCGTGGCGGCGATTTGCGCCTCCATTGCGATGAGGGGAACGGGGGGGGGAGAGAGGAGGGGGGCAGGTTTGTGGAGACGCGAATGCGGCGTGAACGCGCGCGTGGAGTGAACGCCGCGGCCGAGGCGTTGTTTCAAGAGGGTGCCAAGAAACTTTTTCACACACAGCTGTGCGCCGAGACGACGACGACGAGACCGTTTTTGATTAAATACGCAACAACACGCTCCTCACATGCTCTGTTTCAGCTCCTTGACCATCATGTCGATGAAGGTATCGTTGCTCACGAGCTTGTACATCGCGGCCCTAACGGCGTCGCGATTCAGGCTCTGACCGCCCGGCGGGGATGGCGCCGGGTCGCTAACGACGGAAACCGTCTTTTCCTTTTCCTTCTTCGCTCGCGCTTTTTCTTTGGGCGCGACGGGCGCAGCCGCCGCGACTGGAACGGGCGCAGGCGCGGCGTATCCGGGCGGCGCCCCGTTTGTCGCGCTCGACACCGCGCCCCCTGAAGAAGCCGCGGCGAAGAACGCGGCGACGCTGTCTTCCCGTGGGTCCACCACCGGCGCGTGCGCTGCCACGGGCGCGAGCGCCGCGGGTCCCGGCGCCGGCGCCGCACTCGCCAGCGCCGTGCCGAGTTCCATCGTGGCCAGCGCGGTTTCCACGCTCATCCCGGTATGCGGCGCTTTCGGCCCGAACGCGTTTGTGATTTTGTTGAACAGCTCGGACATGGCGTCGCACTCTTCCTGTTTGTAAAACCAGATCCCGTTCACTTCGGTTTCGTTTTTGTACAGCAGGTAGGGCGGCGACCGCTCGAACTCGAAATCGCCGAGCAGGTTTTCCACCGTGTTTTCGGCGCTCAGTCGGTTCAGCACCACGAACTGGAAGATTGGTTCCACGGACCGCCGCACCACGAACAGCGAGCCCTCTACGTTTTTCCGTGACCACGCGGAAATGTCGATGTCGAAACCGTACAGAGTCACGTGGCTCGCGGTTCCCAGGATCTCGGTGACGTGCGGGTCACTCCGGCGCAACGTGGACAGCGTGGCGAGATCTTTGCTCTTCTCGTCAAGCAAGGGTTTCTTTTGCTTCGGCGCCATCGGGGCTGATGGTGGTGGTGGCTCACCCGGTCGGTTCAGTTCCTAGACTCGTTCGTCGCACGTGTTACGAAACACTCTACTAAACTCGTGTGTCTTGATCGGCACGAGCAATCGCTTCGATGCGCGTCTCGGTGTGCGCGGTGGTCCGCGATCGCGCCGAGATTATTTCCGCGCCCTGTCTGAAACAAACTTGACGAAGTACGTCGTCCCTCGAACACTCTCCGACTGTCGATTTTGTCGTCTGCCCTCACTTCGCTGCCTAGGCTCACTTCGCGCCGCGCGCGCGCCCCGGGCGCGCGTAGGGGTGTCGCGGAGGACGGGGCTCTCCGCGGAGCAGGTTGGGGAGAGGGAAGTCGCGTGAGAAGGACGTGAGGCGCACGAAGCGGTGGGTGGTGCGAGTGCGCTTTCTTTTTCGGTGCCGTTTCCCGGGCGCCTCCCATTCGCCAAATGCGGAAAGCCAGCGATGAGGTCGTCGCGGGGGCCTGGGCCGGTTTAGTGGGCACGGTGTTGGGGTACCCCCTGGATGTGGTGAAGAGCCGGATGCAGACGGGAAACATGGGTGGGGTGGGGGGATTTGGGAAGGCGAAGCACGGCAAGTTCAATGGACGGCACAACACAGTTCATAGGCCAACCTTCATTCGCACGTTTTCGCATCTCGCAAAGCAACAAGGCCTCGCCGGGATGTACAAAGGATTGGGCCCACCTGTCTGTATGATGATGATGATGAACTCGGTGAACTTCACCGTATTTAACCGGTTGAAAGATAAATTCGTGGGGGGTAATCACCCGGTCGGGTTTGGAACGAACACCTCCGCGATAAACTGGCGCGTCGTGGCCGCCGGCGCGGCGGTCGGCCCGCTGTGCGCCGCGATCGGCACGCCGTTCGAGCTCGTGAAACTACAACTGCAGCTGGACGGCGTGAATGCGACCAAAAACAACGGAGGTCAAAACAATTCAAACACGAAACCACTGAACGCGCACGCACCTCGTAACGGCCAAAACTACCGAGGGGCGCTGGATGCCGCGAAGAAGCTGTACAAATCGTACGGCCCTCGGGTGTTCTACCTGGGCTTCGGGGTCAACGCGGCGAGAGAGATGCTGTTCAACGCGATGTTCTTCGGAACGTACGAACACGTCCAGTTCGGGCTACGGAACGAGTATGAAAAACGAGGAGTCAACGAATCGACAGCGATAGCGTGTGCGGGTGGACTCGCAGGTGCTTTCGCTTGGTGGGGTAGTTTACCGCTCGATTGCGTAAAGAGCGGAATTCAAGGGCAGGATCTGCGGAACGGGGGCTGGGACGAATTGAGAAAAACGGGCAAGGTTGGCATTCGCGAATCGTACAAAAAAGTTTTGAAAACCAGGGGCGTGTTTGGTTTTTTCTCAGGCGCGGCGCCGTCCGTGGTGCGGTCGTTCCTCGTGTCTGGCTCCCGGTTCGTCGCCTTCGCGGGGGCCATAAAAGTCATGGAAGACGGTAGAAATGTTGCGTGAGGTGAATATGGAACTACTCTGCTGTTTCGTTGATACAGACGCCGCCGCCGCCAAGGCGGACGGTAATAACACACTTTCGCTGGTAGTATCGTATCACCACTCGTCGTCCTCGTCCTCGTCGTCGTCGTCATCATCGTCCTTGTCGTAGTCTATCGGCCAGCACCCCATCGGACCTAGCACGGACTCCGCGAGCGATCGAAGAACGAAGTGTTCGCCCGAGGCGTTCCCGAACCGTTCCACGATGTCGCTCTCTTCGATTGCGAAGTATATCCCCTCTGCACCGGTGGCGAACGTTACAAGTCCTTCGTCGTCGGTTTCGGACCAGTCCTTGGGCATCACACCGCGCTCTTTGGCGCGCTCGAGATATCGCGTGAACTCGTCCACCACGCCGTTGTCGCCGTCGTCGTCGTCCCCCGGCTGCGGCGTTTCGCGGCGGCGAGATAACCCCCCGGAGCTCACCCGCGGACGTGTACTCGTCTTCGCACCGGAACCTGAAGGACATCACGAAGCGCTCGTATATTCGTTGGCGTTTGATGCCGTGACACCAGTTCCCGCTGCTGGGCCCCGCGTTTGCGTTGTTCAGCAAGGCAGCAGCAGCCTGAATCTGTCCCACGTTCGGCCCGGGCGCCGACGGAGTCTCCACTGGTTTGCCGCACATCTTTTTGTGCGCCTTCCAGTCCACGTTTTGACACGCTTTGCCGCAGTAACGAGCGGTTTGGCATCGCACGCACTTCTTCTTCCCAGGTGCGTCGCAGCCCGGGGCGTCGCACTTGTGTTCCCCGACCGTTGCCTGTTTCTGAGACCCGAGGCGCACGTGTTCCATCATCGCGACTATCGCGTCTTCGCTCAGTCCACTCCCTTCGTACAGAGCGATGAACTTGGCGCGGTCGGCTTCGCTCGTATCGTCCATGGCGTCGGGAACGAAACACACGAGCCACGCGTGCGGGGAGGTTGTGTCATCAGAGCTCTCGGAAACGTAAACGAAACATCTCGCGAAGGACTTTTTGGTTTCGGCGTTTCGAGGTCGCATCTTCTCGTCAAAACCCTCGATGAAACCCGGCCGCGTAACCACGTCTTTCCAAAAACACGCGCTTTCCATCTTGGAACATCCAATCTTCCGCCGTCCGTCCCCAAAGCCCCTCGCGCGCCCCGACCATCACGGTCGCACGCGTTTTATTCGCCCCCGCGGTTTCGCAGCTCGAAACGATCCCGCGCGTCGCAATTTCCGAAATGGAGGCTGCTATTTTGGAAGCCTGCGAGGGCATTCCCCTTGACGAGGTTGAGTCCTTGACCCTCGATTCCAAGGTACAATGCGGGCAAATAACCGGCCTTGACTCCGCGGTGTGTCTCGAGGAGCTCTCAATGGTAAGCTGCGGCGTGACAACGCTCGACGGGTTCCCACTGCTAGCCCAGTTAACCTCACTTGAGCTGAGCGACAACGGCATTAAAGGCGGGTTGAAAGCCCTCGCGGGGCTCGTTCGCCTGACCGAGCTGAACCTGGGAGGGAACAAGATCGCATCTTTAGACGAGCTGAACGACATCAAACACCTGCCGCTTCTTCAAATCGACTTGGAAGGGAACCCGTGTGCGGACGAAAGCGAGGAGTACCGACGCACGGTGTTCGGGATGTTCCCAACGTTAATGCTGCTGGACCGGAAAGACAAGGAAGGGGACGAGGTGGAGGAAGGGTCCGACGAAGAGGAGGACGAGGAAATTGTTTCCGACGACGATGACGACGACGACGCGAGCGACGCGTCCGACGACGACGACGACGCCGCGGACGACGACGAACCGATTGAAATTTCGGACGACGACGACGAGGACGACGAAGACGAAGAAGAGGCTAGTGACGACGACGACGAACCCGGCTTGGCCGCCCTGGTGGGCGCGCCCCTGGACGACGACGACGCGGACGAGGGATTCGAAGCCACGTCCGATCCCGAAAGCGAGGATTTCGAAGACCCCGAAGATGACGCGGAGGACGAGGACGCGCAGGCGGCGAAGAAACCGCGGACAGTGTAAAGGAAAGTTTGCTTGGAGTTTTGTTGCTCGTTTGCAAAGCAGGACGGTAACACACGTTCCCGAGAGACTGGAGGGAAATTAATGATGATGAGCGCGTTGGTAGCGGCGGCGTTTTCAATAAATGAACCTTTTGGGATTTTCACTTTTTACCGAGCCTTTTCTTTTTCTCATCGTCTAGGGTTCCCCCGCCAGTCCTTCCTCGTCACTCGATCGACGCGCGCCACCACCGCGGCGTCGCGCTCGAAGGGTCGTGCACCTCGCGATGGGTGGCCGTGGTGTTGTGGCGCGCTTGGCGCGTCTGGGTTGGCGCGAGACGCGGGTGGTGGCATCATCCGGGGCCGCGAGAGGCGCCGCGCCGTGCGCGACCGCGATCGGGAGAAACGAGTTTTCCGCCCCGACTTTCTCAAAGAGGCAACACACCGACGCCACCGCGACGTCGCCCTGGAGCTCAACGCGAGGCGTGACGCACGGCTTCGCGGCTGACACGAGGACGCATAACAACAAAGCACTCGGAAGGCGTCACTTCGCATCGGGTTTGGCAAAGGGCGGGGACGAGACGGACGATGACGATGAGGATGAGGATGAAACCGATGATGAATCCGAAGATGATGATGATGATGGTGATGACGACGACTCCGACGACCTGGACGTCGCCGGCGTGTTACCCCGGCGCGAAACCTTACCTGAGACGCAGGGCGACATGTTAGACGTTGTGAACGTCCCTGTTTATACGATTTCGGGTGAGAAAACGGGTGAGTTCGTGACGCTTCCGGGGCGGATATTCGACGTCCCGTTACGGGTGGACGTCGCGCAACGGGTGGTGGTTTGGCAGCGCAACAAAAAACGCCGAGGCCTGCACAAAACGAAAACGCGAGCGCAGGTTAAAGGCACCACTCGGAAGGCTCGGCCTCAGAAAGGGTCCGGCAGAGCACGCGTTGGTGATTTAAGAGCGCCTCAGATGCGCGGCGGGGGCGTGGCGCACGGCCCGGTTGTGCGTTCGCACGCCACCAAGTTGCAGCGCAAGGTGCGCAAGCTCGGGTTGAAAATCGCGCTCTCCGCGAAAGCGGCTGAGGGGCGGGTGGTGGTCATCGATAACTGTCACGAAGGTGTTTTGTCCCCGAAAACAAAGTGGCTGGACAGCGCGCTTGACAAGCTTCTTGGCGTGGGTGCGCTCGCCGCGGGGGAGCGACAGCACAGCGTGCTGTGCGCCGAGTTGCCCCCAACAGAAGACACCCCCGGCGCACTGAAAGGAAAGCGAAGGGACCCGGTTTCCAGCGATATGGTGGATTGCTTGGAATCAAACGGCAAGCGCGCCTCAAAAAACCTACCCCACGTGCACGTCATGCACCAGAAAGGTCTGAACGTGTACGACGTTTTGCGCTACAGGAGCTTGGCGATCACGAAGGGCGCGCTTGCAGAGCTCATCGCGCGAATCGACGCGCCGGTGAAACGGTGAGGTAAGTGAAGTAGTGAGGTGAGGTAGTTGTAGCTCCTTTGACTTAAGTAAAAGGAGCGCAGATGTTGTGATCCGGATTCAGAGCCATTTAGTTTCTCACGGATAGATACTTAAATGGATACTTAAAAACTCCCATCGTCATATATCACCACTGCATGAACATCTCTTTGGTGTACCCCAGTTTTTCGAACGCGGGCATCACCGCGAACTTGATCATTGGCGGGGGGCCGCAGAGTAGGATTTGCGTGTGCTTGCCTGGCGGGGGCATGTGTTTTTTGATCATCTCGGGGGTGATGAACCCTTCGGAGAATTTCCACTTCTCGTTCGGCGCCTTGTCCACGGTGTAGTGCACGGAAAACTTATCCCCGTTTTTAACAGCCGCCGCGTCCAGCGTTTCACGCAACAGAATGTCCTTCTCGGTTTGGTTGGCGAAGAGCAGGGATATTTTTGTTTTATCGTTTTTGTCGCGGAGCATCTCCGCGCTTATCTGTTGCATGGGCGTGATCCCCGAACCCCCCGCGATCATCCCCACGTGTTTCGCTTTCCTTACCTCGAACCCGCCGCCTTGCGATTTTAGCTTTTTAATAGCAAACAAACCTTTCCCCCGGTACTCGTACCTACCCTTGGGCCCAGAAAAGTCCAAGGTATCACCCACCCTCAGCGAATGCATGTGCTGGCTCACCTTGCCTCCCTCGGGGAACTTTTCGCACGGGAAGTACACCTTAATCACGAAATCCACGTGCCCGACGTCGTGATCGGACGAGGTTGGCGTGTACGGCCGGCCTTGTTCCGCGCCGTCCTGGTCGGTGTAGGACAATTGGACGTGCTGCCCCACGGGTAACCCTAACACGTGTTCCTTAGTGGGCAGGGCGAAGCGGAACAAATGCGTGTCGTGCGACAGTTCGGTTCGTTCAGTCAACACCAACGCAACCTTGGTAGACGGATCGGTCAACGTCGTCTTGGGCTTTAACGTCTTCGAGAAGAAATCCAAAAGCACCACGAGCCCGACGCACACCGCCGCGACGGTCAACACCAAAACCTCCACGTCCATTTCTTTCGCAAAGGGGGGGATGGCGAACATGGTTTGATGAGCCGGTCCGGGTCGCGCCACGCACGACGACGCGCGAGTCGCGGGAATGGGGACGGGCAGGCGACACGATGGATGTACACGTCCAGAATATTTCTCGCCGAGAAACGAGCGGCCGGCGAGACCACGTGGCCGGCGGTTTTCATCCTGACTGGGTGCCATACGAAAAGTACGTCGTCTTTGCATGTGTTGATAAAGGGATTGGTTAAGTGCGTTTTGAGTATATGGACGCAGAAAGTGACATAATGCGCAAGAAAACGTCTCGTAAAGAGGCATGAACTCCAGGTTTCCGTGAGCATCTCTTCTGTGACTAGTTGCACATAGGATGATCTGGGTTCCGCTGGTCTAGTTGGTTATGACGTTCGCCTCACACGCGAAAGGTCGCCGGTTCGAACCCGGCGTGGAATAAATCTTTTGCTTGCCTTGCCTTCGCCTCACACGCGAAAGGTCACCGGTTCGAACCCGGCGTGGAATAAATCTTTTGCTTGCCTTGCCTGTGTACAGGGTGACGTCCTCTATCTCGTGAGCAATTTTCAGGCCAATCGGAGATCATGCGGCTCCATGAGGACGCCCAAGGCTGGGTGATGGTGATGCTCCATCTTGTGAAATTTTGGAGAAAAAAGTTTCCCAAAATTTTGACCTAATGGTTTTTGCACCACTTCAGTCTGTCAGTAATAACGCTTTTCTCGGAAGCCTCGACGCACAACGACGCGCACACGACACCCACCGCGATGGACTCCTCCGCATGGGCGCGCGGTACTGTTACCCCCGCGACCGTAGTGCACAGGTCCTTCCCGCAAGCACTCATCCCGGGCCTCCCCGACCACCTCGTCGTCGCGCACATTCTGAGATCTGAGTATTTCGACGATCGCGCCGATCTCGCACGGCTCCCAGCGGTGAGCCGCGCGATGCGCGACGCGGTGGCAGCGACGGGCCCGTGGGACAAGGAGGCGTTGTGTAAGGCTGCTCAAAACGGCCACGAGGCGATGGTGCGAGGGCTGATCGAAGCGGGCGCGGACGTTAACGAGGCAAAGGATGACGCTTCGCCGCTGTACATTGCCGCTGAATTTGGCCACGAGGCGGTAGTACGGGCGCTGATCGAAGCGAAATCCGACCTCGAGTGGACAGACTTTGTTGATGGCGAGCGCCGCTGTACATCGCCGCTCTTAAAGGCCACTCCGCGGTTGTGCGCGTATTGATCGAGGCGGGCGCGGACGTCGACCCGGAAAGGGGTCTCGAACACGACTACGAAGACTACGGTCGCAAGGAAACCAAGAGGCCGCTGTACATTGCCGCTCAAGAGGGCCACGAGGAGGTAGTGCGGTTGCTTATCAAGGCGGACGCCGACCTCAACACGAAAAAGTATTACAACGAGGGTTCAACCACCTGGAACTTGGGTACGCCCCTCCATGTCGCCGCTGAAAAGGGCCACAAGGCGGTAGTGTGGGCGCTGATCGAGGCTGGCGCGGATGTCAAGGCGACGTCTGATGCATCCTCCGGTCAAGGCGATACGCCGCTGTATTGCGCCCTTTCTTCTAACCACGAGGCAATAGCGCGGGAACTGATCAAACAGGGCGCTGATGTTAACAAGATTGGGACAGAGGGGACGCCGCTGAACCTCGCCGCTTATAACGGCAACGAGGCGTTGGTGCGGGCGTTGCTCGAGGCGGGCGCGGATATCCACAATTACCCGTTGGATGATGAGTATAACATCGATACGCCGCTGTACATCGCCACGACAAAGGGTCACAATGCGGTGGTGGGGGCGCTGTTCGAGTTGGGTGCCGACGTCAACCATGCGAATTATGACGGCACGACGGCACTGTTAAAGGCCGCTCAAAAGGGCCGCGAGGCAGTGGTGCGGGCGCTGATCAAGGCGGGCGCGGATGTCAATAAGGCAAACGATCTCGGTGTGAC
>Ga0302114_10000765_pt1 | contig 21867 bp, 22 predicted proteins | sample AG5_Surface_MG_FD_203107 | JGI IMG/M metagenome (GOLD analysis project Ga0302114, IMG submission 203107) | Marine microbial communities from Western Arctic Ocean, Canada - AG5_Surface | ecosystem: Environmental > Aquatic > Marine > Oceanic | place: Canada: Western Arctic Ocean | collected...
TGAAAAAAATATCGAAGAACTAAGTAAGCTGACTGAAACTTTTTTTGAAAAAGAATTGGGTACTGAAATTTGCAAAATATATTTTTTTACCCAAGAAGAACTTTTTGAATTATCTAACGAGAGAATCATAACTCCTGAAATTGCTACTTCGATCTTTTCTGAGGCTTTTAACTCAGGTGATCTTGCCTTAGGCGGCATTAACAAAGAGCTATCTTCAATGGTTTTTGGCAGCAAAGCTAACGTTGAAGAAGGGGCAATTTGCAAACTCCATTGTGAAAAAATAGCTGGGACTTTAGCTCTGGGAAGCAGTTCTAAGGGAAAATTTACTAAAGATAGTGAAACTCTATTTCTTGAGTTCTTGGTAGCAGTTTTTAGTAATCGAGTAGATATGATCATCAAAAATATCAATGCATAAAGACATTCAGGAATTCTTAGATTATATAAAGAGCGCTAGAAATTATTCTGATCATACTGTTAAAAGTTATCAAAATGACTTAATTAAATTTGAAGTATTTAAAAAAGATAAGAGTTTTTCTGCTTGGTCGGAAATCAAACAAGCCGATATTAGAGACTTTATAGGCTCGCATAGAAGAAATGGGCTAAGTCCGAGAAGTATCGCAAGGCTTTTGTCTTCACTGAGAAGTTTTTACAAATATTTAAACCTTGAAGGCCTATCAAAAGTTAATCCTATTTTAGGTATTTCTGCTCCAAGATTAAGCTCGTTACTGCCCAAAGCTTTAGACACAGATATGGTCAATAGGCTTTTACAATTTCAACCTAAAACTTGGGGAGAATTTCGAGATAAGGCTATTGCAGAACTTCTATATTCATCTGGGCTAAGATTGTCAGAACTTTGTATGCTTGATATCGATGATTTATCGGTGGAAAGTCAAATATGTAGGGTACTCGGTAAAGGTCGCAAAGAACGTGAAGTCCCAGTCGGCTCAAAAGCGGTAGAAGCTCTCAAAGAGTGGTATGCCCATAGAGAAGTTCGAATAGAAGGTTCTGAAAAAGCAATTTTTATTAACAATCAAGGCAGTCGGTTGAGTCAGAGATCTATTCAAAATGGTTTAAAAAAAATGAGTGCCAAGATGGGTCTGCCTTATATTCATCCACATATGCTGCGACATTCTTTCGCATCGCATATACTAGAGTCGAGTGGAGATTTAAGAGCAGTCCAGGAACTACTCGGCCATGCCAATCTATCTTCTACTCAAATATATACAAAATTAGATTTTCAACATTTAGCGAAGGTGTACGATAAAAGTCACCCTCATGCAAAAAAATAATATGACAATAAAAGCGGTTACTTTTGATTTGGATGATACTTTATGGCCTTTGTATGATGTCATCATGCAATCTCACAAACTTTCCAACGATTGGTTGATTAATAAATTTCCGCAAATGGAGGGTATTCTTTTTACGGAACAAGAAAGATCAATGTGGAGTAAATTAATAAAAGAAGAGCCTGCTCTAGCAAACAGATTATCCGAACTGAGAAAAAAAGTGATCACAGCATTATTAGTTGAAAATGATGTTGAAGAAAAAGAAGCAATTGAATGTTCTGAAAAAGCATTTGATATTTTTTTAGAAGAACGCCACAAAGTTACGTACTTTGATGGGGTGCTTGAGGTATTAGAAGACTTAGGCAAAGAATATACTTTAGGAGTGCTAACAAATGGCAACGCCAGTATTGAAACTTTAGGAATTGATCACCTGTTTGATTTTTACCTCAATGCGGAAATGGTCAATGACAGCAAGCCTGGGGCCAAAATGTTCGAACAAGCAATGCAAGAAACCTCTTTAAGTCCCAATGAAATATGTCATGTTGGTGATCATCCGATAAATGATGTTGAGGGCGCATTGAATGTTGGATTCAAAGCCGTTTGGTTAAATGCTTTAGAAAATAGCTGGCCTAATGATGAAACATGTCATGTTCCAGAAGTTAAGCACTGGAATGAACTAAAGGCTGTTATTAAAGATCTATAGACGAGATAAGTATTCGTCTAATCGGCCAGTATTAGATATAAAGCCGGATTTTTTATCATCTGCAGCGTTTATGACTGCATCCATGTTGACTGCTTCACCGACTTGAATGACGCCAACCATTGCCATCATCGCATGCGGTGCGCACTGATAAACGTAAATCCCTTCCTGATCCAAAGTAACACTAATATCTTGGTTGATTGTACCGTTCCAGCTTTGAGCTCCGTCAGGAATCATCCCTTCTATGGAAGCTGAGTTATGAGACATATCTACTGCTTTGAAATGAATCGTGTCGCCCTTAGAAACTTTAATCACTGCAGGTTCGAAAATCATAATTCCATCAGCGCCTGAATTAAGCATTTTCACTTCATGTTCAGAGCCTTCTGATAATGCTACTTTATTTACACTGATTTCAGCCATTGGAGCTGCCATATTTGAGGATGGATTAACTTTATAGCCAGGTCCAGCAGATTTTATTCCACAGCCATCGCCCTTCATACAAACTGATCCAGTTGGCTTGATTCTTTCTTTAATTGCTGACTCACGCATATCTGAAGCAGAAACCAGAAAGGAAAACGATAGAAGGAAGAGAGACAAAGTAATTTTATTTTTCACGATATATTTTAAAGTTTGAAGAAAAAGCATTATAGACAATGTCCAAGTTATTATTAAATAATATTTTCTTCTTTTAATTCTGAGATTTGATCTTCAGTCATACCCAGCCAGTCTTCTAATATTTCTGCAGAGTGCTCACCAAGTGTTGGGGCTGAATTAAATTCAGCAACGGAATTACTTAATTTGATTGGATTGCCAGGCATTTTAACTTTAGTCCCTGAAGGCTGCTCAACTTCAACTATCATGTCTCTTTTAATCAAGTCAGGGTCACTCAAAGCTTCAGAAAATTTATTTACTGGACCGCATGGCACTCTATTTTCTTGTAGCAAATCTAGCCAATGTTGGGTGGACTTATTAATTAGAATATCTCCTAACACTTGATCTATTTTTTCTCTATCCTCAAAACGCCCTGTCACTGTTTGGTATTTTTCAATATCTAATGAACTTAAATCTAAGGCTTTTATTAGGTTTGGCCAAAAAGTTTCATGGACTACACTGATGGTTATAAATCCATCCATTGTTTTGTAAGTATTAAAAGGGGTATGCAAAACATGCTTATTACCTATAGGTTCTGGATCCTTGCCTGAAATTAAGTGCATAGTAGCCATATAATTTAAGAGGCTCACCTGACAGTCCAACATAGAAATATCTACTTGCTCGCCCTCACCTGAATTATCTCGATTTCTTAAAGAAGTTAAAATTCCTATCATTGCAAATAAACCAGTAGATAAATCAGCTATAGGAGCACCCATTTTTACTGGGTTATCTGAATCAATACCAGTTACTGACATTAATCCGCTATAACCCTGAATGATATTATCGTAAGCAGGTCGATTGAGATCGGTTTCTCCAAAACCACTTATTGAACAAGCAATTACCTTGGGATTATGTTTTTTTAAGCTCTCAAAATCTATTTTTAATCTTTTAGTTACGCCCATACTAAAATTATCAATTACTACATCTGCTCGTTTAACCAATTCATAAAAAATATTTAATCCGGGAGGACTTTTTAAATCCAATGTTAAGCTTTTTTTATTTCTTCCAAGAGTAAGATGATAGGCGCCAACGCCTTCTACAGAATTTTCTGGATCGTCTTTTAACAAACCTCGAGTTATTTCACCAGTCAGAGGAGGTTCAATTTTTATTATTTCTGCGCCTAAATCAGCAAGGATCATAGTGCCGTAAGGACCGGCTACCATATGCGTTAGATCGAGAATTTTTATGCCTTTCAAAGGGGCCGACATTTAAAAATTAGTAATTAATTTTGTCATCCACAGCATGACCTTCGGTTGGAATTAAAGCAGAGCGTTTGAAAGAGGCCACCTCTATTCCGTCTTGATTCTTGCCAATAGTTTTAACAGTAACTACGCCACAATTTTCTCTAGATTTAGAGAGTCTTTTTTCTAGCACTTCTGATTCAGCGTAGAGAGTATCGCCAACAAATAATGGATGAGGCAAGACAATATCAGTCCAGCCTAAGTTCGCAATTGCTTTTTGGCTAATATCACTAACGCTCATGCCAACCATCGTTGCTACAGTGAAAGTACTGTTGACTAAAGTTTTACCAAACTCTGTTGCTTTTCCATACTCTTCATCAAAATGCAGAGGATGTGTATTCATGGTTAATAAAGTAAACCAAGTATTATCCGCTTGGGTGATTGTTCTGCCTGGACGGTGCTCGTAGATATGTCCTACTTCAAACTCTTCGAAATACCTACCGTAGGATTCTCTGAACCTGCCGTTACCTAAATCTTTCATTCCTTTTGACATAAAAACTAATCTTCTTTTTGATCTTCTCCGAGAGAAATTTTTAATCTCATAGCTTCTGCTATTGGCTCATCAACCATTTGTCCGTCTATTTTTACTGCTCCGCCACCAGATTTTTGGTATTCCTCAAGAACTTTTTTACCCTCTGCAATTTCTTCGGATGAAGGCGCAAAAGATTCATTAATATAATCAATTTGATCTGGATGAATTGCTGCTTTCCCTTTAAATCCTAAATTTTTAACTGCTTCTGCTTCTCTTTTTAGCCCCTCTTTATCGTCTATGTAAAAGAACGGTGCATCTATTGTATAAAGGTTATACATCGCAGCTGCAGTAACAACTTTCGACCTTGCATAAAGCAACGGCTCCCAAGCTAATTTACATCCTAGGCTCGCAGAAGAATCCGCGGCTCCAAAAAAAAGTCCCACAACATCTTTAAATGCTGCGATCTGTGTAACAGTATCAATTGCTCTAGGTGTTTCTATCAAAGGTACCAATTTATTCTGGAAAGCGATCATAGGTGCAAGCGTTGCTAAGAAATCAAAACTCTGAGTTTTTGGCAGAATTATTGCTTCTATCTGATCTTGGTAAGGGGAGATTGAGTCTATGTCTTCTCTTCCAATAGCCTCCATTGCGTCATTAACCCTTACAAACAGAGGCTTAGAAAATGCATTTTCTTTTAGTAAATTGATTAATGTTTCTCGTGCTGCAAGTTTTTTATCAGCAGGGCAACCATCTTCTAAATCAAGTATGACAGCGTCAGCACTGGTTTTTAAAGCCTTCTCTAAATGTTCTTCTGTTGTGTGCCCTTTAACAAATAAATACGATTTGAAGTTGCTCATTAATTCTTTCTCTCTTTTTCAATTAAAAAATCCACTACATCTAATAGGTCTTGTGTACCTATGCTGCGATTACCAACAACACGATATTTTCCGTTCACTATTAAGGCAGGGACGCCTTTTATACCGTATTTCGTACCAAATAGTTCGGCTTTTCGTAAATTATTTTTTAATCCAAAAGAATCCCCTAAGGAATTATATTGTTCTTCAGTTATTCCGTAAGTTTTCAGAAAAGGAATAATTTCTTGATCGGAAGCTAGCATTCGCTGTTGCAAATGAATTGATTTGAATACTCCATCTATGATTTGTGGTTTATTTAACAGTTGTGCGATGAAAAATAGTTTTGCATGCGTTTCAACTGTTTTGTTCCAAATTACAGGGTACCTAAGAAAGTCGACTGATTCAGGAGCAGTCTGTTTCCACTCATTAAGCATTCCTTCTAAATTGAAACAGTGTCCACATCCAAACCAAAAAAACTCAATAACTTCTATTTTAGAGCTATCTCTTGTCGAAAGAGGTTCAGATAAAATTTCATAATGTCGACCGGGTTTATATTTTTCTTCGGCTGCTGAGCATTGAACGCTAAACAGAAAAACGAATGATAAAAGAATTAACTTAGTAAAGGCCTGAGACATAATTTGCTACTGCTCTGATTTCTTCAAGAGTTAGACGAGATGCAATTCCTTGCATTGCCGATCCTTTAGCGTTATTGCCGCGAGATCCGTTTTGATAAGCTATTAAACTGGTGACTACGTATTCAGCCTTTTGACCTCCTAACATTGGATATCCTGCTGACTCTACGCCTTTGCCAGCTGGACCATGGCAACCAGTACAAGCTGGCACTGCTGAGTCTATATTTCCAGCACGATATATTTTCTCACCTAGGGCTAAATTAGTTTTATCCGATTGACCGACTTTAACTTCTTGAGAAGCATAATATGCAGCTATGTCTCTTAAATTCTTATCATCATATGGGTCTAATATACCCATCATTGAGGCTATCATTCTCTCTCCATCTTTAACTTGCACCAGTTGATCATACAGATAACTTTCTCTTTGTCCGGCTAAAGTAGGCCACTGTCCTACTAGACTATTTCCGTCCATGCCGTGACAACCAGCACAAACCATTACTAAAGCTGAGCCCGCTTCTGCGTCTCCGCGTTCTGGTGATTTTGCTTCGGAATGTCCGCCGCCGCTTGAGGCAGCTTCAAGAAAAGATACTCCAAATACAAAAAGGGCTGAAATTATTAAATTTTTTGTCATTTTTGTTCTAAATAGTGGGCTAAGCGAGCTTGAATTATATACCATAGCAAATGAATTTTCCTTTTTTTAATACATGAATAGCAAAAGTAAGTTTTTAAATATCGAATTTGTCTCTGCTTGTTCAGAGAAGAAACTATATCCTGAAGATATTGGTTTTGAAATAGCTATTTGTGGACGATCGAACTCAGGTAAATCAAGCATTATCAATGCCTTAGCTAACTCCAAGAAGCTTGCTAAAACTTCGAATACTCCTGGACGCACTCAATCCATAAATTTCTTTAAAATCAATCAAAATGATGATCATAAACTTGTAGATTTACCAGGTTATGGTTATGCGAAGGCTTCTAAAGCTATGAAAAGAGATTGGGGGGTTAAAATAACTGATTACATGAAATCTAGAGATTCGTTGAAGGGTGTTATTTTAATAATGGATATCAGGCATCCTTTCCAGGAAGCGGATTATAATTTTCTAGAATGGTGTCATAGCTTTAATTTACCTATTCAGTTGCTGCTGAATAAAGCAGATAAATTATCTCGCAATAAATCTATTAATATTCTAAGAGACTCTGCTAAAGAACTTTCGAATTTTTCATTATTGGATGAACCTCAAATTTTCTCTGCAAAAACCTTTGATGGTGTCGATGAATTGGTTGGGAAAATTAAAGCCTGGATAGAATCCTAAGTGCCCATCGATTAAAAAAGGGGGAGAATCAATGGGCTCCGAGGAGAGAGTCCTCAGTTTTCTTAGGAGAAAGTATTTAGACCTTCCTCATTTAGAAAAGTTCACAAATTAATGTGCTTCGCCCCAATTGTTTGCAATCCCACTATCTACCTCTAAAGGTACGCTTAGATTTGCTGCTTTAGACATTATTTCCGATACCTTTTTTTCTACTTGTTCGGAATCTTTATCTGCGACTTCGAGAATTACCTCATCATGAACTTGTAAAATCATTTTTGCTTTTGGTTTTTCTGCCTGCAACCAATCATGAATAGAAATCATAGCAATTTTCATAATATCAGCTGCAGTACCTTGCATGGGTGCATTGATTGCTGCTCGCTCAGAGGCTTGTCTGGTTCTGCCGCTATGAATTCCAGGTAAATATAAGCGTCTGCCGAATAATGTTTCAACGTATCCTTTTTCTCTGGCTAGTTCTTTTGTCTGCGCCATATAAAGACGAACTCCTGGATACTTAGCAAAGTAGGAATCTATATAATCCTGCGCCATATTTCTTGGAATCCCTAAAGCCTTGCCTAATCCAAAGGCAGACATCCCATATATCAAACCAAAATTTATTGCTTTTGCGCTGCGGCGCTGTTCATCTGTCACCACCTCTCCGGGATTTCCAAAAACTTCAGCTGCCGTTGCAGAGTGAATATCTTCACCATTTTCAAAAGCTTTTATCATGCCTTTATCTTTTGATAGATGTGCCATGATTCTAAGCTCGATTTGTGAATAATCTACCGAGATTAACTTAGAGCCATTTGGGGCTATAAAGGCTTTTCTTATCATGCGCCCTTCTTCTGATTTGATTGGAATGTTCTGCAAATTAGGATCTGCTGAAGACAATCTGCCAGTTGCTGTCACCGCCTGATGATAAGAAGTATGGACTCTGCCTGTCGTTGGAGAAATCTGATCGGGCAAACTATCAGTATAAGTATTTTTGAGTTTTGCCAAAGTTCTATGTTCTAACAAAATCTTTGGTAATTCATATTCTCGAGCCAAATCTTGTAAAACCGATTCATCGGTAGAGGGTTGTCCACCTGGAGTTTTTTTCAAGATAGGTAGATTCATCTCATCAAAAAATATTTGACGCAAATCTTTGGTGGAAGCCAAATTAAATTCTTTGCCCGCCGTGCTGAAAGCTTGTTCTTCGAGACCGCTTATTCGTTGCCCTAAATTATTGGATTGAATGCGTAAGACTTCTGAATCAACAAGCGCACCATTTTGCTCAACTTCAGAAAGCACCTTAATCATTGGCAAATCAATTTCTGACAGAACTTTTTCTAATTTTGGGGTCTTGGCCAACTTCTCTTTTAATAACTCATAGCATCGGAAGGTGACATCTGCATCTTCAGCCGCGTAATCACTGCCTGCAGCTAGATCAACTTGATTGAAGGTTATTTGTTTGACGCCCTTACCGGCCACCTCTTCATAAGTTGTCGTTGCATAATTTAAATAAAACTTAGCCATCGCATCTAAATTGTGGCGCGTTGCCGTTGAATCTAAAACATAGGACATCAACATACTATCGCTGGCAATGTTATTTATTTCTAATCCGTGTTGAGCCAAAACATTACGATCAAATTTTATATGTTGCCCAACAACTGGTACTTTTTCTAAAAGTGGTTTTAGTTTTTCGATAACTATTTTTTTTGAAAGTTGTTTAGGCGCTCCTTCATAATCATGCTGAATTGGAATGTAAGCTGCTTCGCCTGATTTTGCGCACAACGAAATTCCAACTAAATTAGCAACTGTGAAATCGAGACTATCGGTTTCTGTATCTAGCGCCAAAACTTTTGCTTTGGATAATTTCTTAATTAGCGCATCTAGATCTGCTTCCTTTAAAATGCATTGATATTTGGTATTTATTTTTTTTGCTGGTTCAGGTTGAGTTTCGTCGGCAGCCATCGCATCATTTTTAGGTATGCCTTGTTTGGCTTTGGGAGCGGCGCCTTTTATTAACGTCTTGAACTCAAAATCAGTGAACAACTGATGCAGTTTATCTGAATCTCTTTTTGCGACCGCTAAATCATTTATCCCAAAATCCAATTTGACGTCTTTTTTGATGGTTGTCAGTTGTTGTGATAATTTCAGTTGCTCGATACTGTCGCGTAAATATTCTCCCACCTTACCGGGAATTTCTTCAGCATTGGCTATGACATTCTCAACGGTTTCATATTTGGTTAACCAGTTTACGGCTGTCTTAGGTCCAACTTTGTTAACTCCGGGAATGTTGTCAGAGGTATCGCCCACTAAAGCCAGATAATCTATTATTTGGTCGGGCCTCACCCCAAACTTTTTCATCACTCCAGCTTCATCCAAAACTTCATTGCTCATGGTATTGACCAAGCGAATATTTTTCGTAACGAGTTGAGCCAGATCTTTATCCCCGGTTGAAACCACGGTTTTGATGCCTTGTGCTTCAGCTTGGGCAGCCAAAGTACCAATGACATCATCCGCTTCAACATTATCGACCACAAATATTTTTAAACCCAAGGCTTCACAAATATCATGGATGGGTTGGATTTGCGGCCGCAAGTCATCCGGCATGGGCGGACGGTTGGCTTTATATTGATCGTACATATCGTGACGAAACGTTGTACCTTTTGCATCGAAAATCATTCCCACCGGACTATTGGGATGGTCTTCCAAAATTCTCATAACCATGGTGGTGACGCCTCGAACGGCACCAGTTGGGTGGCCGCTAGAAGTTGTTAAGGGTGGCAACGCATGGTACGCGCGATAAACGTAAGACGAGCCATCTACTAGAATTACCGAGTCGTTATCTGAAGTGCTTTCTGGTTTTGCCATGAATACTTTCGTTTAGTGGTTCGTTATACTTACTCAAGGAGTTTATTAGACCCATGAGAAAAGTTCTAACCCTCATTTTAGTTTTTTGCATTGCCCTGCTTGGGACTGCTTACTATATGGAATTTGCATTAGGCTTAGAGCCTTGCGCGATGTGCATCATTCAAAGAATTGCAGTCGCCTTAGCTGGGTTAGCAGCTTTGATTGGGCTCATCCATAATCGCTATCCTAAAATCTATTTTAGCTTAACTGCGCTTTTTAGTGCAGGTGGTGCAGCTTCAGCCATTCGTCATCTATATCTACAATCATTGCCTGCTGATCAAGTGCCTACATGCGGGCCTGACTTGAGCTATTTAATAGATCAATCCTATTTCAGTGATGCCTTGAGAATGATGCTCATCGGTGATGGGAATTGTGCAGAAGTGATGTGGACACTAGCAGGTATTTCTATTCCTGGCTGGGTTCTAATCTGCTGTGTTGGGATTATTTCACTTTCTATTTTGGCGATTACTAAAAAAATCTAATGGATTATTTAATTGTTGTTCTCCTTATTGGGATTATTTTATACCTAGCTATTAAAGATAAAAATAATAATAAAGAGGACTCTAAAGAGTTAATTACTTCCATGGAAAAGATTAATTCAATGAAGGAAACAGTTGAGAGTATCAAAGATTTGAACGTAACCTTTCAAGATCCAATGACGCAAATTAGAAGATTTCTGTCAGGTGGTTCTTTTGCAGGAAAATTAGGAGAGTGGAATTTACAAGCAATCGTTAAAGAAATAATTCCAGAAGGAAAATTTAAAATGCAGGATCAACTAAATCCAAAAACTTCAGACTTAGTTGATTGCTCTGTCCAAACTGCCGACGGCAAAAAAATACCAATTGATTCAAAATTCTTCTCCCAACAATACGATGACTATCAGGAATCTAAAACAAAAGTTGATCGAGACCGCTCTCTAAATAAGTTAAAGAATTCACTGCTAAGTGAAGCTGCCGAAATACAAAAAAAATATATTATTGATGGCATCACTTACAAATTGGCTATTCTTTATTTACCATCAGAAAAATTAATTACTTTAGTGGACTTGATTGAAGGTATTCGACCAAAACTATTAAGCGATCATCAGGTTTTTGTCTTAGGCCCTAGTTCTTTGGCAGCTTTTTTGGAAACCGTAAGAATGGGACATGAGACTTACACCTTAAATGAAAAAGCTGAAAAAGTTTCTCAAATATTAAACGAAATTAAAGATGAGTTTAATAATTGGTCCGGGGCTATTAGCGAATTAGAGAAAGCAGCGGAACAAACTGTTTCTAAAGTTGCTAGCTATAAAACTAGAGAAAACGCTCTCAAAAGAAAAATAGGTAAAGTAGAGGATATAAAAGACTAGGATTAAAGATCTTTTATATATTGTAAAACTGAATTGCAAAAAAAAAGGGAGCTTATGCTCCCCTTTTTTTCTTAGAATTAATCCCAAGCCTTAAGAGGAGCAACAATACCTCGCCTGACTATCTTTCTATTTTTTTGGATTTTTTGTTGAAACGTGCTGAAGTCAGAATTTTTCATCGTCAACAAAGCGTTGAAATCCATCAATTGCTCCATATCTTTTGCTCCAATAAAAGCAAAGTGAGAAAATCCAGTTCCAGCAACAACACGTTCAATTCCATAAGAACCTGGAATTTGACCTTTTTTAGTCATGGCTGCAGTGAATTTTTTGTAGGCATCGAGATAAACTTTCTCGTTTCTGATGTTCATTTCAAAGATTTGAAATACTGTGTCTTCAGTCCAATCACCACCTTCAAATAAAGATTTTGCGAGCCACTGTTCAGTTGGATTGGAAGCGCCATTTAATGCTGCAACAAATTCCGCATATTCAGGACAAGCCGATGTAATAGTAAATGATTCATTCATCTCTTTTGCATTTTTATGCGTGACCACAATCGTATGCGTTTGAGGTGATTTACCATTGAATAATTCACTCATTATAGATACCGATGATTTTTGCTTTTGCCAACACTTCGAATCAGCAAATTTATCCATAGCCGCTATAACCGCTGGCGGATTGTTAGCTGCAAGACTGTAATACGCGTAATAAGTATCATCCATATGATTCCCATGACCATCTGCAAACGAGAGCCCACTAACAGCCAATAAAGTTATTAATATTTTTTTCATTTATTTCTCCTTAAAATATAAAAAATTAATTATCTAGCAGTGTAGATTTGTTCGCACTGCTCGTATGAATCGTGCACTACTTCATCTTGCAAAGCTATGAATGCATTGTAAGAAGCAGCCCATTTCGCTCCGGCAAAATATTCATCTACCAATTTACCAACATCTTTGGCCGTTCTGGATATGCCTCTGACCAATAAAGTGCCTGTTTCGTAAGAGCCGCCACCTAGAGGTTGCATGATGCCTAATTTGAAATCGTGTCCAGCTTTTTGAATGGCTGCTTCAAATTTAGTACCAGCTTCAATATAAGCAGCGAGATTAGCTGCAGAAACTTTGACTCGAGACACTCGTTCGTAACCCGGATCTAATTCAAAACCTTTAATAGGCTTCCACGTAACGTTGTAAACCACTTCTCTAAGCGCTTCTAATTCCGGAGAAACATTGTAAACATCGTAACCTTGAGATTGTTCAAACGCCGCTTCCACTGAGGCGAAAGCACTCCAAACAAACATCTCTCCAGGGTAATTATTTCCTGATGTCGTAATACAAACACCTGCAGCATCTGGGTTAGTAGGTTTAAATATTTGTTTTGCATTTTGCTTTAAAAAATCAGTGTACTGATTTGGATTTTTTGCTTTGATGTGGAGCGTGGTAAAACTTCCTTCGCCTGCGCTTTGAGCAAATAGTCCGATCGACATCAATGATGCCGTGATTAATATAATTATTTTTTTCATTTTCTCTCCTTTAAAAAAATATCGAATGGTTAATATGTAATAATTTTTAACAAATGAAAAGAGTAAATCAATTTTTTATACATCTTTTTTCCGACTTTCGGTCGATATTGTTTTGTGGGCTGATATTTTTTTCTTTTAATGCTCTTTCATCTCCTTACTTAAAAGATATAAAAGTTATTGATGGCGATACCGTCAAAGCTTTTTATAAAAATGAAACGATTAAAATTAGATTGGCTGAAATAGACGCGCCCGAGATGAAACAAGATTTTGGTTATCAGTCTAAAAAGTGTTTGAGCAAGATTCTTACCGATGCAAATCAGGTTATTGCTTTTAAATTCAAAGAAGAAGATCGATACAAACGCTCAGTGGGATGGTTGTTTGCTGGTGATAAAAATTTAAATCACGAAATGGTTCGAAGAGGATGCGCCTGGGTTTATGATCGATATGTTGTGAATAAGAAAATCTATCTAGTTCAGGATTTAGCCAAAGTTAATAAATCTGGTCTTTGGAAAAAGGCTAACCCAACCGCTCCTTGGCTCTGGCGCAGGAATCGTTAAGATAGGTCGATAGCAAATGCTTTGAGCGCTTCCATTGAGGTGTATTTCAATGCAGACTCTTCGGTGCTTTGGAGAACCACTTTTGGTGCAGATCCAAATTCCCAAGCTTCAACCCATCGTTCAACGCAAAGACACCAGCGGTCGCCGGCTTTGAGTCCCGGGAAACCATGCTCTTCCATGGGCGTAGATAAATCATTACCTCTGGATGCTGAGAATGCTAGAAATTCTTCTGTCATCACCGCACAGACCGTGTGCTTGCCATGATCTTCTTCTCCGGTAGAACAACACCCATCTCGGTAAAACCCTGTTAAAGGATCTAGTGAGCAAGGAATGATTGGTTCGCCGAAAACATTTTTTGATTGTTCCATATATGAATTTTACCTGATCCAAATACTTATATAATAAGAAGATGTCGATCTTTAATGGAATAGAATTTAAAAACTCATTTGGTGAACTTGCAGAAGAGCTCTACACCAAACAGTCATGGTCATCTTTTGAAAAGACTCAGCTAGTTGCTTTCAATCAATCTTTAGCCAAAGAGCTAGGCTTCAATCCCGATACCGATCCGCATGAAATGATGAAGATTTTTAATGGCGAGATATCTGTAAGCGATTCTGAACCTTTGGCTATGGCTTATGCTGGTCATCAATTTGGTTCTTGGGTACCTGAACTTGGCGATGGTCGCGGCATTTTATTTGGACAAATTAAAACCGCGAACGGATTAAGAGATTTACATATTAAAGGCGCCGGCAAAACTCCTTATTCCAGATTTGCCGATGGCCGCGCTGTTTTGAGATCAACCATCAGAGAATATCTCTGCGGTGAAGCCATGCATGGCTTAAACGTTCCGTCCTCAAGATCTTTGATTATGTATGGTGGAAATGAACCAGTTTTTAGAGAAACTACGGAGACGGCAGCCATGATGGTGAGAGTGGCTAGAACTCATATTCGTTTCGGTAATTTTGAATATCTAAAGCACAATGGCAAGTCTCAATATTTGGAAGATTTATTGAATCACGTGATCGATGAATATTACTCAGAACTGAGTACTGAAAAAGATAAATACGCAAAGTTTTTTGACAGCACGGTCAAAGCAACAGCTCAACTAATTGCACACTGGCAAGCTGTTGGCTTTTCTCATGGTGTTATGAACACAGACAATATGTCGATTCTTGGTGAAACTTTTGATTTTGGTCCATTTGGTTTTTTAGAAAATTACGATCCTGACTACATATGTAATCACTCAGATCACGAAGGGCGCTATGCCTTTAATAATCAGCCGTCCATTGGGCACTGGAACTGCCAAGCCTTAGCCGCTGCATTGGAAGGCTTGATACCTGAAGCTGAACTCAAGGCATCGCTAGGTAAATATGGAACTTATTTCTATGACCATTTAGCAGGTTTATACCGAGCTAAATTGGGCTTACAAAACAAAGACCGTCAAGATTTGAAAATAGTCGAAGGTTTATTGAATTGGTTAAAAGAAGCTGGTCTAGATTACACAAACTTTTTTCGAAATCTTCATCAGATTCATAATCCCAATCAATCCATCTTTGCGGATGCAGAAGGAGAAGCATGGCTAGAGTCTTATATGAAAAGATTTGACCAAGAAAGCATATCTAAAAAAGAATCACAAGAGCTGATGTTGAAAAATAATCCTAAATATATTTTGAGAAACTACCTAGCCCATGAAGCAATAAAAAAAGCAGAAGCAGGAGATTTTTCAGAAGTAGAAAGGCTACACATGATTTTAAGCGCCCCTTTCGACGAACACCTGAAAATGGAATCTTACGCTGCTAGCTCTCCAGATTGGGGAAAGAATTTAGAAATATCTTGCTCTTCTTGAGTCAGCAAATATTATTTTTTTCACATCCAAGGCATACTTTTGCCAATCCCATTTCGCCATGTCTATCTTTTGCAAAGTAATTAAAAGGTAAATCTTTCTTGCAGGTTAAGCATTTTTTCTTATTCACAAAGAAACTGTAACAAAAATTATGATTCTAAATAAAAGAACCCCCGAGATTAAAATCTCAGAGGTTCTAGGGGGGGGAAGAAACTTTAAAAAACTTTATTGTTTCTTACTTCGATTAAGCACCGAAAGTTAAGAATCCTAAACTACCTACGTAGAGTAAGGTTGAGAAGCAGACTACATAACCCACTGTGCCTATTGCTGCTTTATATACATCCATTATGTAACTCCTTGTTATGTGAATGAATTAAAAAATTGTTTTGATTTCTTAAATAATTATTAGTATTTTTTAAATCTTAAAATGTTTAAAAGTATTTTTAAACTTTTAGTTATCAAAAATATTTTTTTTATTACCTCTTTGACCAAAACACCCGCTGAGTATATTCAAATAAGGATTTAAAGCTAGAGCAAAAAGCTAATTTTTACTCAAATTTTATCTATTGTTATATAGAATTTACTAAAAGTTATAAAAAAAAGACTTTTTTATACTTTTTTAAGACTATGCAATTTAATCTTATTTATAGGATACTTATTAAAGACAGACGAAATTTAAAATAGTTCAAAATTAAGACGAGGAAATATTGAGATGAGACAAATACAACTAGCAAATCCCGGCGGTTTAGAAAATTTATTACTTTGTGAGGCGGATACTCCCAAACCAAAATCAAATGAAGTCGTAATAAAAATCTCAGCTAGCAGCTTAAATTATCATGATCTTATGGTTGCTCTGGGTTTAATCCCAACTGATGATAAAAGAGTACCACTATCAGATGCGGCCGGTGAAATAACAGAAATTGGTTCCGATGTAACTGAATGGAAAGTTGGAGATCAAGTAATGAGTGTTTGTTTTCCAAATTGGCAAAGTGGTCCTCCTAAATATGAATTATTGAGTTTTATTGGTGACAATCAAGATGGCTATGCTGCTGAAAGTATTGCCATCCCTGCTAGCGCAATTACGCGTATACCTAAAAATTTAAACTTAAAGGAAGCGGCCACCCTGCCATGTGCTGGTTTAACAGCTTGGCGAGCTTTGGTTGATGAGGGAAAACTTAAATCTGGCGAAACAGTTCTAGTTCAAGGAACTGGTGGCGTTTCCATCTTTGCCTTGCAGTTAGCAAAATCTATGGGAGCAAAAGTAATTGCTACATCTTCTTCTGAGGAAAAATTGGAAAAACTAAAAGCGCTAGGAGCTGATGAGCTAATCAACTATAAAGAGACTCCTCAATGGGGAAAAGAAGTTTTAGCTAAAACGAATAACGAAGGAGTTGATCACGTCATTGAAGTTGGAGGCGGTGGGACTTTTGGAGAATCAGTTAGAGCTGCAAAACTCGGTGGTCATATTGCTCTCATTGGAGTGTTGAGTGGACCTGCAGTTAGCGAAATAATTCTTCCTAGAATTTTCTTAAAACAAATTCGCCTAAGCGGTATAGCAATGGCTAATCAAGAATCTCAAATTGCGATGATTGAATATTTAGAAAAGACTGATATCAAACCTGTGATCAGTGATACTTTTGACTTAGCCGAATTAGCAGATGCTTTTCAACATCAAATAGATAATAAGCACTTCGGTAAGATATCTATCACAATGGACTAAAAGCCAAATATGGAAAAATTTGATTTTGTAATTTTGGGTGGTGGTTCTGCTGGTTGTGTATTAGCAAATCGACTTAGTGAAAATCCTAATCATTCTGTGTGTTTGGTTGAAGCTGGATCGAAAGACAATAGTTTTATGATAAAGATTCCAGCGATGTTTGCATTTATGGGTGAGGCAAGTAAATATAACTGGGCTTTTGTAACCGAACCTCAAAAAGCTTTTGCAAAAGAAAAAAAACTTGAGCCCGCAGTTTCTGTAGTCGATACCATAGGACAGACTCATAAAATTCAAGAAGAAACTGAAGAGCATAGACGAGGCTACCAGCCAAGAGGAAAAACTTTAGGCGGGTCTAGTTCTATCAATGCAATGTTGTATGTACGTGGGCATCGATGGGATTATGATCATTGGGCAAGTCTTGGAAATGAAGGTTGGTCATATGACGAAGTGCTTCCATATTTTAAAAAGTCAGAACATAACGAAACTATCGATAATGAGTTTCACGGACAGCATGGCCCCTTAAATGTAACGGATATTCCTCACAAAAATAGATTTGTAGATTATTTTATTGAAGCAGCTTCGCAGTTTTATAAATTAAACGATGATTACAATGGTGCCGATCAAGAAGGCGTTGGCGTTTATCAAACGACACAAAAAAATGGGAAGAGATGGAGTGCGTCAGCTGCTTATTTACATCCAGTTATGGATAGACCAAACCTCACAGTTTTCACAGACACTACTATTGATAAAATTATTTTTGATGGTCACAAAGCTGAGTCGGTCAATTGTTTAGATAAAAATAAAAATTCATTCAGCATAGAAATTGGTAAAGAAGTTCTCTTGTCTTCAGGTGCTTTTGGCTCTCCTCAAATATTACTTAGATCTGGTGTTGGGCCTGCTGACGAATTAGCGAAGCATGGGATTGACTCTGTCATGAATATTCCAGGTGTTGGTAAAAATCTGCAAGACCACATTGATATTATTAAAGTCTTTACCCATAAAAGTTCTGATCTCATTGGATTCTCCTTGAAATCTATTTTTTATAGATTCCCTTTAGAAATTCTAAAGTATTTGTTTTTTAAGACAGGTCAATTTACTAGCACCGTTGCAGAGGGCATGGGCTTTATTAGATCATCGCCGGAAAAAGAGATTCCAGATTTACAACTTCATTTCTGCGTTGCTCCAGTTAAAGATCACGGACGAGAATTTCTCTATGGAAATGGCTTGAGTTCTCATGTTTGTCTTCTTAGACCTGAATCTAGAGGCGAAGTGACGCTTAAATCTAAAGATCCTTTCGATGCTCCAAAAATTGATCCAAGGTTTCTTTCTAAACAAGCAGATGTTGATTTGTTAGTGATTGGTTACAAAAAGATGATGGAAATTTTAAATACCGATCCTATAAAAAAACATGTTGTTAATGATCTTAGACCTATCGATGTCAATAATGATGAGGCTATTGAGGAAGTTGTCAGAGAAGAGGCAGATACTATTTATCATCCGGTTGGGACTTGTAAAATGGGAAATGATGATATGAGTGTTGTTAGCAACGAACTCAAAATTCATGCATTGGATAAGATTCGGGTAGTAGATGCTTCAATTATGCCAACCCTTATCGGAGGCAATACTAATGCTCCAACTATAATGATTGCTGAAAAGGCAGCTGATTTGATCAAAAGTACTTGGGCTTGAGTTTATTTTAAGACAATCTTTATTGTATTGATTTAAAAGACCTATTTAATTGAGAATTGTTTACACTAAAAAAAGGGGAGAAGAAATGAGAAAAATTATAACTTTATTAATCCTAGGAGCTTTAGTTAGTTGCTCGGATACTCGACTAGATATTGTCGACCATTCAGGGAGTACTTCATTTTCGAATGGAGATAAACCTAACTTTAATGAAGATAGAAGTGCTTTTTTTGGAGATACACACGTTCATACCAAATACTCATTTGATGCTTACATTTTTGGTGTTACTGCTTCTCCTGATGATGCTTATAGATATGCTCAAGGTGAATCCATTAAACATCCTCTAGGATATGATATGCAAATCGATGAGCCTCTAGATTTTTATGCTGTAACTGATCATGGTTTTTTCATGGGCATGCTAAATGGATGGGCAGATACTTCCACCTATGCCTCTACTCTTCCTGGTGCGAAACCTTTCCATAATTTAAATAGAAAAGAAAATCAAACAGTTGAAAGTGCTGGCGAGAGGCTTGGCATGTTTCAAGTTTTAGTAAGGGATACTCTTATGGACAGAAGAAGTTGGTGGGACCCTACTTTGTGGAAAGCTGTTTTGAGCAAAAATCTTTCTATGGGTTCTAAAAACTTTGATCAAGCTACCCATACTTCGGCTTGGGCTGATATTTCTCGAGCTGCAGAAGAAGCTAATAACCCGGGTAAATTTACTACTTTCACTGCTTATGAATTTACTACCTCAACTGATGTAGAAAACGGTAATTTACATAGAAATGTTATTTTTAAAGGCTCTCAAATTCCTTTGAGACCACACTCTAGAATTGATTCGATAAACCCTGAAGATCTTTGGAATTGGATGGATAACTTAAGAGAAATGGGTATTGATTCTTTAGCTATTCCCCATAATTCAAATGGATCCAACGGCCAGATGTTTGAAATGGAAACCTTCGAAGGCAAGCCAATTACTCAAGAATATGCTGAATTAAGAATGCGAAATGAGCCTTTGGTTGAAATGACTCAGGTTAAAGGAACATCAGATACTCACCCGCTCTTATCACCTAATGATGAATTTGCAGACTTTGAAATCTATGATTATCGAATTGGCTCGGTACCTAATGCTTACAGTTATCCTGCCGGTGGATACGTGAGAGAAGCTTATTTGAAAGGGATGCTTCTAGAGTATATGTCTCAGGGAAATCCCTATAAGTTTGGATTAATTGGAGCAAGTGATAGTCATACTGGAGCTGGAGCTTACAAAGAAGATAATTATTGGTCAAAAATTGGGATAGTCGATGGTACTCCGCAATCTCGAGGCACGGTTCCATTAGATCAAGAGCAAATTGATCTAGCTGCTGGCGTTGATAATCCTTTAGCGAATTTGTATAAAGATGAGCAAGGCTCTTATTTGGAAACTGGATTTAATGCTTGGGGAGCTTCTGGATTGGCTGGAGTCTGGGCAGAGGAAAATACTAGAGATTCACTTTTTGCTGCAATGCGCAGAAAAGAAACATTCGCTACTTCAGGAAATAGAATGAAGGTTAGATTCTTTGGCGGATACGAAACTAAAGATTTAGATTTGAGTGATGGAAATTTAATCAAAGCTGCGTATGCATCTAGTACCACTATGGGTGGTGAGATTTTAGCTGATGGTTCAAAGGTACCTAGTTTTTTAGTATGGGCACAAAGAGATAAAAATGGCGCACCTCTTCAAAGAGTACAAATTATTAAAGGCACGTTAAGCAATACAGGAGGCGATCCTTCTGAAAAGATATATGATGTCGCTTGTTCAAATGGGGATGCTGTTAACCCTTTAACTAACCGATGCCCAGATAATGGTGCCAGAGTTGACATAGAGACTTGTACTTTTTCTAAAAATGTTGGTTCTGCAGAATTGAAAGCAATTTGGACTGATCCTGATTTTAATGAAAAAAATAGGTCTTTCTATTATGTAAGAGTTTTAGAAAATCCTACTTGTCGATGGTCTACTTGGGACGCTCTTCGCAATGGCGTTAAGCCAAGAAAAGATTTACATTCAACCATTCAAGAGCGTGCTTGGTCATCTCCAATTTGGTATGTCCCAACTGGATCTAACGAAATGCCGCCTGCAAGATCGTTAATAATGAATGATTAATATCTGACGCTGTAATTAAAAAATTATTCTCAGCCGAATGACTAAAAAACTATTTATATTTTTAGGAATTGGTCTATCAATTTTTTTGATAGATCTTCTTCTCAATCCCGTCGATGAAGACAAGACTATCTTCATTACTAATGATGAAGTAATGAGTCTCGTCAGTGCCTGGTCAATACAGGTTGGTAGAGATCCAAATGTCGACGAAATTAGGTCAATTATTGATGGTTTGGTCGAAGAAGAAATTCTCTATCGCGAAGCTCTCAGACTGGGCCTTGATAATGAAGATAGGATCATAAAGCGTCGATTGGCTCAAAAGCTTACTTTTCTGAGGCAGGAATCTATATCCAATGATCCTGATGATAAAGCGTTGGCGGCATATTATGATTCTAATGTTGACGCTTATAAGAATCCTGAAAGATTTAGTTTTACTCATCTCTATTTTTCAATAGAAAAAGATGCATTAGAAAGATCAAAACTAGCTTTGCGTAAGATAAAAAAAGGAGATAATTATTCTGGAGCTGATCCATTTTTACTAGGTAAAAATTTTTCTAATAGATCTAAAAAGGATATCAAAAAGGACTTTGGAATTAATTTTCTTAAAGCTTTTGACTCGTCAGAATTAAATACTTGGCTCGGTCCAATTACTTCTTCGTATGGGATTCATCTTGTAAAAATTTTAGATAAATCTGAAAGCTACCTTCCTACTTTTGCAGAGATAAGACCGCAAGTAAAAATAGATTATTTGTTAGAGGAAAGAGATTCGCAAATAAAAGGCTATCTTGAGGAACTAAAATCAGAATATAGAGTGGTCTTGAATCCCAATTTCAAATAATGAGCTTTAAGCAAAAATTAATCAGCCTTATTTTCTGTCTTCTAGCTTTTAACGTTTCCAGCCATGAATTCAGTCCAGCTCATTTAATAATTACCGAGAAAAGTAACTTTACTTATGATGCTACTTGGATGTATCCAATTAAAACAATTGGAAGTAGAGCCTCCCTCACCTTCCCAGAGAGTTG
>Ga0302114_10000766_pt1 | contig 21857 bp, 16 predicted proteins | sample AG5_Surface_MG_FD_203107 | JGI IMG/M metagenome (GOLD analysis project Ga0302114, IMG submission 203107) | Marine microbial communities from Western Arctic Ocean, Canada - AG5_Surface | ecosystem: Environmental > Aquatic > Marine > Oceanic | place: Canada: Western Arctic Ocean | collected...
TGGCTATGAGCTTTCCTTTTCTCGCGTTGAGCGCTTCGAGCCGCGGTACGCCCCCTTCGGCGTACGGCGTGTGTCCGTCGAGGTCCTTCTCAACCTTCCACGTGGCGACCATCGGTTCGCGGACGTTCGTCGTCACCGGCGCGATGTCTTGGTAGTACCCCGGGTGGAGCGCGTAGAGGTCGTCGGTGGGCAACGTCTCCGGTCGCCCAGCCTTGCGGTCGTTTTCTTCCACCACAGCCTTGATGTCCGGCCTGTTCAGGGTGGACTGCGCCAGGAACACCATCGTCGCCTCCCGGACCACCGCGACGAGGTCACCGGCCCACGGGGACTCGCACTGCGAGAGGAGGTACTCGAACTGTTCCTGGATGGGCAACTCGCGCACTCGTGAGTGCCCCGACCAGTCCTCGGGTGCCATGCCGCAGATGTAATCGTTCGCGAACGTGTACCAGAGGCGCTCCCGTGACTCCTCGTACTCGGCGCACTTGTACACCCGTGACCCGCTCTGGTCGCAGAAGGCGCTCTGCAGCTCGTTCTGCAGCTCGGCGACCATGCCTATGGCCACCAGGCCGTGTTGGCCCGTGAACTGTGTCACCACCGACTTGACCCCGCCCGCCAGTCTGTGCGACTCCAGCTCGGGGATCTCCCCGAGGTCGCCCCCGGCGCCGTCGTTGTGGGCGTGCGCGGCGTCGACGTACGCGGGAGGTGAGGTCAGGGTCAGCACGCACGACGACACCATGACCGCGAGGATGAACCTCCCGGCGGTCCTCATGGCGCAGTGCGGGCGCCCGGTGCTTGGAGTGCTGCTCTTGCCGTCTCGCCCTCACCGAAGTTAACTTTGCCGAAGACCGCCGGAACGCGCTGCAGCGCCAATTTACTACGATGGATATCATGTGTCGCCGTGATGTCGCACAACACCCCGCGCCGTGGCGGATGCGGACCAGCGCGGAGGGCTCGTTCGCGGTTCCGATGTCCGCGTCGAGCCACGCGGAGACGGCTCCGTTGCTCACGCGGGTCACCGAAGTGGACGGAGACCGCGCGGGGGCGTCTATAGAGGGACGGGCCGCGGGATCTTCTCGGTTCAATCCGCGGGTGACCAACTCGCGCGTCGCGGCGGCGATGGCTCTCCTCCTTCTGGCGCTCGTGGCGTGTCTCGGGAGCGGATCCGGGTTCAAGACGGCCGCGCTGGGCTCTGGACGGGGAAACCACCACGGGGACCACCACGTGCACCACTCGTCGGATGGACGCGGATCGGGGTGGAAACGACGCGCCGGGTTCGCCGGGTTGGACTCCAACGTCGACACTCACGTAGGTACCGCGTCGACCCACCAAACGATCCTGCACAACGCCCCGGGCCCAATCCCGGGTCTCGTGGATCACGTCGACGCCGTCTCGGGCGCCACCAAGTTCCGGCTGGTGTCCTTCTGCAACCGCGCGTACTGGCCGTTCCTGCACGTGGCCTTGCAGAGCACGCGGTCCGTGGCGCCGGACGTCGTGCCTTACTGGACCGTCATCGTCGCCGACGAGGGCACCGCGGAGTTCATCAGGGACAAGGCACCCGACCTGGACGTGTTCGTGGACGACGACCTACGGGACATCGTGGGAAGGAACGCGGGAAGGTTCGCCGGGGATGCCGAGGGTACGCGGAAGGAACGAAAAGAACTGAGGCGGCTCATGAGCTGGAGACGAATCCACGCGGTGCACGGGCTCTTGCAGGCTGGGTACACCACCGTGTTTTTGGAGCCCGACGTGGTGTTCGCGCGTGATCCCACCAAAGTGTTCCAGGACGTGCTCACGCGCGCCGACGTGGCCACCGGGAGCGACTACGGAGTCGGGAAAGAGGCCCGGGCGCTGGCCAACGCCAAGGTGCTCGTCGCTAAACCAACCGCCGCGGCCAAAGCCTTGTTCGAGGAGTGGCAGGGCGCGGAGGGGTCAAACACGCACGGCGGTGCAAACACGGAACGCGCGTACCTCTTAGGGTCCATCCTCCGTCGTAAAGGCAAGAGCGGCGCCGTCGTCGAGGTGCTGGACGAGACCAAAGTCGCGAGTTACCTGTCGCACCCGCCTCCGGTCGACTCCCCGGATGACTCGTCGGTGGACGGCGCGCGCCTCGGCGGACGCGGCACCACCGACGCGGTCATGATCACCGGCGGGGGATGCGACGACGTCAACTACAAGTTGAACTGGCTCAACCAGGCGGTGCTGAGGTACGCGTTGCCGCCCGGGCCGGGTGGGCGACAAGCGCTTGATTTTGAAGCCGTCGAACCGGGGTGCGACGTGAAGACCCGAGACGAGGTGATGAAGCGCAGGGCTCGGGGATATAGAAAGGCGGGTGATGGGGGTAAACACCACGTGCGTCGCGGGCATCAGTGAGATCAGATGTACGTCTTAGAAATTGTCCGTTACACGGCTAGTCGGTAGTGTTATACGTGAACTTCGAAAAAGTTGAAATGAATGTCGTCAGCGGCGGACGCTCCGCCTTGTTCCTCGCTTTTAGTTGTGCGGAGCCTTTTTCGGCCTCGATTTGCGCCTGCTGTTGGACACCAGCGCGAACGGCACCGCGGCCAGGCCGTCCAGTAGGTCCGATTCGCTCCCGAGCCTCGACTTCTTGCCAGAGCTAGATCCGGGCATCGATGTCGGCCGTTTGACGTCGCCCCTGTCCGCGGGCGTCACCGGCCCGTTCGCGGCGAGTGAGTTGAGTGGCCTCGGTTCCTTCTTTGAAGAGTTCACCTTCAGTGCGTTCACCTTGATCGCCGCGGGTACCTTCTCCTCCTTTCGCTCCTTCTTTGTGCTCAAGGTCACGGATGGGGTCCTCGGCTCGGTCTTTGGTTTCGTCTTGGCGGTCTCCTTCGCCTCCTTCTTCTCCTTCTTGACGCGGGGCTTGGCGGATGTTTCCTTTGATTCCTTAGCCGGCTCGCCTTCCCTGTCTCGCTTGGCACCCTTGCCGCTCGTTCCCACGCCCGCCGCCTCCGACTCGGCGGCCGCCTCCGTCGCCGCCTCGATCGTCGGCGCCATGTCCGCCCCCGCGCTCACCTTGCACGAGATGGAGCAGTAGTCCGCGGTTGGCGCCTGCAGCGTCCGGGAGCAGTGCACGCACGCGCTGTACTTTTTGGGTTCATCCTTCCCCTTGGACCGTCTGCTGGTCGACGCGTTCATTCCGGCGTCGTCCTTCCCGGATTCCTTCTTACCCCTCGGGTGCGGCCGCTCGGACAGGAACACCACCCTCGCGCTGTTGATGACGTACGTCTGGATGTATCGAACATCCATCAGCTCGCACACGTCTCGCACTCTCACCACGTTGTGGTACGAGGACCTTCGGATCTGGTGGAGCGGCGGTGGGGACGGTGTAGGGGCGGTCAGCGGGTGTGATTCGGTGTGAAATCAATGACGGATGTGTAAACGGACGATGCCGCGCGATCGGTGCGATCGACATTGTCGTTCGTGCGAGTCGGATCGGGCTCGGGTGGGCGACGACCCCCGATGGATAGAAAGACTGCGGTCGATACCACCGCCCGCGAAAGAACAAAATGCGAGAGTGGTCCACGCCGGTCGACGGGGTCTTGGGGCGTGGCCCGATGCGAGTAGGGCGCCCACGGGCAATGCGACGCGGTCCGAAGATCCTTCACCGAGTCGCGATCTCACGGCCGGGGCATCGCGCGATATCTCCGGTCGCGTGACCCCGAGATCGGTCGTCCCCGGAGGAGACCCACGAGACGCACGTGAAGAGAGACTCGCGAGAAGACGCTCCGATGCGAAAAAACCCTGCCAAGTCGCGCGCCGGAAACGCGGCGTCGACGTCGGCACGGCGCGCCAATGTCGCAAACGTCGCCGGAGATGAATCGTCCACGGGGTACGGCATCTTGCGGATCAAAAATCGGATCGGAATTCGGGCTCGGGTGGACGTGCGAGCGCTCGTACCTGGACCACCTCCCTACCGCCGGCACAGCTCGAGCATAGGGTCTCCTGGGTCTTCACGCAGAACAGGTTGGTGAGCTCCCCTTTGCCGGTCGAGACTTGGTGGTTGGGGCACGGGAGAAAGTACGTGCTCCTGCACAGCTCAGGGACCCATGCAAGGTCCTTGGGCAAATCCTGCGGTGGGACGATCATCGCGCGCGTCAGCGGGAGGAGTCAGCGGCGCGCACATGCGACGAGAAAATCTCGCGAGGGAGAGCTCGAGGGAGCAATATCTCAGGAGCGAGACAAAAAACGTGAGATGGCGACCGGAGGTTGGGCGCGGAATGCCGGCCGCGAGGGGCGGATCAGGCGGGGTTCGGGAAGTTCGCGGGGTGCGCACGTACCTTTCCCATCTCTTCGTGCACGACAGGCACCTATCGCGCGTTTGACTCGCCGGGCGCGCCCTCCTGAAGTGATGCAGGTGCCCGGGTTTTTTTCGCCGTGAAAACACTGCAGCTCGTGGCGAGTTGCAGTTCCGCGGGTTGGTCGGCCGAAAAAAGCGTCGGTTCAAGTTCACTAACAAGTGGGGGGTCCTAACCTAAAATGGGCCCATGGTTCCGGGAATTTTTTTGAGTTTTCATTCGTCGACGCCTGATTCGATTTAGTCCATCGTCTTTGGGTTCAATAGACCAAGAGCTTGCGCTGGTATGGGCCACACCACAGCCAATCGAATGAGCCACAGAACAGGTGGTCAAAAAACAAAACATATCGGGATTGACTCCCCCATTATATGGAGCGAAACCTTGAGTCATGGACCGTTCGGTGCGATTTCCGATGAGGAAAAGTTAACATTCGAATCGACATCCCCGATGAACTGGCTGGTTTCGGGCCTTTGAAGCTCGTTGACATGGAGGGTTCGGAACTTATCGTTTTTTCTTGATTGGTTCCGCTCGTTACAACCCAACGTTACTCGTCTATCATCCCGGCGCGGGGAGCGACCCGGGCTCTCTGACACCCGCGCGCCTGAGATCCTCCGTCGACCCACCACCCGCGTTCTCCAAGGAGCTCACGTCCCACCCCGCCACGCGGTCCAGCGTGATGGCGGTGAGTTCCAACTTGTTCGCAGCCTCATCGGCATCCACGTCCACGCCGTGCGACCGTAAGAGATCCTCGAGCTGAATGTTCCGCGCGTACGTCGTGCGTAACACCTCGGTGAGCGTGGTGCTCATCTCCTCGTGCAGCTCGGCTCGGAACGATACGTCGTCCAGCTCACGCTTGAGCTCCTTGACCTCGGCGTTGTGCGCCTTGAGCTGCTCCTTGGACCCGAGCGCCGACCCTTTGGAACCCCCGCCGCCCAAAGCCTTGAACACGGACGCGAGCTTACCACCCTTGTTGCCCGTGCTGTTACCCGCGGATAGACTGTTACCCGAACGCACGGACGCGAGCTGCCGAAGTTCGCCCGGGTTCTCAGCCCTTAGTTTCCTACCGCCGAACTCGCCGCCTCCCGACCCCGACGTCGCCGCGCTCACCCCCGACAAGCCGCTGTACCCGCTCTGGTTCGATCGAAGCGAACTGGACCTGTCGAACTGTGGCCGAAGAGACGAAGAAGGCTTTCCTCCCGCACGTGGACCCAAGGGCGAACCGGACCCGGAGCTCCCTCCGCCGACCCGTAGCTCGGCGATGGTCCCTTTTAAACGAGCGCTCTCCGCTTTGGCCATCCCGAGTTCCTTCGCCAGCCGCTCCGTCTCCTCCGTCTTGGCTTTGATCGTAGAACGCAAGTCTACGACCAGCGACTCCTCGGCGGCGAGTAAAGGCTCGATCCGTCCCGCCGCTTCAATCGCCTTTTCCTGCCCGGCGTCCGCGGCGATCTTGTACAGTCCGGCTGCTTCCCGTAAGTCCCGTCTCACGCCGAGTCCGTTTTCATACAGCGACGCCAGGTTATGGGCCGCGTCCGCGTTACCCTTGTCCGACGCGCTCCGAAAATGCCTCGCAGCCTCCTCGTGTTGCTCGCTCATCATGCACACGAACCCTAGGTTGTTCAGGGCGTGGTCGTGTCCCTGCGACGCGGCTCGCGCGTACAGCTCCTTCGCCTTGACGAGGTCGGGTCCCGCCCTCTGATCCACCAGCCCGTCCTCGTACATGATGCCGAGGTTGTTGAGCGCGGACGCGTTCCCCTGCGCCGCGGCTTTCTCGTACCAGAACGCGGCGGCGCCGTGGTCCACGCCCACGCCCTCGCCGCCGTAGTACAGCGACCCGAGGTTATTCTGAGCCTTGGCGAACCCCGCGTCGGCGGCGGCTCTGTACCACCTCGACGCGATCACCGCATCTTGGGCCACCGATCCCAAACCTTTTTCGTAGAGATGCCCGAGGTTACACTGCGCCTCCCTGTGCGACATGTCCGCGGCCCTCTGGTAGTTGGCGAGCGCGGCCTGGAAGTCGCCCGCCGCCTCAGCTGTCGCGCCCACCGCGTTGATTGCGTCGGCGTCTCCCATCGCGGCGCCCCGGCCGAACCAACGCTGCGCATCCTTCGTACTCTTGCCGCACCCTTTACCGTCGCGGAAACAGACGCCGAGGCGGTGCATCGCGACCGGGTGGCTGTTCGGCGGTTCCGCAGCCTCCAGGTACAGCACGAACGCTTCCCCGTAGGACTGGCTCACGAAAAATTCCTTGTCCCCCATCGCGCACAGCTGTGCGCCGCGGTCGTGGGGCCCGGGCATCGGCGCGAACCGGGAGGAGGCCGCGGGACCCGCGCTGGGCAATCGCGCCCCGCGCGGGTCCCCTCGTCTCGGCTGCGCCATCTCCGGCGGCGGCGCGTCGTCGTCGCTGCTCTCCACCGAGATGCTTCGATCCCGGTAGGCTGAATTGCCCCCTCCGTCGTTCCCGCCGGCGGTCCCGCCCCTCGGCTGCTTGGCGACTGGGGGGCTCTCCTCGTCGGACGAATACGTGAAGTTACGAGCGAGGCTCGACGGCGTCGCCTGCGCCGCCTGCGGAAGGGACGGGGGAAGGAAGGGGGACGACCGTGAGGTTGGGGATGAGGGCGGAGGCGATTTGAACGTTAGGGTGGGGCGGACCCGAATCTGAGGGCGTTCGCGGGACGGGTCACGCACCAGCTGGGCCGCCCTGCTCATGTCGCGAGCCTTCGACCGCTCCGGTCGGGCCTTCACGAGCCTCTTACGCGTGTAGACGCGTGGGGTCCTAGGCGACCGCACACAGTGGTCGGGGCGGGACCGCGCTGACTCCGATAGCAATTCGGTCCCGGGTCCGGCGAGAAATCACGTTACCTCGTTCGTGACTGCTACCATACGATCGTGATACCGGTACTTTTTAACTCGTAAAACACGGTTCGATGGTGAAAAATCGAAGATAAAAAGCGCCGCTTGAGGGTTGGCAAATATCCTGATCGGAATCGGCCAATCGCGCGCCACTAAGGAGCGTCGCACTCACCCGCGTCGCCCGTCCCAGTCCCCCCGAACGCCCCACAGTTCTCCAAAATGGCCGCTCTCGCCGGCTGCCAGGCGGTCCGCCTGTCCGCCTCGTCCCGCGTCAACTCCCTGAAGCGCTCCGCCTCCGTCCGCCAATCGGCGGGCCGGATGGCCACGCCCCGCTCGCGCGGCGCCCTCTGCGTCGCCGCCGCGGCCAAGAACTACAAGATCACCCTCCTTCCCGGTGACGGCATCGGCCCCGAGATCATGTCCGTCGCCAAGGACATCCTCGTCGAGGTCGGCTCCCAGAGGGACATCGCCTTCGACTTCACCGAATGCCTCGTGGGCGGCGCCGCGATCGACGCCACCGGGATCCCGCTGCCCGCCGAGACCCTCGCGACGTGCCAAGCCTCCGACGCGGTCCTCCTCGCCGCCATCGGCGGTTACAAGTGGGATACCCTCCCCGCGGATGTAAGGCCCGAGCAAGGTCTCCTCGGTCTCCGCGCGGGCCTCGGCGTCTTCGCCAACCTTCGCCCAGCCAACATCCTCCCCCAGCTCATCGACGCCTCTTCCCTCAAACGCGAAATCGTCGAGGGCACCGACATCATGGTCATCCGCGAACTCATCGGAGGCATCTACTTCGGCAAACCCAAAGGCTTCGGCGTGGACGAGGACGGTAACCGCACCGGGTTCAACACCATGGTCTACTCCGTCCCCGAGATTGAACGCATCGCTCGAGTCGGATTCGAGACGGCTCGGAAACGAAGCAACCGCCTGTGCTCTGTGGAGAAGTCCAACGTCCTGGAGGTGAGCCAGCTGTGGAAGGAGATCGTGACCAAGGTCCACGAGGAGGAGTACCCCGACGTCGAGCTCTCCCACATGTACGTGGACAACGCCGCGATGCAGATCATCCGCGCGCCCACGCAGTTTGACACCATCGTCACCGGCAACATCTTCGGCGATATCCTCTCCGACGCGGCGTCCATGCTCACGGGATCCATAGGTATGCTCCCCTCCGCGGCCGTCGGTACCGATGGCCCGGGGCTTTACGAGCCCGTGCACGGCTCCGCGCCCGACATCGCGGGCACGGACAAGGCGAACCCCCTCGCGCAGGTGCTCTCCGCGGCGATGATGCTGAGGTACCAGTTCGGCGAGGAGGAGGCGGCTGTTCAGATTGAAAAGGCTGTGAACGACGCGCTGGACGAGGGGTACCGCACGGGCGATATCATGTCCGAGGGATGCACCCAGGTGGGCTGCGTGAAGATGGGCGAGATTCTCATGGAGAAGATCAAGGCGTAAAAACCCGTGACGTCGCGAGTAACACTTAGTGATGACCACCTTTTATTAACATAACCGACCCAGCACACTTCAAGTTGAATCTCTCGTCTAAATGTAAACACTCGCGAGCGTCACGTCAGGTTCTCGGTTTCCATCATGACCTGCTCCTGCGAGGGCGTGGGCACCCCCGCGACGGGGCAACAGTTCACCCCGATGTGACCGCGGGTGATCTTCTCAACCTGAGCCTGAGCCAGCTCGGGGTTATTCACCCAGGTGTCATAAAAGGAAAACGGGCATTTTGCCACGCCTTTGTCGCCGTCGCCCGAAGCGTACACGCCCGTGTACCCGCGGTGCAGCAGCTTGAACAAGTGGTTCTGGCTCTGGTCGTTCTCCCGTGCGTCCCGAATGGCGGACACCGACAGCTGCGCGTACTGCACGCCGTCCGTCTCGGTGGAGCACTCGCCCAGAGTCCGCCCGTCGTTGCCGACGATGGCGGAGTGGCCAAAGTAGCAATAAACTCCGTCGTTGCCCGAGGCGTTTGCGACTGCGACGTAGACGTTGTTCATCCACGCCATGCACTTGGCGACCATGATCTGCTGCTCCTTGGCGGGGTACATGTAGCCCTGGCACCGCACGATGAGCTCGGCGCCTTTCATGGCGCAGTCTCGCCAAATCTCGGGGTAGTTGCCGTCGTCGCAGATGATGAGCGACATCTTGATGCCTTTCGGGCCGGTGGTGACGTACGTGCAGTCTCCCGGGTACCATCCCTCGATGGGGCACCAGGGCAGGATCTTGCGATACTTTTGGACAATCTCGCCCTCGTCGTTGATGAGCACCAACGTGTTGTACGGTTGCTTCTTCGGGTCCTCGTTGCGCTCGCCCGTGAGGGAGAAGACTCCCCAGACTTTGGACTTTTTGCACGCGGCACTGAACATGTCCGTCTCGGGCCCAGGGATGTTGACGGCGGTGGCGAACATCTCATCTGTGAAACACAAAGTCAGCACGGGCAAACAGTCAGAGAACGGAAAAACACTCACCGCGGTCGTACATGATGCCCTGCGTGCTGTACTCGGGGAAGACGATGAGGTCCATTCCGGGAAGGCCCTGCTTCATGCCCTCGATCTTCTTGCAGATCTCTTCGATATTGGAATGGACGTCATCGACCGTGTGCAGACGCGGCATCTTGTACTGGTAGACGCACACGCCGACGGTGTCGGGGGAGCTGGAAATGTCACCGTGGCGGGACATGGTATTTTCAGGTAAGTTCGCGGTGGTTGAAAGGCTGTGCGGAGGTGAGTGGCGGTGTCGGTGTCGGATGACCTTTCAATGCATCGCGAAAGGTCGCGGCAAAAGTCGCGGCAGACAGGAGATCGCAAAATTCCCGGGAGAAAAAACACGTCATCATATCACACCTCTTCGCCGCCGCACGACTCCGCGAGACTACGTACGAGACGGTTCAACAAAAGAAACAATTACAGTCAACACACTGTGCGAGCGAACGATCTGGTCCTATGGTACACGGTTGGTCGTCGGTCGTCGCATCTCTCACCTCCTCCTCCCCAACGCATCACTGCATGAGCTACCTTCGCGGCGAGCCCATCGAGTTGAGGACGTTGGATCTCTCACCCGCGCGCTCGATCCTCTCTTCGAGCGCAAACTTCTTCCGGAGCACCGGTCGCACGTCCTGCGCCTGCGCCAGCCTGGCGAGCAGCGGCATGAGCTTGAGCAGCTGCCTGTCGCTCTGATCGTCGAACCAGCTCTCGATCGGCACGCCGTTGTCGACCTGGAACCCGAAAGCCTGCGGTGAGTTATCGACGATGATCGTCTTGCCGAGGTCCCGTCCGAGCACGCTCAGGTCCTTCATGTAGTTGCCCTCCACCAGCACGCAGCTCTCGCGGTACAGACGGTGCTTGATGAGAACCTGGTTCGGGTCAATCTTGTTCAGTAAGCGCTCCGCGTATACTCTCTGCGACGCGGTGAACACGACAACTTCAAAGTGCCTCGCCGCAAACTCCATAAACTCGGTGAGGTACGGCCTTCGCTTCACGTTGACGATGTGCTGCTGGCCGTTGAACGTCACCGGGAACGAAAAGTCCGCCTCCTCGATGGTCTGCTCCAGGTTGGAGTGCACCAGGGTTTCGTCCAGGTCCAGTACCAGCGTGTTTTTGTTCTTGTGCACCGGGGACTTGCGGGGCAGGATGGGAGGTCGGTTAGCGCGGACGCACGAGCTCAGCGGGGGCAGGCCGTGGATGAACACCCACGGGTCAAACTCCTCGTCGTACTCCTCGTCATCCAGCTCGTCCTCGTACGTGTACTCGTCGTCCACGAAAGCCTCGGTGTACTTGCCGAAGCCATCCTGTAGCGCGCCCTTCCCGGTCCCGCCGGCGCCGTCGCCACCCCTCGACGACGCGGCGAGGACGGCGCCGTCGCTCTCCGTCTCCTCAGCCTCGTCGCTCTCGAGGCTCCTCGCGTCCTCGTCGTCATCGCCGTCTTCAACACGCACGGGCTCGGCGTCGGAGACATCCTCCGAGTCGGAATCCTTACTCAGGACGGGGGGCTCGGGGGGCAGCCGAGCGGCGGGCGCGGGCGGGGCGCGAGACGTTCGATCGGGCCGCGTCCTCACCGACTTGGCGCCAGGTGCGTTCGTCGTGGCCGCGCGTGTCGTGGCGCGTACACTCCTCGAACCTCCTCGGTTGGATGAGTCTTTATCCTGGTTCTTACCGCTCTTCTTCGCCTTCTTCTCCGTTTTGGACGACGAGAAGAATGAGAAAAACGGCGAAAAGATTGAACTCGTGCCGGATCGTTTCGTCTTGGACCCGCCTTTCTTCACCTTGCCCTTACGGCTGCCGCCCTCGTCGTCGTCGCCGTCGAACGCCAGGTTACGCGCCACCTGGTCGCCGGTGGCAGTGGGCGCCTTCGAACCTCCTGTTTAGTGTGGAAACGGCGTCGGGTCTCGGTCAACATTTAATGGATTTGGGACGAGGCGTTTGGCGATTTGCACTGAGTGGCGGGCATGGAACTGGAGCGCAATGCGGAACATGGAATCGTCGTATCGGGGTTGGTGAGATGGGGACTGACCTTTACTCTTCCGTACACTGCTGGTTATGAACCCCGAGCCCGGCCCTTGCGCGTACCCCGACGCCCCGCGGGTCCGTTTGCTGGCGCTGTCGTCTTCATCGTCCGGATCCTCGTCGGCATTTCCGTCCCTCTTGCGCTTCGCCGCGCTCTTCCCGAGGCTCTTCAGCAGCGAGAATCCGGCGTTGATGATGGAGAAGGATGAGAGCCGACGGTCCTTCTTGGCGTCGCTGCGAAGGGAAGGGGCGATACGGGGCGACATCGAGGTCAGGTGGGTGTCGGGACGGCGCGAGATCGTCACGGAAAAAGGGGTGCCGCGGGCGTGTAAGGGGTACAAGTGTCAGATTGCAAATGTTCATCGCTGACGAGTCCCCTCTGCCGCGACGGCGGCCAGGAGACGAGTGATTGGCATGTGAATGTCGCACCTCGCATCCGGACTCTCGTATATGGTGGGCGGCATTTCGCCCCTGCGCGGTGTGGGCATCGCGGCCCGCGCTGTGCTGTGGCGCCCTGTTCAACCTCTCGGCACTCCCGCTTTCCGTCACGAAACCAGCAGGCGGAAATAATGCCGGTGAACCGGAGCGCGCCACCAGCGCCAAACTGAAAGCAAACTCGAACCTCGGCAAAGATTGATGGAATAAAAGTAAACCTCCTCCGTCGGGTCGGGCTCATCAGTCACTTGAGTGAGCACGAGAGCGGATCGCGGGCCCGCCGCACCGAGTGACGTGACCGCTCACTCGCTCTTTAGCACATCGACGGACGCGGCAGTTTCGCGCGTAGCGACTCGTGACCAGCGCCGACAAGTGTTGACACGCAGAGGAATTTTGCACGCACAAAAGCGGCGGAATCGATCGATCGGCGACTACATCGATGGTGGACGAAGGGTGGACCACCGTGGAGAAGAAGGCCCCGGCGGGGGCTGGGCGGACGTCGGGCGGTGGCAGGCCCGACCAAGTTGGACGCTCCGGCGCGAACAGGATGAGCGGTACGTACCGAACGCGTCCACAGTTGGGGCGACTTTTTGTCCGCCGCCCCTTTTCCCAAGTCGCAAACCCTCCCTTTGAAAAGGGCGAGGATTGATTGGTGATCGCGCGCGCGTCCCCGTGCGACGCGGCATCCGGACCCTGTCCGTCCACATCCGTACCCACCGCGCCGGACACATCCCCTCGGGGCACCCCTTCACCCCGCTCACCGACTGAACAAACCCCACCCAAACCCACGACCGCAATGCAGGCGACGGACGCAAAGATGGGCAAGGCCCGGGCGCGGGTCCCGGCGGCGGGTCGTCATCATCCGCGAGCCAGAACTCGCGTACCGGAGGGAGCGGACGGGGCACGCCCCGCGCCGATACGAACGGCGGTGAGTTCGCGCCGCGTCAGCGCCGAGTGAGCGACTCGGGCCGCGGCGACGGCGACGACGGTGAAGGCGGCGACGCACGCGCGCGCCGCTCCGCCTCCACGCGCAAGGGCGGCGGCGACGAGAGCAGACAATCGGGTTCCGACGCGAAAACCAACACTCGCGCAGACGGACGCAAGTCCGACTCGGCCGGCTCCAACAACCCACACCGCGCACGCACGGACCGACCTAACAAGTCCGAGTACAAACCCGGGGACCAAATCAACGACATCGACACACTCCTACAGGCTGTGTCCGTGTGCGCGCCAGGGGAGGTGGCCCGAGTGCTTCAACACTCGCAGTTCCGACCGGGCGCCCCCGCGTTTACCACCCTCATCAAGACATGCGGGCGCGCCGGCGGGTGGGACAAGGCGGTGGAGCTGTACCAGGCGATGAAGCAGAGGGGCGTCGCCGCGAACACCATCACGTGCTCCGCTTTGATCAACGCGTGCGGTAAGAGCAAACAGTGGGAGAAGGCGCTTGAGATTTTTCGCGAGATGAAAGCGGACGGCGTGGAGGCTAACATCTTCACCTACTCCGCGCTCATATCCGCGTGCGCCAAAGGGCGGCAGCTGGACAAGGCGCTGGAGATCTTCCGCGAGTGCCAAGCCGCGGGGGTGGAGCCCGACGCCATCACGTACGGCGCGGTCATCTCCGCGTGCGAGAAGGGCCGGCGGTGCGACGACGCGCTCGACGTGTACAAACAGATGCGACGCGCGGGTGTGGATGCCAACGTCATCACGTGCAACTCCGTGCTCGCCGCGTGCGACAAGGCGGGGCGGTGCGACGACGCCCTCGCGGTGTTCGAGTCGATGCGCGACGAGGGTATCAAGCCGGACAAGCACTCGTACGCGGCGGTGATTGGCGCGTGCGCGGCGGGTGGCAAGGTTGACGAGGCGATGCGCTTATACCGCGCGGGAACAAAGGCGGTGGACCCGGACATCGGCATGTACACCGCCGCCATGCAGGCGTGCGCCGCTGCTAACGCCGGCTCGACGATGGGACAAGTCGATGGGTCAAATGGACCTAAGGGTTCCAAGAGGGGCGCCGCCGTCGACGCGGCGACGATCTGGCGGGAGATGCGGGAGAGGCTTCCGGAGCAGACGCCGGGCGCGGGCGTGGCGGCGGCGTGCATCGCCGCGTGCGAAGCGTCCGGGTCGTTCAGGTCCATGCTCGACGTCGTCGGCGCCGAACCGTGCTCACCTACCCAGGCGCGAAAGGACAGGGACGCCGAGGAGGCTGCCAACGCCGCGGCGGCGTCCGCGGAGGCTGAAGTGGCCCGGGCCAAGGTGGCGCCGCCGCCCGTGCTCACCGCCGCGGCGATCCTCTCGGGGAGGACCGCCGCGTCCGACGCCGCGGCCGCCGCCGAGGCTGCACTCGCGTCCGCGACACGCGACGCGAGGACAGCGGCGCTTACGACCCGCGCCAAGGGTGTGAGAACGGATCTGCCGACGGCGGCGTACGTGTCGCTAATGTCGGCGTGCGAACGCGGCGGCTTGTCATCCCGAGCCGTCGAGGTGTTCGCCGCCGCACGCGCCGCCGTCCCGAGTGCCGGCACGACAGCCGTGAGCGCGGACCCGAGCTGGTACGAACGCGCGCTGCGAGCCGCCGCCGCGGGCGGACTCGGCGAACCCGCGGCTGAAATTTTACGATCCATGTCCCGCGACGTCCCGGGCGGAGCCACCGGCGCCGCCCGGGCGTCCGCGCTGCAGGCGTGTCTCAACTCGCCCGCGGGGTCCCTGGGTGGTACCAAGGGACCCCACGTCGCCGCGCAGGTTTGGGCCACGATCAAGTCCGCGGTGGAGCACAGGGCTAAGGCGGACGGTAAGTCCGACGTCAGGCCCGCGGTGCAGGCGTGCCGAGCTTCAGCCGTGTGCGCGGCTAAAGAAGGCGACGCGAAACTCGCCGCCGATGTCCTCGGCACGGTGTCCTCCGTGGACGACGAAACGGCGCGCGATGCATCCGTGCTCGTGGCGTGCGCGGCTGCGTTCGCCGTCGCCGGTGACGCGTCGCGCGCGGCGGAGACGCTCGGGAAGAACGCCGACGCTTCTTCGCTCGTCGCGGCGCTCGCTAAAACCGCCGTCGCCGGAGCCAACAAAGCTGCGCTGGCGGTGCTCGCCGACGACCTGTGCGTCGCCAAGCTCGGGGGCGTGGGCGACGGGACGTGCGCGGCGGCTGCGGCGTGCGGCGAGGGACGCGGCGGCGACATCGACGCCGCGCTCGCTCTCCTCAAGGCGTGGGGCGAGAAGCACGAAGCCGCCTCTGTCGCCGCAAAGAAATTGGAGGATGGGAAGGAAGCAGCCGCCGCCACCGCCGTCGCGGCGCCCGATGCGACGCCCGGGAGCCCGCCGGTCGACGCGGGGTCACCCGCGGTGAAGCAGGGAACATCCTTCGCGTTCGCCGCGGGTGCCAGGTCCAAGCCGGTGACACAACCGGCGACTGAGAACGGGGGGGAAGACGGAAGTGCCAGACGGGTCAAAGGATCCGCGAATGGGGAGAAACGAAACGCCAACGCGTCGCAGGGTAAGAAACGGGTGGATAGCGAGGGAAAGAAGGGCACGAAGCGCGGCGTCGGGGGTACTAACAACAAAGGGCCCGGGACCAAGGGATGGAACGCGGCACCGGCCAAGCCGCTCATCGCGTCGTCGGTTAGCTTTGTGCCGGCGTCCGCGGTGAAGGCTGCGCCGTTTGTGCCGCTGAGCAAGCGGGACTCGGGCGGGGCGGCTGAGCTGGCGGCGGCGGCGGCGAAGCTGAGCGTCAAGGCTCCCGCGTTCACCCCCCGCGCCGCCGCGCCGGAGTTTGTGCCAAAGTCAAAGGACTAGTAGAACATGTCGTGTTGTCAAGTCAGATTCATGAAGTGGGTCTATAAAACCTTTCGCGTTTCGTCCCTCAGATGTCGATCAGGTTGCCCGTAGCCGGTTGAGGCGGCTGCTGCTGCTGCTGCTCCTGGGGAGGTTCCTGCTGCTGCTCCCCCTGGGCGCCTCCCTCCGCCAGCGATGCCGCGATGGCCGCCGCGATCATCGCCTCTTCCTCCGCCTCTGTCGCGGGCCTACCGCCGGGCGCGGGGTTAGACGATGTGTCAGATGTGTCAGCAGATCCATGTATCGGATCACCGCCGCCCACGTCCAGTCCCCCGAGGAGGTCGACGACGCCCGTCTCATCCCTCGCCTCTCCACCCGCGCTCGGTGGCGCGTACGTCTCGCCTCCCGATCCTCCCGAATCCCCCCCGGGCTTCTCCCCGTCGCCGATGGCAGCCACGAGCGACTCCGCCGTCTCGATGCACTTCATCAGCAGCGTCTCGCTGATGAGACCCGCGCCCCTCTCCACCGACCTCGCCAGGACGTTGAGGTGCTGCTCGCACACCGCCCGGAGCTCCGACAGCATCTCCGCCTCCTCCGGCGTCGGGTTACCGTCGTTCGCGGCGCGCATCTCGAACAGCATCTCCGCCGCAGCCTCCGCGCCTTGCAGCCGCTCGGACACGGCGACGTCGTTGTCCAATGCTCCGTTGATTGTCGAGTCCCCGTTGAACCCCGGCGGGTTGACCCCGACCGCCGTCCGTTGACCTACGGGTCTGGACGCGGCGGCGGACCTGGCGGGTGGTGCGTTGATGGATCGCTCGATGCTGGCCATGCCCTGCTTGGCGGTCTTGGCCGCCTTGACCATCCCTTCCTTGGCCACGTCCCGCATCTTTAACATGGTCTCCTGCGCGCGCGCGTACATCGAGTTGGTCGGGTAGGTGCTGCTCTTGGCGCGCTGGGATGATCCCTGGGACGTTGGGACGTTCTGGTAATGAAGCGCGCCCTCCATGTCGTCCACAGCCTCGGCCTGCGTGGATATCGGGTGAGTCGGATGGTCAGTTCAGGTCGCGGACGTCTTGTCAGCATCTCAGGGGACGCTCTGCCAAATTTGCATCGCACGAGATCTGGCTCTCGCGCGCGGTTCGGGCGTGGATGCCGAGGTGCAAGGTGGATACGTGCCTGCTCCTCTCTGGACAGCATGGCCTCGCTGCCATCGTCCCCTCGGAGGGGTGCGTAGCTCATGTTGGACACGTGCGTGAGCGGCAGTGTCGTAGTGGGCTCGATATTCTTCTTCGACAGGCTGGCGGGAAAATCGAATCTCGTCGGGGCCTCCCAGAAAAAGCAACGACCGAGGGCACCCCCCCCGATACGCCGCCACTTCCGCTCGCACCAGCCGTCGACGTCGCCATGAGCAAGAAAAGCCAGAAGAACAACAGGCGGAGGAGCAAGAGGACCGCGAGATCCAGTGAAGGATCCAATGCAGGCGTCCTGCTGGGCGCGCTGATGCGGCAGCTGCCCGAGGTGTTCGAAGCTGAGGTCCTGTCGAAGCTCGACTACAAAGACCACGTCAACCTCGCGCTGGTGAACAAAGAGTGCAGGGCACGAATATACAACCTCGAGCCCATCGCGTTCATGACATCGTGCCTTGACGATGTGGACGTCGATGTGTACGAAGACGAATACATGTCGTTGCAAAAGTTCCAGATACTGCGTCAGGTTGGCGTGAAGGGTCGCTTGGACGTTTTGAAGTGGCTGTGGAACCACGGCTTCCAGAAGGTTGCCAACGACACCACGCACATGGCTGCGCGCCACGGTCATAAGCACGTGTTCGACTGGATCTTTGCGCTTCCTGGTGTAAAGATAATATGGACTGGCAGAGACTATTTCACATCTCCCATGATCGTAATGCGCCACGCATGTGATGGTGCTGCGGAAGGAGGTCACCTCGAACTTCTGCAGTACCTCATCGAGAAAGGGTGCCCCCACCATGTTTGGAAAGAAGCCTGCTTGAGTGCCCCCTTTGGCGGTCATATTCACATTATGGAATGGGCGCTCGCACATGGCGTTAAGGCTACTGCTTATGGTACGATGGGATGTGCCGATGCTGCTCAAGGAGGTCACCTCGAGGCGCTAAAGTGGCTGCGCGCTAGAAAATGCCCGTGGGATTCTTTGGTGCCCGAGTTGGCCATCGAACATGGACACCACCACATCCTCAAATGGGCGCGCGATAACGGAATGGGCCGGTTTTCAATAACGAGATAACAAGTCTACACAACACACAATGCCTCATCTCACCGACGACTCTCATTTATCGAGCACGGGCATGGCCTTGGCGATGACCTCCACGGCGAAATCAATCTCCTCCTCGGTCGCCACGAGCGGCGGCAGCAGCCTGATCACGTCACCAGCGCCCGCGGTGAGGATCAGCAGCCCGGCGTCCCTGCACGCACCCACCATGGCACCCGCCGGACAGTCCAGCTGCACGCCCACGAGCAGACCCGACCCGCGCACCTCCTGCACGTGTTTGTTATCCTTCAGAGCCTCGCGCAGTCCGCTCCTGAGCTGCTCGCCCCGCGCCGTCACGTTTGCCAGAAACTTGTCATCGGACACCTTGTCGAAAACTGCGTTGGCGGCGTTGCACACCAAAGGCCCGCCCGCGAAGGTGGACCCGTGGTCTCCCGGCGCCATGGCATCGGCGACGTCCTGGGTGCATAGGATTGCGCCGATGGGCAGGCCGCCCGCGAGGGGCTTGGCGACGGTCATGATATCCGGCGTCACGCCCACGGACTGGTGGCCCCAGAGGTAGCCGGTGCGCCCGAGGCCGCACTGCACCTCGTCAAACACCAGGACCGCGCCCGCTTCCGTGCAGATCTCCTTCAGCCCGGCGAGGAACGCCTCGTCCGCGGGGAAGATGCCGCCCTCGCCCTGCACGGGCTCAACAAACACAGCCGCGGTTTTTCCTTTGACGATTGTCTTCTTAGCCGATTCGAGGTCTCCGTACGTGGCGAAGGAGTGGCCCGGGGAGAGGGGCTCGAACGGTGTGCGGTACTGCTCCTTCCACGTCAGGTTCAACGCACCCAGCGTGCGGCCGTGGAAGCTGTTGGAGAAGGAGACCGTCTCCGTGGCCCACGTGGTGGCGTCGGCGTCGGCGGCTATGGCTTTTTGCATCTGAACCTTTCTGGCGAATTTGATGGCTCCCTCGTTCGCCTCGGTGCCGCTGTTGCAGTAGAAGACTCGGTCGGCGAAGCACGTGTCGACGAGCTTGCGCGCGAGGGTGGATCCCGGCTCGGTGTGGTAGAGGTTAGATACGTGGCAGAGCTTGTTCGCCTGCTCCGTCACCGCGCGCACCCAGTCGGGGTCGCAGTGACCGAGGCAGTTCACCGCGATGCCCGCGCAGAAGTCGAGGTACTCCTTGCCCGTGGAGTCCCACATCTTGCACCCGAGGCCGTGCGTGAACACCGGCGCGTCCAGGGTGCGGCCGTAGGTGTTCACGACGCACTCGTTCTCATCCTTGCGCACCTGGTCCGCGTCGACGGAGGCGGGTTTAGAGGGTGCGATGGCGGACCTGACCGCGAGGGGGCGGCGCGATGACGCGATCGGCGCGCGGCGGCGGCCGAGTGAAGACACCGGCGCGCGGAGAGAGACGGATGCGGCGTGCATCGTCGTCGTGACCTTTTCGGTTCGATCGTGGAGTGAAAGGCGTGAACCCGGCGCGGGCAGTGGCGCCCACGGTAGTGGCGACGTCACGCGCATCTCGGCAGTTGAGAAGACCCTGATGAAAACTCGAGACGCGTTTTTGGCAATCGATGCGAATCGAAAAAATGGAACTCTCGGCCACCTCACTCCCCCGTCTTTGCCTTCTTGGCGGCGAACATCTTCCCGATGGCGCTCTCCCCTTTCTTCACCTTCACCGTCTTCTCCTTCTTCCCAATCAGCGTCTGTATCTTACGAACACCCGAGCTCAGACCCAGAGTGTCCAGCTCAGTCGCCGTGACCCACCGCCACTCCCGACATCCACCCTCCTCGCCGCCGCCGCGCTCTGGCCCGTTAGCTTCAGTCTCTGTCACCACCACGACCTCATGCCGTACCACGTAGGTGTGCCGGACGTGCGAGAACGTGTGCGTCACCTCCCCGAGCTCCGTCCGTGACTTTAACTCGCCACATCGAGGGTTAAAGACTGCGTCCACCACCGCGTCGACGGGGGCGTAAAAGTCGGAACTCGTCGCCTCGAGCTCCGTCACCGCCGACGGAAACTCCCACAGCCCGCCCAGTAGCCCACCCTCGGGGCGACGGACCAGCAGGTACGCCGACTCGGGGTTTAGGGTAGAGTTTAGGGTTTGGCGCTCGAGCACCACCACCGCGACGCGCTCCTCGCGTTTACCAGCCTTCTTCTCCCGCTCCGGCAAATCCGTAACCTTGAAGGTTCCGCCTTCTTCACCCTCCTCACTTTCCAACTTGAATCCCGCGCACTGTCGACGAAGCGGACACGTCCCGCACTTGGGAGCCTTGGGCGTACACACAGTCGCGCCCAGCTCCATCATGGCCTGGTTGAAGTCACCGGGTCGGTCGGGAGAGAGCGCCCAATCAGCGGCGAATCGAACAGCCTTGGCGGCGTCAGAATTGTTTTTAGTCGCGTCACCCGCGCCTCGCACCGCGGCTAGCCTGGTGCACACCCTGATGACGTTACCGTCCACCGCCGCGGTTTTCTCCCCGAACGCGATGGACGCAACTGCGGCGGCGGTGTAAGGACCGACCCCGGGCACGTCACCGAGGCCCTTCAGGTCAGTGGGCATGCCGCCGTTGGCAACAGCGTATTTGGCTCCGTCCAGCAGATACCTGTAAACAAATGAACAAAACACGACGTCATACTAATTGCCCGTGTGAAAATAAAAAAGAAACTCAAATATAACCACAAAAAGAAACGTACCGTGCCCTGCGGTAGTACCCGAGCCCGGCCCACATCTCGTTCACTTCCTCCTGCGTGGCGTTGGATAACGACACGGCGTCGGGCCACCGGTCGATCCATCTGCGCCAGTACGTAGCCACGCGCTCGATCTGCGTCTGTTGCGACATAATCTCGGATACCCACACGCCGTACGCGTACTGGTCAGGCGGGACTGTAAAAGAAAAATAAACGACTCAGTACAATTGCCCATACGATGATTAAAATAAACGTACCGTCCATCGATGCGCCCGTCTCGTGGCATCCCGCCCAGTGCTGCGCGGGTGTCGCGTCCGCGCCGGGTCCCCGCGGGGGAGGCGCGTGTTGTGAGTGCGGGTTACGCCTCCACGGTAGGATCCTGTGTACGCGGTCGTACCAGCCGAGGAGCTCATCCCGGAGAACTGGCGCGTCGTCCTTGATGGAGTTAAGCGCGGGATGCTTTTCGATGAGGTCCTCGATGTCATCCGTGGGTGACCTCGTCGTGGCCTTGGCCTTGGCGGCTTTTGGGGATTTACCGCCGTTCACGCGCTTGGGGGACGAAGCGCTCTTCTCGGGCTGGACGGCCATGGTGACGTGCGTGGAGCGTGGAGTGTGGAGGGTGCCGAGGAGGGTGCCGACACAGCTGTGCGGTCGATGCGATCGGGCACCCGCGATGGAGATCTGGCGGGAGAGGATGAGCGCGTCGTCCCGTGAAGTTCGTGAGACCTTTCGCGGTCCGTTCAGCGCTCGGGGCTGCTTGACCAAGGATACGGCGTAGACGCGGTGTAGGCGCGGTCGGAGCGCGCGGATCGGTCCCAGCGCGTGCATGGGAGTGACCCCGCCGGCGCCTCTCAGCGCATCTTTCAAAATACTGTACGTCGTACTTTTTTTGGAAAATCATGAACCCGCTCTCGGAAGAGACCGTTTTATTTTTCCGCGACGCGAGGGATCCGAGTCTTCACAACGAGACGCGTGGCGATTCAACGCGCGCGAAGGTCACCGCCGGGATCCCCGCGATCGATACATCGACGAAGGTCACCGCCGAGGTTGAGGTCACACTCGGTGGAGCCCCATCAG
>Ga0302114_10000767_pt1 | contig 21843 bp, 19 predicted proteins | sample AG5_Surface_MG_FD_203107 | JGI IMG/M metagenome (GOLD analysis project Ga0302114, IMG submission 203107) | Marine microbial communities from Western Arctic Ocean, Canada - AG5_Surface | ecosystem: Environmental > Aquatic > Marine > Oceanic | place: Canada: Western Arctic Ocean | collected...
TACATTGAGGACAAGGACGCGACCGTCGACGCCAACCTCGTAATGACTGGGTCTGGTAAGTTTGTAGAGGTCCAAAGCTCAGGCGAAGAAGCTACCTTCAGTCATGGAGACCTCGATACTTTACTGGAGCTTGGGGCTAAAGGGATCGCTGAAATCAATCTATTGCAAGAAGATGCCATTACCGAAGGCCTGAGATCTGATTAGTGTGGCTCTGGGACTACGCAAATGGGACATCTGTTTGTCACAGGAAGAATCGAAAGCTTCGTCCTGCCTGTATTTACCCAAATATCGAATTGAGTAGCTCTAGCCCCATTTCGATATCGTCGCGAAGTGCTTCCTCTTTCGATTTTTCTTTTTTCTCGGAAGGGGCTGGTTCGCTAGCTTTGTTTTGTGTAGGCAAGAATTGCCCATCTTTGAGGGGCCGCTTTGGTGTCCCCGCTGCTTCGGCTTTTCCAGGCTTATCGAGAGCGCGGCGAGCGGCGTAGTTGAGTAGTTCTTTAAGGGCACTGGTATCCGGATCACCTAGGCTACCTCCGATATTAATATCTTGGTTCCAAGTACGGAAGCCATCTTCGCTAGTCTTGGTTCCAAGTAATTGGAGCGTCTCTAAGTAATCGATCAAACGACCTTTGGCACCGAATCTAAGTGTGAGATCCAGCGGTTGCTCAAGTAACTCGCCGAGATTACCCGCGGCAATGACGCCTTGACCGCTGATGTTTAGATTATCACCCATCAAGTTTAACCCCGGGATGTGCACTTGCTTGTCCTTTCCACGGACGAGTTCGAGGGTAAAACTCTCAAATTTTATGTCTTTGAAATAGGGAACAGCTTGAGCCATCGCTGTGATACCTGGGCGATTGAGGCTTTGGCCTAAAATGCCCGCACCGATCAGACCAAGCTGACTGCGACTGTCTAATTCGAAGGCAGCGAGCACGCCATTGCGGCCTGTGATAGTTAAATCACCTTCAGAATCTTCGACGGCTTCCTCTAGTGTATCACCACTCCCTGCGAATTTTAACTGACCCTCGAAGAGACCTTGGACGGGGAACTTACTATAATTTCTTTTTGAAAAGAGCGAGGGATCGACATTTTTAAAAACGAATGAAGATGCGACTCGATAGGCTGGGTTCTGCATGGGGTCGTAGGCAACATTGGCATCCCCGACAAGGCCACCACCTTTAAGTGTAGCGGTGATGTCTTTGACTGAGAGGAGTGCTTCGGAGACATTTACTTGAGCCTTTAGATCAGTAATGACTTGCCCAGATTGAAGCGCTAGTTCTTCGACCTTGATCGAGACTTCGCCATCGAGATCTGCCCACGGTGGGCGTTGCGTCTTTGGCTCTGCTATGCGGGGGAAGGACCGAGCAGATGAAACTTCAACCCGTGGAGCAAGCGTGCTATAAGTTGGTGCGATCACAGCAGAATTCTTTGCTGCGAGAGCCGCCATGAGCAGGTTAATATCAAGTTGCGAGATTCGCGGCGAACTGAGGCTAAATTTAAATGGTGAAGGTTTTTGATCGGCGCAAACTTGACCTGCTAATTGTAAACTGCTGCTCGGTCGACTGTTAGAGCCAGCCTGCAAATTAGAACCGAATACATAAGTGCCCCCGCTAGCTTTTTTGAGCTGGGCGACCAGACGATAATCTTGGCGAGAGCCAGGAAGACCACGAGCACGCAGGCCAGAGATCACTGCTTGAAGCTCTATGGGGTATTCGGCTACACTGTTAAGGTCGAGTTCGACTTTGGCCTGGCCTGCAAGTACACTGCCCATCCCAACGAAAGCAGGCTGCTGGAGGAATTCGGAGAGTCCAACTTGGAATCTGGCGTTGGTCTCCCAACCTGCGAGTATCGAGGCGTCCTTACTCACCCTTTTTGAGCCACTCACGCTGCCACTAATGAGGTCGCCATAACGATCCAGTAATTGAGAAGCACCTAGATCGAAGCGAATGTTTTGAGCTGCATCGACAAGTATCGTTGGGTTCATGCGGAGCGTGACATTATCTAGAAGCGGCTGCTGGTTTTGTGAAAGTGAGAAGGCACCGAATTCGATTGGTGCACGTGTTTTAACTTTGAGTGCCCCACTCTCTTCACCTGACAAAATGATCTGTGCGGATAACGCTTCACCTGAGAGTTGCATGCCATCGCCCAACCATGGATTAATCCATGCGAGAGGTAGGTTGATGAAGTTGACCTGCATTAGTTCTCCGACGAACTTTTGCTCTGCGCCAAGACTGAAGGCTTGCTTAAGTCTAACAGAGGCGACTGGTGTGCCATTCGATGTGGCACCTACATCCGCTGTTTCGAGTGTGAGGGTGGCTCCTTGGGCGGAGCCATTCAAGATACCTTCAAGCGAGAGACCTTGGAGCTGAACTAACTCGGGTGCGAAAACTTCGGGGTGTGGTAAATCGGCGGTAAATGCTAGGGAGATCTCGGCAATCTCAGCAAAGCCTTTGATTGAAAGATCGAGCGTTTGCGAGAAAGAAAGTAAGTTGCTGCCATCGACGTCACTGCCTGAAGTAAAGGACTCGACACGAACTGAATCGCAGCCACCAGACTGCTTTTGCGTAAAGACTAGGTGGATGTTTGAGCCAAAGTCTTTAAGGCCGCCTTGCAGAGCTTGCTTCGACTCAAGTTTAAGTTTGGCTTCAAGCTTTGATTGCGAGCCAGGAGCGATGGAACCGGCATTGACAGCCAATATATAGCGGTTACCAGAGGAATCAATCAACAAGCCGTTAAGATCGATCGAATCAATGTCGAAGAGCAGCCCGATCTCACTCAGTGCGTAAAGTATATCGGTGGGCGAGCTAGGGGCTCGGGCAATAGGTGATGCGGTTTTGATAGGAGCATCATTTGCACTAAAGCCAACATTGGCCGGAAGATTGTCGCTAGCCGCGGTGGGCGCATTGATTTCGGGTAAATTGACGACTAAGCCCTCTACCTTAAGCCCGCGTAGTTCGATCATGTCGCTTAAGATTAAAGCGAGAGGCGAGAAATCAGATCGTAAGCTTTTCAGCTTCGCGGTAGTGCCATCGGCTAGTTGTAGCTTTAAGTCAGTCAGCTCAATGCTCCTCGAGGTGATACGCACAAATTTGATCGAACTACCTGCGGGTAGTTTGCTCTCGACTAGTTTTTTCTGAAAAACAGGGTGTGTGACGCTGAAGTAGCCTATGCCAGCAGCGAGGATAAGAAATATAAAGAGGACGATAAAAATTCGGAGAAGACTTTTCATTATTTACAGAAACAAACTATGAGTCACAGCCCAGGAACAAGGTTCCTGAGTGGAGTATTGGCGGAAATGCGACAAAAGGGCCGCATCTATTTTGCCAACTGGTAAAAGAAGAGACCATTCAGCGCTAGGGCGTGCCCGATCTTGCAGTCGCGCGCCCAGTCCATAACGGTGGCTTCAGGTAGGGAGCGGACTTCAATCTCTTCGTGCTCGTCCCAATCAGTGCCGGATGGATGAAGCTCGGCATCTTCTGCGAGTATGATGTGGCAAAAGTTATTTAATATGGCAGGATTAGGGCGTGCGTGGCCTATAAGACGACCGTTCTTGGCGACGTAACCTGTCTCCTCTTGGAGTTCGCGCAGACCGGCGGCAACAGGGTCTTCGCCTTCGTCGACGATGCCTCCTGGGAATTCCCACGATAGCTCGTCGGAACCCCAGCGGAACTGCCTCACCATGATCAACTCCCCTGCGGGCGTTTGGGCGATTACGATGACCCAATCGCGCGAGTCTATATAGTAAAAATCGCCCTCTTTACCTGTTTTAGGATGGCGGTAACGACGTTCGCGAAGATCCCACACCCGACAAGCATTGAGCAATCTGTCTCCGACGATTTCCCAACGTGGGGGCCCTTGATCTTGAGGACTGGCGGCCATTAGTTGGCAGGAGTATTAATCTCTTTTGGTTCAGTATTCTCTTCCACAAACACAGACCTTAAGTGCTTTCCAATTATTGGCAAGCCAGCGTTGTCTGCAGGCAATAGTTGGGGAAGCAGGAACTGTTTCCCAAATATGAAAACCTGAAATAGTTTGTTCCTTGGCGTCTTCTTGCTAAAGGCAGTCTTACTAGTCTGGCAAAGTCATCCCGAGGCCATCTACTGGATGGAGCTGCTAGACGAAGGATACAGCTTTCTCGAAGAGAATCCTTGGGCCTTGATCGCGGTTATGGCGACGCTTCCTGGCTTGGTATTTCCGAGTAGCCCTACACTAATGCTTTTCGGCGTGGTCGTGGCACTGCACTACGGCATGCCAGCGGCAGTAGCGTGGCCATTGCCGCACAGAGCCTGTGCACGATTTGGACCTATGGACTCGCGGCGGGACCGCTAAAACGACTATTGCGTAGTTATCTACTACGTGGGCGATCTCTGGGCTTTTAATTTTAATTGTAGTCACCCTTGCCACCCGAATGTGGAGCAGAAAGAATCCTATTAATGTTGGATAGCTTAATAACACCACCGCCTGAACAAGTGCTCGAGGTCACAGCGTTGACGCGCTTAATCAAAGGACAGCTGGAAGAAAACTTTTCCCGTGTCTGGGTGAAGGGCGAAATTTCTAATTTGCGAAAACAAAGCTCGGGGCATATTTACTTTTCACTCAAAGATGCGGGCAGTCAGTTACCCTGCGCCCTCTTTGCACGGGATGCTGCGCGGCAATCATTCGAACTTCAAGATGGCATGGAAGTGCTGCTGCTAGGCGACGTATCTGTTTTTGAGCCGCATGGTCGCTACCAGTTGATAGCTAAGGTAGTGATTCAAAGCGGCGAGGGTCGCTTACAATTAGAATACGAACGCTTGAAACGGAAACTCGCCGCGGAGGGACTCTTCGATACGGAACATAAAAAGCCACTGCCCATGCTTCCGCGAAAGATCGCTGTGATCACATCGCCGACTGGTGCCGCAGTACGAGACTTCCTGCGCATCCTGCGTCGCCGTGCGTTCGCAGGTGAGGTGGTGATCTTTCCTGCTAGGGTTCAGGGTAAAGGTGCGGCCGAGGAAGTGGCCGCCATGCTTGAGCATGCGGGCGCGAGTGAGGATTTTGACTTAATTGTGATCACGCGCGGCGGAGGCAGCATTGAAGACCTTTGGGTATTTAACGAGGAAGTGCTTGCGCGAGCAGTGGCGGCTTGTCCCCTGCCAGTGATCTCAGCAATCGGCCACGAAATCGACACTGTGTTGACGGACTATGCGGCCGATAGACGCGTGGAAACTCCATCGGGCGCGGCCGAGTTGATTTCGTCGCTATATATTGAAGCACTCTCTCGCTATGAAGACGCTGAGAGCGACTTTCATGTCAGGGTGGAGGGCTACCTCAACGGCCAACACACACAACTGCGCGATCTCTCTGCACGCATGCGTATAATTGCGCCCGATCGCCGAGTGCAACACATAAATATGCAGTTGGACGAGATGGAAAGCCGCCTAAGCAGCAACCTAGCGCGTCGTATTACAACCGAGCAGCAAGCTATCAGCGGCTATGCGCAACGCATAGCCGAGCAGCACCCAAAGGGACGCATTGGCATCGCCTGCCAGCAATTAAAGGATTTCTCAAGGCGATTAGAACGCGCCAAGGTTTTGACTGCTTCTAAAAATACGGAAAAACTCCAGAGCCTTAAGCACCGACTTGAAAATGGAAGCCTCCAAGCCACACTCCAGCGAGGCTATGCCATAATCCAGAACAGAGATAATACTATTATTGATCGAGCATCATTGGCGAAGAAAGAACCGCGATTAAAAGCCCGCTTCCACGATGGAGAGATTACTCTAAAAAACGACAGCTGAGCGACTTAACCAATGAACATAGCTCGATTACTCGATATCGCTAGTTGGAAATTTTCAAACACTAGGGGAACTTTAGCTCAAACTGTATGTTTTGTAGGTTTGAAGATTTAGTTTAATAATTAGTTTGTTGGTGTTAATTAGCTTAGTGAGAGACACACTCTCAAGGAATTGGGGACAAGCCTCAATCTTTTTGCAAACACGATCCGTTATACCAAAATAGGCTTTGCCCAATAATTAGAAACTACACGCGACTTAACAGCTGAATTATAGGCGAAGACTTCTATTGAAAAGAGCCCGAACCTAGCTTCTTGCAGTAGTTTTCAAAAATCCAGATCAACGACCCACTCAAGGGAGGGCGCCTCATGGCTATCATCGAGATCTAGACTTTACATCTAGGAAAACTCAATCACGCAGAAACTGACCTTAAATTCGATAGTCTATGCGACGGAAGGCTTGCTTTTCGCGATTAAAACCAAATCGTATGAATAGAAAATCTTAATAACACTCTTAAAATATCACCTAATCCTCTGTAATCTATGAAAGCAACACTCATCACACTCGTCACAATTTGTGCTAGCATCTTTACCGGTTGCACCACCCCGGTCGCTATCGACCCCCTAACTGGGCAAGAACAGCTCGCTAAATTCCGCGCTGGCTACTTTTACGCACCAATCGACTCGCCGATTGGTCAAATTTTCAAGTCATCCATTCGCGAGCTAGATAATTTGGGCTACTTCCGAACAGGTGAGCTTCATAAAGAGACTGTAATCAAAATCTTCGCCCGAAAGGTCGGCGACGAAAAAATCACGGTCCGTATTAGTCAGCAGACTGACCCTGAAGTCGAAGAACAGTCCGAAATCCGCATCCGTGTAGGTAATCTAGGCAATCTCGCTGAATCACAGGTGATTTATGCTCGCATACGCGATGCACTTTAGTCGCGTCACCCTGCGCGACCAAACGACCGCCCCTCCACCCGGAGCGGCGGTTTTTTTATTTTAACATCATGAAATTGCGACAAAACTATAGAATTTCAGATCGAAACCAGCCTAGGTCTAAGCGTCCAACAAATTACACTTTAGTCTACTAACCAGTGAAAAAAAGCTCAATCCTTAATTCGTAAGTATGCACAACAGTCCCACCCTCATCGGTATTGGTAGTCCCATCGTCGACGCCATCGCACTAGTCGACGAATCTTTCGTCGCCCAAATCGATGGCGATAAAGGCGGCATGGTACTCGTAGATGCGTCCACCATATCGAGCTTGATTGCGAGCCTTCCTAAAGCAGCCATTACTACACCCGGAGGATCGGCAGGCAATACCCTCTTCGCCCTCGCGCGCATGGGTGCCTCCACCAGCTTTTTAGGCAAGACTGGCAACTGCGCCGAAGGCGCTTACTACCGAGACAGCTTTTCCAAGCTCGGTGGCGATGTCTCGCGCTTCAAAATCGGCGAAGTACCTAATGGCCGCTGTCTCTCCCTCGTCACTCCCGATGGGGAACGCACCATGCGCACTGATCTCGGAGCAGCCATGACTCTTGCCCCTGAAGAAATATCCGTTGCTGATTTCGCAGAATGTGCCCACGCCCACATTGAGGGCTACCTTTTGTTTAATGAAGCCCTAATGCGCCGCGTGCTCGAAGCCGCCAAGAAGGCAGGCTGTAGCATCAGCCTCGACCTCGCTAGCTTTGAAGTGGTCAATGCCACCAAATCCATTCTCCCTGAGCTACTGAGCGACTATGTCGACATTGTTTTCGCCAACGAAGACGAAGGCAGCGCTTACACCGGTATTGAAGGAGATTATGCTACCATCGCGCTTCAGCTCGCTGAGCTCTGTGAGATCGTCGCCGTCAAAGTCGGCGCGAACGGCTCCTACATCGCGCACGCGGGCATTGTTGAAAAAATCGAGCCCGTTCATGCCGCTCGAATAATCGACACCACTGGCGCTGGCGATCTTTGGGCAGCCGGTTTCCTCTACGGTTGGTCGCAAGAGCGCCCACTCACTGAATGCGCTAAACTCGGCTCCATTTTAGGAGCTGCCGTCGTACAAGAACAAGGCAGCGTCCTTCCCGAAAATGTTTGGCAAGATATACTCTCTAACATTTAACAAAGGCATTCACAGCTTGGAACCCCACACCACATGACTAAGGATCAGATCACCGAACTCGTCGTCGATATCGCAAAGCGGGCACGTAAAGCCTCGCTCGAACTGGCTGCGCTTCCTACGGAGACGAAAAATAAATTCCTTCACGACCTGGCCAATAAACTCATTACGCAGACCGACGCCATACTTGAAGCCAATGCGCTCGACCTCGTAGCAGCCAAAAGCCTAGACCTATCTGTGCCCATGACAGAGCGGCTTACCTTAACGCCCGAGCGTATAGCCGCGATGGCCGAAGGCGTGCGCCAAGTCGCCGTCTTGCCCGACCCTGTTGGTGTCGAAATTGAGCGCCTCGCTCCCCCAAAGGGATTCGACCTGCGCAAAATTCGTGTCCCCATGGGCGTAATCGGAATTATTTATGAGTCCCGGCCTAATGTCACCGTGGATTGCGCCGTTTTATGCCTCAAGTCAGGCAACGCCTCCATCTTACGTGGCGGCAAGGAAGCCTTTCATAGCAATATGAAACTGGCAGCAATCGTCCAAGACGCCCTACGCGCCAACGGCATCCACCCAGACGCTGTTCAATTTATTCCCACCACGGACCGCGCCGCGCTCAACATACTACTCAAACAAGACGATACCATCCATTGTATCATTCCCCGCGGAGGTGAAAGCCTTATTCGCTTTACTGTAGAGAATAGCCGTATACCTGTGATCAAGCACTACACAGGCGTCTGTTCTGTTTACATTGATGCCACGGCCGATGCCGACATGGCCAAGGATATTCTGATTAACTCAAAATGTCAGCGCCCTAGCGTTTGTAACGCCGCCGAGAATCTCATTGTCCATCAAGATGCCGCTGCACAACTGCCCCGACTCGCCAAAGCGCTGCATGACCACGGTGTCGAACTGCGCGTCGATAACCATGCCAAAGCCCTCCTTTCCGGCAGCGGCCTACCCCTTATCGATGCCTCAACCGAAGACTTCGCAACCGAATACACGGACTTGATCATCGCCATCGCCATCGTGCCTGACCTAAAGGCCGCTATCGATTTGATCAATGCTAACAGCTCCGGCCATACCGATAGCATTGTGACGGCAGAGGTTACCGCCGCACAGACTTTCCTCACCACTGTCGATTCAGCCGCAGTCTTTCACAACGCCTCGACCCGCTTTTCTGACGGTTTTGAGTTCGGCTTAGGTGCCGAAATTGGCATCTCCACCGACCGCCTTCATGCGCGAGGCCCTATGGGCCTAAATGAGTTATGCACTTATAAATATGTCCTGCACGGCACGGGTGAAACCCGCTAAACGAGGACAATGAGCACCCTGTAGGCATCTGTGTAAGCAATCGAGGTGCACGGCACCAAGGAGGATGTTTCAACCCTAGTAGAGGAGTTGACCGACGTGGCGGACTCGAAATATTACAGTCTGCTCTCTTGGAGAATATTCTAGCGTAGCTTTAGACTTGCCAACCCAGCCATGGCAAAGATGAGAGAAAGGATCCAAAAACGGATGACGACCTTGTTCTCGTGCCAGCCCTTAAGCTCAAAATGGTGGTGGATTGGTGACATGCGGAAGATACGTTTGCCGCCACGTAATTTAAAGGAACCGACTTGAAGAATCACTGAAACCGCTTCCATCACAAAGATACCACCAACGATAATCAAAGTGAGCGGTTGATGCACCATGAAGGCTATCATCCCGATGAGTCCGCCGAGTGCGAGCGAACCAGTGTCTCCCATGAAAACCTCGGCAGGATGAGAATTATACCAAAGGAAGGAAAGGCTAGCACCCAACAATGCCACGCAGACGACAGCGAGTTCACCCACGCCAGGTATGTAGCTGATGAAGAGATATTCCGAAATGATAACGTTACCCGTCACGTAGGCCATAATCGCGTAGGCCAGCGCGACTGTAACGGTGCATCCGATCGCCAGACCATCGACACCGTCAGTTAGATTGATCGCATTACTCGAACCCGAAAGGATTAGGAAAAGAAAGGGCACTAGCAGGAAAAGCGACATTTCCGAGATGACCACATCCTTGTAGAATGGCACCCATAACTCACGCATCTTCGTAGCTGATTCGGGTACACTGAGTAAGCAAGCTAAGGCAATGACAGTCAGTATTCCTTGGCCTAGCAGTTTCCAACGACCCGGAAGGCCTCTACTGTTGGCCTTGGAGACTTTGAGATAATCGTCCAGAAAGCCGATTACGGTGAGGCCGAGATAGATGATGAGAGCAGTGTAGACATAGATGTTGGGACGAGCCCATAGTAAAGCGCTAGCGACAACTGATACACAGATCATAAGGCCACCCATGGTTGGCGTTTGTGCTTTACTGGCGTGGAGTACGGAGAGCTCCCCAACTTCTTCTTCTCCGCGAAAGGCTTGTTTGGCGCGTAGCTGCCGGAGTTTGGCAAAAATCCAAGGTCCTAGGATGAAACCAATGCTCATGGCGGTCAGTCCAGCAAAAGCCGCACGTAGTGTCAGATAGCGGAAAAGTCGGAGTGGACCAAAGATATTTTCAAATTCTGCAAGGTAAGATAGCATTGCGGGGAATTAGGGATTAAGATTTAAATTTGCCGGGGGCAGTAGTTTTTCAAGTGAGTAAGTACGGCTGCCTTTGAGAAAGATGGCTCCTTGAAATTGAGCAATGATGGATTTAATTTTTTCGACACTGTCAGTACGTATGTATTGTTGTGCTGGAATCGCTGAGGCGTAGGCTTCAGTCAACTCGTTGGAACCGACGAAGGCTGCGCGGTCTTCCGGGCGGAGTTTGAGTAAGCGACCAATAGCTTCGTGCTGGGCGGGAGCAGTCGTTCCGAGTTCATCCATGGCACCGAGTATATAAAAACGTGCCATACCTTGCGGCGTACTTCGCTCAAAGGCATCGAGCGCATCGGCCATTGACGAGGGATTGGCATTATAGCAATCGATATAAAAAGTCTGCTCTCCAAATGTTTCAATGCAGCCGCGATTGCCAGTAGGTCGCCATGTTTCAATGCGCTCGCGGATTTCAGACTCAACAATGCCGAGATGCTTAGCTGCGACGATGGCCAGCGCCGAGTTGGTCGCGATGCCTAAGCTTGGACTCGCAATTGGGTAGCTTCGACCATCAATGGTGACTTGCTGAAATACCTGCGGTGATAGAGTCGCCCCTCGATCCTTCATTTGTTCGGAGATTTCATAGCGGACAATCTGCTTGCATGGTAAATCGGGAGCAGTGGCGCCTTCGGGTAGTAGCACTATGGAACGGTGTGCTAACTTTTTATAAGCGTGATAGCGCAAGGCATCGACGGGTAAAATAATCGGCGAATCAGGCTTGGCGCTTTCAGCTATGAGTGATTTTTCAGTGGCAATACCTTCCAAGCTACCAAGAAGTTCTAGGTGGGCATCTTCAATATTTGTCAGGATGATGAGGTCGGCTTGGATCATTTCCCCAAGTTGCCTCATTTCATTGGGCTGATTGATACCGGCTTCGATTACGGCGAAGTCATGTGGTCTCGAATCGAGCCCGAAGAGTGTCATGGGCACACCGATGAGGTTATTCCAATTCCCCACAGTCGCATGAGTCCTGTCTTCGCCGAGTAAGCAGCGTAGCATTTCCTTAGTCGAAGTTTTGCCGCAACTTCCAGAAATGCCAACGACAGGCTTTGGGAATTTTGAACGCACGGCAGCTCCAATAGCACCGAGAGCGACGAGTGTGTCGGCTACTTTCAACTGAGGCAGTGCAATTGGCTTGGAAGTTTCAACGATCGCAGCCACCGCACCACCCTTGGCAGCTTGTTCGAGAAATTCATGCCCATCACGAGCACCCAAGCTCAAGGCAACGAAGCATTGCCCAGGCTTAATCTGACGCGCATCGAAACAAAAGTCTTCGATGGCTACGTTCGGCTCATCTAACCATGATCCACCCGTCCAGTCGGCTACGTGTTGTGGATCAAAAGATGGCATCTTCAAGATTACTTTTTAAGGCATATCAAATCACGGGCTACTAGGCGATCATCAAAAGGAATCACTGTGCCGTCAAACTCTTGGAAAGCTTCGTGACCTTTCCCTGCGATCAAAACGCAATCTCCGGCTTCAGCGGAATCTAGCGCCAGTGAGATAGCGTGCTTGCGGTCGTTCGTAAAGTGAGCGAATTCACTGCCCTTGGCTTCACGCATGTCCGCGAAGATTTGATCAATTGACTCGGTTCGTGGATTGTCGGAAGTAACAAATATTCTGTCGGCACCCTCAATAGCAGCGCGCAACATGGGTGCCCGCTTAGTGCGATCTCGATCGCCGCCACAACCAAAGACAAGGATAAGGCGACCGGGTGTTATCTCCCTCAGCATAGCACAGGCATGGGTGAGGGCATCATCGGTGTGAGCATAATCGACGAGCACATTAAATGGCTGGTTTTCATCAACCCGCTCCATGCGACCGGGCACGCCTGGGAAAGACGCGGCACAGCCAAGCATCGCTTCGATGGAGTGGCCTTTTGTGTGAGCGATCGCGAGTGCTGCCAATAAATTGCTTACATTGTAGCGACCAAGTAAGGGCGAGTTGACCTGCAACTGGCCCTCAGGCCAAGTCAGTTTGAACTCCGTTCGGTCAGCGAAGAGCTCGACGTTTTCTGCACGAAAAGTAGCATCTGTTTCAATTGCAAAGCTAGTGGCTTCGACACTCTCGGGCAGTTCGCCGAAGAGGCGTTTACCGTAGGCACAGTCAATATTAATGACTGCTTTACGTGGCTGGCGCCCCATTTCGCCGGTGAATAGACGCTTCTTTACTTCAAAGTATGCCTCCATCGATTTGTGGTAATCGATATGATCCTGCGTAAGATTCAAAAATGTAGCCACGTCGACCTCTAGGCCAAAGGTTCGCTTCTGATCAATCCCGTGGGAGCTAATCTCAACCACGGCCTCAGTGCATTTGTTCTCAACCATCTGTGCAAGTAAAGCGTAGACATCCACCGATTCTGGTGTTGTACGAAAAGAAGGTAGCGTGCGCTTGCCCAGATCATAGCGAATGGTACCAACCAAACCGACTTGATCTTGCCCGCCGATTAGATGTTGCGTGAGCATTGAGACAGTGGTTTTTCCATTGGTACCAGTAATACCCGTGATGCTGATTTTAGCATCAGGAACTTGGTAGAAATCGCGGGAAATAAGCGCCAAAGTCTGACGTATATCGGCGACTTGAATATAGTCGATCGGGAAGTGATGTCCAAGATCTTCCTCTGTGATGATGGCCACTGCGCCGCGATCAACAGCTTCTTCAACAAAGAGATTACCATCTGTGCGTAGACCACCGATGGCAAAGAAGAGAGCCCCTGGCACTACGCGCCGACTATCCGTGATCAGGCAAGTCACTGCGCTATCCTCACGGAGTTTACGACGGATCGTATCGACGCAACTAAGCAGATGACTAACACTAGGGTTCATAGGTGATCTTTTTTGATCGCTGAACGCGGTTTGTTCGAGTCGGCGGGAGTAAGATTGGCGTGAACTTGTAGCTGAGAGTAAGGTGCTAATTTGAAATTCTGCTAGACCGATCATAAATTGAAGGTTGTAAGTTAACGAATGAGGCGTTTGACCGCGCAGGCCGTATACCCAAATATGCAATGCAGGCTTCCGCAATATTACGGAAGGCAGGCGCTGCGAAAGAGCCTCCGTAAGCAACGCCTCGTGACTGCGGCTCGTCGACGACGACGGTAATAACTAGCGATGGTTTATCGGCGGGAAAGAAGCCACTAAACGAAGCAACGTGGTGCTGGCTGGAATAACGCCCGTTGACAATTTTCTGCGTGGTACCAGTCTTTCCTGCGATGTCGTAATTGTCGATCGAGGCGCGGCGAGCAGTGCCTTGATCTCCCACGACGTCGGCTAGCATGTTAGCAACGGTTTGAGCGACTTCAGTTGAGACTACGCGGCGTTTAGCTTTCGGTTGAAAGCGAACCACATCTTGACCATTAGAATCAAAGATACGATTGGCTAGCATTGGTTCCATGAGCACCCCATCGTTAGCGATTACTGACATGGCAAAGTGCACTTGCATGGGCGTAGCACTAATCGCATGCCCCATAGGGAGACGTGTGATGGTCAAACTATCCCAATGACGGGTAGCGTGGAGCTTACCAGTGATTTCGCCGCCAATATCGCAACCCGTCTTTTCCCCAAACCCGAAGGCTGCTGAGTAATCATGCAGGCGTTGATCACCTAGGATAAGACCAAGATGCGCGGCGCCACGGTTGCTCGACTTGACCACAATATCGTGCATGGAAAGGCTCTCATAGGTATGGTGGTCAGAAGGTAGCTTAAGCGTACGGCCTTTATAGCTGACCCGCTCCACACCTGTCTGAAACATATCGCCAGGATGGACGATGCCCTCGTTGAGCGCCGCGGCAGCGGGCACGATTTTGAAAGTTGAGCCTGGCTCAAATACATCGGTCAGCGCACGATTACGCTGATTTGCGATCGGATATTTCTTGGTGTTATAAAATTCGTTGGGATCATAAGTTGGGTAGTTGGCCATCGCCAGTACTGCACCTGTGGCCGGTTGACTGACAATGATACTGATGCCCTTCGGATTAAACTCTTCGGCGACTCGTGCCATCTCAGTTTCGACGATGTGCTGTACCATTTGATCGATACTGAGCTCTACATTGAGACCGTCGAAATGCTCAACTTGGCGCTCGCGGAACTGTGCGAGTTCGTGACGTTTACCATCGCGCTCGGTTTCACGCCAGCCGTCTTGGCCACGCAGATAATAATCAAAGAAGCGTTCGATTCCGGTTACAGGTATTTCTTCCTTATTCACATAGCCAAGAACGTGTGCCGCAAGCTGAGCGGCTGGGTATGCTCGGGAGTGGCTTTGGTTACCGTAAACAGCACGCATCCCTAGTGCTTTGACCGCATCATGTGTGTCCTCGTCTGCATCTTTAGCAAGCACAGCCCAGCGGACAAGGCGGACTTCCTTTGTGCCGTTGGATACTCTGCGCGTCTTGCGGTCAATCTTCGCCTCAAGTTCTGGCAGCGGTTTGCCTAAAATTCGCGCGAGGTCTACCAATTTCTCACGGTCGCTCTCTCTAAAAGCCTGCGGATCAACGCCTATATTATAAGTGGTACGCGTGGTCGCAAGGAGGTTGCCACGAGTGTCGACGATGTTGCCACGACGCGCTTCGACAACATTAACCATTTTACGGTTACCTTCGACGTGCTCGAGTAGCTCAGCTTGATTCCAAACGTGTAGATAGAATAAGCGCCCCAGTAAGACGCAAAAGGCACAAGCGACCGCAAGTGATATAAGTGAAGAACGCCCACTGGATACGAAAGCTTTGCTCATTAGTTATTATTTAAGCGACGCGGTTTTGATTCTGAGCTTTGGAGAGATTTGCAAAGCCGCGTAGCGTCTGACGTGAAGGACAGAGGGGTGTAGGCTGCTTGGAATTAGAGGAGGATATACGCTCAACGGACGAGGAGCTCTCTCCGTGTAGTGTAAGTGACTCTGCGTAGGCAGCGCGTTGTGCGCGGCAACGGTAATAGCTTGAGGTAACTTGCATAGTTCGTTCGTCAGGGTGAAAATTTACTTAACGCGATCTATCGATATCAAGCAGAGCGAGATCCATAGAAACTTCGTAGGGCTGCGAAACTGCATAGGTGCGACCAGTAGCAAGCTGACGCTCTTCGACAAAGACGATTTGATCCTCGACTGATGGACGAAGGACCCCCGCCACTTTACCCTGCAAAACGACTGGTTGATGATAGCCTGCGATACGCTCGTCGAGAAAGCGGAGTTTACGGGAGGTCTCAGCGAGTTGAGATTCGAAATGCTTGCTACTTTGGGCGGTTCGCGAGATCTGCTGCTGCATCCAGACGATGGAAAAGGCACTGCCAACAATAACCGTAACCATTGCGAGAATCAGTAAGATGACATGTTTGCGAGCTCTACAAGTTAGTTGTAACATAATAGCGTTTGGTTAGGAAATTTTACGAATGGCGCGCAGGCGTGCACTACGACTGCGGGGGTTAGATTGTATTTCAGATTCGCTAGGGCTGATCGGGCGGGTGGAGATCATGCTTGCACGAACTTCTCGCTCGTCTTGCGTGCGGCTATCGTGAGAGTGTTCGGGTCGGCCTGCCATCTTACGGCAAAAGCGCTTAACGATACGGTCTTCAAGTGAATGAAAGCTAATCGCGGCGAGTATGCCGTCGGGTAAGAGGCGATCGAACGCAGCTGGAAGACCACGCTCTATCGCGCTCAACTCATCATTCACCTCAACTCTAATGCCCTGGAAACTACGTGTCGCGGGGTGCAGGGCTTTGCGACCACGTGGCGTGGGACCAACTGCCTCACTAATTAGCGCGGCCAGCGACTGTGTGCGTTGCAAGGCACCGGTACCGCGAGCATCCATGATAGCTTTGACCACGCGGCGCACACGAGGTTCTTCACCGTAGTTACGCACTGCGCGAACGAGCGATGACTCTTCTGCCGTCTCTAAAAATTCTGCAGCGCTAATCCCCTCTTCTGGATTCATCCGCATATCGACAGGTGCATCGTAGCGAAAAGAAAAACCACGCTCCTCGGTATCGAGCTGGAAGGAGGAAAGACCGAAGTCGAATAAGACGCCATGAAAGCCACTTTCATCTAGATCGGCAAGGTCGCCAAAGTTGATATGATGCAAGCGGAAGCGGTCACCAAACTCTGCTTTTAAAGCTTCAGCACGAGGTAAGGCAGCGGGATCACGATCCAGAGCAACGATAGTGACATTTTCAGCCGCCTCTAAAAATGCGCGCGTATGCCCGCCTCCTCCAAAAGTTCCATCTAAAAGTTTAACGCCGTTGCTCGGAGCAAACAGTTCCAAAGTCTCACGAAGCAAGACGGGGACGTGACCACTAGTAGTGGTGGTCGTTATAGCATCATCGATGGAGTAAGACATTGATGCAGTTTTGAAAAAGGGAAGGTTTGCTTTGAGTTTTTAGATAGGCTTGCTCACGTCGCTGGAGCGCATCGCGGACAGCGTTAGTCGAACGGAAAGACGCGCGCGGTGCGGGGCTGAAAGTCCAAGATATACGACGTTCACGACGGGGATGAGAGATGTAACCAGAGGTACGAAAGTTTTCTCGGGCAATGGTTTCGAAGACGTTTCTCATATTATTTTTTAATTAATGGCTTATTTAGAAGCCGAAGTCCTTTGCTATGTCGGCCAAGTCTTCTGTGTCCTCGTCATCTGTCATGAGTTGGTCGTAGAAGACTTCGTCGTAGATCATGAATTTTGAAGCCTCACCAAGTAGGACGACCGACTTGTCCAAGTCGGCGTGGTTGATGAGCTTTTCGTTCAAATTAATACGCCCCTGCTTGTCACAAGAGAAATTGTGCGCCATCGACATTATGCGGCGTATGGCGCGCTGGCCCTTCTGATCCCCCATACTGATCTCGGAAAAGCGCTCATAGAGTTGCTCGATCATCATGGGAGGATAAACGGAGACGGACTTTTCGGTCAGGCTAGGTAGGGCGAGAAAGTTGTTATCCTTGGACTCAAACTGAGGACGCCACTGGGAAGGGATCGTGAGACGCCCTTTATCATCCATACTATGACGATATTCTCCGAAATATTTCCCTGTATTGTGTGCGCTCATCATCCCTTAATTTACCATTTTGTGCCATATCACTCCACTACGCTCCACCAGTCAAGCTACTTTTTAACAGTTTTTTAGTAAAAAATGCTGTTAATAAGTGAGTTAAGTAACTTTCCTAGAAATACTTGATGGGCGTATTCACATCTTGAATTAATTATAATAATAATTCGGGCAGCCTGCTACCTTGCCCCTCGTGAATTTTAGTTGTAGGATCGCCCGATTCATTGACCTTCAGCGAGGTTGCGTCTAAATTAGGAGACCAATTAACTTTACATATCATCATATCATTATAACTTGATGCGTTAATGACAGCTGTCTCCCTCAAAACCCGCCTACAGTCAGGCAATGCGCTCTTTTCGATAGAGTTCTTTCCACCAAAGTCTGACACTTCGGCGGAGCAACTACTGCGCACTGCTGAAGCCCTCAAGGTTTACTCGCCTGATTTTGCTTCGATCACCTATGGAGCTGGCGGCAGCACACGCAGTCGCACGCTGAAATATGCGCGCCATTTGAGCGAAGACTATGGCTACGCCGTCATGCCCCACCTGACATGCGTAGGACACTCACGTGAAGAGTTGCGTGGTATCATTGCTGAATTTCGCGAAGCTGGGCTTGGCCAAATAATGGCACTACGCGGTGACCCACCGGAAGGTGAAACAAACTTTAAACCACACCCAGATGGCCTGCATCATGCAAATGAACTCGTCGGCTTGATCCACGAAACATTCCCTGAATGCACTATAGGTGTGGCAGGCTACCCGGAGATGCACCCCGAAGCGCCCTCCCCTGACATCGACTTGCTCAATTTGAAACGCAAAGTCGATACGGGCGGGCACTTCGTGACGACACAGTTGTTTTTCGATAACGCCAAATATTTTGAGTTCGTTAACCGCACACGCCAAGCAAAGATTGAGGTGCCCGTGCTCCCTGGACTCATGTGCGTGAGCTCCAGAGAACAAGCACTTCGATTCTGCGCCATGTGCGGTGCATCCATGCCGGCCGAACTGGATCAGCGACTAATCGCCGCGGGCGGTGATGCCGCCGCAGTCGAAGCAGTTGGCATTGATTGGGTCTATCGCCAAGCTCGCGAACTGCTCGAACGCGGTGCGCCTGGCATCCACCTCTACATTCTTAATCGTAAAGGTGCCGCAGTTACACTAATGGAAAAACTCAAAGCGGCAGGCTTTTACAAAGCGTGAAGCCAAAGGACATTCAGCTAATTGGCAACGAACTGGCCATCGTCTGGGACAACGGCAGCGAGAGCTACTTCCCCTCAGATTTCCTTCGGAAGCATTCACCCAGCGCGCAAAACATAGGCGAAAAAGACATCTTCGGGAATCAATACGGTGGTGACGGCCCAAAGGATTTTGCGGGCGTCACGATCAAAGGATGGGAGCTTCAGGGTAACTATGCCATCCGTCCCATTTTTAGCGACGGCCACGGTAGTGGCCTATTTAGTTGGGAATTCTTGAAAGAATTAGAGTCCCACCTTTCTTAATTTAAGTAGGTAGAGCGCGCTCCTAAATATTGCGCCAGTGCGCAATCCGTGCAGCGACTTGATCAGGTCCTGGCATACCGGGCTTGTTGCGCGCGGCGAGTGCTTTCTCTAAATCAAAAGCTTGCACCCAGTCTTCACCAAGGGCTTCGTGAATCTTAGAGACTTCCGCAAACGGCAACTTGTTGAGCGGTGAATCTAACTGCTCGGATAAGGCAACCAATGCACCCACTACGTGGTGAGCTTCACGAAAGGGTATCTCCTTTTTCACTAAATAGTCGACCACGTCCGTAGCGAGCAATGCGGGGTCGTCCACAGCGGTAGCGCAACGTTTAACATCCGCAGAAACTCCTGGCAAACAAGCTGCCACGCAATCGAGGATCAGCTTCGTCTGATCAAAACTGTCGAAGACTGGCGGCTTATCCTCTTGCAAGTCACGATTGTAGGTCAGTGGTAGGCCCTTAACCATCATAAGCAGCATTTGCAAATTCCCTGCAAGTCGCGCGGACTTGCCACGGACCAGCTCAAAAGCATCGGGGTTCTTCTTTTGCGGCATCAGGCTGGAGCCTGTTGTAAAAGCATCCGGCAGTTTAACGAAGCCGAACTCCGCGCTACTCCACAAAATGAAGTCCTCCGAGAGCCGCGAGAGATGAATACCGACAGCCGCACAGGCTGAGGCAAATTGGATAAAAGTATCGCGATCACTGACCGCATCCATGCTGTTTTGCGTGAGCTTTGGTTTGCCCTCGTGATCAACGAAACCGAGCTCTTTAGCCACAAAATCACGGTCGATTGGCAGCGTCGTACCAGCGATCGCACCTGCACCGAGCGGGCAGACATTTGCCTGCTCCCTGACCGCAGCAATGAGCGTGCGATCACGTGCAAACATCTCTACATAAGCGAGCAAGTGATGCGCCATCGGCACAGGTTGAGCACGTTGTAAATGAGTGTATCCGGGGATGATCACTTGCTGCGTCTGATCCGCCAGATCGACGAGTGCGGCGATCACCCTGGCAAGCGAAAGATCGAGTTCGTCACAAGCGGATTTAAACCAGAGTCGCATATCAGTAGCCACTTGGTCGTTACGACTACGAGCGGTATGGAGCTTTGCGGCTGCGGGCACCTCCAGCGTAAGGGCTTGCTCGATGTTCATGTGGACATCTTCGAGTGCGGGATCCCAAGTGAACTCGCCCGCTTGGATTTGTGTAAGGATCGCATCGAGACCCGCTTGGATCGCATCGCGCTCTTCAAGAGTGATGATACCGACATGAGCGAGCATAGCCGCCTGCGCTTGACTGCCTTGAATATCGAAGGGCGCGAGCCGTTGATCAAACGAGACGGACTCGCCAATACGGAGCATTAATTCAGCGGGACCTTCGGAAAACCGTCCACCCCAAGTCGCTTGTTTTTTACAATCTGCCATATTAATAGAATTTTCTCCCCTGCCCTCTTTGGCAAATCTAATCCAACCGAGTGAAAATATTCGCATCGTTGGCACGAGCGATGGCTTCCTTCTTTGAGATCACGCCTGCCTCAACGAGCTCTATCAAATGTTGCTCGAGCGTGTTCATACCCTCACTTTGGCTGGTTTCCATCTTACTGTAGATTTGATGCAACTTTCCAGTGCGCACAATGTTGGCGACGCCTAAGTTGTTCTTGAGAACTTCAAATACTGGCACGCGACCATTACCAGATTTCCGCGCAAGCAGTTTTTGACTCACCGCAAATGCCAGCGAAAAAGAAAGCTGCGACGCGATCTCAGTCGAACGTTCGGCGGGAAACATATCAACAATCCGGCTAAAGGTGCCTTTGACATCCTTAGTATGCAGCGTCGAGAGCACAAGATGTCCAGTTTCTGCTGCGGTCAAGGCAAGCTGAGCTGTCGTCGCATCACGAATCTCTCCGACGTAGATGATGTCAGGGTTTTCTCGAAGTGCGCTGCGCAGTCCGTTCGGGAAATCGCTCAAGTGCTTACCCAGCTCACGTTGAGAGATAAGCGATTGCTCACTGCTAAAGACATACTCAATCGGGTCTTCCAGCGTAATAATACGCGCTTTACGGCTCTTGTTAATGTAGTCTATAATACTGGCTATGGTCGTCGATTTACCACTCCCCGTCACCCCAGTCACAAGCACGAGACCTTGATTGAGTTCAGTGATATCTTGCCAAACCTTGGGGTTCATGAAACCGATTTCGTCAATCTCAGGAATATGCTTCGGTAACATTCGCATGACGCAGGCCGTGCCATCACGATCATGGAAAATATTCAGGCGAAAATTAATTTTTTCCTCCTCCCATGAATAGCCCGAATCGATGTCCAACTGTGGATGATCAATCAAGCTCTGCCGCTGCGACTGACTGATCAGCGGAAAGATCAGCTCCCGCAAAGTCTCTTCGGTCAAAGGCTCTCCCCCTTCAATCGTCTCCAAGTCACCATCATAACGATAACGCACTGGTTCGCTAACTTTCATGTGTAGATCAGATATTCTCGAGATACCATCAATCTCTAACTCGGGATCAGCAAAGCTACGGAGCAGATCGATTATGCTAAATTTGCCACCTTGGACTTTGTAGACTTTATTATTGGGGTCAAAATCGGACATATTTTCAATCTTCTGAAACTTCGAATGAAAAGCAAGTGGTAAGCAAAGTTAAGCCTACCTGAATGGAACAACACGACCCGCAGTATTCCCATAAAAGACGGTTGCGAAATACGCCAAATCCGATTGGTTTCAGAGTTTCCAATGAATACAAAAGCCAACGAAGAGAACTCTTTTGACAGTATTGAATCCGCGATCGCCGATATCGCCGCGGGTAAAATGGTCATCGTGACCGACGACGAA
>Ga0302114_10000768_pt1 | contig 21814 bp, 15 predicted proteins | sample AG5_Surface_MG_FD_203107 | JGI IMG/M metagenome (GOLD analysis project Ga0302114, IMG submission 203107) | Marine microbial communities from Western Arctic Ocean, Canada - AG5_Surface | ecosystem: Environmental > Aquatic > Marine > Oceanic | place: Canada: Western Arctic Ocean | collected...
GAGCCTAGCGGGATCGAACCGCTGACCTCAACACTGCCAGTGTTCAACTATCCATTTCCTTATAAATCAATGACTTACGAAACCTTTCTGCCCAGAAGAGTTTTAGTGATAGTTAAACCCTAAAGGTGATTTATGACGGATTTAGAGAAGAAAATGAAGGAAGCTAACGACCTTGCTGACAAGTTAATTGGCGAGACTATAAAGCGAAAGTTTGAATTGCGTAAGTGGCTGAATAAAGGTCTCTTTACCTTACACGTTGACAACAAAGTTATGGTAATAACCGCATTTATTGGAGTGATATTACTCATACTTTAAGCGCATGATAACTATAACTTTTTATCATTACTCAGTAAGCATGTAACCCCTTATAATGCCGCCTCGCTAGTAGTTTCCCCCCCCTACCCTTTGAGGCTTTTTTTATGGTCGTTGTATGCTGTTGTATTTTGTTTGGTCTGGCGTGTATCGCTAGAGATGATTTAGTTAAGTAAAGTTCTGTATTAAAACCGCTCTACGACTATTATTGTGAGCGTGGCTACCACTAAAATAATTGCTAGAATAAGTCCGCCCAAGACTTTAGGGTCTTTAAAATCTTCGCTCATAGCGAACCCTGATATATTTCTACCGTCTCTGGGTCAACGTACTTTGGTTCGCAGAAAGCGGTCAGAGGTATTTTAAACGCTTTGTTCCACTTGCTCATTCCGCTACCACCACGAATGTTTTGAGTGCTCAGTCCGCGACTGAAGTGGATACAAGCGTTCATATCAGCCCACGGCCCGTATTGTTCTCTTGATTCTTCGTAGCCCTCTGAGTCCGTTAGGATCACTACAAGATAAAAGACAAGCTGTTTCATCTAATTACCTTGGCGTTTTTTTCAACCCACACCAATTTGCAGATGCACTCGACCGGCTCATAGTTCCGCTGGCTTTTTGACAGTTGTTGGCACATGTACCTACACGCTTGTAGATTTTGGTAATACACAGTTTTGCTTTCATCGACAGTACCGTTGATAAAAAACAAGAGCGCAAACGCCATCTTCATTTTATTTAGCTAACAACGCTTGAACGAGCGCCTGAATCTGCTCGTTAGTTTGCTCTTGGATTTTCTCCTGCCGAGCCAGTGATTCTACAATTGCCTCCACCTTAGTTTCAGTCACTGCTTGACTCTGCCCGTTCTTTTGAGCGGCTTTAGCAGTTTCCTTTACGATCACCTCAATGCGCTTTACATCCGCTGTAGTGGCCTCTGCGTTCGCTTGTGCGGCACCGTAACTGATAGCTCCGACAAAGAGGCTAACAACTAAAGGCAAAGCCCACGTTGGTATCGAAATTGTATTGTCTGACATTAGTTTTCTCCTAATTAGTTGCTTTCTTTTCGGCCTTTCTGTAAGCCTTGTTGAATATATCAAAGATTAAATTTTCATCTTTCTCTAGCTCATCAAGAACCTGTCTTCTCTTTTTCTCTCCTAAGACGCCAGCTCCATAGTTTTGTTTCTCGACAAGCTTTCGGCTTTTCCTAATTTTTATAATATTTTTGTTGGCTAAGTCATAAAGATTCGGGACATCTTTCTCATGCAAGACAGGCATTTCCTCTCCCGCTTGAGTTGTAAAAAAAGGATTGAACCTTTTAATAAGATCTGCTTTTTCTTGCGGATCAGTTGTCTGGATAAGCTGTGTCTTGATCTGCCTGACTTCTTCCCAGTTATCGTAGTACTCAAAGCGATCTTCATTCTCAGAAGGTCTTTTGAAGAACGTACTCACAACAGGCATGTCCTGCTTTCTGACTTCTTCATCAGCCATCATTAATGACATTACATCCCCAGATTGGCTGGCAGACCTACCCAGTCCGCCAAAGAAATAACTATAGGCATACTGCATCCGGTCAGGACTAAACGATATAAGACCATCTTCAAACTCATCACCGCCAGTTGCATCATTCATGAACTTAGTGATTTCTTTAAAGTTTTTTCCGGTAGCTCTTTTTGCTACATAAGATTGTGAGCGCTTTACAAATAAAGGATTCTGCTCAACCGCAATGTCGCGCCCAAAGAAGTCTTTATTGGCTACTAAATCTTGGTGTAACTCAAGTAGATCAGGATAAACCCCCCTCATCTTTTCTGCCCAGTTATCTCCCGCTGATGGCGTGATTGGTACAAAGTTAAGTAGAATATTGTCAGCCAAGTTAACTGCCACATCCTCTATTTCAGTTACTCCCATAGCAAGCTCTGTTCCATAACGCCCTATGTTTGTAAAAAAGTTGTATCCGTAAGGTGCAGGGAGAGCAAAGCCTTCCTCGCCATCAAGACCCATAATTAATAAGGATCTGTTTTTAGCATGCTCCGGTAAGTCTTCGTATTTCTTGTCTCCGTCATCATCATCTTCAGAGTTCAAGATATTCATCAAAGCAAGACTAGATCCAACTGCAACTAAACCAGCCGCAGTTGCTTGAGCGGTAGTGTAATCAAAGCCCGTAAATCGCTTTTTCCCGCCGAATCTCTTGCCGCTACTTCCGTCATTGCTTAACGCTTGCATGATGTTGACGTTACCCTGAACAGCCGCATTAAAGAACAAGTACAAAGCATTGACCGTAGTGGTATCCTCACCCTTTCGATTAAAGTTTACAGTTAAGTCTTTCGCTAGGGTTGCCGCGTCTTCTCTGGGCGCTCCGGCCTTCCTTGCCTCAATATAAGAAGATAGTCTGACCGAGTTCTCCATCGTCGTATTAAAGTCTTCAACAAACTTTAAAAGAGATCTTATCGCCTCTCTTGTATATCCTTTTTTGAGCTTAGACTTAAGAATGCGTAACTGTTCCGCTTGGTCTCTAACCAACATAAGACCAGTCTGCGCTCCATCATCATGAAATTCTTGAGTGTACTGGTCTATTTTATTACCTTCTCTGACAGGCTTTTCTCTGTAATACCTGTACAGGGATCGCATTGCCGGAAGATAAGTTTTAGCCATAGCTCCGACAATATTTTTGCCCTTAGTTCGGCTACCCTTTTTATCCATCTCTGACAAACCATACATAAGCGCTGTTTGCACATCTCGTATCGGGTTAACCAGCCCCCATGACGGGTTATAGTTGATCAGCATGTTTCTACGGAACGTCTGGAACCTAGTGGCAAAAGTTAAAACCTTACCAATGCTTTCATTTGCTCTACTAAGAAGTGGCACACTCATGTTTTGTAGCGAGTGATTTAAGCTGTCACTTTTAAAGTAGATAAAGAAAGTCTGTCCGCCCTTCTTGACCTCTACATACTTAGGGTCACCATTGGGTCTTCTATCGCGAGACATAGACTTTAAGTCTTGCATCGTGAGAGGATCTGATTCCATTGGGGGACGGAACTTGTTGTTGTATATTACATAGGAGTCGCTAGTACCTAGGTTGCTTAATAGGTCTAAAAGAGTTTGGGCTGTTTCATTTTTTCTCGCCCGAATAATTTTTTTCTGGACATCCTCAATAGCTGTTAGCAAAGGATTTACAGGCAGTGTCTTTCGCCCTTTAGCCTTCATGCTTTCACTGCCGACTATAGAGAAACCTCTAGACGCTGACCCCCGAACATATGAGTCACCATTCTCTTCTGCGGCAAAGCCTTTTAAGGGGACATAAAACTTAAAAGTATCTTCCCAGTCTGCTTTCGATACTTCATCAAGCAGTCCAGCCTTGACCATCCTGTCACGCTGGAACTGAAGCATCTCATATACCTTAGACGCTATCTCTTCCATTTGACCTTTAGTGCCTTCTCTCTCCGCAGTGTTCAATACACTTTGCGCTTCGCCATTAGTCATTCCAGATCCGCTATCTTCAAACTTAAACGGCATAGTTTCGTATAGGCTTAACCTTTCCTTTTGCGTTGCAATAGCAACAGTGTGATCGACCTCAACATCATCCTCTAGTTTCTGGATTTCTTTTTTAGTTCGAGCAATATTCTTTTCACGTTGCGCCTTCTCTTTTTCAAAGACGTTAGCGTTGCGCTCTTGAGCATGCTTTGCTAAAAGATAGACGCCTATAGACTCTGGATCAATTTTGCTCTTGTGGATTAAGTCACCAATAACATCCACGTAGGTTTTATGAAACTCATCTAAATCATCTTGCACCTTGCCGTGCGAAAGGTTCTCTTGATCTCTCGGTGACATGCTGGCAGGGATTCGCCCAACCTCAAGATAGTCTGCCGCCTGATCTTCTAGTTGCTTTAAAGTATCGTATCGATCAGACAAGCTTCTGACTGTTGGGTTTCTTCCCTTATTGAATCTTCGCCTCAGATCAGACTGACCATCGATTTCATCTTTAAAGGAGAATTGAGAAGTTGAAGGAGATCCATCGTCAAGAGTATTATTCTTGGCGTTGTTCTGTTTCTTTTTTATAAACGAAACTTCATCAACACTGCTGTCAGCTAAAGAAGCAAGACCTTCGTCATAGGTGTCAACGTAGTAGCCATCTGAGTTATTGTATTCATCAAAGTACGAAGGGTCATGTCTAAGGAAAACAACGTCAGGCTCGCCGTTATTGAAGCGCTTGAAGGTCTTCTTATCCCAGTCATCCTTCGCTTGACTATCATCCCATTTGAGCCTTGATACCACCTTCATTCCTAAATCTTGATAAATGCTCGGCAAAGCAGTATCAAAGGCATCAGCAGTTCTGCCGCCATTCTCGATAGCCAAGGACAGCAAGGCATAGGTTACCCTTTTGTTTGTACGGTCACTAAATAGAGATACTATAGACTCTCCATCGACGGCTATTCCGGCTGTGCCATCCTCCGTAACAAGCAACTGCATTGCCTGATACTCTTCGGGAGAATAAACGTCAACAGCCGCACCATAATCATTGGCATCTTTTGATTTTTGCATTCTAGACGCAAAGATTTCAGCGGCTTGAGATGAAGGCTCAAGCTCATAGATAGGTTTGTTGTAGCTGTCAGCTAACGCTAGACCTGATTTTGCGGAGGGTGATAATGTTCTTTTATAAGCCTGTAGAGAATTTCCGTCTAATAAAAACTTAACTCGTCCGCTAGCTCTTTTTCCGAAGCGTCTGGAAATCTCCGCTTCATTCTGGCTACCAGATCCGTCAGGTGACTTGGAACTACGAAGTCTGTCGTAGATTCGCTTGCGTCTGAAGCCATCGGGGTCGTTACTTGCAATAGCTCCTTCAGCACTGTATTCGTCTGCAAGCGCCTTTCTTTTTGCGTAAGTTTCGATGAGTTCATCGAGCTTTTGCCTGTTGACTTGATCTGATTCATACCAAGGTATTCCTTTGTCAAATTCGCTAACTTTAAAATTCTTATCCACTATACCATTTTTTGGCTTAGGGATCTCGCCTTTAAACTCATTCCAATCGCTTAGATCAAACTTAAAGAAGGTGCCGTTAGAGTTAGGGTATACATAGTAGGAGTCTCCCGCCTCATCTCTTGCATATATAGCAGAATAGGCATAGGTGTTCATCTTACCTTCGGGCGCACCTAGGAGCGCGTAAGGCGACTGCTTCCCTTTAATGTCTTTCTCTAGACCTTTCATTGTGGGGTGTGCCACAACTTGTCCAGAATCTCTGACCCAGCTTTCCCAGTGGTATCGACCTACTGATGCATCTGCTGGACGCCCTAGACTGGCGTACAAGTCTTTAACTTTTGACTTTAGAGCATTCTCTATAGCCTCATATCGAGCCGCGCCACGTAATGCGCCAAACTCATCAGCGATATCGTCATAGATATTTTTGCCGTAACGGTCTGAATCCCACATGGAGTTAAGCTGTATTCGGTCAAGAATGACAACGTCATCTCGCCCTATCATTAGCTGGGCAAAAGAGAATACCTTGTTATCTATTCCAGAACCTTGAACCATGGCTTGGAATTGCCGCCTAACTTCCGCTGTGGAAATTGATCGATCAGCCATAAGATCATGAAGCCGCTGTAGCTTGGAAACCCCAGCTTCATCTAGATCCGACATCTTCATCATCAATGCACCGAAGTCATTGGCGTTTGATGTACCTGACCGCCCAAACGAGCCTTGGGGAATAGACGCCTGAACATAATCTCGCCACTCGGCTATGTCAGCGTTATAGGTTCTCTCCACCATGTGCTTTGGTTTTTTCTTTGTCTTGGGCACTTCTACCATTCGGGTAGCAGTTTTGTCAGTAAACGATCCTGTCAGCGCCTTCTCTATAAGGTTTGTAACGGCAGTACTGTTTGTAAGTAAGTCAACAAACCCTGCCTCTTGTGCGCTGGCTGTAAGCATTCGGGACATCAAGCCCCAAAGTAAAAGCTTACCCGTGGCTTCTGAGTCAGCCGCACCCGACTCATAGAGAGCACCCATTCTCTTAGCTGTGGCTAGACCTCGGTCAGCCGCTTCGAGTTGCTCGGGTGTTAGGGTTGAATGCTTTTTAGCCCAAAGCTTTGGATTATTGACTAGCTTGATAAGCCCATAAGGAGGTGCAATGGTTGTATTGCTTCCAGTTAGCTCTCGCTCAAAAGCTCGCCATGACTCTGGGCTATCCAGAGCATTAGGGTGATTGGATACGACTGTATCCACCATAGCCAAGTTCTTTTCTGCGTCTGTTTTAGCTGTAATAGATTTAACCGGAACAAGCTTCTTGCTCGGAATCTCCCCTTCGGATTTCTCTAAAAGATACTCTGCGCCCTTCTTGATAAACGAAAGATCATCGAGATCATCATCCATCATTTTCTGAAACTCAGCCTCTTCGGCGATCATGCGCTCTTCAGCTACACGCTCTTCGTCAAGAAGCTTGACTGTTTCAGGGTTAACAATGAAGTCACCATCAATCTCGAAGATATCTTCTGGGTCTTTGGGGGTGCCAAAGCCGTCTGGTTCGCTGTCTAGTAACTGCTCTACAAGATTATCAAACTGATTGTCATCAAGCTTTTTAAACTTCTTGCGTAGGTCAGTAAGCTTTAGCTTACCCTCTGGGCTATCTGTGATTAGATCGTAACCCTTACTATAGGTATCGAAACCGACTTCAGGATCTAAAGGGGTGTTAAAAGAATTTTTTCCCGCCGCAAATAATTTTTCGCGGTGATCAATAATTGCCTGTAGAGCCTCTTTTTTGGTCGTGCCAAGATCGGAATCAGCAACCTTGCCGTCAATAGACTGATAATAAACGTCATCATCTCCAGAGTCCCTGCCCTCACTGGCGTCGTCATCAAAATAGACTTGATAGCGATCACCGTCTGGGAAAGTGACAATCTGATTGCCAGTGTCTTCCCAGTTCTCCGCCTTCTTAAACGTAGGTTTCTTGTCAGATAACTTTATTGTTACAGGAGTATCTTCAATAGGTTTCGACTGCCGGCTTGCTTGCTTTTGCTTGTAGCCTGAATTGTCTTTAGATACGCCCTTGCCGTCATTAAGGTCTCTGCCTGAGTTATCATTCTCTTCATTGATATCTCTTAGATCCTTACTGCCAGAATAGTAACCCTGACTATATATAGATCCGCCAGACTTTGAGTTATCGTCGAGGTTGTAGCTTAAACCGTTTGTATTTTGGTAGCCGTCCCTAAAGCCCCTGACAAAGTTCTTTCTTTCATCTTCTGTAAAATAAGTATTTTTATCGCCATCTGCGCCCTGCGCTCTGGTGTACTGACGATTACCTTCCTGCGTTTGTTCAGAAACAGTGTACGACTCTACAGTAGGTACTGTAGTAGGTACTACAGTAGATACTTTTACGTCAGGCTTTTGTACCGCTGGTCGTTCACGTTGTCCAGCTTCCTCTTGTACCTGTCCCTCCACTGTGGAATCGGCTCGCCCGACTCCAGTGCTTCCTTCGCCATCTGATCCAGTATCGGCAACGGATGCGCTCTCGACGCTTCCGGACTCTGGCGGTGCCCGAACTTGTCCTCGTAAGCCTGTAGGTTCGGTGGTGTCTGGATCGCTGGTACGACTCGTTCCTTCACTTTGTACCTCCGGTACATTGTTAGTTTTAAGGTTGCTATCTCTTATTTCTTTAATGAAATTATACGCTAAAGGAGACTGCTCTTGTAGCAACTTAGGATTGGAGTGAAACATTGCACCAAGCTGTGCGAAAACTTCCTGCCTGTATGATTTATCTAAACCCTCATTCGGTTTATCTAGATCATTAATTTCTTTGCTTAGATCGTTAAAGGGATAATCAAACCTTTTCCCTAACTCTGTTCGGTTCTCCCAGTTTGTAAAGATCTCATCCATAACATCGCCCATGACAACAGTAGGCTGGTCACGTTCAGATACAATGGTTATTCCAAATTGAGGGTCTTTATCGCTTAGGCCCATAGCAAAATCTGCGGCATGGTAGACTTCGTGAGTCATGCTCCACGCCAGCTCACTTAACTGTTTAGGGTCGCTAACTGCTCCAGAGACTAGATTTGAATTAAGCGAGATCCCACGGCTTTTGTTCCCTGTTAGGGCTGGAACATCAAGCTCTGATTCTTTATGTACATACATGCCTGTTACAGAATCTAAGAACGATTTAGGAACACCGCTCGCAGACAGGTCAGCAACAACACCAGCAACAACGTCAGTAGCCTCTTGTGCATTTTCGCCAAAAGATTCATCTACGGTAGGCAAGCTCTTTCCGCTGGGCTTGTCAGAGGTTTCTACTTTAAGAAAGTCATTTCTATCAAATATTCTGTCAACATCATCTGCGTCAATAGCCTCAACAACAACATCAGTATTAGCTGGGTCTAGCGCTTCTGGTGTATTAGCCGCAATTGATAGCTCGACAAGCTGATCAGTAACTGGCTTGGCTGGATCTGAAAGCTGTCCTTCAAAATTGTGATACTCATAAAGCGTACCGGATTCCGTACTGTTTGCAGGAACAGCTCTTTCACCAAACGCCGGAGCTGAATCAAAGTCAGTAACAATATCAGCTTGAGGAGCCTCAGGTGATGGAGGCAGAGAGTCTTCGGCAAACATAGGCTGTTGGGGAGCTTCTGCAACGGGGGCAGTCTCGGGTACATTTGCATCTGGCTCAGTACCTTCAGGGATGACCATGTCTGACCCGTCGTAGTCGGTCAGCTCAGATAATCCAGCTTCTTGTCTTTGTTCTGGCGTAAGAGGTTCGTTTGCATTAAGGCTTTCTGTATCAGCTTGCGTTGGCTGGGTTAGAACCTGTTCACCGCGAGCTTCTGCCTCGTACTTACGAAGATATTCTCTGACCTGTTCCCTTCTGTCTGGATCGTTACTTTGTTTTGTGCGCTCTTCGCCAGCCTGATCTGAGAATGTATCCCGTCCATATTGTCCAGTGACTGTCTTGACAGCCACAGCCCCTGCGCCTAAACCAAGTCCTGCCACTCCGCCGGTTGCCGTCTGATTAATTAGATCCGATCTTTTTCGTTCATTTGATAGCTGATCAAAGTACTCTCTAGCTTCATTCTCAGAAAAATTATTATTAACATAGGTAAGCGCAAGGTCATCTACAAAAAACTGCATGCCTTCTGTTACAAAACCTATACCCCCAACTTCACCCATATCTTTTAGTGCGGCTATTGCCCATGCTGGCTTTTCAGCAAGCTCACTAGCGATAAAATCTTTAAACTTGCTGGCGTTTCCTGTGGGAAATACTGACTTAAATGCACGGCTAAACGGGAGAGCCTCTAATGCCCCACTAACAATTCCTACACCAGTAGCAGTGAGCGGGGATTCAACTCCCGTGTCTTGCAATATCCTAGCAAAACTTCCGCCGGAACTTTGAATCGCTGTTGGCACAGCAGAGCCTATCAACGACCCTTTAAGGGCGGATGATGCTATCTGATCCTTCGCCATGTCTTCGCCAAGCTCTTTGGCTAAAAACTCTTTAGCGTCACTCTCAATGCCCTTGGATATAGTATCTTGTAACGTATCCTTAGCTTCTTTATTAATGTAGCTTTTAACACCCTCTTGAGCCGCTTTTTTCATAAGCATGCCGCCGCCGAAACCTGTAGCCAGACCGACAGTAATATCAGGGACTACCGTTCCTGCGGTAAATGCTAGCCACTTCCCAGCTTTACCAAGATCGTAGTCTATGTCTTCGATAGCCATAACATCGCCAGCATACTTTTCGGCTTCTTGCATGTTACGGTTATAGATCTCCATACCAGAATCAACCATGTCTGGGTTGTCTGTTTGTGATCCATAGAGAGCTTTAGCACCACCAGCTAATGCTTGCATATTCTCTAAACCATAATTTAACCCGCGAGTAAAATTACCCATTTCGCTTTCGGGTTCAGGTGCTGGGGTAGCAGGAGGCAAAGAGGCAGTCGGGGTTGCAATGGTTTCCCCGTACAAATTAGCCCAATACTCTTCTTCTTTAAATGTTTTTGCGCTTTTTAACGGCATGCGGAACCCTAATTAGATGCGTTATTTTAAAGAAACTAGCGTTGCTTATTTAGCTCCGTAACCACTCAGCAAGTAGCCTTTTGCTTTAAGCTCACGAATTAATTCGGCTGGGTTTGATGGTTGATCACCGTCAAAGTGAGCATTTAAGCTGGAGATCAATTGAGGACTCCACTGGTCTTCACTGATAATCTGACCAAGGGTCTGCCCACTGTCATCAAATTTAGCGGCTTTTACTGCGACTTCTGTTTCTGTCAGCCATCTTTCAACCTCTTCTTGCCTTGGCCTCTCTTCAGCGCCAAATAAAAGCCTGTCTTCAACGCGGTTTTTCATTTCCGCCATTTCGCCTTCTTCTAGCTGTTGATCTCTTGTCAAACTTGAATCTACACCCCCGAACAAGCTTCCTGTATTTGATCCGTTTTGAATTGCCTTACGATTAGATTCAACAATTTTAGTTACTTCTGCTTGGAAATTTTGGACGCCGTTGTCTCCCTCGTCATTACCGTACTTAGTTAGTATTCTGGCTTGTTTAACTAGGGGCTTTATTGCTGGCCCAACATTTTGTATAAAGTGAGCCGCCCCAGCTACGCCTGACATTACGTCTTCAACATTAAGCTGTATGTTGTCACTGTCTATGTATGAGCGGCTTTCAGTTAAAGGGGGAAAGTAAAACTGTCTATCGTTGGGGTCTTCAGAATTAACTACCTCAACAAAAAGCTGGCCCCCTACCTTCCCTTTAGAGACAGTAGCGCTATGAATGCCCTGCCCTACAATTTTGTAGTTTCCATTCTGCAAAGCTACCGGTGCATTCTTGAAGGTCTGATCAACAGTTCTTCCAATCGCGGCAGATGAATCTATATTAAGAGCTGTTGTGAAAGCTCTCTTGATTGAAGGGGACATTAATGGGTCTAGTCCCGCCGCAGAATCCTGAAGGAAAGTCCCAATCTCTTGTGTGCCTCTTTGATGAACGTCAGCGGATAGGGTTCCAAAGTTAAATATTCCTGTGCCTTTATTTTCTTGGTATTTTTTTTCGACATCTAAAAGAGTTTGACTGTCATATAGACCGTTCATGTTCTGTGCGTACTTGTAAACAGAATCCACATTAGTCGCGGACTGAAAGCGCTTTTGTTGACCAGCACTTACTGATGTCTCTTGAGTTGTTTTGCTTGTCGCCGCAACGGATGATGCTGTGGCGGCTTCTTTAGCGGCAATTTCAGCTATAAGCTTCTTGGATTCCGGAGAATTAGGATCATTTAACCTATCTGACTTTGTTTGAGCTACCCCAGCGTTAATATTAGCGGTGTTAGCCGTAGTCTCTTGAATCCTTAACTGTCCATCCTTATAAGCCGCATCAGTGCCGGCATTAATGTTTTTAATCCTTAGGTCTTCAGCACGGTAAGCCGCGTTTGCGGCACGATCTTTTTCAGCCGCACCAAAGTTTCTATCCGCATTGGACTGGGCATTCTCCAGTTGAGTTTTTTTAAGTTCGCGGTCTTGATTGTCCGCGACAAGCCCGTAACCAGTTCTAAAACCGTCTGCAAATCCCATGATATGTACCTAGTCGAATAATTTGTTAAGTAAAAAAGCAACGCCTAAACCAATTGCCACTGGTGCCGCAATAGCACCTAAGGTAGCCGCTGTTCCTCCAGCTCCTGTCGCACCCGCCACCGCCGCGCCTTCAGCCGCCACAGTAACTTCTCCGGCGGCGGCAAGACCCTCAACCGCCGCGCCTACATTATTAATAGCTCCGCCGATCTCCGCTCCACCGGCGGTGGCTTCTGCAATTTGTATACCCTCAACGCCACCCTGCAAGCCCTGCAATGTACTACCCACATTATTAACGGCTCCACCTACTTCCGCTCCCGCACCAGCGGCCTTGGCTATTTGTATACCTCCAACACCTTCGCCAATGACATGTTGCCCAAGCTGGGTTCCTGCACCTTCTAATCCCTGCACTGCTGTGCCTACATTATTGACAGCTCCGCCTACCTCTCCACCAGCCATAGCGGATTCAGAGATGCCTATGCTTTTTCCCGCGCCGGTTACCGTCCGAGTTCCACCGGATGCTATTTTTCCACCACCAGCGGCGGCTTTGGTTGCGGCTAAATTCTTGAGTCCAACTTGTGCGCCGATACCAGCACCCAGCCCCAAGGTAGAATTTTGTGCGGCTGTCTTTTGAGCTTCAATAGCTAGACGCTGTTGTTCCTCAACAGACTCCGCCCTAGAAACTGCGGCCAGACCTTTATTTGCAATGTCTAGCTGTCGTCTTCCTACCCCTATCATTGTCATTGTCCTGTACCTCTAGCTTTTTGAGAGATGCCAGACATAGACCCAGAGAGTATGCTGGTTCTTCTATCGGTATCTCTTAGTCTTGTATCATTAAGACCACCAACAAGACCGCCTACTGCTGTAGTGCTGTTAGCAATGTTTGATGTGTTTGTAAGTCCCATTCGGCCCATTGATCTACCTTGCTGTCCCTGAGCGTTAGCAACTGCACCTAATGATGAGCTTCTAGTTCGAGCTAGATCATCGCCTAAGCTTTTGGTGCCGGTAGCGGTGATTTGTCCCGCCAGAAAATTTTCGATGGGCGCAAAACGCTGGTTGTAGTCTCTGGTCTGCGCTCTAATCAAGTCCGCGTAGAGTCCATCTCCAGCATTGTCGCCGTAACCGGCATTCGTGCGAATGTTGGCATATGGGTTGCTTGAGTTGTAACTACCCATTCCATAAAATTGTGAGACGGCATCAGCGCTATCCCCGCCCAGCATTTGAATATAATTATCCATTGGTGAGTACATTAGCCGCCTCCCAGTCCGTAACTTCCATAAGCCATTCCCGCGCCAGTTCCTGCAATTGACTGAAGGCTACTAGATCGGGCAAAGTCTGACTTCGCTTGAGCACCTGATCTATCAAGGCCGGCTTGAAGTCTATTTATGTTGCCGTCCATCGCATTAGTTTGAAGACCTTGACCCATGTTGATGACGTTACCAAGCCCTTGGTATGCCGCATCGGTATAGTCTATTCCTGCACCAGCACCAGCAAGACCCATGCCTCTAGCTTGAGCTTCTCTAAGAGCTGAAGATTCTTTCTTTACACGACCAGATGTGGGATCAAGACCCATATTGAATTGAGCGCTTTGCATGTCGCCAAGACCCTGCTCATAGAGTGAGGAGGTTTGGTTTTGTGCCATCGCCATAGCATTCTCGGATGCGTCGTAGTCGAACATCCGCTTAGTGTCCTCAATGAACATATTCTCCAGAGGAACAAAAGTCTGCCCGTAACGCCTCAATGCATTAGCTGACTGCTCTGCTAGAGCCTTTTTGCTTTCAAGCTCTTCCGGCCCACCGCCACCACCACCCATAAAATCACCTATAGTTCTTTGTTTAAAACTGCCCATTGAAGCTTATAGCCGCTGGCTTGAGCCAATGACCATAGCCCCGTGTGTGGGGATAAGAATTCGATTTGTTTATGCCCTGTTTTTCGGGCAAGGGTTTCAAGTTCTTTGCAGTAGGTAGCCAAACTATTTTCAACAGGATCGTAGGCGATCCAGATGAGTAGTTTTGCGGCTTGTTGGAATGGAATCCTAACCGACTGGAGAATAATAAAACCAGTAGTCGTCCGTGCGGTGTCCATAAGAATATGAGCCTCTCCGCGTACACATTCGGCGTATACGTCTTCGAGTCTCCAGTCGGCAGAGGTATCTTCTGATACGTATTCTAGACCAACCTTTACCGTGTCCCAGACCTCTCTAATATCGACAAAATCTAATGACACTCGGTACTCCTATCATACTTTAAAATCAAGTGAATTAACAAAAAATATTAGCTTTTAGGGTAGGTGTCTTTTACGTTCTTTACATAAGCAAAAAAAGCACCCGTCTGGTCTAAAGTGTTGTTTTTGATGTCGTGCCAAATCATGTCTAACTGATCCTCAACAATCCCATATGCCTCGACTCGTTGTTGCTCCCAAGTTAAGCTTGGATCACCTTCAACTTCGAGATATACAAAAGTCTCATCATCACTCAAAGCGTATCTTGAAGTCTGAGTTTTGGAGTTAATGACAAACGACTCACCTTTAAGGAACGGCAACCAACCATCACCGTCACCTTTAATTAGTTGCGGCCCTCTTGTGACTTTGGAGTTATCTTTATCGTATTTAACAAACATTTATCTAACTCCCATAATCATGCCGCTGACTTCATTTATTGTTACGTTTGAGGTCGTGGTATCTTGATTGAAATCTTGGCTGTCCATTTGGGTGACTGTAACTTTCATTCCAACCTGTCCAGTGTCCGGAGCGGACTTAGATCCAGTCAGAGAAAACATTAGCCTTGTAGCTGTCCTCGATTTGGTACGGGTTTCTCCGACCAGAACATAATCTGTGGATGTTGTAGTTGTTATCGTATCGCTAGTAGAAAACACATTGCCAGAATAGTTGAGTGTCGTTAAGTTACTTCCAACAGTTACGCCGGTCACAGTGCCGGTTTTAGCATTGCTAGTTAAGACTTGCCCAACGCTAACCACGCTACTGATGTCTCCTGAGAATTGTAGATACCGAGAGGATCCACTACCTCCACCACCAACATTAAATGATGCGACAAGAGGTTGACCAAGATTGGCGGTAGTAGCAATTGCGGTTTTCATGTACATCCTAAACCTATACACGCGCTCAAATCTTGGTTCCATATAGCCGGAACAAATAGCGAAAGGCTTATGCCCTAAGGGGTGAGATGACGATGGCAGATCAACTTCAATCATCGTTGTCTCTGCCCCGCCATATGATTGGTTAGCAAAGCTTCGGAACGGAACTAAGGTGTTTACATCACCTAAAAGCTTGTCTGCATACACTGTGGTAGCGGCCATGATGTTAGCGCTAATACTTCCAGCCGTAATTTTGTTTGCATTTATTTCGTTGACTTGTAACGCCCCTGACGAGCTAGCTGTAAGCGTAGCTCCATCTATGTTAAGCAGAGAGGTAGAGATTTCCCCGCCAACAATTTTATTTGCGCTCAAGGTTCCTGTGATGTTGGCCGTATCAATCGTGGCTGTGCCGATCTGAGCTGTCGTGATAGATCCGTTGGCTATGAACGCAGAATTAATGTAAACGCCAGCTTGAATTTCTATATTGCCATTACTAGCGTCAGGAGCCTGATAAGGCTGAACTGAAAACGGAACTGAATCTGAATTGGGTGTAGTTGTGCCAAGGCCATCCGAAGTGTCATCGTCGCTTACAATTGCAAACTTGTCAGCCCTAACAATAAAAGCAGAAGTGGGGACGCCGTTCACAACAGTGTTGCTTAATCCAAAGCCAGCCACATGGCCGTTTGCGTCTATTTTTACTGAGTACTGTCCAGAAAGTCCCGCTAAAGCGCTAGCGTTAGCGACAAACTTTTCTTCTAGAGTTACCCCTGTATCTTCTCCTAATGCGTTATCTAGCCTTGCGGATATTTGCGTGGTAGCTGACGCGCTTGAGCTACCGTTTGGAAATACATCGGCCTCAATTAAAGTGACAACACTTGCCGTTTGGATTGCATTTCCAACATCTAAAATAACCCACTCACCCGCTGTAGTTTCATTAGCCCCAACAGATTCCGCTCGATAAAAGTGGTTCTTAACGTCATTGTTAATATCTAGACCTGTATCAATCCAGATATCTCCTACCGTCACCGAGGTAGGAATTGTGTCTTGAGAAAATGTAGTGGTGGTCTCTGGGTTTACAGCTTCCCATTCTCCGGTGGCAATTTGGTCTGCATTCTTAGACGCAGAACGATAAAGTTTATTGTTATTACTTGTATCTATCCACATGTCGCCGACAGCGCCCGAAGTAGGAACTGAGCTTTGTGCAAAGGTATTAGGTTTGTCTGTAATGCTTGCTACAATTCCAGATAGTGACGAGGCCGATCCTGTTCCGTCTGGATAAACCTGACTGAGAACACTGGTAAAGTTTTGCGCTAAAGTAGTTGTTCCTGTTTCTGGATTAGAAAACTCTGATTCAATATTGTCAATTCTTGAGGCAGATCCTGAACCATCAATACCCACTTCTGTATTTAAAACAGATATAGCACTGGCGCTTGCCAAAGCCTGACCTAGATCCAGTAAGACCCACTCTCCTGCTGTAATCTGATCAGCATCGACAGACTCAGCCCGATACACTCTGTTTTTAACTGCGCCGGCACTATCTGCACTTGTATCAATCCAGATATCGCCTATCGTCACCGAGGTAGGAACTGTGCTTTGAGCAAATGAAGTTGTTGCGGTTGCATCTCTAACCGTAACCCACTCCGTTGATGACACTTCGTTTGCGCCAATGGCTTTGGCTCTATAAAGTTTATTATCATCATTTGTATCGATCCACAGGTCGCCTATAGCTAATGCTGTGGGGATATCATCTTGAGCAAAGGTTTGCGTTTTATTGGTAACCTTACTAGTGATACCCGAAATAAGTAAACCGTTGGCCGATTCAGCGCCTACTCTCACCGCTCTTTCAGCTACTATGGCCGCGTTAAGGGTGGTTGAAGAGCCTCCGTTTGCCGTGTTAAGAGAAGCTATCAATAGGGTTATGTCATCGGCAGTTGCTTCCGACTCATCTGCTGTAGCGTTTTGAGCTTGAACCAGACCGCTGTTTGCATCTCCAACTATTACTTTTAGACCGCTAAGACTTCCGGCTGTTGCCGCCAAACCAGTTTCACTATCTGTTACGGTGTTACTTAAAAGATTAAAGTTAGCTGATAAACCATTTACTGCTGGAGTAGCATTGGGATCCCCGTCAAGAGTAACCTCCAGTGCTGACACCTTACTTGCGGTAGCTGAAAGTCCTGTGTCAGAGTCTGTAACCGCAGTGTCTAAAGTTTCTAATGCTCCAGCAGTAGCAACAACGCCTGTTGTAGCATTGTTTACAGTAGATTCTAAGTTAGTTACTTTTCCTGCAACCGCAGACAATCCGGTCTCTGAATCAGTAACAGCACTATCTAGAGCCTGAAAGGCAGAAGACAGTCCTTGGACGGCAGGAGTTGCTCCAGCATTACCATTTAAAGTTGTTTCAAGAAGAGTTACCTTTCCAGCAACGGCAGATAATCCGGTCGCTGAATCATTTACGGCAGTCTTTAATGTTTCAAACCCTGACGCTACACCTACGACAGGCGGGGTGGCATTTGGATCTCCATCTAAGGTTGATTCTAATGCAGTAACTTTTCCTGCTGTAGCAGACAATCCGGTCGCTGAATGATTGACTGCGGTCTCTAGGGTTTCTAATGCGCCTGAGGTTGCTGTTATTCCTGTGTTTGGATCATTGACAGTTGACTCTAATGTAGTAATTTTGTCTGCTGACGCAGTAACGCCTGTATCAGAATGCTCGACTAATGTTTTTACTGCATCTAAAGCCGTAGACACTCCCACTACCGGAGGGGTAGCTGATGCATCTCCATCTATGGTTGATTCTAATGCAGTAACTTTTCCTGCTGTAGCAGACAAGCCCGTGTCTGAATGATTGACTGCTGTTTCTAGCGTGTCTAAAGCGCCAGATGTGGCTGTTACGCCAGTATTAGGGTCATTTACCGTAGTCTCTAATGAAGCTATCTTATCAGCGGAGGCTGTCACTCCGGTATCGGAATGATTGACTAATGTTTTGACTGTATCCAGTGCGCCAGAGGTCGCTGATAATCCAGTGGTCTCATCGCTAACCTCTGTTTCTAAGAGACCTATCTTAGTGGCCGAAGCCGAAACACCAGTATCAGTATGATTCACTAAAGTCTCAACGGTATCTAAAGCTGATGACGTTGCGGCCACTCCGGTAGTAGCATTATTGACCGTAGTCTCTAAGACTCCAATTTTTGAAGCTGATGCGGCTACACCTGTATCGGTGTGATTTACCAAAGTTTCGACAGCATCTAAAGCTGATGATGTTGCCGTAACACCTGTTGTAGCGTCATTTACAGTGGCATTAAGTGCATTAATTGCTAGCGCAGACGCTGATGTGCTTGACGCTGAAACTGTATTAATTTGAGTAATGGCCGCCGCATTAGAGCCTACCAAATCACCAAGACTGGAGTACTCCCCAAGTAGCGTCCAGTAAGTAGTGTTCGTCGGTAAGTTTCCTGTTGTTGCTTGAGATGCCTTGTAAAGACTGTCGCTATAAGTAACCTGATCAGTTGTTACATAGGCGGTTGCATTGTCGTAAGCCTCAATATCAAGCAAGTCATTAACTTGGTTTTGAAGTGCAGTAGCGGAGGCCGAAATAGCCGCCGCCCTTGCAGAAGCTTCTGCTGAAATTGCTGTAACTCTTGCGGTAGCTTCTGCTGAAATTGCTGTAACTCTTGCGGTAGTTTCTGCTGAAATTGCTGTAGCTCTGGCTGTAGCTTCGTCAGAAATCGCTGTAGCTCTCGCAGTACCTTCTGCTTGTAATGCACTTCCTCGCGCAATTGCCTCTTGAGCTACCTGATGCGCCACAGATCCGACAACAGATGCACCCGCATCAATTAAACTGATAGGCGTAGAAAGTGATGTAGCTAATTCACTTGATGTTATTTGATTTGCCAACAAACTTAGAACAAGTGAAGTGTCAGCCTGCGTCTGACCTAACGTGCCGGTAGAACTATTGAATGGGCCAGCTATACCGTTCTGGTTAACCCCTCTAACCCAGTAGTAATATGTTGATCCTCCACCCACAGGGTCTGAATAAATGCCGGTAAGACCTGACTGGGTTCCCGCTAAAGTGGCGCTAGCCACTACGTCTGATGTATGCCTAAATATCTCAAAGTGAGAATGACCCGTGTACAGCTCCATATTCCATGTGAGCAAAATGCTCTGGAAAGCTCCGTTTACCGTGAGGCTTGTTGGAGCTGGAGGAACGTCAAGGTTGGGTACTGCCACCTCATTTCTAATAATGTTTGCCGAAGATCCAGATGTAAAGGTAGAGCCAGCCGACAGCGTTGCAATGCCAGAATCAATTAAGTCCCTTGCTGTTATAGCTCGGTCAAGCGGATCTCCACGGTTACCCGCAAGAACGTCTAAATTCTCTTTCAGGCTTTCCGCGAATCGTTTATCTTGACCAGCCCACTTTGGCGGAACTTGCATATTTCCGGATGATCTCTTAGGCACCTATTTCCTCCGCACTCTCGTATAAACACACTTCGTTAACGGGTACGGATCCAGTAAGTTCAAACTCAAACTCATTAGCCTTATACCCTGAGGGCAATCTAAAGACGCTACTGCTTGTCACTGTTTGGGTGTGCTTTAGTACGCCATCGGCATATAGCTTGAATACAGGGTTAGGGGAATAAGCATCACACTCTACCTTGGCAACAGCAGGATTAATTGGTCGGGGGGAGTAGAATTTTTTCCCGCGCCAAATAAAATTAAGAGCGGATGATCCCACCCCAAACTTAACAACTGATCCGTTAATAACAAGATAAAGCTCATCATTCTCTAGATCGCTGAAACCCGCAGTAGCATGAAAGTCTAATGTGACGTAAGAATTTTTTCCGCCGCGAGGATCAAGAATAAACCCCTTATTTTCAGAGCCGGTAGAGTAGAAGCCAATGTAATGACCCTCCCAATGGAAGCCGACAATGGTCGAAGGAACCAACGCTTGCCATTGCTCGCGACTTATTCCCTGCTCAGTAATTAAGTTAAGCCCACCATCAGTAGCCATAACTAAGCCATCAGGGCTTGCATACATGACATATTCACCCATATCCACAACACTGCGCTTACTAACGCAGGATAGAGTGGAATCTACTTCCATCATGCTCATGCTTGAAGGGTCTAAGCCTTGAATGATTGCTGGCTTTTCTTTAGTTAGTACAAGCAACCCAGTATTAAGTGGGGCTAATGCAACTACGTCAGATTTGACTGTAAGCTTGTATCCATCAGGAAAAGCGTGAGGCTGAAATGACTCGCTGAACGATACAGTCTGGCCTGAGAACCCTGCTAGTATGCCGTTTGGCATTGAGACCAAGCCAAGTAATGGGCCGTCTTTATGGTCAGCCGTAACCTCATCTGCGGGTGCGTCAAAAGTAGAGGTAGGAATTTCTTCACCTAAGTTTATATCCTTAACCGTATCTGCAAACGTATCTGTAGCTATAGGGATTGTTGCAACAAACCTAAAAGTACCATTTGAGTCTGTCCGGTAAAGCCTCTTAGATAACAGGTTGTATGCTCCAGAGGGATTAGGGGGAAAGTCTATAGTGGGAGTTTGGTCAGTATGAACATCAACCACTTGAGAGACTTCAGCGTCACAGTTGACACCTTCCTCTCCGTAATATGAAACGTATGTAAATATGTACGCCCTGCTCTGAGGAACTTCAGTATCCACTTCTGCCGAGGTTGCTGGCGACAGCGTGATTGTCGTAATGTCCGCCGGCTTAGGTAAGCCCAGACGATAATATGTATTATTTCCAACGACAGTTGCAGTTGTCATGCGGGGAAATCCACCAGATCCACCAGTCCCAGTGAGGTAAATTCTTTCATGCGGGTCTTCAGCAATAGGAGATCGAACAATATTAAGATCCTCATTACTCCCTACCCACACAGAATTGCTATACTTAAATAATGTTTTGGTAGCGGCTGAAATTGAGTAAGATCCAACCGGAGTTATAGATGCGCTGGCATTAGCTTTCCAAGGCTCTAACCGTCCTGAGTCAAGTCTACAATTAACTGCTATCTGAGCCATGTCCTCAGGTAATAGCCGAGCATAGACCTTGGGGGCTTGACCGCTAAATGTCTGTAGTTTAAAGCCTGTCATTTCTTATCCTTCTTGTTCATGACACCTTCAAAAGCGCCACCACCAAAGTAGAAACCCACAATCGTTAGCATGATCCAATCAATCTTAAATGCGCCTATTAGCTCTTGAACAGGAGCGATATCCTTGTCCAGAAAAAACAAAGCCAAAACCATTAAGTACGATCCAACAAACGTAAAGCCAAATATCAAAGCTAGGTAGCGTTGTGCAATACGAAACGGTGCATAACTAGCTAATAAGTCAGTTTTCGCCTTAGTTTTAGCTTCTATCGCTTCAGTTTCGGATGTATGAAAACTATCAATAAGGTCTAATCCCTTACTGACAACATCGCCACTACCTAATATTTGGCTTAAGATACCCATTGTTTTACCAAGGCACTCCGCTCAATGACGCTGGTGCTTTGCTTTCATCTATCTGAGCTTGAACGCTAGCTTCAATTGCGTCTTTATCTACCGATGCTTGAACCCAAGAAATTACGTCGGCCTCAGAAATCGAATCGTAAGCCGTGTACCCTTCAGCAGAAGCGTCCGGTGAAAAACCAGCAGTCCCGTATGACGACCCTTGATGGTCAACATCAACGCCATCGGTGGTTACTGTTTCAGAATCAGAACAACGCCAATGCGCGATTGTCACGCCTTTGTCTGAGTCATTTGAATATTCTAGTTGTGCGATTGTCCAAGTAGCCATGTCTATATTCCTTCGTTAAGTGATGCGTTATAAGCGGCAATAACCGCGTCTGTATGTACAGCGGCACAGATAGCCTGTACTTCTGCTGATTCATTAGAGTAGTCCTG
>Ga0302114_10000770_pt1 | contig 21784 bp, 33 predicted proteins | sample AG5_Surface_MG_FD_203107 | JGI IMG/M metagenome (GOLD analysis project Ga0302114, IMG submission 203107) | Marine microbial communities from Western Arctic Ocean, Canada - AG5_Surface | ecosystem: Environmental > Aquatic > Marine > Oceanic | place: Canada: Western Arctic Ocean | collected...
CGCGCAGTTGATCAGGGACACCAGCGATTTGTTCACCTTGCCCACCAAGACCATCTCCACGATCTCCATCGTGTCCGCGTCGGTGACCCTTAGGCCGTTGAGAAACTGTAAACAAAACACGTCGTCAGTCCAATTGCCCATACGAAGATTACCAAAAATAACCAAAAATAACCAAAAATAACCAAAAATACCCAAAATAAACTCACCTTTGGTTCGATGCCAACCTTCTTGAGCCAGCCGTTGATCTCGGGCCCGCCTCCGTGGACCAGGATGGGCCTGATTCCCACGGTGGAGAGTAAGACGAGGTCTTTGATGACTCGGTCTTTCAGCGATTCGTCCGTCATCGCGGCGCCTCCGTATTTGACCACGACCGTCTGACCGGCGAATCGTTGCAGGTACGGTAAGGCTTCGGCGAGGACGGATACGCGCTGGAAGTTATCGAGCTCGCACGAGTCGGTTGGGACGGCACGAGCGAGGGTGAGCATCGATGGCTTAGTCTTAGCGGCGGCGCGGCGCGCGGGTCGGGTGAGGGTCGGGGCGATGGGGCTCCCGCGGACGGTCTGCGATGGATGGATCGATAGGGGAGGAAAGCGATTGTTTAGAAGAGGGTTTTGACGCGGCGACGCGTGTTGGAGAGACGGGCGGGTCGTCGAGTGGGGCGGGTCGAAGGCGATGTGCGCACCTTGCGACCGGCGCGGAGACGCGTGGGAACGTAGACGTTGGCGACGACGGATGCCATGGCTCGGGCGATGACGCGTCGGTTCGAGTGGACCGCCGAGAAGGCCGGTGTGTCATCATCATCGAAGATTGGCGCCGATATCAGTCGAGTTTCTGCGAACGAAGCTGCTCGTCAACTGCCCGCGCAACTCATAGCACTTAGGCGCGTGGGCGGTGTCACCGTGGGGTTCGCTCGGTGGCCGCGTTCGGATCCACGGCGGCGAGGGGAAGCCGCGGGGGGCACGCGCGATGCCGCCCGAGCGAGGCCGCGGGGGCCCGGCGTCGACGTCACGCGCGGGCAGCGCCCGCCCCGCGAAACCCGACGACGTTTCCCGCGATCTCAGATTAGACAACACCGACGACCGCGATGGGACCACTCCGATCGCTCCGCCGGACGCGACGATCAGCGTCCGCGCCCGGGAACAGATAGAGGCACTCATCGCGACGCGACGCGACCGCTCATCACGGGCGAGACCAAACGGTAACGCGCACGGGGGCGCAAACCTCGGAGGTGGCGGCACGAACGAAATGGCGCGTCTGTCGTCGGCACCGGAGACGGAAAATGCCAAAGCCGCGACCGCCAAGGCGCTGGCATCCGCGCACAACCACGAGGTCCTCCGCCTCGCCGCGCTCCGCAAGGACATCGCGGGGCCACTCGGATCGCGTGGCACGTCGATGGACATGGGCGGCGGCGCGTGCGGCGTGCGCGCGAGCACCACGCGAGCCGAGCTGGAGCTAAACGATCGAATGCGGGTTCGAGCCGACGACCTCGGCGTGACCGACGACCTACTTCACCGCTCCGACGACGATGCAGACGAGTGGGAGGAGCAAGGGCTCGACGTCGGGGACTACGGGGACCTCGCGTACGACGTCACGGAACCCGGGGATGACCTAAACGCCTTCGATTTAGACCTAGACTTGGACTCGGACTTCGACGACGACGACGGCGACGGAGCGAAAACCAAAGGAGGGAAGAAAGGAGCCGAGGGAACGAAAGGAGCGAAGGGAACGAAGGAGAAGCCGAGGCGAATGACCAAACACGAACGCGCCGGACTGGTGGAGACGCACAAGGCGCATTTACTCTGCCTGTGCGCCAGGGCGACGGCGTACGACCGCGCGGCTTCCGATCCATTCGCGTCAGCCATGGCCGCTTCGATGGTACGTTTATTTTAATCATCGTATAGGCAATTCGTATGACGCCGTGTTTTGTCAACAGGTTCCTCGAGAAATCGCGTTTTCGATTTGCGACGAAGGGAATGCCGTCGCGAACGTAGACGACGTGTGCCGCATGGCCAAGTGGTTCGCCGGGCACATCGACGTGGTCAAGGCTGGGACCAAGGTGGGTTCCGTAGGTACGAAGGGTGGGGTTAAACGGCAGTCTAATTGCCCAGTCGGCGGCGCCGCGAATTTACCCCCGAGGCCGCCGGTACATTCGAGCGCCGGCGCCGACGTCATCGTCCTCGACGAATCGTCCGACGACGAACCGACCCCGGCGACCGATGAACACACGCCACGTCAGCAACATCAAAATACCGACGAGCGGCTCCCGGATACCAACGCCGCGCGCCTGCGATCGCGAGCCGGGTCTGTCGCGGACGCGCACGAACGTTCCAAGTGCGGGCCAGTCTTACGCCTATGCTTTGGTGAGTCTATATCTATTTCCTATTTCCGTTTATTTACGTACGGGCAATTCGACTGACGGGTAAGTGTTTTGTTTACAGCGCTCGCCAACAGAGCCGCGACGCAGGAGGAGGCGACGGGGCTCTTCGTCGCCGCCGCGCGGGGACTCGGATGCGAATGCCGCACCGTCGTCGCGCTGAATCCCGTCCCTCTGCGGGCGAACGCGGCGGCGCTGGAGAAGGCTGGGATCCTTCTCCCGCCGCCCAAAGAGCTGTGGACAGTCGACGGCGTCAAACGAAACAACGCGGTTCAAAGGTCGTCAAAGGGTAAAGGCGTTAAGGGGGGTAAGAAAACTCTTAGTACCGATAAGCGAAAGAGTGGGGAGGTAAAGTCCGAGACGACGACGGATGGTGCCAACGCGGGGTCCCGATTCGTGGAGCCAATCACGCACTGGGCGGAGGTGTTGTGCGTGGACGACGGGGAAGGGGAACACGGCGCTCGGTGGGTCACCGTAGTGCCCCACGCAGCGTGCGGGTGAGTTCATTTTATAATTTTCGTGCGGGCGATTAGACTGACGTCGTGTTCTATTTACTGTTAACAGGCGCAACGTGAACGCTAAGCGTTGGTCCTTCAAGGCGGGTGCCGCGTCGGTGGACGAACCGTACGTCATATCGGGAAGTCGCGAGTCCCCGGTGATGCCCTACGTGTTCGGGTTCAGGTCCAGGATGTATACGGGCAAACAGTCCGGGCAGTCTGGACAAACAGCTTTAACCTCCTCCTCCCACCGCTGGGGCGGCAAAGACCTGACGCGTAAGTACGCGGAGACGTACAGCAAGGTGGGCGCGCACCGGGTGGACCAGAGCTGGCTTCGTGTCACTTGCGCGTTCATGTCCAGCGGGGAGAAGGCGGTGGATGAATTTCGAGCCTCGGACTGGTGCGTTCATCTTAATTTTTATTCTCGTATAGTGGGCGATTAGACTGACGTCGTGTTTTGTTCATCACAGCGACGACGTCGCGGTTCGGCTCGGTCTCCTCGAGGTCTCGTCGTTGGCGCGCGGCGCGTGTCGAGCCGAGGACGTGCACATGGACGCCAAGTGCCTCACCGAGCGCGTCCCGTCGTCCTTCGCAGAGGTGAGTATCTTTTAATGCTTTTAAGAGTTACTCGCATGGGCAGTTAGAGTGACGTCGTGTTTTGTTTACAGTTACGCAATCACCCGCTGTGGGCGGTTGAACGCTTCTTGTCGAAGACCCAGTGCATTCACCCGCGGTTCCCGATCAAGGGGTTCATCCAGGGCGAGTGCGTGTTCCCGCGGTCGTGCGTTCGGGAGCTGCGAAGCGCGGAGCGGTGGAAAGCTGAGTGCCGGCGCTGCGTCTTAACTTCCGAGCTCAATTCCCCGGCGAAAAGAACGCACTCGCGGATCCAAGCGGCGAGGATCAAAATCGCGAAGGACGCCAAGGCCAAAAGCTCGATCCGTAACGCTCGTGAAAACGGCCACTCGATCGGGACGCACCCGCCGCGACGTAAGGGTGCGAGGTCCGTCGAGGAGGTGGCGCGCGCCATGTCATCACAAGACGGCAACGACGGAACGGGGAATAAAGGGGACGAAGAAGAGGAAGAGGAGGAGGGCGACGTAGCCTTGTACGGTGCGTTGACATATTTTCGAATCGGCAATTAGAATGATAATTAGACTTTTGTTCACAGGCGAGTGGCAGACGGAGCCGTGGGATCCGCCCGGGGCGAAGGACGGCAAGGTTCCCCGAAACGAGCGCGGGTACGTTCATCTTAATTCTCGTGTGGGCAATTAGAATGACGGGTAAGTGTTTTGTTTACAGAAACGTGGATCTGCACGGCGCGGCTTTACCACCCCCGGGGTGCGTCCACGTCAACCTCCCGCGAATCGCGCGAGTCGCGCGAGACATGGGCGTGGACTACGCCGTCGCTCTCGTCGGGTTTGAGTTTCAGCGGGGCGGGAAAACTTTGCCAAAGTTTGAAGGCGTGGTTGTCTGCGAGGAGTTCGAGGGTAGGCTACGCGAAGCTCACGCGGCGGAGGAACTGAGGCGCGCCGCGGAGAAGGTGGAGAAGGAACGGAAGGAGGCCAAGACGCGGTGGAGGGTGCTGTTCAGTGCGTTCTGGACGCGGCTCAGCCTTCGAGAGGAGTTTGGACAAAAAGGAGAATTAAAACACGGGGAGACGACGGAGACGATGGAGATCGAGGGTGAATACTCATACGACGAAGACGCGGACGACGGGGCTGAACGCGGTGGGAAGCGGGCGCGGACCCACGGGATTCACGACGAGGAAAACGACGGGGGAACGAAGCGAATGGCGCTCGGCGCCGCCGCGGAGGTAGAGGAGATGTGAATGACGACTGATAACTCGCGATTTAAAAGTCGAACGGTTTGGGTATTACAACAGCGCTGACACGGTTGAAATCAGCCGCGACTTTCTTCTTCCTCACGGTATCGGTACACGGTGGTGTGGGTAATAGAGTAGTGTAATCGAGTGGTAATAGAGTGGTTGTGTCGCACGTCGAGAGGGCCTGTAGCTCTCTCGGGGCGAAAAGAATGTGTGTTTTTCGAGCCTTGTTTTTTCTCACGCGGATTCTCCGGGAAAATACATCCCTCCCGGTCCGCGGGCTCTTCGGTCCTCCTCGTGTTCACATGGCGTAGTTGGGCACCGCCATCTCCGCCGCCTTGGCGTAGTGCGCGCCGCCCCACGACGGCCGCGAGGACATGTTACCCTTGACCGTCCGTGTGTCGTCCAGGGTTATCGTCACTGTTCACGCGGGTGGGTGGGGGCATCCTCGTCAGCAAAAACGAAAAACGGTTTCCTATTCGTGAAACGGATTGGCTCTCCCGCAGTCTCCTGGTTAAGAGTTATTGCACCCTGGGTTTTTATATCGGGAAGATTCGGGTCGGGGGTGCCGCGGGGTGCCGGGCGCGGCGCGCACCTTTAGACGCGTTCTCGCCCATGTCCACGTCGCTGGATGACGGCAGGAACACCCCCGCCATCAGCTCGCGCGTGCTCTCTCGTCCGATGATCCGCGGGCTCGCCTTGTCGAAGAGGTTGGACTCGCTGTCCTCCGGCCGTCCGTAGTCGTACCCCGGTATCCGCAGATGCTTCGGCGGCAGGTAGCCCCGCAGCGTCCACCGCACCTCCCCGGCGTTCAGCATCGAGCAGTGCCCGGCGGGGGCGTTGAACTCGCTCTGGAACAGTTTCTCCTGCGTGGTGACGCGGTGTAAGTCCCGTTTGCTCGGGCTCTCCGCCGTCCCAGCCGTCCCTCCCATGGTGACGCGACGTGACTACTCACTCGCTCCTACTCCTCTCTCGAAATTCTACCGCGAGCGCGACCGCGGGAGACGTGCGGTCACGCGCCCGGACCGTGCGTCGTTCGATTCACGGCTCCTCCTCCGAAGGCTACCTTAAGGTGTCTCCGGTCCGTCGGTCGATGAACGCGCGACTCACGTGAGGACGACTCGCGCGTCGTTGGCAATGGCGCGGCGAACGAGGGGCGCCAACACACACAACACCGGCGCGCTTTTTTGATGAGTCAGAATGGAATGCGATGTTGTGACTGGTCAGCGGCCGCCAGATCGGATTGGGTTCGGTTTGATTTCCCGTTTTGATTTCCATCGTTTGCGCTCAGAGCCGTGCAAGTTTTGGCCGTGGCGCGAGTGAACGGTTCTGACTGGTGACGCATGTAAATTATGCGTGTTTTGCGTTAAGAAATTACTCTTCTGACTGGTGACGCACTTGCTAATCTATTTAAATAGTCTAAGACTCTCAAGAGCTCAGGTAGATCAGGTCGCCGCACTCTTTCCTTTCACGTTCCTCGTCCACATCGCAGCCAGAGGGAGAGGCGCCGGGGTCCCGACACGACGACGGTAGGATTCGGGGATGTGCGACTCGGACGACGACGTGGTGATCGTCGGGGAGACCCGCGCGGCGGCCGAGGACCCGACCTCAGCGGACGACCGCGCCGCCAAGCGACCACGGGGCCAAGATCTCGCCCCGGATTTGTGTAACAACGACGCTCCAACAATACCTCGACCGTCCATCGCCGAGATGAAGCGCGCGCTCGACGCCGCGGGTGTATCGTACGCCGGCATGGAACGCCGCGAGATGGAGACCGAGTTCAAACGCGTTCACACGTCGACATCCTTCATCGACCCACCGCTCTTCAGGCTCTTCACCACCGACCACCACGATCTCACCGCGAACAGCACGGGCAACGCGGGATGCGCCACCTTACGCGACATCGTCTCCGGCCCAGTGCGATGGTGCGTCGTCATGAACTTCATGATCGACCTGCCCTGGCTACTCTCCCCAGACGGATGCCCCGAACTCGGTGCGATTCCAAAGGTGGTGTGGATCGTCGACGAGCGGCACACAGACATCGCCGAGATTCATCGAACCAAAGGCAAGTTTCTTTTTTAATGTTCGTACGGGCAATTAGAGCTGGCAATTAAACTGACGGCAATTAAACTTGTCAACACTCATTACAGGCGCGAATCGAGACTGGACCGTGGTGACCCCGCCGGTGCAAAGGTTCGGGACGCATCACACCAAGTGCTTCGTCCTGGTGTACGACACCGGGTGCCGCGTCTGTGTGCACACCGCGAACTTGATCCACGGGGATGTGCACAAGCGAACGAACGCGATGTGGTGCCAGGACTTTCCGCTAAAATCGTTAAATGATCTTAAAACATGCGCCGCAGAGAGCGAGTTCGAGCACGATTTGACGAGGTACCTCGGCGCGCTCGGGTGGAAGGACGACGCGTGCGTGGTTCCTGGCATGGGTAACGGTCAGGCAGTAACGGTCGGGCCGTCCGCGATGCGACGGTTCGACTTCCGCGGCGCGGGCGCCAAGTTGGTCGCGTCCATCCCCGGACGGTGGACAGGCGGCGACATGAACTGCTGGTGCGTACTTATACTCAGTCACCCTTATCACGTACCCGAATACCCAATTACCACCCAATTACGTCCGATGCAGGGGTCACACCGCCGTACGCCGCGCGCTCGGTAAACGATCCTTCCCGGTAAGGTTCGCCAACGCGCCCATCGTGTGCCAGTTCACGAGCATAGGTGAGTTTATTTCAACGCTTGTACGGGCAATTGGAATGACGTCGTGTTTTGTTTACAGGGAAGACGACGGAGAAGTGGCTGGGTGAAATCGCCGAGAGCTTCGGGGCGGGAAAAATCGAGTCGAATGGAACTGACGACAAAACCGATGACAAAACCGACGATAAAGCCACGGAAAATACGAATACCTTCTTCCAGCGCGCGAGTGACGTGGCGCGGCGTCAACTCGGGACCGGTGCGTTGAAGCTGGTGTGGCCGACGATGGGCGAAGTGCGGGACTCCAACCTAGGGTACGCCACGGGAGGATCCATACCGGGCAAAGTGGACAATATCACGTGTGCGCACGTTCGCTCCCGTCTGCACAGGTGGCGGCCGCCGACTAATCACGGATCCGAGCGACCGTTACCGGCCGTTACAGACCCGGCCGGCCGCGGGAAGGTCATGCCGCACATCAAGACCTTCGCGCGGTGCGCCAAGGAAAGCAACGAATTGGCGTGGGTCATCGTGGGTTCGCATAACCTCTCGGGCGCCGCTTGGGGCCGACTGCAGAAAAACGGTGAGACTGGAGAAAAACAGATCGCCATCCTATCGTACGAACTCGGCGTGCTTTTAACGCCGCAAATGATCGGGCCGCGAACTGAGGTTCCGTTCACGTGCACACCAGAGGCGGTGAGTCACCACCGCGAGGCCGTGCCGCGCTGCCTATGCCTCGCGAACGTTCGCCCCGCGTCCGCGAGCGACGGGCCCGACGATAAAAACAATTTCCGAGTCGTCGCGACCGCGGGGCCGGGTGAAACGGCCGGTGAAACGGCTGGCGCTGACGTCGTCCGCGCGCCTTTGCCCTACCACGTACCCCCGGCGGCGTACGCCTCGTCGGACAAACCGTGGGCGATCGACGGGCACGACGAGACCGCGGATAAATACGGCAGAGTCATGCGGGGAGGCATGGTGGACCGATTCGGGTGAGTAAACAGAGTAACCAAATCCGATGAAACGAATTGGATCGCTATACGCTATATACGTAACGCTAGTGCCTAGTATCCTAATAAACGCACAGTACGGTTCACAGCCACACCACCTTGGTGTTGGCGCCGACGGAGGGCGGGTCCGCCATGGAGACGTGGGTTTTGATGTACGCCGCAAACTCCCGCTGCATCCGAGCCAAAGTCTCTAAATCTCCACCCTTGTCGCCGCCCTTAGTAGTGTTACCCCCCTTGCGTCCTTCGTTTTTACCGCCGCCGGAAGATGAACCGACGCCGTCGTCGAACATGACGCGCTCGGTGGTCATGTACGCCTGCAGCTCGTTCACGGTGAGCTCCTCGTCCTTCGCGTTGTACCGCAGGGTAGTCAGGAAGTTTCGCCAGACGTTTTTATCGAGCTCGGTCACGTTACTTTCCCAATAGTCGTAACACGCGCGCTCGTACGATGGATCGGTGTAGAAGACCATGTGCATCGCCTCGTGCAGCAGCGCGTCGCGGATCTCGGCGCGGTTGCTTGATCCCGCGACGGCGGCGACGACGGGATCGTCTCGCGAAGACTCAACGGCGCCGTCTTTGTTCGTCCTCAACGCGCCGCATCGCATCAACGCCGCCACCATCGCCGCCTCCGCCGCGTTCTCCGCGCCCCCGCCGGGTTTCTCGAGCCGGAGCGTGTTGAGGAACCGCGCGAGGTCGCTCGCGCGCATGTTGTGCCCGGAGTAGTTGGCGACGCCGCCGCGTTGGCCGGAGGGAACGCGCTCGACGACGGTGCCGTGGAGGTCGGCATCTTCGAGGTAGATGGACGGCCGGCCCATCGCGTCGCGCTGCGCCGCGGCGGAGGGGAACCGCAGGAGTAAAACTCTGTGGTTCCTGTCCCATCTCGATACCTCCACCTGTGGGCCGGAGTCCGTCGCCGCGTCGCCCGCGAGGCCTAGGGACTCCACGCCCTTCGTGATGCCCGAGGCTTTGGAGGTGTGTTTTTTGTGGCCACCGCCGCCGCTCCCTTTGCCGGCCTTACCCCCTGACGAGGACGAGGACGAGCCGGAGACGACTAAGGAGTCCGCGAACTGCTCTAACGTGACCACCGGCGCGCCCGATGACCCGCCGCCGCCTTTGTCCTTACCCATCGTCGCCCGATACCCCACGTCGGCGCCTCCTCGCACTGAACACTGATGACTCGCCGTGTCGATTGTTTATAGTTGTAGCTTTTATAAATCGAGATCGAGGGTTGCGGTCTTCATACGTCGATGCACGCCTTGACCTCGCCCGCCGACGTGCGGATCGCGCGCGCGCCCCGCGCCCGCGCGGTGCGCCGCGCGTCCACCGTCCTCGCCACCGGAACGCGTGTCGGTCCCGGCCCCGAGCCAAAGGGGTCCAAGCCTAGCGATCACCCCGCGTTCCTGGCCTCGAAGACTGCCCTCGCGGGGGGCATCGCAGCCTTGTCCGTGTCTCTCGCTGCTTCGCCGGCGCTCGCCCTGGGCTTCGGCGTCACCTCACCGCCCCCGCCCGAGCTCAACTCCGAAGGCAACTCGTACATACAAGGCCTCCTCGCCAAGACGGAGGCGAACAAGGAGATACGAAAGGTGGAGATGGAGAGTTCTAATTGTTTAAAACAATCCAGGCTCGGGATAGGGGACTGCGCAGGTCTTCCTGAGAGTGAACTACGGGCGGCGATTGAGCTGAGCAAGCAACGGGTGGAGGCGCGGATGGCGGCGGAGGCGGCGGAGGCGGCGACGGCGGCGACGGAGGCGGTCGAAGCGGCCGCGGCGGAGGTCAGGGAGCAGGGCGACTGGAGCGAGACCGTCCTCGAATAGGTTGAATAAATTTAAAGAATATCGGTAGTGCTAAGAGTTAGTGCCGCCCACGCGATTCGCTCACGTAGTCTTGGCCTTGGGCTTCTTCGGCGCCGTCCCAAACACGCGGTCGAACACCCCGCTCGTGATCCCGAACGACGTATCGCTGTCGTCGTAGTGGTGCGCCATGTGCGTGGACCGAGCCTTTCGCAGCGTACCCGTATACCACTGAGACACAGCGCTCGTTAAACTCCCCCCGCGGCGTCCTTCCTTCCTGGGTTCGAACTCCCAGTGGTGCAAAAAGTAGTGCGTGCAGTCGTACGCGACGTACCCGGCGAGGCACCCGCTCCAGAACAGCGTCGCCGCCGCGTCACCGCACCCTAAATACCCACCCACGACGTACTTGAACACTTTCCAAAAACCAAAAATAATCGGCGCAGACGCCGTCGGGGGAAACACCAATCGCAACCCATCCAGCGGCGCCTTGTGGTGGCACCCGTGCATGAGAAAGTGCGCGGTGATACCCCAGTAACTGCACGGCGCCACGTGAAACGCGAACCGGTGGAAGGTGTACTCCAACACACCCCAGAACCAGTACCCGGCGCACCACGTAGTCATAGCCGACAATAACCAAACCGAAATACCAAACCAATAACCAAACGCGCCCTCGTCGTCATAGCCAAACGTTAACGCCAAACTCGAGGTAAATCCCGAGTTAATGCCGGTGTGAACACCTAGGCAAAGCGTGTACGCCGCGAGTGGGAGCCACACGCACGGCACGAGCCACCACGGCGTCCGCGTCGCCGCCTGTGAAAAAAAACACGACGTCATACTAATTGCCCGTGCGAAAACTAAAATAAACTCACCTCGGCCCAGTCGTTTTCGAAAAAACGCAGCGGCGCGTCGCTCACCTCGGGTGTGTGGACCCACTCGTGGTACCGTGTGCCCAAGGACCCAACCTGGTGGACGAGCGCGCGGGTTCGGTCGATGCCAAAGTCGGTGGTATCCGATGTGTCCAGATGATGTTTTCCTGGCAGGTCGACGCCGCTCGTATCGCCCGGCTCGCGTTCGTCGTCCTCGGAGCCGGAAGGATCTTCTCCATCCATGGAAGAGGCGTCCGATCCGACGGTGGACCCGAGGCCGCTCCTGATGCCACCCTTTTCATCGTCCACAGCTGTGTCGGCACCCTCGGCACCCGCGTGCATCGCCAGCTGTGCGCGCCGCGCCCTGACTCGCGCGAACGGCCCAGTCTCCGAGGCGGCGGTGGCATCAATCGTGCCGACCGCGAGCCGTGTGAGCATCGAAAACGCGGCGGCACTGTGCGCGTGCGCGTCGCTCCGCATGTGCGCCATCGGCTTGTGCGACGACGACCTCGTGCCCGCGATGCCCCTGAACATGTCGCTGACGTCCTCGCCCGCGTGCCGCGTCAACACTGAACGACCGCCGGGGTGCGTGAACGCGGAGAAGTCGACGACGAGCCCGTCGCAGATGAGCAGATCGGCGCCGTTCGAAGCGAGGCGCGTCACCTCTTCCGCGGTGTACGTTCGCCCATGCGCGACGGATCCGACGCCCATGTCCGCGTCCCTCTCAGTCACTGACGCGGTCTCCCCTCTACCCCGATTGGATCGGCGGCCTTCGTCCCTCGCGCCTCCCGCGTGTGCCTGGCCCGACGGTTGAGGGCGCGGATTCAACCATGAAAGAAAAACTCGTGCGCGGAGCACGCGCTCCTGGCCACGGCCATCTCTGCATCTCCGGCTGAGACGCACTCTGTCGATGTGGCTGCCAGTTGTCCGGGTCTGAGTCAGCGATCTGTAAATACTCGATGCTGAACACAGGCAAACAGTGACAAACTTTGTAAATAATTTGAACGCAGCATTTTCGCGCCCACTTTTCGAAATAAATAAAAGCTCTGTGTCACGTGTCAGCACTACGCACAGTGCGAGCCGGAGGGTGCGCGGAGATCTGAGAGGGAACTTCGCGCGCGTCCGGTGAGAGGAGGGAGAGCGCGGAGAGATGTTCGCGAGCAGCGCGGGCCAAGCGGTGGCGGCGCCCGCGTGCGTCGCCACGCGGGACCGCCGCACAATCCTTCGCGAAACAAGACGGAAACAAAAAAGATGCTGCCCGGCGTTGGCCCGCGGCGCCGAGACGCGCGCGTTCTCGTCCCCTGCGCGGGACCGACCGTCATCCGCACGGGGCGATCGATTCACGCGTCGCGTCGCCGAGTTGAACGCCGAGGGGCCGTCAGCACGGGGCGAACGAACACGCGCGGATTCCGTCGCGGAAGGAGCGTCGTCGTCGGAGCTTCCGATGGGACCCGATCCCAATGAAAAAGATCCAACCGATGGACCGGCCGACCCCGAGGAAAGCAGCGGCGGCGACATCGCCCAGCTGCTGTCTCGCGCGGACGGCGCGGTGCACCAGGCGTTCGTATCCCTCCTGGGCGGCGACCTCGACGCCAGAGTTCCCGCGCGCCGACCGCCGCCGCTCGGGTCGACGGTGACGATCGCGGGGCCCGCGCCCGAGCTCGATTGGCATCGCGCCACGCGAACCGATGCGCAGCGGCGCGAGCTCATCGCCTCGCTCGCGACCGGGCGATTTCGAGAGCCATGCATCCTGCGCGGCGCCGCGGACGAGTGGCCCGCGGTGTGCGACGCGTCCAAGGCGTGGACGCTCTCCAGGCTCGTCGCCGATCACGGATCCTTCGCCGGTGAGTTTCTTTTCTCATGTCTCGCAAGGGCAATTGGACTGACGTCGTGTTTTTTCTATTTTATTTCACAGGCGATGTTCGAGTCCGATCCCCCGAGGGCAGCGCGGCGAACGGAGTTCCGAAGGATGGCTACGCGTACGTGGAGGAGGCACACGAGGCGGTCCGATCTGGCAAGTTCAACTCGCCGTCGCGGACGGTCAAGATGCCGCTGCGGGAAGCCGCGGCGAGGATGGTGCGCAACGGAGACGGCGAAGGCGGTGAGTGTTTTTGGTTCTCTAACTGTTTGCCCATACTAACTTTGTGTTTTACAGGCGTCTACGTGCAAGCGCTCATCACAGACGAGTTGGCCAGAGAAGCGGGACTGACTCCGGGGCTGAGCTCACGCTCCAATGCGGAAGGTGAACAGGCGCGATCGGAAGGTGAAGGTGAAGGTGAACCGTCGGAGCCGTGGCGGAGCATGGACCGCGCGGGGTGGAGAGAAACGCAACCGCCGCGGCTCTGGCTCTCCGCCGCCGGGAGCACGTCGCCGCTGCATTTCGATTCCAGCGCTTCTGTGAGTGTATTTTAATGATCGTGTATGGGCAATTCGACTGACGCCGTGTTTTGTTTACAGGTGCTGGCGCAAGTCACCGGGACTAAGCGCATGCTGCTCTACCCGCCGTCCGCGTTGTCCAGGGCGCACTTATACCCCGACTGGCACCCGCTGCGAAGGCGGAGTAAGGTTCGGCTGGACGCGGACGTCGACGTGGACGACGCGAGGCGCGCGTTTCCGCGGTGGACGGGTTCGCGATTTGAAGCTTCGAGTGACTCTTCGAATGACTCTTCGAATGACTCTGAACCGTTTGAAGAAACGGCCGGATCCTCCCACGCGTCCCCGCCCGGCGCGTGGGAGGCTGTCCTAGGTCCCGGGGACGTCCTGGTATTTCCCCCGCGGTGGGCGCACTACACCGAGTCGCTCGGTCCCAACATGTGCGCCAGCGTCACGCGGCGATTCGAAACGCCGAGGTGAGTCACGTTTCCACACCAAACCACCACCCAAATACCCAATTACCACCCATAAATAAGGTACTGACCGCTCACCCCTTCCCCCCATGCACACAGGTGCGACGTCTCCGACTCGTCACCGCATCCCCTGCCGTCGTCGCAGGACTGGCCGACGGGCGTGACACCGGAGTCGCTCGAGCGCAGCGCGAGGTGAGTTATTTTTTTGAGTATCGTATGGGCAATTAGTATGACGTCGTGTTTTTTTTACAGATTCGCGCGGTGGATCGAACGAAGAGGGCTGGTCAGCAACCCGTTCAGCTCGGCCGGTCAGCAACCCGAGGGCGGTGACGCGTCGACGACGGTGTCGGAAGGGAGACGGGCGTTGAGGCAGTTGGTGAGTTTTATTTTAATTCTCGTGTGGGCAATTAGACTGACGTCGTGTTTTGTTTTCAGGTATCCGCCGGTTTGTTGCGACCGATCGGCATCCCGCTTCGTTTAGACGACGCCGGGCGCGTGGTGACGGAGTGCTGCGCTATGGGCAAGGTTTACGAGTTACGGAGAAAACGCGGGGGCGACGGGTGGAGTCACGGGCGCGGCGGCGCGGCGCAGTGGGCGTCGCAGTGGTGGGCCGCCGCCAACGACGCAGCGGAGGTGAGTGTTAAGCAGTGCAGTCACCCTTCCACACCCAATTACACCCAATTACCCAATTACCCAATTACCACCCAAATACTGACCGGCCGCTCCCTCGCTAACCAGGTGATCACCGAGACGTTTCACGGCGACGAAAAGTTCGCCACGAGCGTGCAGCACTCCACTGATACCCCCGTCGTGGGGGTGTACGCGCGCGGGAGCGTGGCGCGCGGGGAGGCTCGCGCGGGTGTGAGCGACGTGGACCTCGTTGCGGTTTTGTGGGGTCACGACACCGCCGACGGTGTCCGAACGGTGCGTTTCTTTCAATCTTCGTACGGGCAATTATTCTGACGTCATGTTTTATTTACCTTATGTTTTATTCACAGATGGCTCGAGCGAAGCGGGTCATGCGAACGCGGCTGAACTCAAAGCCTGGGGATGAATCAAAAGGCGAATCAAAAGGCGACACGTGGCTCGGCCGGTGGGGACACCTCGCGACCAAGGCGGACGTCCGCGTGGTCACCGTGCCGCCCCCGCCGCACCCCGCGGGCGCGGCGCTCGCCGCCGCCATCGCCGGTGAACCTTTAGCCCGGCAATCCCCCGAAGCCGTCGCGGCGTTGCGACAGTGCCTCGGGTCCGAGACGATGTTCGTGCTCGCGGTGGAGTGCGCGCCGATCCACGGGCCGGACCTGCCCATGCTCCTGCCGCCCAGCGCCAGGACGCCGCCCGTGCGATGTTTACGAAGCCTCAACGCGGACGTCATCGACGCCTTGGCGGATGGGTACGTTTATTTTAATTCAAATAGGCAATCAGAATGACATCGCTGACGTCGTGTCTGTTTACAGGGGCGAGCGAGCTCTGATTTGGGCGTTGAAGCGTTGCATCCGCGCGGCTTTCGAGCGCGAGATGACTCGGTCGGACGGGAACCACATCATCTGCTGTAAAGACGAGGGATGCGGGGAGTACACCGTGGGGGACGGGGACGACGGGAACCCTGACGTGACGGTTGAAGGGCGTGTGTACACCAGGGATTTGTACCACTGCGCCGGGTTGGTATCGGTACGTTTATTTTCATCATCGTGTGTGTGGGCAACTAGACTGACACGTGTGTTTTGTTTACAGGACGCGAGGCCCGAGTTGGGTGAGGATTTGGCGGCTGCGTTGTGCGCGGCTGTGCACGGGCCGCGGGCGGTGTGGGGTGCGCTGTGGTACGCGAGTGGGAGCGCGTTGTGCGTGCGGCTGAGGGACGCGGTGACTTACTCTGAGGGTGGCAGTGTCGGGCCAAGATGAGGGAAGACTCGCATTTATTATACATAGCACTACGAAGAAGGACGACGAAGAGGCAGAGCAAAGCAAGACACGGCTGTGACATACTGACGCCTTATTAATAAGATCAAACCAAAAGCGCGATGGACTTAAAACTCTAACCCTAATTCTCACAGGCCCTCGTACGGCGTCTTACCCTCGTCGTTTCGAGCGTCCCGATCAGCTCCTTTGTCCACTAAAAAGTCCCCTAGGGCGTTGAAGCCGTACTGCACCGTGAAGTGCAAAGGTGTGTTCTTCTTGTGGTTCACGGCGTTGACGTCCGCGCCGTACCGCACGCACATCTTCGCGAGGCGCCCGTGACCGTTCTGGCACGCGACGATGAGCGGGGTGTTGCCGAACTTATCCCGAACGTCCACGGATAACCCTGGTTTCTTGAGTAAACCTGAAAAACAAAAGGTTCGTATGAGCAAACAGTAAGAGAACAAAACAAAAAAACATACCTCGGGCGTCTTCGTAGGAACCTTTCCGAAAGAGCTTGAACAGCGCGGGGATGTCCGCGGCGGTGGCGGGTGGTAGGTCAGCATTCGACCGATCGGATCGAACCGACGAGCCACCGGGTGAACCCGCGGGGGGTCCAGCCGTTTCGCCAGCCGTTTTATCCCGCTTGGATATCCTTCGCCCCCGAAGCGGCGGATTCGGAGCGATCACCTGTTAACCGTAAATAGCACACGACGTCAGTCTAATTGCCATTGTGGAAAATAAAAATAAACGCACCTCGCCCTTGGCCAAACCGGCGTCGCCGCGCTGCCGCATCATCTTCTGGTCGATCATCGCGCGCCTCGCCGCGGCGTCTAGCTGTTCCTTACGTAAACCGCTGACGAGGTCGACGTCGTCGCCGACGGCGGGAACCGGGAGTCGCCGCTCGTCAAGACCCTCACCCTCGGGGCGATTTAACAATGCGAGGTTAAGACGCAGTTTGGTGCTCGCGTCGTTGTTGTTGTGGGCGAGTGGTTGCCCGTACGAGTCCAAGGGCGGCGGGCGGTCCGCGGCGCCGTAACGAAACGCGGCGGACCTCGCGGCGGCCATCGCGGCGTCCTGCCGCGCCTTCGCGGCGCCCGTCGCGCCTTCGTTCGTGACCGCGAAGGACGTGTCCAGATTGGCGATTCGCGTGGCTTCATCCTGTTATTAAGAAACACGTCAGTCACGTTGCCCGTACGAGTACGAGCGTTAAGATGAACTCACAGTCGCTTTGATAACCGCCGAGTTGTTCGCCGTTAAGCCCCCGGTTTGTGCGGAGTCGATCGAATTGGTATCGAACGGATCGTGGCTTCGCGCGTTGACCTTCGCGTCTTTCTTCGCGGCGTCTAGAAAGGCTCCGGAAAGACCCGCGGTTTGCAGCACGGTGACCTCGCGCCGGTGGGAAAGTGGAGAAGGCGCGAACGGGTCTTGAAAAGCGTCTTTGGCCCCTTTGGATCGGTTCACCTGTAAACAAAACACGGCGTCAGTCCAATTGCCTTGACAGAAAACATAAAAATAGACGCACCGGCGGCGACGGCGCGAAGGGATCTTCGTTCGCGTGTGCCTTTTTAGGCAGCGGCGATCGCGCGTTGGCGATGTGCGCGAACGCGGCGCGCATGCCACTCATCTCCGACGTCCGAGTGGCGACGTCGATTGACTTTGGATGCGTTTTACGAAACGCTTCGACGGCGAAGTCGTTTTCCTGCAAACAAAACACGACGTCAGTCTAATTGGCTATACGAAGGTGTAAAAATAAACGCACCGGAATTCGCGGCTCGGGTTCACGCTTGTACAAGTCTTTGTCCTCGAGGCGGCCCAACGCGCCGTGCGAACCCGGGTCCCCAGTGCGTTCCCGCACGCTCCTGTACCCATCCTCCGGGCCGTGGAACCTGCGTAAGATCGCGGCACCCCTGGCGACTTTTGGAACGTCTCGAACGTCATCCGGTTGGCCTTCCGGATGTTTCGTGTTTGAAACGCCCCGGGCGGCTTCCAGCGGCGGCGGCGGTTTACTCACGTTACCCACATGGATCCCCGCGCGGACCTCCGGGACGGACACAGGGACGGATGAATCGCTCCCGGCGCCCTTGCCGTCGAACTGGGACGGGCCCTAAGGGTAAACAAAACACGACGTCAGTCTAACTGCCCATACGAGAATGAAAAGAAACTCACCGCCATGCGTCGAGGCGCGGCCAAAGGCCCCGGCGATGACACCCCGGTGACGTACCCCTGTACACATAACACGACGTCATTCTAATTGCCATTACGATGGTATAATTAATAATAAACTCACCCCGACGCCGCCGAGGTTCAACCCGGGGCCCTTCGTTCGGTTCTTGGAATGATCCGTGGATGACAATCGGTCGATTCTTCGCCACCCCGGTGAGACGAGGTCCACGTCGTCGAGGTCGTCCATGCCGTCGTCGAGGGAGTCATCGGACAGATCCTCGCCAGCCTCCGCCGCCGCCGTCTCCAGCTCCGCCCGCGTCTCCTGTGAACAAAACACGTACCCGTCAGTCTAATTGCCCGTGCAAGTACGAGAGTTATTAAAAATAAACGAACCTCTTTTCGGATCGCCGCGGTTGACTTTCGTTTGTGAACCCCCGCGCCAGCCATCGCGAGCGCCGCGGACATCAACCCGTCCGCCGCCATCTTCGCCTCCACACCCTCCAAGCCGTCCTCCGGCTCCGGTGTTTGTGTGTCGACAGATGACTCTGAATCTTTCGTGTCGACGGAGGATATCGCGGGCGGGTCTGTAAACAAAACACGCCGTCAGTACAATTGCCCATGTGGGAATAACCAAAAATAACCAAAAATAACCAAAAGAAACTCACCGCCCAGAGACGTTGTTCCCGGGAATGGCATGAAATCGGCGGGGGGCGGCGGGACCCCAGCGGCGATCCACGCGCGCTGCTGCGCCATCCACGCCTCGTGCGTCGCGCGCTGAGCGTCGAACGCGTACACTCCGTGGTGAAACGGCTGGTGAAACGGCTGGGATAGCGACGTGGACGGTCGCGAGGGAGGAGGAAACGGCTGGATGCCCGCGGGAACCGCCACCGGCATCGCAACCGGAACCGACGAACGCGGCGCGTACGGGTATTTAGTCTCCAGGCCGGCGAGGACAACCTCGTGCGCGCGGACCGAGTCCAGTTCGTAACGCATCACCAGCCTGTCCGCCACGCCGCCGTTATCGTCGTAAAACGCGTCCCTATCCGGCGTACCAGCCGGTGACTCACCACCGTACCGGGACCTGTGAAAAAACACTCACCCGTCAGTACAATTGCCCATACGAGTACACGCATGCGTAAAAAAAAACTCACCACATCGAGGAAGTCGGCGGGGGTGAAGCTCGTTGCGGCTCGATGTCGTACACGGATCCTGGGGAGTCGGTCATCCGCGTGGACGGCAAGGACGCACGCGCGGAGTGTGCACGTGTCTCGTTTTCGCCGTGAGAATACGAATCGTCGGAGTGGCGCTGGGTTGAACTCGGTTGGTAAGAACCGGGCTCGTCCTCGTCCCAAGAGTCGTATCCTTTGTTCTCGCTGGGACGCTGTCCGTAACGCTCGCGTCCCGTGCGTTTTACACGATACGCGGGCAGCACCGGGCCCTTGGCTCGGTCCACGGCACCCCGCGCGGCGTCCGGGAGCGACGGCTTGGTCTGCACGCGCCGGCCGATCGCCTTGTTGCGTTCCTCCGCGGTTGGCTCGTGCAGCGGCTTTTTGTCTTTTTGTGTTTTTGGTTTTGGAAAGTGCGGGCGTTTGGCGTCGACCGCGCGCGTCGCTTCATCTTCCACCGCCTTGCTCCTGTCGTTGGTCAGCCCACGCGCGGCTTTGGCGCGTCTCGCTTCGATTCTTTCCTCTTCGCGTTGGCACTCGCGGAGGAACACGGCGCGTTCTTCGGCTTGTCTCGCGAAGAGCGATTCGAGAATCGCGAGGTTGTCTGTTTTAAAAACACGACGTCAGTACAATTGCCCATACGGATCTAACGGAATGAGGAGTAAACTCAGTCCCAAATAAAAAGAAGCTCACCGTCCTTCATCTTCCGTCGATGCCATTCGACCTCCTCCGCCTCCCTTTCCTCCGCGGACTTGAGCAGGTCCAGTGCTTCGCCGAACTTGCGCTCGCGGACGGCGCGTTTCTGTTGGCGTCGCATGTCGACCAGCTGCGGGGTCCACTTGGCGGGTCTGGCATCCGGCGCGTCGAGCGCGGTTTCCAGTTCTTTGCGCAAATCTTCCACCTGGGATTCGTGCCGGGTGCGCATGTTAACCTCGACGCGGTCGCGCTGGTGGCGGAACGCGGCGACGTTGGCGTTCCACTCGCGATCGAACGCGTCCCGCCGCGCCTGTGATTGGTCATATCGGATATAGGGTTTAGCTCGTGGGTCAGTGTCGGGGGATGGACGTGGTTGATGGTTGGTGATTGTTATTGATTGTTTGGTCCGAGGGGGGCATCGTGAGTGATGGCACTACGCACGTCTTCTCGCGCGGAGAGCTCCTGGAAGTGCCGCACGGTCGCCTCCACCTCGTGCTGGTGGTCGCCGACCGCCGCGGTGGGAGCGCGGGTGACGCTGCCGAACGGCGGCGCATCAGGAGATCGCGCCCCGGGCGACGCCATTTGGCAGTGGGGTGGGTCGGCACCGCCTGTTCCTCAAACGTTTATTTTTTATAGCCGTGAATGGAGAGCTCTATTTACCGTTGCGACTATCTATCTGGGAACTGAGTGGTAACTACTTGCGTGTACAAACATGCCGACGTGATCGGCTCACCGGTCTCAGCGCTCATCACTGAATACTCATACGCACCCCGAAAATTGCCAAAATTGCGGCTCGTCCACGTCGCAACGTTGTGTGGCTGGCTCGAAGTTCGGGCAACAACCACTCGGAGTAGCACTAGCGCTGCGATGTCGCAGGCGGCCGTGAACTCCGGGCCCTCGGGGCGGGGCATCGTCGGGTCGGATTTCGAGCGCGCCAAGGAGCGCATCGCGCGGCGGCGCCGCGCGAAGGACGGCGACGGATCCTCCGACGGCGGCGACGTGTGCCCTTCCGTGGAGGATGCCGCCCCGAACACGTCCTCGCACGCGAGAGGCAACAGCTCGGACGAGGACACGAGCGTCGGCGCGGCGATGTCGCGGCGGCGGTGCTGTAACGTGTGCGCGTGGACCGAGGCGCCCGCGTGGGCGGTGCATAACCGGTACATCCACAGCGGGTACCGCACGGGGGGGGGATACTACGGAGCCCTGCGTTCGGTACGCCCGCGCCCCGCACGCGCCGACCCGTCGTCATCCCTAAACCCCGCCTCGACGTTCAATTATTCCCTTTTTCATTCATCACCCTCCTTCGAAACCCTTTCTCGACGCATCAACAATGCTGATTACCGGGCGGACTTACCATGCAACGTGCCCCTCGAGTATGAACTTGATGCTACACCGCCCGCCTGTACTCCATACCTCCATAGAAATCTTCCCATCGACGGTCGGCGGAGCTTCAAGCGGCAAATCCTTTTTCTCTGTGTCGATACAATTTTAAGGCGTTGACCCCCCCTAACCCCGCCCCGTCCCTCCCCCGTCCCCTCCCCCGCAGGTGTTCCAGCGACACAACGAGACGTGCAACATATGGACGCACCTCGTCGGCCTCGCCATCTTCATCGCGATAACCATCTCGATGGCGTACGACTGGGGCCGGTACCGACTGCCGCGGCTGCCCGATACATGGACCTTTGGTGAGTGTATTTTAATCCTCCTCGTATGGGCAATTCTACTGACGCCGGGTTTTTTTTTAACTCAAAAGGGGATGAGTCTTTCAACGCCACTAAGAAGGCTGTCTACGGCCACCTCCGGGACTTCGCCGCCGCCGCGGAGGACACCAGGCGGCGGCTACGTGTCGCCGCGGAGAACATACGGGCTGAGATCGGAACCCAGATGCTGTCGCAGAGCGATCAAGTCAGGGACGCCGTCAATGCTATGACTGATGGTAAGTTTATTTTATTATTTTATTA
>Ga0302114_10000774_pt1 | contig 21723 bp, 20 predicted proteins | sample AG5_Surface_MG_FD_203107 | JGI IMG/M metagenome (GOLD analysis project Ga0302114, IMG submission 203107) | Marine microbial communities from Western Arctic Ocean, Canada - AG5_Surface | ecosystem: Environmental > Aquatic > Marine > Oceanic | place: Canada: Western Arctic Ocean | collected...
ACAAGAGCTGAGATTGTGCTGCTGTAGCTGTCAGTCATCAGCTTTGGATAGAGCCCGATGCCGATGATTGGAACCAGAAGGCAACCAATGATGTAGACCTCTCTGGGCTCAGCATCCACAAGATTGGAGTGCGAAACAAGTTCGCTGTTTTCTTTTCCGAAGAAAATCTCTCTCAACATCGACAGCAGATAGATCGGAGTCAGGATCACGCCGATGGCAGCTAGCCCATCAATCACGATGCGGAAGCTGAGGGTGTAGGCCTCATCGGTGGCAAAGCCTGTGAACACCATCAGTTCGCTTACAAATCCGCTCATTCCAGGCAGGGCAAGGGAGGCGAGGCAGCAAACAGTCCACAGGGCAAACATGATGCGCATTTTTTGGCCAATTCCACCCATCTCATCCAGCTGAAGGGTGTGGGTACGGTCGTATGTGGCACCCACGAGGAAGAACAGACTGGCTCCGATCAGTCCATGACTGATCATTTGAAGCATGGCGCCACTTGTTCCTAGCTCACTGAAGCTGCCAATGCCGATCAGCACGAAGCCCATATGGCTGATTGAGCTGTAAGCGATCTTGCGTTTGAGATTGCGTTGAGCGAAGGATGTGAGCGCTGCATAGATGATGTTCACGACTCCCAGCACCACCAGCAGGGGTGCGAATTGGGCATGCGCTAGAGGCAGGATTTCGGCGTTAAAACGCATCAACGCATAGCCACCCATTTTGAGCAAAATGCCAGCCAGCAACATGTGCACAGGTGCGGTGGCTTCGCCATGGGCATCAGGAAGCCAGGTATGGAGTGGAACGATCGGTAATTTCACCCCGAATGCGATCAACAACCCCGCGTAACAGAGCAACTCAAATCCACTGCTGAATCCTTTTTGGGCCAGAACGCTGTACTCAAAATTGGGCACTCCACCGCCAAAAAAGCCCATGGCCAGGGCTGCTAAGAGGATGAAGAGAGAGCTTCCAGCTGTGTAAATAATGAACTTTGTAGCTGCATATTGACGTTTCTTTCCGCCCCAGATGGCCAGCAAGAGATAAACCGGAAGCAGCTCCAGTTCCCAGGCGAGGAAAAACAGCAGCATGTCTTGGACGGCGAAGACGGCAATTTGGCCGCCATCCATCGCCAGGATCAAGAAGAAGAACAGCTTGGGTTTAAAGGTCACGGGCCAGGCGGCCAGAACTGCCAAGGCCGTGATGAAGCTTGTTAGCAGGATCAGAGGCATCGATAGGCCATCAGCCCCAACAGCCCATGTGAGCCCGAGGCTGGGCAGCCAGCTCACCCGTTCCGATAGCTGGAGTCCGCTGTAACTGGGGTCATATCCCGTGAGATACGCCGCAACTGTAATGAGGAAGGTGGTGAGGGCAATACCGAGCGCAAACCAGCGCACCTTTTTGCCATCACCATCATCTGGCACGAATGGAACGATGAAAGCCCCAACGATGGGGAACAGGATCGAAAGGCTCAACCACGGGAAAGTGGCAGGGACAATACCGCTTGAGATGTCGAATGCCGGATCAAAGGGTGCACTAACGGCAAATTCGAGCACGAGACAGGTCTTTCACCACTGCTCGGAGTGTAGAAATCTTGGGCGAACGCGCATCCACTCGATAGGCGTTGACACACATAACCCTCACTCCTGAAGGTCTGGAATCAGAGGATCCGGTCAGCCCAGGGCGCCGAAGAGGACCACCAATGCAATCACTCCACCGAACACGATCAGGGCATAAAACTGGGCTCTGCCGGTTTCGAAGTATTTGAGGCCTTCGCCGCTGCCAAGGGTGAGCAGACCTGTGAGATTCACCACCCCATCGACAACCTTTGCATCCACTTCCAGGACTTCACGGGCCAACTTGCGGCTGCTGCGAACGAACAATTTCTCGTTGATGGCATCCAGATACCACTTATTTGCCAAGAAGGCGTTGATGGTTGGGAAGCGAGCGGCAACAAGTTCTCCGAGATCGATGCGGCGCAGGGCGTAGGCGAGGACGGCCACCGTTAGCCCTGTTACTGAAATTGCTACGGAGGCTCCCGCGAGCGGAAGGAATTCTCCCCAGCTGAAATGTTCGGCCATTTCCGCTGCCTCTTCGGGATTCAGCAGCCCAGCAAAGCGACTGTTCCAGGGTGTTCCGAGCAGGCCGATCAGGGCTGAGGGAACAGCGAGAACCACGAGCGGAAGCGTCATCGACCAAGGTGACTCATGGACACTTCCTGCGGCGTGGTCATCGTGAGCCTCCTCGACTTTTTTGCCTGCTGCAGCCATAAGCTCCTGTTGAAGAGCTGAATTGTTGCCTCGGAACTCACCTTCAAAGGTGAGGAAGTAGAGGCGGAACATATAAAACGCGGTCATGCCCGCAGTGGCAAAGCCAACTGCCCAGAGCAACGGGAAACTATTGAAGGCCTGGCCAAGAATCTCGTCCTTGCTCCAGAAACCAGCCAGTGGTGGGATGCCACTAATGGCAACACAACCGATCAAAAAAGTGATGGCCGTAATCGGCATCTTTTTGCGAAGTCCACCCATCAGTCGCATGTCTTGGGCGAGGACAGGTTCGTGACCCACCACATCCTCCATGGCGTGGATCACAGATCCAGAGCCAAGGAACAACATCGCTTTGAAGAAGGCATGGGTCACTAGGTGGAACATGCCAGCAACGGGAGCGCCGCAACCCATGGCCAGCATCATGTAGCCCAATTGCGAGACAGTGCTGTAGGCAAGCCCCTTTTTGAGATCCATCTGGGTCAGAGCGATCGAGGCGCCTAAGAAGCAGGTGATCGTTCCAATTACAGCGATGAATGTGCCTACAGCGGGGAACTGGCTGTAAAGAGGTTCCAGCCTGGCAACAAGGAAAACGCCTGCGGCGACCATGGTGGCGGCGTGGATCAAAGCAGAGATCGGTGTGGGCCCCTCCATGGCATCAGGCAGCCAAACATGGAGAGGAAATTGGGCTGACTTGGCCATTGGCCCCATAAACACGAACAGGCAGAGAGCGAGCGCTGCCCATCCAGGCACCACACCACTGCTGACCGCTGCTGCTAATCCATCGGCAATGCCTTGGAATCCAAAGCTTCCGGTGGCCCAGTAGAGCCCGAGAATGCCGAGCAGGAGTCCGAAATCGCCAACGCGATTCACGACAAATGCTTTCTGAGCGGCATGAGCGGCGCCTTCGCGGTCGTACCAAAAGCCCACCAAAAGGTAGGAAGCCATCCCCACCAGCTCCCAGAACACATAAATTTCCAGAAGATTGGGGCTGATCACGAGCCCCAACATGGAGCTACTGAAGATGGCTAGATAGGTGAAAAATCGCACATAGCCCTTGTCGTGGGCCATGTAGCCGTGGGAATAAACCATCACCAGCAGCGCCACCGTTGTCACCAAGGCGAGCATCACAGCTGCAAGTGGATCGACGACGTACCCCATCGGAATGCTGAAGTCTCCAGCGCTCGCCCAAATGAACAGATGCTCGACGGGGGGGGCTCCACCCAACTGCTCGAACAGAACGGCGTAACTAAGGACCGCTGCAGCTCCAATGCAGCTGATCAGAAGCAATGCAACGGGTTTTTTAAGCCGGTTGATGGTGCGATTGAAACTAATCAGACCAAGCCCTGTGATCAATGCCCCAACGAGAGGGAGCACTGGGATCAGCCAGGCAAAATCGGCAGCCGAAGGCATCCGAGTGAAGCAGAGTGATTTGAGTGTAGGCAGCTCAGCTCAAAAGCCCCTCAAGACGTGAGTGAAGGAACGCGATGCTTCCTAATGAGATAAAGCGATGAGCCCACCAAAAAACTCCCACGGCGATCGCGATGCCGAGTTGTGCTGGCCGCAGAAACTCACTCCAAACCAGGGTCTGGCGTCCATCTAGAACAGCGGCAAAAGGCAACACGGACGTGCTTTCTTTCAGCTTTACGAAGTCATCACCAAATCGAGCTTGTAGGCGTCGGTCTCCATGCCACACCGCGAAAAGGTGATGTCCGATGAGGCCGATGCAGGTCACGACCATGAAGCTGCTTCCGATCCAAAGGGCATGGCTAAAGCACCAGAGGACTTGACCAACGGCCTGAGGGTGTCGGCTAATCCGGATGATCCCGGTGGCGTAGAGACGCACTTGTGGTTTCAGGACAGCAGGAATTTCAAGCAGGTTGTAGGTGGCTGGATACAGGAACAGAAAACTGATGGCTGTTAGAACCCAGATCACGGGTACTAAGCCCTGCACACCTTGAAGGTTCCAGAGTCTGAGGCCGTCATACCTATGGGGAAGGAAGTAGCCGATCACGACAATCGCCGAGGGAATGCTCAAGGTGGCGAAAAAAACTCGCCAGGCTCTAGCCCCGATTTTGGCTTCAGCGCGAGTGCGAAGGGCAGCCCCACCGCTGTGAATAACAGCGAAAACCAAGAGCAGCAATAGCATCACCACGCTGGAGTGATGCATTCCGCCGCTTAGGAGCTCATCCAAAGAGTTGCTGCATGATGCCTAATTCTGACGGGCGGTGGGTTTCTCCCCTCTAAGGTTTTGGAGCTATCCCTGCCGGGTCGGCTGTCGCTTATGGCCGATCTGCCTTTCACACTGGATCAGCTGCGTATCCTTCGCGCCATCGTCAGCGAAGGCAGCTTCAAAAAAGCTGCTGACAGTCTTTACGTCACGCAGCCAGCGGTCAGTTTGCAGATCCAGAACCTGGAGAAGCAGCTTGAGGTGTCCCTGTTTGATCGTGGCGGTCGCAAGGCTCAGCTCACCGAAGCAGGTCACTTGCTTCTGAGTTACTGCGATCGAATTCTCAGTCAATGCCATGAGGCGTGTCGTGCTCTGGATGACTTGCACAACTTGAAGGGAGGATCTCTCGTGGTGGGTGCGAGCCAAACCACGGGCACCTACTTGATGCCCCGAATGATTGGTCTCTTTCGGCAAAAATTTCCAGATGTGGCAGTGCAGCTGCATGTTCACAGCACGAGACGAACGGGCTGGAGCGTGGCGAATGGTCAGATCGATCTGGCCATCATCGGCGGTGAATTACCTGCTGAGTTGAATGAGTTGCTTCAGGTGGTTCCTTACGCAAGCGATGAATTGGCGCTTGTGCTTCCGGTGAAGCATCCCCTGGCTCGTTTGCCAGAACTCAGTAAGGAAGATCTGTACCGATTGGGTTTTGTTTGTTTAGATGCTCAATCCACTACTCGGAAAATGGTGGATCAGCTCCTGGCTCGTTCTGGTTTGGATGTGCAGAGGTTGCGGATTGAGATGGAGCTCAATTCCCTAGAGGCCATCAAAAATGCTGTGCAATCCGGCTTGGGAGCTGCTTTCCTTCCTGTGGTTTCGATTGAGCGGGAGCTCACAGCAGGAAGTTTGCACAAGCCAACAGTGGTGGGCTTGCAAGTGCGGCGCCAATTAAGGCTGATTACCCATCCCGCTCGCTACTGCTCTCGGGCTGCAGAAGCATTTCGGTGTGATGTTTTGCCGGTGTTTGCCAGCGCCGATAGTCCTTTGCGTCAGCCAAGGCCTGCGGCCGAAGGGCCAGAGCCCGTGGTCGCAGATCTCGACAAGTCTTAAAACCGATCAGCTTCCGGCGTGAGTCCAACAGTGTCGTCGGCGATGCCTTTTGTCAGAAATTTGTTCTGAGTGATGTCGGTTTGGTAGACGCAGCGAACAACCGGTTTGTCCCTCACGGATCCGATGTAAGCGAAGGTGTTCATCCTCTGTTTGCACTGCCTTTCCTGAGCAGCGGTGACGGCACCTTCTTTGCGTAAAACAGACCAGTTTTCTCGGCGAATCACGCAGCCAGGCTGGAGGGTGGGCTGCGTGACAAAGCTGCTGGATGGGTTGAGTGTGGTGTACATCTCAATGTCCATCACAAAAGCACTCGCTCCCCACTGTCTGCAAAACTCCGGATCAGGCACCGCCAGATCCAATTGTTGGCTGCTGGCGATATTGCCTTGATCACCCCCTGTGGTGCTCGTGACGGCACTGCCGATGCCTATCCCCACCACCAGCACTCCGGCGAGGACAGCGATTCTGGTGGTGTTGAAACGACCTCCTCCATCGCCACCATCTTTGTTGCCCTGTGGAGGGGGGCTGTACCGAGCTCCTCTGCTCTCGTCAGGGCGACGTGGATTTCCACCCCGTGGGCGGTCGTAAGGGGAGCGGCTCACAGCAGTTCAGGTGTGCGGGGCAGGCCCATTGAGTAATTCAGAACCCTGCAATCAGGGTTGTAGCTCAACTGGCCTGCCTGAAGGAGCTGGCGAATGGTTCCTTCTAATTCTGAGCCGATTCGGCGGAGGTTGTAATCGTTCAGAGGTTGGCCCGCATGGGCGTCCACTAGCTCACGGAAGCGTTGTTGAACGGTTTGGACACAGCTGTCGTTCCAAAGGAACTCATTGTCTGGATCCAGGTCGAGAGTGAGCTGATTGGGGTCTGGAATGATCCTCCCGTCATTCACGCGAGCTGTGAAAAGGCGAACGTGACGAGTGGTGCTCTTTAGCAGGGTGTCGGCCATGGGGGCTTGCATTGCGTAAGGACACCGCGCTTGCGGTTGAAGTCGACTTTAGGAAGCGAACCGGGACGTGATCCTTTTAAGGTTGGTTTCAAATTAGGGTTTGGAGCATGCGTATCGCCATTGCAGGAGCAGGTCTGGCTGGTCTCTCCTGTGCGAAATATCTGGCGGACGCGGGTCATACCCCCATCCTGATGGAAGCCAGGGACGTGCTTGGCGGCAAGGTTGCGGCTTGGAAAGATGAAGACGGCGACTGGTACGAAACGGGTTTGCATATCTTTTTCGGGGCTTACCCGAACATGCTGCAGTTGTTCAAAGAGCTGAATATTGAGGACAGGCTCCAATGGAAGAGCCACTCGATGATTTTCAATCAGCCAGAGGAGCCTGGTACTTACAGTCGCTTCGATTTTCCAGACTTGCCGGCGCCTATTAATGGTGTCGCGGCAATTCTGGGTAACAACGACATGCTGTCCTGGCCAGAAAAGATCAGTTTCGGTCTTGGCTTAGTGCCAGCGATGCTGAGAGGTCAGGGTTATGTGGAAGAGTGCGATAAATATTCTTGGACTGAGTGGCTCAAGCTTCACAACATCCCTGAGCGTGTGAATGATGAAGTTTTCATTGCCATGAGCAAGGCGTTGAATTTCATTGACCCCGATGAAATTTCATCAACAGTGTTGCTCACGGCTCTGAATCGTTTTTTGCAAGAAAAAAATGGCTCCCGGATGGCGTTTCTCGACGGAGCGCCCCCAGAGCGTTTATGCGATCCGATTGTTGAGCATGTTCAATCGCTGGGTGGTGAGGTGCATCTGGACAGCCCGTTGAGAGAGATCAAGCTCAACCCTGATGGAAGCGTTGCTGCTTTCCATATAGGAGGGGTCAAAGGTAAGGAAAGTTTTGATCTCTTTGCTGATGCTTACGTGAGTGCTCTACCTGTAGATCCATTCAAGCTTTTAATCCCAGAGCCATGGCAGCAAATGGATGTATTCCGTAAGTTGGATGGGCTCCGTGGAGTGCCGGTGATCAATATTCATCTTTGGTTTGACCGAAAGTTGACGGACATCGATCACTTGCTTTTCAGTCGCTCACCTCTGCTGAGTGTTTACGCCGATATGAGCATCGCTTGTAAGGAGTACGAAGATCCGGATCGATCGATGCTCGAGCTTGTGTTTGCTCCTGCGAAGGATTGGATTGGTCGTAGTGATGAAGATATTATTGAAGCCACCATGGGCGAGCTACAGAAGTTATTCCCAATGCATTTTGGGACTGAGAATCCCGCGAAACTTCGTAAATCAAAAGTGGTGAAGACTCCACTATCTGTTTACAAAACTACGCCTGGTTGTCAGCAGCTTCGGCCTGATCAAACGACCCCAATTAAAAACTTTTTCTTGGCAGGCGATTACACCATGCAACGATATTTAGCTTCCATGGAAGGGGCTGTGTTGAGCGGCAAGCTCTGTGCTGAGGCTGTGGACTGCAAGCAGGATCAACTGTCATCATCGCCATCTGTCAGCGAGCCGGTCTCGGCCTGAGTCATGACCCTCGCAGCTTCGGCTCTCGATGCAGCCTTTGAGGCTTGTCGCTCTGAGACAGCGGAGTGGGCAAAGACGTTTTATTTGGGGACGTTGTTGTTGCCGCTGCAGAAGCGGCGTGCGATTTGGGCCATTTACGTCTGGTGTCGACGAACCGACGAACTCATGGATAGCGAGGAGGCTCAATCACGTTCGGTCGATGAGCTTGCCGAGCGACTCGATTGTTGGGAAGAAAAAACCAGAGCGCTGTTCAACGGCCACGTTGAAGACGACTTGGATGCGGTGATGCTGGATACTCTGCAGAGATTCCCACAGGGAATTCAGCCTTATCTCGATATGATCGAAGGGCAGCGTATGGATTTATCTTGGACTCGCTATCCCACTTTTGATGATTTAAAACTTTATTGCTATCGCGTGGCTGGCACCGTTGGCTTGATGACTCAAGGGGTCATGGGCGTTGATGAAGCGTATACCTCTGCTCCATGGAGTGACTGTCCCGACCCCTCCGACGCAGCCGTTGCTTTGGGGATTGCCAATCAACTAACCAATATTCTTAGAGACGTAGGGGAAGATCGTTCGCGTGGTCGAATTTATCTTCCGCAAGAAGATTTGCGCCACTTTGGAGTAAGTGAAGATGATCTCTTGTCTGGAAGGATCAACGAGGCCTGGATTGAGCTGATGACGTTTCAACTAGCCCGTGCCAGGCAATGGTTCGTCCGCTCAGAAGCGGGCGTGCGCTGGTTGTCTGCAGATGCGCGCTGGCCTGTCTGGACTTCTCTTCGTCTCTACAGAGGAATATTGGACGCAATTGAGCGTAACAACTACGACGTTTTTAATCATCGTGCTTTCGTGGGCAAATTGGGCAAAGCTCTTGAACTTCCAAGATGCTTTGTGATCGCCCAGTCTCGCTAAGTGATCACAAAGCTCAGCTAAATTAGACTGTTGTTTTCTGGTCTGCGAGCAAATCCTTTAGTCTGGATAATTCTCCAGCCCAGCGTGGGTCGGGAGCTGATTCGGCTTTTGCGTCACTGTGAACGGTCTTGTTCACAGCCTTTCTCGCTGAGCCTGGGGCGTTGCCAGGGCCGCCGGGGCCGCTACGACGGCCGCCTGCACCACCTGCGTTGCTCTCGCGTCGTTCAGATCGTTCCACCCGCAAGGTGTTGCCGTTGAAATCCTTGCCATTGAATTGCTCGATCAAAGCATCAGCAACTTTTTCATCGTCGACATTGGCGAAACCAAAGCCGCGGCATGCTCCCGTTTCTCGGTCGAGAACGGTCTTGAAGCGGATTCCCTCCCCCACGCTGGTGAGTTGGGTCTCCAACTCTTTGGCTTCAAAGGTTTGCGGCAAGTTGCCGATGTAAAGACGCACGCTCATGAGACGGAGGGGAGAGAGAGAAGAAAACTGCCGATCAGGCCGATCGCTGTCGTTAAGGCAAGTCAGTTAATCACAGCGACTTGTGAATCCAAGCGCGTGCGCACTGAATGGCGTCGTTTTGGCTTTGGATTCTCCCAAAGGCTCGTTCAAGGCAAAGATGCTCAATGAGTTCTCCTAATCGGGGTCCTGGGGCCAAGCCAAGCTCCGCCTGCAATGTTCGACCATTGAGTGGTGCACTGGGATGGAACAGCTTGTCTCCCTGATCACGCCATCGACTCAGCCATTCCTTTTGGCGCTCCACTGGCCAAGCCAGTGTGAACGCAGGAAGATCCTCTTCAAGCTCTTGATGCAGTTTTAATCGCTCCCTCTCATTCAGAGTGTCAGCGCTTTGTTGTTGATCTCGCATCCACCACTTCCGCAGTCGCAAGCAGCGTTGGATTTGCTTCCGGCTGAAGCGCAAATCACTCACGCCTTGATCGCTGAGTAACTGCGTTAATCGCGCGAGCGGTAAGGCGAGTTGTTGTTCTTGTTTTGTTAATGCATCAGCGTTAATCGTTCTTTGTGGTTGGTCGGAGCTCCATGGCGCGATCAATTGCAAGGAGTGCAGCAAACGGATCGCCTGATCGGCGCTCTGGGCTTGCACCAGCTTCAGCACTTCAGCCTGAATGCGCTCTGGTGCCACCTTGGGTAAGTGGTGGCGATGGCGCGCAAGCATCTCAAAAGTGTCCTCGTCAATCGTCATCGAGAGCTCGGCAGCCAGTCTTAGGGCTCTCAACAGCCGAAGGGGATCATCCAGCAGGTTCTGTTCGTTTATGGCTGTGATGCGTCGAGCGCATAGATCAGCAATGCCGCCGCTGGGATCCAACAGTTTTGGCTCAGTTGTGAGGGTGAGAGCAATCGCGTTGATTCGATAATCACGTCGCAAAAGATCAGCTGTGAGGTCATCACCGTCTTGTCTTGCAAGATCGATGGTCCAGCTCCCCATTACCAGGCGGGCTATGTCTCTTTCACCATCGAGCACCACGCAGGCGCCACCAAACTCTCGAGAAAGTTTGCGGACCTGTCCCAGCGCATCCGCTGGAACCACCATGTCCAGATCTGGATGCTCTGGTAAACGGTTCAGTAATCCGTCACGGACGGCTCCGCCCACCAGCACCGTTCCTTCTGGTAGACGATCGAGTGGGATCGGCCAGCGTTGCGGCTGCAGCCGTGTCATGAGTTGACGTGCCATGAGGCCGACCTCCCCCTCCAGAATGGAGTCCTCTGCAGAGGTGGGGTATATGTGCATCTGCGTGAATTGCCGCTGGGTGGATCGTTGTCAGGCCTATCACGCGGTGGAACGGCAGCATGGTGTGGCTCATCTCACTGACAAGCCTGACGTGAGGCCCCAAGATCCACGCATTCACATCAGTCTTCATGACCTCAGCGGGGGTGGCGTCGGCGTGGAATGGGATGTGCGAGCTTGCGGCAGCTTTGAAGCTGATCATGGAAGATGGCAGCGATTGCGCCCTGAGCAGGAGTTGCCCCGATGAGCCGTTGGCTGCTGGCAATGCATAGCTCGAGTGAAACCCTTGGCCTTGCCGTTTGCGACGCTGAAGATCCCGCTGGGGGAACTCGCATTCTGTCTCGCCTGATGGGACGTCAGCTCACCAACGGTTTGATTCCTGCTGTCGAGGAACTGCTCCCTCGAGCGGAATGGGCTTCGATTGGCCGTTTGGCAGTGAGTACAGGTCCGGGAGGGTTCACGGGGACTCGCTTGACCGTGGTGATGGCACGCACCCTGGCCCAGCAGTTGGGATGTCCTTTGCATGGTGTGAGCAGTTTCGCTTTGATGGCCGCACGTTTATCTGTGGGCTTGCCGGCAAGTAAGGCCTTGGAGCCCTTCTCGATCGTGCAGACCCTTCCCCGTCGGGGTCGAGTGGCTGGGCGCTACCGCCTACGTTCAGGCTCAGCTTCTGTGGAAGAGCTGGAACGTCCTCGTTTACTCAGAGAGGACGAGGTCCCATCTCCCGCGCTGACCATGGAGCTTGATGTTGCGTCGGATGTGCAGCATCTACTTGAGCTTTGTTGCCAATGGGAGCAGGAGGACACTCCAGGCCGATGGGAGCCTGTGCTGCCCATCTACCCCACATCGCCTGTTGGACCGGTCTAATGGTTCCAGGTTGGCGCTCCTCGCTCGTGATCCTTGCTGCTCTGGGGTGGGCGACCACTACAGGGCCCTTAAAGCTTTTTCGTCAGGCTCTCTTAACGGTTGAGCCTCCGCAACGCATTCTCGTTCTGGGTGGAGATCTCGATCGCGAACGGGTAGGCCTGCGCTTGGCGCAGCAGTTGGAGCTCCCCTTGGTGGTGAGTGGCGGCAGCAATCCGGAGTACGCGCAATGGCTATTCCGGGATGCGGGGATGGACCAAAGCCGGGTTGTGCTCGATTACAGAGCCAAAGACACCTTCACTAATTTCACATCTTTGGTGGATGACTTGAAACGCGATGGTGTGAGGCACGTTTATCTGGTTACGAGCGAAGATCATTTGCCCCGTGCCATGACTGTGGGACGGGTGGTGGCGGGAAGTCGAGGCATTCGTCTCACCGGGGTGCCCGTTGCTTGTCAGCCTTCCTGTCGAAAGGAGACGTTAGGCAAGCGCTTGGGTGATGGGATTAGGGCGTTGACCTGGGTTATCACAGGTCAAGACCTCAAGCCTTGGGCGCTACGGAATTGGCCTCAAGGATTTCCTAAGCCTTGATCGATTAAGGCATTGATTCGCCGCTGAAGCTCCTGGGTGGTGGCCTCTAATTCAGGCTTTCTCCTACTGGTCGGGGCTGGGATTGGCTCTCCGATGCGAAGTGCAACGGGAACAAGTCTTGGCCAGCCTCTTCCACCGCCTAGGGCGCGATGGCTGTTGATGATTGCTACTGGAAGAAGGGGGGCTCCACTGCGCGCAGCAAGCAAGGCTGCACCTGGTCTTGGTTGATTCACGCGGCCGTCTGTTTGACGGGTGCCATCAAGAAAGACACCGATCGCCCAGCCTTCTTCAAGTCGAGCTGTTGCTGTTCGAATCGCTTCTCGATCACTGGCTCCCCGTTTCACGGGGTAAGCACCGCAGGCGCGAATAATGCTCCCCAAAATTGGAATCTGGAACAGTTCCGCTTTTGCCATGAACGCCACAGGACGACCAAGGGCGTGGCCAAGCAAAGGTGGGTCGAGATGGGAACCGTGATTCGCGACCACCACCAACGGTCCTTGAAGGGGTACCAAGGCGTTGCCACTCGTGCGCCCCTTTAAGAGTCCTCGAAAGACAGGAAACACCAGCAAGTAGCTCACGAGCTGATACATCAGGCTCGGTTTTGGCGTGACTGACGTCACAACAGCAGAGCCGTCGCTCGGGCTGGTCACAAGAGGGGGCATGGCTTCTTAGAGGCCTAAATCAGCGGAGCTCGAGAGCTGGGCGGTTGTGACACCAGCCATGGCCCTTTTGGCCAAGCCACTGAGCACATTCCCAGGCCCCACTTCGATCAAAGTGTCGACCCCCGCTGATGTCAGTGTCTCCATGGTTTCTCTCCAGCGAACGCCCGTGGTCATCTGCTGAGACAAGCGTTGCTTCAGTTGAGAGGCGTCGATGCAGGGGGTTGGATCGGTGTTGCTCAGCACAGGGAAGCGAGCATCTTTGAAAGTCAGGCTCTCCAGATGGAGATTGAATGCTGCAGCCGCTTCTGCCATCAAGTGCGAGTGGAAAGCTCCGGAGACGGCCAGGGGAATCGCGCGCTTGCAGGTGAGTTGGTCACTCACGCTCTTAACAGCCTCAGGGTTCCCTGAGATCACCACCTGTGCAGCGCTGTTGTCATTGGCGATCACTACACCATCCGTACTGTTAACAAGGCTTTCAAGCTGATCGCGGTCAAAGTCGATGACAGCAGTCATCGCTCCTCCTCCAGCGGCTGCCATGAGCTCGGAGCGCCGCTGCATCAAGCCAAGGCCTGTTGTTGTATCAAATACCCCCGCGGCGTACAGCGCTACAAGTTCTCCAAGGCTGTGGCCAGCTACAAAGGCCGGCTCGCGCTCCTGCCTGCGCAGTTCATCCACAATCAGGCTTTCAACGATAAAGAGCGCTGGCTGGGTGTTGCGGGTGTCGTTGAGATCAGCAGGATCAGCTTGCGCATCGGCCTCCCCTTGGCAGATAGCTAGTAAATCTCTGCCGAGCAGACGGGACGCAAGTGCAAATCGTTCTTCCGCTCCGGGAAGGCTCAGCACGGGCGCAGCCATGCCCGATTTCTGAGACCCCTGTCCGGGGAACACCCAGGCAATCGTCATCGTTGGGAAGTAATGATGGCTGGGAGCCTAGGCGGGACCTTGCCAACGCAACAGTGCGGCTCCCCAACTAAGGCCAGCTCCAAAGCCACTACTCGCAAGAAGGTGACCAGGAGCCACGCGGCCGTCGCGCACTGCTTCGTCAAGCATGAGCGGGATCGTGGAGGCAGAGGTGTTGCCGTAGTTCGCCAAGTTGCTCAAGACCTTGGAGTGAGGGATAGAAAAGCGATCCGCCACTGCATCCAAAATGCGCTGGTTGGCTTGATGAAGCAGAAGCCAGTCCAGTTGGTCAGGGGTTGTATCTGTTTGCTCTAGCAGCTCCTTGAGGATGGCTGGGACTTCGCGCACGGCAAATTTGTAAACCTCTTGTCCATTCATCTGAATCGGCAGATAGCCGCCGCATTGATGGCGGGTGGTGTTGACCAAAGGAAGACTGGTGGGGATCTGCGGCAAGGTAAGGGAATGGCCGCGAGTGCCGTCGCTGCGTAACCGGAAACCAAGTAAGCCGTCGTCCTCTGCAGAAGTGGCTTCGAGAGCAACGGCGCCAGCCCCGTCTCCGAAGAGCACGCAGGTGGTTCTGTCGTCCCAGTCGACAAAGCGGCTCAACTGGTCGGCGCCAATCACTAGAACTCTTTGCATGGCGCCTGTGCGCAGATATTGGGCGGCTGTAACGAGCGCGAAAAGGAAGCCGCTGCAGGCCGCCGTGAGGTCAAAAGCCACGGCATTGCGCGCTTTCAATCCGGCCTGAACCCTTGGTGCAGATCCAAACAGGTCGTCAGGGGTGGAGGTGGCTAGTAACACCAGGTCGAGGCTGTCTGGCTCCCACTGGGCCATCGCCAGGGCCTGTTGCCCAGCACGGACAGCCAGATCGTTCAGCGATTCGTCCGGGGTGCTGACACGTCGAGACTGAATTCCGGTGCGGGTGCGAATCCATTCGTCGCTGGTCTGCACCCGCTCGCTGAGGGCAGTATTGCTGATGGTTTGGTTCGCCTGGGCGCTGCCACTTGCGACCAGAGCCATGCCACGGAAGGGTGGGGGAGAGCCAGCCAAAGTGGAAGCGCTTTGAGTGGCGTCAGTCAATCACAGTCCAGAAAAGGTGCTTTAGCTTTCGAGGGGTGCTGGCTTGCTGAGTTCGGCGAGATCGTCCATCACACCATGACTTGCAGCGGAGTGAGCCAAGCGCAGAGCGTTCACCACGGATAGGGCTTTGCTGCTTCCATGGCCGATAACGCAAATACCATTCACACCAAGGAGAAGTGCGCCGCCATGTTCAGCATGGTCGAGCCGTTTCTTGATGCGTTTGAGATTGCTACGTAAGAAGGCTGAGCCAACTTTGCCGCGGCGTCCCCTCGGTAATTCAGCCCTGAGCACGCCGAGCAGAACGCTGCCGACGGATTCAAGGAATTTCAGCAGCACATTCCCCGTAAAGCCATCGCAAACCACCACATCAAATTCACCGGACAGCACATCTCTTCCTTCGCAATTTCCTGCGAAATGAAGACGTGTTTCCTCCCGGAGTAATTCGTGTGTGCGTAGAGCTAGTTCATTGCCTTTGCATTCCTCTTCGCCGATGTTGAGTAAGCCAATTCGAGGGCGATCTACTTGGAGGACGTCGCGGCAGTAGATGTTGCCGAGCAAAGCAAATTGATGCATGTATGAAGGCTTGCAGTCCATATTCGCTCCCACATCCAGCACCAGCACGGGTTGGCCGGGGTCTTTAGTGGGGAACAGGGCTCCAATGGCGGGACGATCGATCCCGGCTAGGCGACCGAGGCGAAAGATGGCCGAAGCCATCACTGCACCAGAATTTCCCGCGGAGTAAATCGCCAGGGCGTCTCCGCGTTTCACCAGATCCATGGCCACATTCACGCTGGCATCACGCTTGCGGCGGACAACAGTGGCTTCCTCGTGCATCTCCACTGAAGGTCCGCTGGGGATCAGCTCCAGGTGCCCTGAATTGATCGCGTTGTTGAGCGATTCTGTGAGTCCAGAAGTCTCAGCGGCCTCCATGATCCGGCTGGTTTCGCCGACAAAGCGGATCCGCAAGGGAAGCCGATCGATGGCTTGAAGAGAACCCTCCAGGATTTCCCCAGGAGAATGGTCTCCACCCATTCCATCCACGGCTACCCAAAGGCGATCACTGTCATCGATGAGCCCGTCATCACCGACCTCTGCGGTTTGCAGGCGGCGCAAAGGGTCCATCACCGGTTGGAGCATCTGTCCAGCCATGCTCCCGGCGTTGGTGACGACGCTTCCTGCAATCGATCCGACCGATTCAGCTACATTGCCCGCAGCGCTGGCAGAGGTGGTAGCAGTGTCGAGAAGACTGGTTACTGCGCTATTGCGCCGATACCAAATCACAAGTCTTCTCACCGCCTTGGATCGGCGTGGTTTAATCCGGGCTTCGTCTGCCGGGCTGAATTCAGGATCCTTCGGGTGCAATGGAATCGATGATGCGCTGGAACAAGTAACCGGTTCCCCGAGCCGTCAGGATTAGTTCGGGATTGGCCGGATCGTCTTCGAGTTTGGAGCGAAGCCGTGAGATATGAACATCCACGACCCTGGTGTCCACATGACGTTCAGGTGTATATCCCCACACATCCTTCAAGATCTCACCGCGGCTGAATGGTTCGCCGGAGCGACCCACGAGCAGTTCAAGGAGGCTGAACTCCATTCCAGTGAGGCGGATCCGTTCATCTGCACGGAACACCTGCCGTTTATTGGTGTCGATGCGTAGATCTGCTACTTGAATCACCCCAGAGTTGGGAATTCCAGCGACCTGCTCTTTCTCAACTCGGCGAAGAACGCAGCGGATTCTTGCTTCAAGTTCCTTGGGACTAAACGGTTTGACGACATAGTCGTCAGCACCGAGTTCAAGGCCAGTAATTCTGTCTGCAACGTCACCTAAGGCGGTGAGCATCACGATCGGAACATCCGACTCTTTGCGCAATTCTTGACAGACGCCGTAGCCATCAAGTTTTGGCATCATCACGTCCAAGACCACTAGATCTGGATTGCACTTCTCAAAGCTTTCGAGGGCTTCAGTGCCGTCGCAGGCGGTTACCACGTTGTAACCAATCATCGACAGACGAGTCTCCAGAATGCGTCGGATACTGGCCTCGTCGTCGACAACGAGAATGGTTTCTTTGCTGGCGGCTGTGGCCGTCATATCCGGACTTATTGCGTACTGGTATTGGCTACACCTAAATGGACGGAGGCCCCGTTCATTCACCGAAAGCCAACTTTCTTCATAGTTCGACGTGTCCCGACCCGCATCAATCTTCGTTTGCCAGAGCTGCGGTGCGCAGACTCGGCAGTTTTTTGGCCGCTGCAGCAGTTGCGGGAGCTGGAATTCTCTTGTCGAGCAAACCGCTCCGAAACACGACGGCCGGCGCAGACGCGCTCCTGCAGAGTCAGCAGCAGCTCCAGTGGCGCGACGTTCCACCGCTATGGCCGATCTGGGTGATCAGCCGATTCAGCGTCTTGAGAGCGGCTACCCAGAATTGGATCGAGTATTGGGCGGTGGAGTTGTACCCGGTTCGCTCGTGCTCGTAGGGGGCGACCCAGGGATTGGCAAAAGCACGCTGCTGCTGCAAAGCGCATCGGTCATGGCGAATCGCCTTTCCGTTTTGTATGTCAGCGCTGAGGAATCAGCTCAGCAAGTGAAGTTGCGCTGGTTACGTTTGGGTGGAGGGAGCGAAGGACTCCAACTGCTTGCTGAAACAGATCTGGAGTTGGTGTTGGAAGAGCTCGAGGCTCTGCGGCCCGATGTGGCGATCATCGACAGCATTCAGGCTCTGCATGACGCCAATCTGTCGAGCGCTCCGGGATCAGTGGCTCAAGTGCGGGAATGCGCCGCGTCTCTGCAGCGATTGGCCAAGCGTCAGAACACGGCTTTGCTCCTTGTAGGCCACGTCACCAAGGAGGGGATGTTGGCAGGACCGAAGGTTCTTGAGCACTTAGTAGATGCCGTGCTCACCTTTGAGGGGGATCGTTTTGCCAGTCATCGACTGCTGCGTGCCGTTAAAAATCGCTTTGGTGCCACCCATGAACTTGGCGTGTTCGAAATGCAGGGCCAAGGTCTTGTGGAGGTCAATAACCCGAGCGAGTTATTCCTGAGTGGAGATGAGGCCAGCGGAGTCGCCACGATTGTGGCCTGTGAGGGCACTAGGCCCCTTGTTGTGGATCTCCAGGCCTTGGTCAGTACAACGAGCTATGCGAGTCCAAGACGAACGGCTACAGGCATTGCTGTGAATCGTTTGCATCAGATTTTGGCGGTGCTGGAAAAGCACATGGGCCTACCTCTGTCCCGTTTTGACTGCTACCTCGCTGTGGCGGGTGGTCTCGATGTGGAGGAGCCTGCAGCTGATTTGGGAGTGGCTGCAGCTGTTGTGGCGAGTTATCGCGATCTCATCTTGCCGGCAGGCACCGTCCTGCTAGGTGAACTTGGTCTTGGTGGGCAGCTCAGGCCTGTTGGTCAGTTGGAGTTGCGCTTGCAAGAGGCCGTCCGTCTTGGATTCAGACGAGCTGTGGTTCCTAAAGGGTGCGGACTCGGAACCGGGGAGGCCAGCTTGAACTTGGAGCTGCACGAAGCTGGATCGATCACGGAAGCGCTGGTCCTTGCCCTTGGTGTTAATCCTTCCGATGACCAAGCATGACCTTCAGAAGTACACGTCCACGTTGCTGCGGCCGGTTGATTTGAGCCAGTTTTCAATATCGAGATAGCCACCTGGATTCAGCCTGACGGCTTGGGTCCAAACATCTGCTGCTAAGTCAAACCAGCTATCCGCATCATCACGACGACCCTCTTCTTCCGCAGTGCGACCGCGTTTTTCATAAATTAAGCCCATGTTTTTGAGGCATGACGGTTGTTTGGGGTTCTCATCCAATGCCTTTTGGTAGGTCTTTAGGGCGCGCTCTTCCTCCCCATTGCTCATGTAGATGATGGCGATGTTTTTGAGGGTCTCGCCCCTGTCGATCGCGTTCTCTTCCAGCTTCAGGCTTTCCTCGTAGTTTTCCAAGGCTTCGGCATAATCCCCATCGTTTTGGGCTGAGAGCCCGTCGCGGTAATACACATAAGCTTCTTTGGCACGGGCATTAATCGGCAGTAGCTTCACGATGAGGTCGGCCATGACCGTGAAGCTTTTGTCGATAAAGTTGTCGTTTCGGTTGCTGCGCGGCACAGGAAGCCAAAAAAGGTGTGACTCCATCCTGACTGGAATCAGCAGCCCTGCCTAGCGTTCTTTGATGCGTTCTGCAGTCGTGACAAATTTCGCCAACGCCACAAAGTCGTCCCCCACGATGCTTCTAGAAGTGGATGGCATGAAGTGCGGTGGTTGCGTGCGTTCGGTTGAGCGCACGCTCCTGGATCAGCCAGGGGTGTGCGAAGCCAGCGTGAATTTGGTAACTCGTAGCGCTTGGCTTCGCTTTGAAGAGGATGCCGTTGCTGATCTTGCTGGCGTCGTTGAGGCTTTGACGGCGCGAGGTTTCAGTGCCCATCCTCGAGAGACAAACGCGTTCGGTTCATCAGTTGAGGCAGATCGCAGCTGGGGTTGGTGGCAGCAGTGGCGTCAGTTAATCGTCGCCCTTGTCCTGCTCGTGTTGTCCGTGGTCGGTCATCTGGCTGAAGCGGGAACTGTCCATGTTCCACCTCTTGGTTCTCTTCCTTTTCACGCAGGCTTGGCCACTGTTGCTTTGGTGGGGCCGGGCCGACCCATTCTGATTGCCGGATGGCGATCCGCCCGGATGGGGGTGCCGACGATGGACACCTTGGTGAGCCTTGGTGTTGGTAGTGCCTACTTGGCGAGCTTGGTTGCTTTGGCTTGGCCTCAGGTGGGTTGGCCTTGTTTCTTCAACGAGCCAGTGATGCTCTTAGGTTTTGTGTTGCTTGGACGCTTCCTTGAAGAGCGAGCGCGCCGTCGCACGGGCCGGGCACTGCAGGACCTAGCGGCTCTCCAGCCTGATGGTGCTCGACTGTTGATGGACGATGGCACGATCCGTGAAGTGTCGGTTTCGGCGCTGCGCCCGGGTGAATGTGTGCAGCTTTTGGCCGGCGACCGCGTCCCTGTGGATGGAATTGTGCGCGAAGGGCATTCGGCTGTGGATCTCTCCAGCCTCACTGGGGAACCCTTGCCTTTGGATGCCTCTCCAGGTGCTGAGCTCAGTTCAGGGAGCCTCAACCTTGAAGCCACCTTGATCATTGAGGTTCAGCGGATTGGTCGTGAAACAGCTCTAGCTCGGATTATTGATTTGGTGGAGCAAGCCCAGGCAAGGAAGGCGCCGATTCAGGGTCTTGCCGATCGCGTGGCTGGCCAGTTTTGTTATGCGGTGGTGAGTTTTGCCATTCTCACCTTCCTATTTTGGTGGCAGGTCGGTTGTCGACTTTGGCCTCAGGTCCTTGACGTCCCTGTCGCATTGATGGATCACGGCCATGCGCATGGTCTGCATGGCTCTCTTGGTGCGGGAGCTGAGACGCCGCTTGGTCTTGCTCTCCAACTCTCCATTGCGGTGCTTGTGGTGGCTTGTCCTTGTGCTCTGGGATTGGCCACTCCTACCGTCATCACTGTCTCGTCAGGTTTGGCAGCGAAGCAGGGCTGGTTGTTTCGAGGCGGAGATGTGATCGAGTTGGCAGCATCCGTGCAGCGCATGGTGTTCGATAAAACCGGCACTCTCACGCTCGGACGGCCCTTGGTTGATTCGGTGTTGGCCAGCGAAGATCCCTCTCAAACGCTTCAGTTGGCTGCAAGCCTTGAGCAGACGAGCCGTCATCCACTCGCCCATGCGTTGTTGCAGGAAGCGCAACGGCTTCAGTTGCCTCTTTTAGGGGTTCAGTCCAGCCGCACCACTCCGGGTGCAGGGATGGAAGGTCGCTTGCAGGGCGTGGATGGCCTGGTGCGCGTTGGCTCGCCGGAATGGCTGCGTGATCAAGGTGTGTTCTGGACGGAGCAACAGCAACAAACGCTTGATTCGGCTGTCCAGCGTGGGCAGTCATTAGTGGCTGTTGCTTTGGCTGAGACTCCTCTCGGCCTCGTGACCGTCGACGATCGACTTCGCCCGGATGCATCACTCGCCATCCAGCGCTTACGAGACCAGGGTCAGTCTGTTGCCATGTTGAGTGGTGATCGTCGCCAGACCGTTGAACGGGTGGGACGTGAGCTTGGTTTCGCTGACGCCGATTTGGCTTGGCAGCTCTTGCCTCATCAAAAACTTGAACGCCTTGAGGCTTTGCGAGAGCAGGGTGCTGTGGCGATGGTGGGTGACGGAATCAACGATGCCCCTGCTTTGGCGGCAGCCGACCTCGGCATCGCAGTCGGCACAGGGACTCAGATCGCTCAGGACACGGCTGATCTTGTGCTGCTCGGTGACCGGCTGGAGGCTGTGCCTGAGGCGCTTTGCTTGGCCAGGCGAACGATGTCCAAGATTCGTCAGAATTTGATTTGGGCTTTTGGTTACAACCTCATCGCTTTGCCGATTGCGGCTGGTGTGCTTTTGCCCGGCTTTGGTCTTCTGCTGTCACCGCCCCTTGCAGCACTGCTCATGGCATTTAGCTCGGTGTCTGTTGTGCTGAATGCCCTCAGCTTGCGGCTTCGTTAACCATGGCCAGGAGCAAGGGACGACTGTTGGTGCTGGAGGGTATTGATGGTTGTGGAAAAACCACTCAGCTTCAGCAGCTGTCCAGTTGGCTCCCCAATAGCGGACTGATACCCGATGGATCTCAGTTGGTTGTGACCCGAGAACCAGGCGGAACGGCCCTGGGGGCAAGCCTTCGTCAACTTTTGCTCCATCCACCTCCAGATGCTGACCCGGGGCCTACGGCAGAATTGTTGTTGTATGCAGCTGATCGAGCCCAACACGTAGACCGAGTTATTCAGCCCGCTTTAGAGCGGGGTGATTGGGTTCTCAGTGATCGCTTCACTGGATCGACGATGGCTTACCAGGGATACGGACGAGGTCTCGATCGGGAGCTCATCACTAATCTCGAGCGCATTGCCACGCGAGGGCTCAGCCCCGACATGACGGTTTGGCTTGATATCCCTTTGG
>Ga0302114_10000776_pt1 | contig 21692 bp, 31 predicted proteins | sample AG5_Surface_MG_FD_203107 | JGI IMG/M metagenome (GOLD analysis project Ga0302114, IMG submission 203107) | Marine microbial communities from Western Arctic Ocean, Canada - AG5_Surface | ecosystem: Environmental > Aquatic > Marine > Oceanic | place: Canada: Western Arctic Ocean | collected...
GCCAGGGCTTCAGGCTGCTGGAGGTCCTTGGCCATCCCTTTTGCTGATGTGTGCAGGGATTGGCTCGCCCGGGACTCTTGCTGAAGTTCTTAGGGGATATACGGGCGATCGCAGTGCAGCAGCTCGTTTTGATGATTCTTCCCTTTTTCGCCTGGCTGGGGGAAGTGGATTCCAGCGTCCGTTCGAGCTGGCAACGGTTCGTCTTCGCAACATGAATGAAGTGTTATCGAAGTGGGGTACTTATGTACCCAACGACGCCTACATCACTCAGCGAGGCGGCACGTTCCTTTTGGACGAGGATGATTCTGTTCTCTATGTCCACCGCGACCAGGGCATCTTGGGCTTCTCGGAGACCATGAACCGGCCACTCGCTTTCCTTGAACCTTGGCTGGAAAGTGAGCACTGAAATGGTTGCAGCGCAGCCGCTGCCTCCTTGGAGACCCTTGTTGTCTGCGGCGCGCAAGCGAGAAGGACGGTTGCCGGGTGGTCGCTGGGTGCAGCTTGCAACTCTTTCCGTTGATGGCTACCCAAGGGTGCGAACGCTCGTTTTCCGCGATTGGAGTGCGGCGGCGACGCTGGATCTGCTCACGGATGCCCGCAGTGAGAAGTGCTTAGAGATTGAAAGAACGCCTGAGGTGGAGTTGTGCTGGTTATTTCGTAAGGCCCGTGAGCAGTTTCGCCTTCGTGGAACGGCAACGCTGATCGCTCCCACAGGGGATTCTGTGGAATTGGATCAACATTGGAAGCGCCTCCCACCCTCTGGACAATCAGTCTGGGCTTGGCCTCCTCCCGGCGATCCGTTTGATCCTCAAGGCCCATGGCCTCAGGAGGTTTCAGATGATTCAGCTACGCCAGAGCATTTGCGCCTGCTTCGGATTTCGTTGCACCTCGTAGAGCAGCTCGATCTCAAGCCACACCCGCATTTGCGACGGTTGTGGACATCTTCCATGCAATGGCAAGAACAAAGGATTAATCCTTGAGTGCCCAGAGCGCGAGTCCGCCACCACGACCACGAGCGGCCATCCATCCATCAGGGTTGCGTTCGATCAGAGCAAAAAAAGGCGTGCGTTTTTGGTCTGGAGCGGTCAATGCTTTTTTGAGCAAGACAATGCCACCAATTCGCAGCGTCAGCGAGTCGAAGTGAAAGATTAGTAGTGGGCGCTTCCCTTTCAATAAACCTGGACCTTGGAATTTAAGTTCAAGAGGTCCAAAGTTGACGGCGTTAGAAAGACCTAATTGACTACTGTTGATCTCTAGATTTGCTTCGATCTCCAGGCGGGCCTCCAGGCTTCTCAGCATCCAGCTGCTGAATGGATTGGCTTTCTGGTCTCCCTTCGACCAAACCGTTTGCAGATACCAGCATCCCAAGAGATCGTTGCTCTTGAGGCCAGTGCCTGTCAGGCGGACAGCCTTTTCCCTGGCGTTCAGAATGGCGAAGTTCATGAGAGCGGGAAGGTAGCAAGGAATCGTCGCATTGAAAAAATCTAAAGATGCTTCTGTTTTGGTGTTGAATTAGACAATTTTTATGAGGTTTTTAGGGGATGTTCTTGCGATCGTGAATGGAATTCTTAGATGGGTGAATGTTGCTATCGGAATGATTCCTCAAAAATGGTAATCCTCAAATGTATTGGCGAGAGTCAATTCTTTTGTGAAAAAGTTTTGATGCCATCTGAGGTGTACTTGTTTGAGGCGCCCGATGAGGCTCGCCTTGAATTCTGGATGCTTAATGGCGGCGAGCCAATGCTGCACATCACCGCCGAAGCTAAGGATTATGCCCTCATGAGCCACCGCAGGTTGGGTGATCCTTGATCATGCATAGATCTGAATGTGGACTATGGCCGATCTGCTCGCTGACGCTGTTGCCCTGAGCTGGGAGCAGCTGGAATCTTTGGCTCCCGCTCCTGCAGAGCGTTGTGAGGGCCCAGCAAATGCCCAAGCCACATTGCGCTTGTTTGGACAGCCGGAGTCTCAGGTGCGGGTCACGTTGTTTCGTGATCATCACGCTTGGTGCCCGTATTGCCAGAAGGTATGGCTATGGCTGGAGTTTCGTCGAGTCCCTTATCGGATTCGAAAAGTCACCATGCGCTGCTATGGGCCGAAGGAGCCCTGGTTTACCGCCAAGGTGCCGTCAGGAATGCTTCCGGCTCTTGAGTTAGATGGCCGCCTCCTCACAGAAAGTGATCGCATCCTTGAAGCGTTGGAGCAAGCCTTTGGCGCTTTGGGCGCAGGGATGCATGACAAACGGGTGCTCCGGTTGCGAGATCTCGAGCGTCTTTTGTTTCGTGCTTGGTGCAGGTGGCTTTGCACCCCCAGGCTGAATAACCGGCAAGAGGCTCAAGCGCGAGAGCAGTTTCAGACGGTGGCACGTCAAATGGAGGCGGCTCTCATGGCGGGAGGTGGCCATTGGCTTGATCCTGATCGTCCGGATGGAGCTCATCCTGGAACGGCAGATTTGGTGTTCGTTCCTTACGTGGAGCGGATGAATGCCTCCTTGGCTTACTTCAAGGGCTTTGCGCTTCGGCAAGAGCATCCAGGCATCGATCGATGGTTCAACGCTTTGGAGCAGCTTTCGACCTATCGCGGTACCCAGAGTGATGTCCATACTCATGCCCACGACTTGCCACCTCAAATGGGGGGTTGTTGGAGCAATGGAAGTCCTGAACAGCAATCGATGGAGCGTGCGGTGGATCAAGGTGCTGGCCTCGCTGAACTCGAAACAAGTTGGTCTGAACAGATCGATGACGACGGTGTGATGTCTTCTCACAGAGCACTAGAGAGAGTGTTGCTCCATCGTTCCTCGCTGATGGAACGTAATCCTCTCGGCGCTGCTTTTGATCAGCCTCTAAGGGCTGCACTGACCTGTTTAGTGGCTGGAGATCTTTGTAAGCCAAATGCTGACACTGCAAGCGCTCTGCGTTACTTGAGAGATCGAATTTCGGTGCCGAGAGATATGCCTTTGCAGGCTGCTCGGTTGTTAAGGAAGGCCCTTGAATCAACAGCAGCTCTTGATGGTGAGGCTCAACCAGTACCACCGCCGTTTGAGCATCGTTTTGACCAAGACCCAAGGCCATTTCTGACCCTGTGAGGGTTTGCTTTTCTTCCGGTGATCGCGATCCGGCAGGCTGGCTGCATATGTGAGATCACCATGTCGAGCGCTCAAGAGGCCCAAGGGGGCTCTGGTTTCGGAACCGGTAACGATGGCGGGAGCAAGCGCAACAGAAGTAGCAAGCGCAAACCTGGACATTCCAACCATGGCCGTGAGCGGCAGCCTTTGGGTAGGGATCCTGATTTTGAAGCGATTTGCGCGAGGCAGACCCTGGGATTGGCTCTCTCGGGTCGGTTAACAGAACAGCTGGTGAAGAGGGTGCATAAAGCTCTCGCTGTGCAGCATCACCCAGATAAGGGTGGCGATCCCGAAACGATGACGCGTTTGAACAACGCCCGCGACGTTTTGCTCCAGCCTGAGATGTCAGACATCGTTGCTCCTTGATGCTGACGTTGACTTAGACACTGATTCGCTGCCAAAACGAGGCACTTTGGCTATGAAAAAATGAGATCATTCATTATCTGATGGAAAAGAGAACGGCAATCCGTGGAAACTTTTTTCATTTGCTGAAAGATCCTTGGCCTCTTGTTGACAAGGAGAGTGATTCTGCGCAATATATAAAAGATGGATTACTACTTATTGATGACGGAATTATTAGTGGCTTTGGCCCCTATGAAGAACTCTCAAATCGCCTTGATCACTATCAGATTGTACATAAGCCTGACCACCTTTTCGTTCCAGGGTTTGTAGACGGGCATATTCACTTTCCACAAGTAAGGGTGATGGGGGCTTATGGCAATCAGTTGCTTGATTGGTTGCAAAATTCGATTTTTCCAGAAGAACTTAAATATCGAGATCGTGATTATGCAACCACTGCCGCACAGCATTTCTTTAGGGCACTCCTGGGGGCTGGGACAACGACCTGTCAGGCCTTTACGACATCGTCACCGGTATCAACCGAGGTCTTTTTTGATGAGGCAATTGCTCGTGGAATGAGGGTGATTGCAGGACTTACGGGGATTGATAAATTTGCTCCAGATGATTATTGTATAAGCCCCGATGAGTTTTATGAACAGAGTAAACGGCTGATTGAAAAATATCATGGCCTTAACCGTTGCCTCTATGCGATCACTCCACGCTTTGCAGTTGGCTGTTCAGAGGAAATGATGCAAGCTTGTTGTCAATTAAAAAAAGAGTATCCAGATTGTTGGGTTAACACTCACATATCAGAAAATCCATCTGAAATCAGGAAGGCCAAGGAAGAGTTCCCTGATTGCTCCGATTACACAGAAGTGCATGAGAAGCATGGTCTTTTAGGGCCCAAATTTACAGCTGGTCATGGTGTATGGCTGTCGAATGATGAATTCCGCCGTTTTTCACATGCAGGTGCTGCAGTCTGTTTTTGCCCTCTTTCTAATCTTTTTCTTGGTAGTGGCTTATTTCGATTAGGAAAAGCCATGGATCCTGATCAGCCTGTTCGTGTTTGCTTAGGAACTGATATGGGTGCAGGGAATTCATTCAGTATGATCCGCGTTATGGAGGAAGCTTATAAGGTTGGTTTATGTAATAATACTATGTTGGATGGTAGTGTTAACCCAAGAGAACAGGATCTTGGTGAAAGTGAGCGTAATAAATTAAGTCCCTATCGGGCCTTTTATTTGGCGACACTTGGTGGCGCTAGAGCGATTTATCTTGATGATCGAATTGGCAATTTTGTTCCAGGGAAAGAAGCTGATTTTGTTTCTCTTGATTTGCAAGCTGGTCAATATGCTCTTGCGTGGCATCAGCAACTCAGTTGTCCAAATGGCGTGCCAGCCTCGATTGATGAAGCTGTGGAACTGTTGTTTGGTGTTTTAGCTTGTGGGGATGATCGCAGTGTGTCTGAAACTTGGATTGCTGGTGAATGTCGTTATCAAAGTAATACCAAGGAGGATTGAGTGATGGCTTCGAGGCTTACTGGTGAGGAATTTATCTATACATTTAAAAGTGAAATCACTGATCTTCAGCTTGATGGCTATGAAAAGCTTCAAGAGAGAATGAATCATGCTGCTATGGCGTTTGAAGGTTATCTTGGGCAGGACCTTAGCTTCACTCCCTGTTTATCAAGCAACGGATTCAGCTGTACTGCAAGAGTTACATTTACTAGTCTCGAACTTTGTTTGGCTTGGTTGGATAGTACTGAACGCCGCCAGATTTTAAATGAGGCAGAAACCATACTCGATTATAAATATTATTCGATGCTAGAGCCGCATTCTTTTGATCAGTGGCTAGATTCTCGCAGAGGAATGCCGACCCCAGTTTGGAAAATTAACTTATTGGTTTGGTTAGCACTTTATCCCTCAGTGATGATTTTGATTGTGATTGGTGATGGCAGCTTGGGACGTTTACCTTTGCCACTCAATATGTTGATTAGTAATGCTATTACTGTTGCAATTACGGGTTGGTGGCTCGTGCCATGGTTGAGCCGTCGTTATGAGAATTGGCTGAAAACCAATAGCCGACGCTTGGATTTAATTTATACTACTTCCGTGTTCGGCTTTTTGCTTTTGTTTATGTTGTTTTTTAGTTCCTTTTTTGAAGCATAAAAGGAATGCTTTAGTCTTTTCATGGTGAATTTTTTGAATGTTTTAATTGTTAGCAACTCTGCGAATTAGGGCTATGGCTCCTTGCGATGGGCTCTTGAAAAAGTTGATGTGTCTGATTGTTCAAAAATAAAAATTGATCCTTCAGTTATAAGGATTCAATTGGATTATTCACTTCCTTCTATTGCATGTGATCTTGAAATTGAAGGTTGTGGTGTTGTGATTGATGGTGCCAATAGATGTCAAATCATGCAGGTGACACTTGGTCGGGTTTTTGTCTCGAATTTAACATTCACGAATGGATTTGCTCGTGGTTCCGACGGATCTGAGGGTGCAGGTGGAAGTGCTGGTATGGGAGGCGCTCTGTTTATTCTTGGTGGTGAGATTACTTTGGAAAATATTCATTTTATTTCTAATACTGCAATGGGAGGAATGGGTGGAGCCTTGATTGCCCCTGAATTGAAAGAGGAATCTTTTCAATGTGATTCCAGAATAGAAACAGAGTTGCCTAAATCACATCGCTCTGAGAATCAATTACCAGGGGCATCGGCACTGGCTACTTCGCGGGGCTCTATCTCTTCGCTTTCCAGCTTTGCGGGAAAATTTGTCCGAATTTTAAGGATTTTCAATAATAAGCCTCATTTTAGTCGTGGATCTGCAAGTGGTATTCATGGGCAATGTGAGTCGGGTATCGGTTCAATTGTGTTTGCTGGCGGCGGTGGCCTCGGTGGATTTGGCAATGCTGGTAATGGGGGTTTAGAAGGTGGTCATGGAGGCAATGGAGGCAATGGTGGTGTTGGTTATTTCTTTTCTCCAGCGGTGCCATCCACTTCTTTAGATATTGCTGCTATTGCTTTTTCAGGTGGTGGCGGATTTGGAGGTTTTGCCAACGGTGCTAACGGTGGCAATGGCGGTATTGGAGGATTTGGAGGTGGAGCTGGTGGCCATGCTGGTTGGTTGGGTGGCGCAGGCTCACCTGGTTGTGGAGGTTTTGCAGCTTCTGATGGGAATCAAACTTATGGAGGTAGTGGTGCTGGTTTTGGTGGTGCGGTATTTGTTAAGAATGGGAGTTTGTCTTTACTTAACTGTGAATTTTCTCTCAATAAGGCAATCGGAGGTATGGGAGTTTTGTCGGGTGAAGGTAGGGGGAGCTGTTTTCATTTTTCATGATTCGAATCCTAAACTTGAGTCAGATGCGACGGCAGCATTCAGCCAAAAAAATTGTGTATGGATGAATAATTCTGCATCTGGTCCCTCTGATTCTCATCAGATTAACCATGACCTTTGCATTAAGTATGAAACAACTTGAACCATTTATTTCTTTTTGTGATATGGCTTTTTTTGGGTTTGATGAAAATCCCGATAACTTGAAACTTGATTGGTAACTATCTTAGTTGTTAGCATTGATTAAGTTATGGTTTCGATGGATACTTTATTTGGTTTATGGTTTTTCTTTTGACTGGTTATGAGCCAAGCCCAAACCGAATTTGACTATTCTCATTAATGCCTATGAGATTACGCACGTGTATCAGCTGGCGTCTGGCTTTCGTGAACACTCAATCTTGAGTGTGTTGATTGGTTTGCCAATGTGATCAATTTTGACGTCTTAAATGGCACATGAATTCTTTGCTTCGTGGTCTACAGCGACAAATACCAGCGGATCACATCTGTAACTTGGCCTGCTGGGCCATGGCCACTTATCAACTCTCCAATAATTGCAGCCATAAACCCCAGCATCGCCACTCTTCCGTTGAGTCGCTCAACAAAGCCCAAGGAACCTTGATTCCAGGGGCGTTTGGTCGTTAGGCCCTCACCAAATGCTTCCAAAGGTTCGTACTGGAAATTTTGGGGTGACAAAAGGTGTCCTTCAAATTGAAATCGATCTTATGCAGAAATCCATGTTTTTTTCATAGGCTTAGGACACCCTTAGGCCTGAACCCATGGATTCTGTTCGTTTAAAAGCACTTTTTACCAAACCCTACGGACAAGAAGCACCCACAGAGTCTCAGTGGAGAGAGTTATATGACGAACAGGTTTTCTTTCAAGATCCAACCCAGGAACGTCAGGGCATTGAGGCTTATATCGCGGCTCAAGATGACCTGATGAAGCGGTGCGACGATATTTATCTGATACCAGGAACGACTTCGATTAGTGAAAAAACTGCTTTTATCGAATGGGAAATGGGATTGAAAATTAAGGGAATAGAATTTATTTACCCTGGCGTTTCGAGGCTTGAGATCAATTCTGATGGAAAAGTAATCAGCCACCGAGATTACTTTGACTTTATTGGTCCCACTTTCGGCCCTGTACCGGTTCTTGGCGGGTTCGTCAGATGGCTTTACAGGAGATTTGTAAATTGATAAAAGCGTGGGACCAGTCAAAAAGAAACATTTTTTTGACTGGTTCAGCGCGTAGAGGAATTTTGAGGTGAACGACTTTGGCTCAGCTTCCAAAACGTGAGGCTCGTAAGAGCCGCACCAAAACCGAGAAATACTGTGATCAAAGCTTCGTTTAACATATGAATGTTTTGTTACAAAATTTATTATGGCGTATCCGCCTGCCTCGGCGCGAGTGAGTAATTATTCCTAATGCTATGCCTTACTGGCTCACTTCTTTACAAATATGGGTTCACTCCATTAAGGTTTGTTGAGAAACGTAAATCCAATGTTGAGATCCATTGCGACGAAACCCTTCCTCTCGGATTTCGGAATTTTGATTCTGCGGGTTATTACAGGAACTCTTTTGATCCATCACGGATACGAGAAGCTTGCAAATATCGAAAATTTTGCTGACGCGTTCGTACGTCCTCTTCATCTCCCCTTCCCAATCCTTCTCTCTTACATCGCTGCATTTTCTGAAGTGATCGGCAGTTGGTTGCTTATCACCGGATTTTTAACCCGTTTTGGTGCACTTGCGATCATGGGAACGATCTCAGTTGCCATCTATCACGCCATTATCACTGCCGGATTCAACATCTACCTACTCGAACTGTTGGGCCTGTATTTCGGAGCAGCTCTGACGATCCTGGCCATGGGCCCAGGACGGTTTGCGATCGATGAATTAATTGTCCGTCGCTTCAGTCCTGAGCTTGAAAGAGAGCAATCCGGATCTATCGATACCGTTGTAACAAACGGTGGTGTTGCTTAGGTCCTTCTAAGTCTTAAGGAAGAGTAAATCCAGTCTGAAGGTGTTTGACGTCGAGCATGACCCAGCTCAACCAAATCACCGCGCCGACTATTCCTGATACTGCTGCAAACTTCCCTACGTTGCGAACCAGCAGTTCGCCAACACTCATTTCGCGCAAGATTCTGTCCCGATCAGCCCCCATCCTGCTTGATCAGTGACACAGCAATGAACATTCCTCTCAATGCCCCCACAGTCAGTCTGCTGATTGTGGGGTTTTTCTTTGCAGTTCTTCAGGTCTGGTGGATTCGCTCCTTGCGGTTTAGAAATTCAGCGCGTCAAAAAGCTCAGCCTTTGAGCTCCAAACAGTTTCGAAAAGATTTGGAACGAATATTCAAGAATCAATTCTGAGTATTCAGGAGGTGTTTTCCCCCATGATTGAGGTCTTGCCACGTTTCTATTGGTTGGATGGGGTGTCTTCAAATCTGTGAATTGGAGTCAGACCAGATTCCAATCGTGACGGATTGGTTCCGTCGTGAGGGATTTGCTCCAGGTCTTGGGGATATAGAGATTTACAGGCACACGGATAGGCAAGGGTTGTGGATTGCCTGGCTTGATCAGGAGCCGATTGGTTGCATCGCGGGTGTTCGTTACAACCTTGATTATGGATTTATTGGCCTGTATCTCGTTGTTCCGCATCAGAGAGGTCATGGCTATGGACGACAGCTTTGGAGGCATGCTCTTGATCACCTTGCGGATCTCACCTGCATCGGATTAGAGGCCGCCCCAGCTCGAATTTTGGACTATGCGGGATGGGGATTTGAATCATCCTCATTGACCACTCGTTGGTGTTGCTTCAACAAGGGCATTTCAGAAGACCCCAGAGGTGATCTCCCATCTGGTCTTCATGTTGTGGAGGGCTGTGATGTTCCTTCAGAGGCTGTTCAGCTGTACGACGCGCAGCGAGAGCCAAGTCCTAGGCCCCATTTTCTTGCCGATTGGCTTGGACATCAGTCTGGACAAGTTCTTGCCCTTCTTGATGACAGCGGCAACTGCCATGGATTCGGCCGCATTCGCCCATGCCTTTTGCAGGATGGTGAAGGTTGGCGCATCGGCCCCCTCCTTGCCGATTCCCCTGGGTTAGCCACCTATCTCATCCGAAAGCTTCAGCAGCGCCACCCAGGAATGTTGCTGATAGATACGCCGGGCTTTAACGCAGCTGCGAATGAGCTTATGGCCACACTGGGTTTTACGGCTGTCTCGGAAACCATGCGGATGTATCGAGGTGATATGCCGAAATTGGGTTTAAACGACGTGTTCGCTCTGGCCTGTTTGGAATTGGGTTGAGTGGTTTGGCACTGCTGGACCGCATGGTCAAACACGTCTCTCTCAATCGCTTTATTTCTTCGCCGCGTAGACGACGGCTCCACCTGCAACGAGGGTCAGGGCACCAGTGGTTAGTAGGAAGCCAATCAGAAGGGTAAATCCAATCAAGGAGCCAAGAAGCGACATCTTGATGCGTAGAAGCTTGGACTTCATCAACATCACCATCAAGATCACGACAGTGGCTTTAAGACCGGCCACCTTGCCTGCACTGATCAGGCAGAACGGATTAAGTGGAAGCATTTTTTCGCCTACAAGGTTTTGCTAATTCTGACGAGTTTGATCTCTCATCTGTGAGATCTTCCATCGCGTGCATCCACCATCGATGATGGATGGCATGTGTGGACGTTTTGCACTCACTGCGGATGCTCTTCAGCTTCCGGCGGCGATTCGGGAGCGAATGGATGCTGTGCATCTCTCGCGCTATGCACCACGGCAACTGATCCGCCCTTCTGAACCCGTGTTGGGATTGCGTCGAGAGGAGTGCAAGACCGAAGCCGCGCTCATGCTTTGGGGCTTGATTCCTTGCTGGGCGAAAGACCCCTCCGCAGGGCCTCGACCCATTAATGCCCGCTCTGAGACCGTCGCTGAGAAAGCGAGCTTTCGAGCAGCATGGCGCCACCGGCGATGTTTGATTCCGGCTACTGGATTTTTCGAAAAAAACTACTTGGTACGCCGTCTTGATCAACGTTCCTTTTGGATGGCTGGGTTGTGGGAGCGCTGGCTTGGTTCGGACGGGAGTGAACTAGATACCTGCACGATTCTCACCACGGCACCGAATTCTCTGATTCAGCCGCTGCACGATCGAATGCCTGTGTTGATTCCTGATGGTCTGGAAGAGGCATGGCTGGCCGTTGCTGATGGACATGACCTCCGCGCTTTAGAACCACTCTTGATGGGTTGGGATCCTCACGGTTGGATTGTGGAACCGATTCAATCGGGCGGGAACCAACCATCCCCATCTGCTGTCCAGGGTTCGCTTTTTGACATCCAGTGATTGCCGTTCCTGCTGATCAATCTCGAATTCGTTGGTCTCTGAGGCGCCTCATGCTGTTGCGGGGCATGATCCGATTATCTTTGAGTGAACGGAGAGGGGCGTCTCGATTCGCTGTTCTTGGGTTCACGCTAATGAGCACCATCAAAGCAATCAAGCCCAGCAATGTGATCCCAGACCGAATCGGTGAGATCATTTTCAATCCTCCACTGACGTCACCACATTCTGTTCGAGTGGTAGCAATTCATCGTCGTCGTTTGCACGAGTACGAACTGGAGCATTGAAACCACGCGCTCGTGGGTTCTTGACATCAAAAGGGCCTGGTGTGCCTCTGGGCACAGCGAGTCGGAGGGCGAATGGATGGGGCCCTGGGTCTACATCTCCAATCGATCCAACTCGTGTGCGGTTTTGAAGCACTGGCTCACCGCTCACATCAAGAATGCGTGCATAAACATCTGTATCGACGACAGCGCGTTTGCTTGGATTATCGACTGTGCCGCTGAGCACGTAGCAGCTGGCTCCCTCAGGACTTGTGATGTTGTTGCGCGTATTCCCTTGAGCCTGGCCTGGTTGTGCCCCTGGGTCACTGGCATCGCAAGGAGCTAAGGACACGTCACTCAATCGCAGTTCAGCTGCCAGAACGGGAGTACTGATCAGCAAACAAATTGCGATCAGAAGTGAAATAAGTGAGCGCTGAATCATGGATTGGACGGGGTTCAGATCTGCACCATGCCGCAGCGCACGCCTTCTAGGACAGCTTGCACCCGATTGTTGACCCCAAGAATTTTTAGCAGTCGCTTGGTGTAAGTCCGCGAAGTTTGTTCACTCACGGTTAAGGCCTCTGCAATCTCCCGATCTGTCATTCCCTGTGCAAGAAGATCGAGAACTTCATATTCTCCCGGCGTGAGCCTGGGACAGCTCAAATAGGGCAAATGACCTAAGCGAAGAGAGGCACTCCGGTAGGAGTGATGCCCTAAGACGGCGAGCACAGCTGCTTCAAGGGGCTTGCGATCTTCAATGATGTCGGCTTCTGCGACAACCGCTTCAAGCCATGAGGCGTTGGCGTATTCGACAGGGATGGCATCTCCGAGAGCCAGGACGACGACCTTGAGCGAGGGTTGTTGCTCTCGTGCTTTGCGAGTTAATTCGAAACCGTTTCCCTTTTCCAGCCGATCGGTGCAAATTAGGAGCTCAAAGGGTTCTTTCTCTAGGTATTTAATACAACTGTCTTCATCAGTTACTGCACAGCCAATACATTCTGTGTCTTGAAAAGAATCACAAAAACAACGGAGAAAAAAGCGACCTTTCATCGCAAGGGCGACTTTCCCTGTCACCGTCACCGTAAGAAGGCGATCTTCATTCTCTCCCTGCTCTTGGTTTTGGATATAGGGGGTCAGATCCATGGTCCGTACATCGTGCAGCGCAGGAACGTTCTCAGCGATCCCCTCGAAAAATTTACGACCTCATCGGTTAAATGGGGGTTTAGTCATCATAAAATAGGCATTCCTGCGCATCGGGATTGATTTCGCAATGCAATTCCAAAGGTGAGGGGTCTTTGTGCTCATCAGGGTGATTACGCTTATAGGCCTCGAGCCGTTGAAGTTCTTCTTTTAGATGAGCTTGTTTGCCTGTATCACCATCTTTCTTTGCTTTTTCAAGATCTGCGCGGTCTTTAGAGATATGGTTTTCAATACTTTCCATTTAGAAATCAAATAAGCGTAATACTTAAAGCTTTCCTGGTTTTGAAAGATACCCCCAGATGGGGACCTTTGGATTGACCCCAAATGGGGGTCGAAGAGTTGTCCTCTGCTAAGGCAATGTGAAGTTGATTCATAATAAGGCTTAGCTAATGAGCACGAGCCCAGCAATCACGATCGGAGAATTGGAGGCAAAGTATCCTCTTTATTGCAAGGCGATGCGTCTTTTGCTTTCAGAAGGACGCTCAACCCTGCAAATGAAGAAAGCTTTGTGTTGGGAAAGGCTGGAGGTACTCCACATGTCTCTTCCTCGTCGTTATAAGGCCCCTTCGCATTTGTTACGCCTGTTTCAGAGAGATTTGGGGGATTAAAAGAACTTATACGAGGGAAAGTGGGAAGATTTAGCGTGTCTGTTTAGCAAGACAAGCAATAAAATTATTGTCTAGCAGGACTTCCCGCGATGTTTTTTGAAATATTCAACAACTGTGTTTTTGGATGAATTAATTCGAAAAAGTCGATTTAATGGTCTTTTGATTAACGACTTTTCTTTTTACTTTGATTGATTACTATTATATCGGCAAGCATTTGCAAGAAGAGACGTTCTGGATTCAAGTATTGGTTTGGCATTGCTTTGTGGAGTCTGCTCAGGCGATTCCAGCAAACTGTTTTTTGTGCCTTTTCCATCGAAGAACCATCTTGAATCAGAATTTGTAATGCTTTTAGATAAATTGATTGCTGTTCACGTAGTTCGGAAATGCTTTGAGTGGTACTAAACGTTGGAGAGGTCACTATGCGCAAGCCTCGGAAAGACGTTTATGAGCACTTTGCTTAGGTGAAGAAAGTGGGTGGAGTTCTTCGCTAATGGACCTTTCGACGCAGCATCCTTCTGGGATGACTCTGCTGCTTAACAAGACGAGTGTGAAAGTCCATCCATCAATTGAGAAACTCATTTTTTGCTTCGAGAGTGCCCTTGTACTGAGCTATGGGTGGAGAATGCTCTATGTGGGGCGATTTTGTTAGTCCCTATTTGGGGATGATTAGTAGGCTATGAATGAGCTGAAACTTATGAGACGAATGATTTATTGATAGTTCATGCCAGTCTTGGCACAGGTCTAGGTCTTTGCTACTACGGCTCAAATAAAGACTAGCGATTTGCGAAATGGTTATTTCTTTACAGTTCAGTTCAGTTCAATTCGCTTTTCCCCTTTGGATTATTCATTTTGTTGTGAGTGAAGTACCATCCATGAGCTCTCTTTTATTGCTCAATTTTTGTTGGCTTAGTTGTCTATTGCCTGATATTTATGGTTCAGCATAAAATACAATTCTTTTGAGGGGAGCATGCGATGGCTTGTTTGTTTCAACTTTGACCTTTGGATCTTCAGGGAAACTAGGACCTGCTGAATGAGGGCTCTCAAAAATAAGCTTCTATTTGCTTGGATTTGAGGCTCTGCTTAGAGTTTTTTCTAAAGTGGCTTTCAACGAGGATAAGTGGATACTTGCTTTGCATTATTAGGAATATTCTCCAATAGGCTTTGCAATAAGCCCGAGCATAGCAATCATGTTTGGACGATTTGAAGAGAATACTTTCCTTCTAGCCATTGCTAAAGGAGGAAAGATTCGCTTTTGCCGTCTTAAGAGCATCCTCGCAGGCCGATCGATCCTCCGCATCGATATCGCCTTGGCTTCCATTTAGTCGTGCTTCTAGGAAGGCGATTTCGTCGATCCAATAGTCTTTGCCTTTTTCTGAATCGTTGCTCATCTCAGGTTGTTCGATACAGATTCATTCTCTCTTCTTTGCGAGCAATTTGCAATCTGATCACTTGGCTTCCACTATGTGGGCTCACCAGAGTTGAAATTTTGTTGTATCTGTAGGAGATGCGGATAGCTTTTGGCTAAGAGCAATTGCTTGTAGCACTGGTGCAACTAATCCACGCTTATGGCAATTGTCTTGGTTACGAGCTGCTGCAGTTTAATGTATTTGGACTGACCATACTGGAAGCTCTTAAGGATACTTATTGTTGATTTAAGTGTATTGCTAATAATCGTACTGAATTAGGTTTTGTTGGTTTTAGAATTGACTAAAAGATCTTTCAAATATTAATGAAGCGTTGTATTCTTTGGATCCATGAGTCATGCTTTGAGATTGTGTCTTTTTTATTAAAAAGTCGTTTTGGGCTATTCCTATGGTTCAAATGATGATTAATGAGATCAATTCAGTACGAGTTGAATGACGCGTCGGCTGCTGTCGATTGCCAAGACAATGGCTAGTCCTCGCAGGCATCGCACCAAAACAGATGAATCAAAAAGATCGAGGCGTTTCGCTGTCCATTGGGCGGATAATGCCGCAACGCTGCCCAGCGTGAGCCCCATCCATGGAATACCTCGTCCTTCGTGAAGAAATTGGAGTGACGCTGCACTGGCTGAGCAGAGCACTGCCACTGTGCTAAGGCGAATGGCCTGATGGATGGGGACCGCAAAAGGCCCGCTCATGAGTGGTACGAGCACGAGTCCGCCGCCAAGGCCAAGCATGCCTGCTGTCCAGCCCGCGATGCAGCCCACTCCAGCCAGCAGGGGTGCAGATGTTTCTTCTGGTTCTGAGCAGAGTGACTTCTCTATCTCTTGCTTTGTTTCTGCGTCTTCGACTGTCTCTGCATCTTCGACTATATCTTCATTTGTTTCAGTTTTTGTTGGCTCTTTGATGGAAAAAGCCAACAACATATACACCGCTGTCTGCATGGCTAACAGCATCCATCCAGCGGTAAGGCCGCCTACTGCTCCAAATATCAATGCTGATCCGAAGCCTGCTAAGCCGATGGCCAAAGCGGATCGTGTTGGCAGGCTTCCACTTTGCAGGTGCACGATTGTCCCAGCTAAGGCGGTCGGGACAATCGCAAAGCTGCTAGTGGCGAGCGCCTGATGAGGAGGCAGGTTGAGCCAGAGGAGAACCGGTGCAAAAATCAGACCGCCGCCGATTCCTAACAATCCAGCCAAACTTCCTGCCAAGAGTCCGAGGCTGATCAAGATTGGTATATCCCACCAAGGCACCACGGCGTCTGTTTGATTGCAGTCTCAGCATGCTGCCAACGGCCGTTGTCTTGGGGCTTATGAGCTCAGATGGTTACCGATTTTGTTGAAAAGTGGCAAAATTTACCACGCAGTTGCACCTATACCACTAAGAATGTTAAAAAGGAAGATCGCTAGGTGATGAATGAATCCGGCTAAACAACATCGCAAGCTTCATAAACTTCTCTCAAAGGCTGAAGTGTGTCTAACACGAGACGAGGCCCAGAAAATTTTAAAGAAAGCTGCCAAAACTCAACGCAAACTTGAAAAGGGTCCTTCACCTGAAAATTGTGAAGAGCCCAATTCGCAAATTGATACTGTTAAGTAATTGCGTCAGCGCAGTTTAAGCTAAAAAGTCTCTTATGCTAATGGTCGCAATAGTTTTCTTGATTTGATTTAGTTGATTGAATTTATATGTTTTATATTGAATGACTGGAATCCTAAAAGAGAGACATTGCTTTGATCTTTGAAACCTTCTTGGGATCTAACCCCTGAAGATCATCGGCTTCGATGAGATCTCGTTTCATCATTTCTGCGAGAGAGAAGAGAATTGTGTCGTGGTTGAAATCCATTCGTCCTTCTAATGCGAATCTCTCTGTACTGAGATAGTCATGAAGTGAGCAAACAGATTCGAGTGAGCTCAGAGACTGACTCTTGTTTTGGATAGCACCAATCAAAACGGTCACAGCGCGCTCGTTGCCTTTGAGAAAGGCTTTACGAGCGATCTCTGTTTCTGTGGGAGGCCAGTCAACTTGCGTCATGACGTGAATCAAAAGGGGTGGTGTTAGCCGGAGGTTCAGGCCGTCTGACTCAATGGGGATCGTTGACGCAGACGCGGAAGATCAAACCAGGGGGTGGACGGTGATAGGTGATGTTCGCGATGATATCCAAAGTGATAGCAAGCCGCGAACGAGAGCAATGGATGAATCGTCAGACTTCTAGGTGTTTGACGATGGGGATTGTTCTTGTTGAGGTGGTGGGGAAACCAGGTGCCTACAAAAAAGAGCTGCAAAGCGCTCAAAATCAGAGGAAGAGCACAAAAAATAGCAACTGATAAAACGGCCTGTTGACCCGCTGACGGAATGAGAGTGGTGAGTGTTGCCCAGCACGAAACCAAAATCATGAGAGGACCTAAGCTCATATACTGTCTTAGAAAATCCCAGAACCAACGCAAGGCAGAATGGTCTGGGTGGCTTAGGTAATCAGGATCTCGTTCGGTTTCAGCCTTTAAATGGTGAAGAATGTGATTGCTCTTGCACCTGTGATAATTGATACCTGCATAAAGAATGAGCGAAGCAGCTCCAATAAAGCTGTTCAATTTTGATCGTTTGGGCGAGAGGTTTCCATGCATGGCGTCATGACCAATGATGAATAAGCCCGTCTGTGCAAATGTTCTCAATAAAACAAGAGGAGCTAATGTTGACAGCTGCAAAGATTCAAGATCCAGCGAAAGGCAACTCACAAGTGAAATGAGCCAAATCGCTGTGATGATTGCGGCGAACACTAATCCCAAATTACGTTGCTGAACAGATTCAGCTACCACCAAGTTTCAGAAGTTCAGCTGGTGATGCCAAGAGATCAATAGCAACAAAATAGATTTTGTCGTTCTCATCTAGAAGGAAACGCCAGGCAACGTTCATGCCAACTTCTCCTCCAAACCAAGGGGTTTGAACTTGTCCAGTTACTTTGATTTGGTTGAAACCGCCGTCTGTGGGTTCGCCGTAACCACCTTGAGGCAACAGCTTTAGGTTCTGGCAGTCGCGTTTAAAGAATTTCAGAATGGCATCTGTACCAACAATTGGTCTCTGAAATGGTGGTTGGAGAGCACCGTCTGACAAGAATAACTTAATCAAACCATCGAAATCATTGGAATTAAGAAGTTCCATGTAATCCAGAATCGTTTGATTTAAGACTCCAGGAATGAAAATCTTTACGCGCGCTTCTGAAGGTGTTGGCTCAACGATCGGTTCGGAAACAATTGCTAAATCGTCGTTGTCAGGGTCAAAACCCATGTCGACAACAAAATTTCGCAAGATGCTGATTTGTTGTCCTTGCTCAACTTTCTTGACTGACTCAAGAACGGCGTTGGCGTTGGATGACAATTTGTATCCTTCGGGAATAGGTGCAACTTTCCCTTGGTTCATCAGCTCGCCAAGTTCATACCAGAAGCCAAGCTTCACATTGATTGACCAGAAGGCATAACGGTTTGAAATAGGAGCTTCAATTTTTCCCGCTAAATCGCACATCACGCGACTTTGCTCGCTGAAACCCATCCCGGCAATCTCGTCGAGTGTTGGTTGTGCGATTGCCATTCGTGCGGCACCCGGAGCGGCAACAGTGATCGTGCGCCCCATCTCTAGATACGCAAACCAGATGAGGGCGAGTTGATCCTCTGCACTGAGCAACTTGTAGCGGGCAGTGATAGCCGGGACGGCATCTGCTGTACGTGTATCTGGGAATATCTGCGCGGCCTTATCGATCGTGAACATGGAAATACCGCGCCTGAAGATGAAGATAGTGTAACACTCTGTATCGAAGGGGTCGCGCTTGAGTCGTTGATTTGGTACCAGCTAAATCATTTGGCTGCGAATGATTCCGTCCCACACATTGGTGGGCAGCAGACGTTGAATAACGACAGATTCCGCACGGTGGCCGCATCGATAACGCGCTTTTGGAGCGCGAGCGTCCAAAGCCTTTTTGATGGTCTTCGCAACAACATCTGCTGGAGATGCATTCCTAAACCCCTCCAACCAGTTTTGCTCCACCTTTTTCATCATTTTTGTCCAAGCAGGATCGCTTTGGGCTTCTGCCATTGATGGCTCGGCGATGTCTTCGAAGCCGGTGGCAATTAAGCCTGGTTCGATAATGACGACTTTGATTCCAAATTGTTGAAGTTCAAGACGCAAGGCGTCGCTAAGGGCTTCAACCGCAAATTTGCTTGCTGCGTACCAGCCAGACCCAGGTGTCACAAAGCGTCCGGCAATCGACGACACGTTGATGATTCGCCCTTTTCCGTGTTTTCTCATTTCCGGCAAAATCATTTGGGTGAGACCGATTAGACCGAAGACATTCACTTCAAAAAGACTATGAGCCGTTTGTAATGGCATAGTTTCGATCGGCCCTACCTCTCCAAATCCTGCATTGTTCACAAGGGCATCCAGAACTCCAAATTGTGCATGGATATGTGTCACAAGGGATTGCCTTGATTGGATGTCAGTGATGTCGAGGTGAAGGATTTCGGCTCCTGATGCACGAAGATCGTTCATCGCATCAGTTCTCCGTGCTGCCGCGATGACCTTCCACCCATTAAGGAGGAGGAGTTGAGCGGTTGCTTTACCAATCCCGCTGGATGCCCCAGTGATCAAGACGGTGCGTTGTGATTTGGTCATCCAGCCTTGATATGGAACAGTGTGTTGATGCTGACAGCGATGTCATGAAACAGCTTCCAGGTCGCACGCGTCCTCGTTGGCAGCAACAACTTATTTCTGGCTTTGTTGTTGGCTTGGGATTTGTGGTGATGGCGGCATTGCTGCCTATCGTTTTGCCGATCATGCTTATAGCTGGGTTGCTGGCCGCATTAGCCCTGATCCCTATCCTGCGCCAATTGCGCAGAGAACTCGAGCAGCTGGATCAGGTTCAGAGAACATCTGCCGAACGGATTCCTATGGATGTAACCCCCTGGCAGCAAAAATTGTGGGACCAATGGAAAGCGTCTCTCAAACGACGTTCATAGGGCGCTGTCGTCGTCAGCGGTTCGAACTACAGAGATGGTTAGAGATCCGAATTCATCAAGAGCTGCAGCCCATGCTGCTGCGTGGTCTGAGGCAAACACTGTGATGGAGCCGACACTCTCACCCGTGAGTTTGAAAAAAACGGTGAATCGCTGGGACATCGTTCTCCAGCCGATACAAAGATAACTGTGGCACTTTGAGCACGATCATCGACTCATGACCGTACATTTTCGCTAGAGAAGGGTCATCAAAGCTCTAGCGGACAACATTTCCTATGCAGACCCCATCTCAGATGCGTTCGGTGACCCCAGGTGGTCCTGAAGGAGGACTGGTCGCGATCCTTGGTCTCGTCTTAGTCGCTTTGTTGTTGCTTTCTCAGGCTTTATTTGTGGTGCCAGCTGGTGAAGTTGCTGTTGTGACAACACTCGGCAAGGTCAGTGGTGCGTCACGCCAGCCTGGTTTGAATACCAAGATCCCTCTGGTGCAGCAGGTTTGGCCCTTCAGTGTTCGCACCCAGGTTCGCCCTGAAAATTTTGCCACCCTCACAAAGGATTTGCAGGTAATTGAGGCTACGGCCACGATCAAATACGCGTTGCGTTCCGATCAAGCTGGTCGTGCTTACAGCACGATTGCAAGCAGTGATCGTGATATTTATCCGCGTATCATTCAGCCTTCATTGTTGAAAGCACTAAAATCTGTTTTTTCTCAATATGAATTGGTTACAATCGCATCCGAGTGGAATGACATCTCAACTCTCGTAGCAGAAACGGTTGCAGACGAACTTGACCAATTTGATTATGTAGAGGTTCTTGGTCTTGATCTTACTGGACTGGAAATAGCTGAAGAATATCGTGCAGCGATTGAGCAGAAACAGATTGCTGAGCAACAACTTCTTAGAGCTCAAACTGAGGTATTAATTGCTGAGCAAGAGGCTTTGCGCTACGACACTTTGAACAAAAGCCTCGATGATCGTGTGTTGTACAAATTGTTCCTCGACAAATGGGACGGTATGACTCAGGTTGTTCCTAGTTTGCCTGGAACCAACGGTGGTATGCCTTCTGTAATCGTTGGATCACGTAAGTAATTGCTCTGGGGTCTCGATGTTGTGAAGCCTTCATAGAAAAATGATATTGCATTTTTTTGCAATATCATTTTTTTGAAATTTACATCCTTTCGACTTCTAGGCTTGTGCTGAGTTTTATCTTTAATTTATAAATTGTCCTATTTAGGTCCTAGTCTCTTTTCACGTAACTATCTGACATCTATTGTTTGTGCGCAGCATGGCAGTGTTAATAGGCGAATAAGCGCGCGCAGATTAGAAAATATTTTTTGAGTCTTTATTGCTGAAGAAGAACTTTAAAATCTTGCTTTTTAGATTTGCTTGAATAACCTAAGTCAAATCATCATTTGTAATTTCATTTGATTTTCAATCCATAATTATGAGGTGAGTGGGTGAATCGTCGTGTGGTGAGGGGCTTTTTCGTGGTGTTGCTCTTGGGTGTGCTTACTCATTGTGTATCCAAAACCCAAGTGCGTATTCGCTACAGGGTTGTGCCACAACGCTCGCCAGAACGGTTTCAGCTTCCTAAGCAAAGTCCTTCGCAGCATGGTCTGTTGTTGTAGGAATCAAGACAATGTTGGAGTTGGCTTGAAATTGTCTTCAAAAGAAAATGGTTGATCTTGCCATCTTTTAAATTGTGCTACTCGATTTTGGTGTGAAGAGGGAGTCGGCTTGAGCAATTGTTGTTACTAGCGGGTGGTTTTATTTCAACTTTTCGTGCCATGTCCCCGCTGTTTTTGCTGGAGCTAGTACATCACCATGAATTTAAAAGCATTGAGCTGTGTAACAGCAAGCTCACCTTGTCCACGAACGGTCGTTCAAGTCACTTAGAAAAGTCTTGACCTGTATCGAGCTTTTTACCATGCAGAATAGTTTTAGCAGGGAGTTGGCTCAATCACTAGTGGTCATGCTTTTGGAAATGCAGGCAGAGATACTCGAGTTCTCATATCAAATGGATCTTGAAGAGCAGTGCTATCAAGCTGCTCAAGCACGATCTGGGTCTACAGGAAGTC
>Ga0302114_10000778_pt1 | contig 21662 bp, 18 predicted proteins | sample AG5_Surface_MG_FD_203107 | JGI IMG/M metagenome (GOLD analysis project Ga0302114, IMG submission 203107) | Marine microbial communities from Western Arctic Ocean, Canada - AG5_Surface | ecosystem: Environmental > Aquatic > Marine > Oceanic | place: Canada: Western Arctic Ocean | collected...
TATGTTGGGGAAGATGTAGAGAGTATCTTAACAAGACTGCTTCAAGCTGCGGATTATAATGTTCAGGCAGCCGAAAAAGGGATAATTTTTATTGATGAAATTGATAAGATTTCTCGAAAGAGCGATAACCCATCAATAACTCGAGATGTTTCTGGGGAAGGGGTTCAACAAGCTTTATTGAAACTATTAGAGGGCACAAAAGTTAATGTCCCTCCTAAAGGTGGACGAAAGCATCCAGACCAGAAATTTGTTGAAGTTGATACTAGCAATATTTTATTCGTAGCTGGAGGTGCTTTTGACGGTATTGAAAAGCATATTGCTCGTAGATTAAATACTCAAATAGTAGGATATGGTGGATCAATACTGAGAAGCGACATAGATCCACAAAATTTCTTGTCGGCAATTGCTCCTCAAGACTTAAAAGCATTTGGTTTAATCCCAGAACTTATCGGCAGAATGCCAGTTTTAACATTTCTTGAACCACTTTCACGTGAAGCCTTATTGAGAATACTCACGGAACCAAATAATGCATTAATTAAGCAGTATACACAATTATTTGCAATGGATGATATTGTTTTGGAGGTAGAACCCGAAGCGCTGGAGAAAATTGCTGATAAGGCATTAGAGTATAAATTAGGAGCAAGAGGATTGCGCTCAATTTGCGAAGCAATATTGACTGATGCCATGTATAATTTACCGGAAAAGGTTGTTATTGATGTTGCTTTAGTTGAAGAAAAATTATCAAAAGCAAACAACCTTAAGGCTGCATAGATAAATTTATTTAAAGGAGCGTGCCTACGCTAATGTTGGAACGGAAATTAAGGAATGCTTCGGTTTCCCCAAATTCAAAATTTGGTAGGCTTCTGAAACGGTGGCTATGCTTACTATTTCTTTCATTTTAGCACTTTAATAATTTCGGCATAATAAATAGAAGCTCTGTCTTCTGAAAAATAATCAATAACTAAAACGGAAAACTCTAGCATTAAGAATATCAATGCTGCACTTTGAAAACCATTATTTTTTGGGAAAAAGTAAGCCCCGAAATGATGTTTAATTTCCCTTCCAACATCCTTAGTTCTTTTTACGCTTGTAATGAACAAACGTGAATGGAACATGATGTTGGCTGTCTGTTTTATGAGTTTCTCGATGAAATTCTATGAAATCTTTTTTATAATCACAAAGCCATGCGTCACCCTCATAAAAATGGTCTACTTCTGTTATCTCTAAATTGTCGCAATAAGCAATTCCTTGCCTGTAGATTTCCGCACCGCCGATAAGGAATGAAACTTCATCTAATTTGCTTGCCATATCAATGGCTTCAACTACGCTATAAGCGACTAGAATTCCTGGAGCTACCCATTCTTTATTACGAGTAATTATAATGTTTGTTCTATTAGGAAGCGGTCTACCTATTGACTCAAAAGTTTTTCTGCCCATAATTATAGGATGGCCAGATGTTAATTTTTTAAAACGAATCAAGTCTTTTGGTAGATGCCAAAGTAATTTATTTGATCCACCTATTAATTGGTTTTTATCGTGTGCTGCTATTAGTGTTAACATCATATCAAACGGCTACAGATCCTGGAATATGAGGATGCGGAAAATAGTCCACTAATGTAAAATCTTCGAAACTTAAGTTAAACATATTGGTAACCTTAGGATTAATAATGATTTTTGGCAAAGACTTTACCTCTCTTGATAGTTGAAGCTTTACTTGATCAATATGATTTGAGTAGATATGAGCATCTCCAAGGGTATGAATGAAGTCTCCTACTTCCAGTTTAAGATCATGAGCGATCATATGTATTAATAGTGCGTAGGATGCAATATTAAAAGGCACACCAAGAAAAATATCAGCACTACGTTGATATAGCTGACAACTTAATTTGCCATTTGCGATATAAAATTGGAAAAAGGCATGGCAGGGAGGAAGAGCCATTTGATCAATATATCCTGGATTCCAAGCCGATACTATGTGCCGCCTTGAATCAGGGTTAGTTCGTAGCTCTTTTAATACATTTTTTATTTGATCTATCGGACCCTCAGGTCCTGGCCAACTTCTCCATTGGTGGCCGTAAACCGGTCCTAGTTCCCCCCACTTTTTACTGAAAGCTGAATCTTCGGATACTCTTTTTGCGAATTGACGAATATTTTCTCCTTCATAATCTTTGGAGGCTTTAAATTTCGCAAAAGGCCAATCATCCCAAATTCTAATTCCATTTTGACAAAGATATTTTATGTTAGTGTCCCCCTTTAAAAACCAAATTAATTCATGTAAGATACTTTTTAAGTGCAGTTTTTTTGTTGTAATTAAAGGGAATCCCACAGAGAGGTCAAATCGCATTTGATACCCAAAAACTGAAAATGTACCAGTTCCTGTTCGATCTTTTTTCTCGACTCCATTGTCAAGGACGTGTTGAATTAATTGATGGTATTCTTTCATAAAATTTAATAGAGTATTCCAACCAAAATGGCAGTAAATAATGATGCTGCAGTTCCAGCTAAAAGAGCTCTAATTCCAAGTTGACTTAGATCTTTCCTTCTATTTGGAGCAAGCGCTCCGATGCCTCCAATTTGTATACCTATCGATGCAAAATTTGCAAATCCGCATAAAATGTATGTTGACAGTATTTGTGCTTTTTCTGAGCTTAATTGGCCGCTATTCATAAGGCCTTCCATAGATACATATGCATAAAACTCGTTTAACACAGTTTTCTCTCCGAGCAACTGCCCAACAGCAGCAGCATCTGCCCAAGGAACTCCCATAAGCCAGGTTAATGGCGCTAAGACAAGGCCAAAAATTGATTGGAGATTGAATTCGGTGTAGCGTCCTGAGGTTGAGGATTCAAGAAATTCATTTAATCCAGTCCAACTGCCAATTGCTCCACTCATTAATGCATTTACAAGTGCAATTATAGCTGTAAAAACTAAAAGCATTACTCCTACATTAACTGCCATTTTTAAGCCATCAGCAGTTCCATGTGCAATCGCTTCTAGCCAATTGTCTTGTTTTTCAATTTCAACCTCTGCCGAATCAACGAATTTCTCTGTTTCGGGCATAAGCATTTTTGCACCTACAATTGCAGCGGGAGCGCTCATGACTGATGCTGCTATTAAATGCCGCGCAAAGAAAATTTGTCTTTCTGGGTCATCCCCTCCCAAATAGTTTATGTATGCGGCTAAAACGGCCCCAGCAATTGTTGACATTCCACCCGACATAAGACAAAGCAATTCGGAACGGGTCATTTTCTCGATGTAGGGCTTAACAAGCAGAGGAGCTTCAGTTTGCCCGACGAATACATTAGCAGCAGCAGATAAACTTTCAGCGCCCGAAAGCTTTAGTGTTCGTTTCATGAACCAAGCAAATACAAATACAACTCTCTGCAGTATTCCAAAATGGAATAAGAGACTGGTTATTGCACTGAAAAATATGATTGTAGGTAAAACTTGAAATGCGAAGATGTAACCGAAACTATCTACATTTCCAACGAGGTCTCCAAATAAGAATAAACTACCCTCCCTAGCAAACCCAAGTAAAGAAACAAAGCCTTTCCCAATAAAGTCAAAGCCATTAGAAATCCAATCTATCTCAAGTATTAAAAAAGCCAATCCAAATTGAATAAGAAGCCCTTTGATGACAAGCGGCCAAGAAATCGCTTTTCTATTCGAGCTAGCTAACCATAATACACCAAGTAATAGTACCAAGCTTAAAATTGGCCTTAAGATTTCCATTCTATTTGTTGTTTAATGTATCTCGTATTCGTGCAGCAAGTTCGTAATCTTCTGACAGAATAGCTTTATTTAATAATTCTTCTAATTTTTTCTTCGAAATAGAATTTAAATCGTCAGAGTTTTGGTGTTGAGAAATCACAGGATTTTGAAGTGAATAATTTTCTGGGGTAGTCATGGATGCCATCCCAGCTTTTATTAGAACCTCCTTAGTGGTGTAAATTGGACAATCTGACCTTAATGCCAATGCTATTGCATCCGAAGGGCGCGAATCTATTTGATGCTCTTTATCGAGGCTTTTAAAAATTAGTTCAGCATAAAAAACACCATCTTGAAGATCTTTTATAAGTACTTCTTTTAAATTTATTTTATGCTTATCCAGTACTGATTGAAAAAGGTCATGAGTCATTGGCCTGGGAGGCTTGGTCGTTTTGTCTAAAGCTATGGCTATACTTTGAGCTTCAAATGCTCCGATTACAATAGGTATTTTAATTTTTTCATTTACTGATTCTAATAATAACGCGTATGCGCCTGAAGGGCGCTCACTGTAGGTTAAACCCTTCACTTCTACGCGAATTTTTTTGTCCATTATTTTTTGAAGCTCTTTAGTGTTTCAGTTAATCTAGGAACTACATCAAAAGCATCCCCAACAATACCATAATCTGCAGCTTTAAAAAATGGGGCTTCAGGATCGTTATTAATTACCACAATTGTTTTTGATCGACTTACACCTGCTAGATGTTGGATTGCTCCAGAAATTCCAATAGCAATATATAGTTCAGGATTGATTTGAATTCCAGTTTGTCCAACATGCTCACTGTGAGGTCTCCATCCTATGTCACTTACTGGTTTTGAGCATGCTGTTCCTGCATTAAGAACTTCTGCAAGATCTGTAATCATATTCCAATTCTCAGGTCCTTTGAGCCCCCGACCTGCTGAAACTACTCTTTCTGCTTCGGGTAGTGGTATCTCACCTGATTCTTTTTCGGATTGTAAAATGGAGGTTTTACTATTGGGGTCAATTTTTTTTAAGACTATAGATGCACTAGAATCATCATCACTTTTTATGCCTAAAGCATTTGGGACAATACTGAGAATTGTGCAATCTGAATTACTCGAGGCATGTTCAATTCCTTTTGATGAAAATGCGCTTCGAAGAACTGTTAAAGGCTCATAATTTATAGGAAAAGAAGTTACGTTGGAAATAGCAGCAGCATTAATTAAGGATGACAGAATACCAATCAATGATTTTCCATTTGCTGTTCCATTCAAAACTAGAAGCTTTCCATTTAGCTCTTTCATTAAGCTAGATAATGCTAGAGCAATTGAATAGGGTTCAAATTCCTGGATATCTTGAACATGAATTATTTTGTCAACCCCATATTTTCCTAATTCTCCGACGGAAACATTGGAATTTCCAAAAACTACAGCAATGGACTCAAGTCCCATTTCTTGGGCACATTTTGAACCATAAGAAATTGCTTCAAATGTGGTTTTTTTAAATTCATTGTTCCAGGTTTCTGCATAGATAATTACCATAATTATATAACTTTAGATTCTTCATTTAACAAGCGGACTAGTTCTCCTAAATTGTCCGGGGAAATCATTTTTACTGCTTTTTTTTCTGGTGGCTTAGAAAAAGAAACAGATTGAGCCAATGCCTTTGATCCAATTAATTCATGAACGCTTAATGGTTTACTCCTTGCAGTCATTATTCCTCTCATGTTTGGTATGCGCAACTCATGCTCTTCTACAAGACCTTTTTTTCCAGCAATTACAATGGGAAGTTTGGTTTGAGCAGTTTCTTTTCCTCCATCTATTTCTCTTATCGTTTTGACGTTTTCTCCATCTATATCCAAACCAATGCATGCATTTACAAATGGCAAATCCAATTTTGCCGCCAAGGCTCCAGGCACTATTCCTCCATTGTAATCAATTGACTCTTGTCCACAAATAATTACATCAAACTCATTCTTTTTAATAAATGCTCCAATCTCTTCTGATGTTTGAGCTCCGTCATGTGGAACTCCATCTAACCTATGGGCGTCATCTGCTCCAATTGCCAGGGCTTTTCTTAATGTTGGCTCTACACTTTCATCTCCAAGAGTGACCACGGATACAGTGCCTCCATGTTTTTCTTTAAGATGCAACCCTTTTGTTAAACCAAATTCATCGTAGGGGTTAATGACAAACTGAATCCCATTTTTGTCAAGTGAACTGCCATCAGAAACAAAACCAATCTTGGATGTTGTGTCAGGGACATGGCTAATGCATACTAGTATTTTCATGATAACTTTTTAATCTTAGAGGATAAATTAGACTAAGCAATGCAAAAATACGTCTGAAGTCCTTATTTTTGCCATCCGATAATAACAAAACATATGCGTGAAATTCAATTTCGTGAGGCTATAGCTGAGGCTATGAGTGAGGAAATGCGTAAGGATGAGAACATTATCCTAATGGGAGAAGAGGTTGCAGAATACAATGGGGCTTATAAAGCGTCCAAAGGAATGTTGGATGAATTCAGTGCAAAAAGGGTAATCGATACTCCTATATCTGAACTTGGCTTTGCTGGTATAGCCGTTGGTGCAGCAATGAATGGCCTTCGTCCGATTGTTGAATTCATGACTTTTAACTTTTCAATGGTGGCTATAGATCAAATTATTAGCAATGCTGCCAAAATGAGACAAATGTCTGGAGGCCAACTAAGTGTTCCTATCGTATTCCGTGGACCAACAGCTTCTGCTGGTCAGTTAGGAGCAACTCATAGTCAGGCTTTTGAAAGTTGGTATGCTAACTGTCCCGGCTTGAAGGTTGTGGTTCCGTCAAATGTATATGACGCGAAGGGTTTATTAAAATCTTCTATTTTAGATGATGATCCAGTTCTTTTTATGGAGTCAGAGCAGATGTATGGAGATAAAGGTCTTGTACCTGAAGAAGATTATACTCTTCCAATCGGTGTTGCTGATATAAAGAGAAGCGGTGATCATGTGACAGTAGTAAGCTTTGGGAAAATTATTAAAATTGCTCTAGAAGCAGCTGAAGAAATGGCTAGTGAAGGTGTTGAAGTGGAAGTAATAGATTTAAGAACAGTCAGGCCAATTGACTACAATACTGTTATAAAATCTGTCAAAAAAACTAATCGCTTGATCTGCTTGGAAGAAGCATGGCCATTGGGTAGTATATCGACAGAACTTACTTACATGGTTCAAAAACGAGCATTTGATTTTTTAGATGCCCCAATTATTAGATTAACTACAGCAGACACACCTGCTGCTTACGCCCCAACATTAATGGAAGCTTTCCTTCCAAACAAAGAGCAATTAATTAAATCAATACGAGAGGTCTTGTATCAAGGCAAAGAATAAGCTTGATAATTAAATTTCATAACTATCAGTTCTAGCTGGAAATAAACGCAATAACAATTTATAAAAATGAATAATCAGTCAATCGAAATAATCATCCCACTATTAGGCATTGTTGGCCTTATAATTATGATATTCAAGGCTATCTGGGTTAGCAAACAGGATCAGGGAGACGATAATATGATAGAACTTGCTGGTCATATTTCTAGAGGAGCATTAGCTTTTCTCAAGGCTGAATGGAAAGTTTTAGCCGTTTTTGTTGTTATTGCTGGTGCATTACTTGCTTGGTCAGCCGAATTAGAGGCCGTCGCAGAGCATACTGACTGGGTAATAGCTATCTCTTTTCTGATCGGAGCTGTTTTCTCAGCTTTTGCAGGTTGGATTGGAATGAATATAGCAACTAAAGCAAATGTGCGCACCACTCAGGCTGCTAGAACATCTTTATCTCAGGCCTTAAGAGTTTCTTTCACAGGTGGAACAGTAATGGGTCTTGGAGTAGCAGGGCTAGCTGTACTAGGCTTAAGCACCTTGTATATCATTTTTACCGGCATGTATGACAATATGCAACAGGCTTTAGAGGTCTTAGCTGGATTTTCATTAGGTGCAGAGTCAATAGCACTTTTTGCACGCGTGGGTGGCGGTATATTCACAAAAGCAGCTGATGTTGGTGCGGATCTTGTAGGTAAAGTTGAGGCTGGAATACCAGAAGATGATCCTCGTAATCCTGCAACTATTGCCGATAATGTAGGAGATAATGTAGGTGATGTTGCCGGAATGGGAGCTGATTTATTTGGTTCATATGTAGCAACAATGTTGGCAACTATGGTTTTGGGTCGTGAAGTAACATCTGTTGACAACTTTGAAGGTAATGCTCCTATTTTGTTACCTATGCTTATTGCAGGGTTAGGTATAATCTACTCCATTATAGGAACTTTGTTCGTTCGTATAAAGGATGAGAACTCCAGCGTTATGCAAGCAATGAACTTGGGTAACTGGAGCTCAATGATCCTAACTGCCATTTCAAGTTATTTTGTTATTCAATGGATGCTTCCAGAGACCATGACATTTGAAAGAGGGGATGTTATTTTAAACATTTCTCAAATGGATGTTTTTTGGGCTATTATTCTAGGTTTAGTAGTTGGAACATTAATGAGTCTAGTAACGGAATACTATACTTCAATGGGTCGCCGCCCGGTGAATAGTATTATTCAGCAAAGCTCAACAGGCCATGGCACAAATGTCATTGGAGGATTGGCAATAGGTATGGAATCTACTGTTCTTCCTATTATCATCTTAGCTGCAGGGATATATGGATCCTTTGAACTCGCAGGACTTTATGGAGTTGCGATAGCAGCTGCAGGAATGATGGCAACAACTGCTATGCAGTTAGCTATTGATGCTTTTGGACCAATAGCTGATAATGCAGGAGGGATTGCTGAGATGAGCGGCTTACCAAGCGAGGTAAGGGAGAGAACTGATAATCTTGATGCTGTAGGAAACACAACAGCTGCCACAGGAAAGGGATTTGCAATTGCTTCTGCTGCATTGACAGCTCTTGCTTTATTTGCTGCCTATGTAGGGTTAGCTGGCATTACTAGTATTGATATTTATAAAGCAGATGTTCTTTCAATGTTGTTTGTTGGGGCTATGATACCATTCTTTTTTAGTTCTTTAGCAATTTCTGCTGTTGGCAAGGCAGCTATGGAAATGGTGAAGGAGGTACGCAGACAGTTCAAAGAGATTCCAGGAATAATGGAGGGAACGGGTAAGCCTGAATATGAAAAGTGTGTTGAAATATCTACGGCAGCATCAATTCGTGAAATGGTAGCACCTGGAGCACTGGCATTATTATCTCCTATTATTGTCGGTTTTGCATTCGGTCCCGAAGCACTTGGAGGTTTGCTAGCTGGTATTACTGTAAGCGGTGTTTTAATGGGAATGTTTCAAAACAATGCTGGAGGAGCGTGGGATAATGCTAAAAAGTCTTTTGAAAAAGGGGTTGAAATTGATGGAAAAATGGAATATAAAGGGTCTGATGCACACAAGGCTTCTGTTACAGGAGATACAGTTGGAGATCCATTTAAGGATACATCTGGACCTTCAATGAATATATTGATAAAGCTAACTTCTATTGTTGCCTTAATCATAGCTCCATTTATATCAATTGGGGAGTCTTCAGAGCATGAGACTCATCCAATAACAGTTGTTAGCCCGGAGGTTGAAATTGATGATTCTAAAAAGTATATATCCCAGGAATCAGTATTGAATGAGGATTGATTTTACCTAAAACTCATACAAGAAGATACTAGATGGTTTCATTTTAGTAGAGTAAAATAAAAAATAATTCATAAAAAAGCCCCGAAACATTTTGGGGCTTTTTTATGAAATATTTTTTAAAATAATCCGTTTAATTCTGCATCTATTTTTGAAATAATCTTACCAAGATCTTCTGCATTTTCAGCAAAGTTATTATTGTCTACATCAATAATTAAAAGTTTGCCTTTATTATATCCTTTTACCCAGTCTTGATATCTATTATTTAAGCGCTTCAGATAATCGAGTCGAATAGAATCCTCATAGGGTCTGCCTCGTTTTTGAATTTGCTCAACTAAAGTTGGTACAGAGGCGTTCAAATAAATTAATAAATCCGGGGGGGTAATGAATTCCTCCATTAGATCAAAGAGTCTCATGTAAGCATCAAAATCTCTTGATGACATTAATCCCATATCGTGTAGATTCGGGGCAAAAATAGAACTGTCTTCATAGATTGTTCGATCCTGTATGACAGTTTTTTTTCCGTTTCGAATGTCATGGATTTGTTTAAATCTACTATGAAGGAAAAATATCTGCAAGTTGAAAGACCAACGCATCATATCCCCATAAAAATCGTCCAGATAAGGATTATGTTCTACTTCTTCGTAATGAGCATCCCAACTGTAGTGTTTTGAGAGCAGTGTTGTTAGAGTGGTTTTCCCTGAGCCGATATTTCCGGCAATAGCAATGTGCATATTTATAGTTTACGTTTTGGAGAGTTTAAATTTAAGGATTTCTTCCATAAGTTTTCTGTCATTCGATAAACGAGGCACCTTATTTTGGCCACCGAGTTTTCCTTTTGATTTGAGCCATTTATGAAAAGTATTGGGTTCTGCTTTTATGATGATGGGAAGTCTAAGAATCATATTTTTATGTCGTTTAGCTCCATAATCAGAATTAAGCTTTTTTAATTCATTATCCAGAGCAATAGCGAAATTTTGATAATTATTAGGCTCAATAGCAAATTCAATTAACCATTCATGGGCTCCATTCTTTTTCCCTTTCATAAATAATGGAGCAACAGTATAATCAATAATTTCAGAATTTGTTTTTTTACACGCTGAGATCATCGCTCTATCCGCATTCTCAATAATAAGTTCCTCACCAAAGGCATTTATAAAATGACGAGTTCGTCCTGTGACTTCAATTCTATATGGGTGTAGAGAAGTAAATTTAATAGTATCCCCGAGGATATACCTCCACAGACCACCATTTGTGCTAATAATAACAGCATATTCAAGGTCAGTTTTAACCTTTTCAAGGTTTATAGCTTTGGATGTACGGCCATTAAATTCATCTAGAGGTATAAATTCATAGTAAACCCCATGGTCAAGCATTAGGAGCATTCCAGGCTCTCCTAGGCGATCTTGTACAGCGAAGAACCCCTCTGAAGCATTGTATGTTTCTAAAAACTTACAATTATCTGGGAGTAAATTTTTAAAACTTTCAGAGTATGGTGTAAAGCTTACTCCTCCGTGACAAAATAATTCTAAATTAGGCCAAATTGAACTTATCGATTCACTACCATTTAATGATAGAATATGCCTAATTAAAACAAGCATCCAAGATGGCACTCCGAAAAGTGAAGTTACATTTTGGTTCATTACTTGTTGAGATATTTTCTCCACTTTTTCCTCCCAATCTTCAAGAAGAGCTATATCATTTGATGGAGTTGATCTCCATTCTGCCCAAAATGGAAGATTTTGAATCATAATTGCTGAAAGGTCCCCATAGTAAGATATATTTTGGAGATCGTTAATTTTACTTGACCCTCCCAGACGCAATGATAGACCATCAAATAGCTGGCTTTGTGGACATTGGTGGGTATAAATAGCAAGCAAATCTTTTCCAATCGAGAGATGACAATCATTAAGAGACTCCCGGCTTACAGGGATAAATTTACTTTTGGAATTTGTAGTGCCACTACTTTTAGCAAACCATTGTATAGGGCCATCCCAAAGTAAATTTTGCTCTCCTTTCATAGTCCTCTCTATCCATGGGGTTATTGACTCATAATTAACAATTGGAATTGCATCTTGATATTCCTCATATGACATCTCTTTAGAGATTCTATATTTCCGGCCATAAACGGTATTCTCCGCATGAGATAATAGATTTTTCAGAACTCTTCTTTGAGATATATGTGGCTCATTCTTCATTAATTCTATTGAAGCCATTCTGCTTTTTAAGCGCCATTTAATTAAATCTGTAATAGGGGAAAAGGCCATAATTTTGGTTAAGTTACCTTTGATACATAAAGTTAATCAATTAGTATGTACGCAGAAGGACCTACGTTCAAGTTATTTAATGTTTTAAAGTCACCAGTTCAAGTATATGCTGAAATAGGAGAACATATACTTCATCTAAACGCATTGATCGGCAGGTCGATTTCTATAGAATTTAGAGGATTGGCTATTTGTAAATCTTGTAAAAGAGATTTTGCCAGTCTTTTTAGAATGGGGTGCTGTAAAAAGTGTTTTTTTGAAAGCCCTCTCGCCGGTGATTCAATTTTGCGTCCAGAGCTAAGTAGAGCGCATTTAAATATTGAAGATAGAGACTTAGACCATGAAAAATCATTTCAACTTCAACCCCATGTCGTTTACTTGGCAGACGCTGGTCAAATCAAAGTGGGCGTTACTAGACTTGATCAAGTTCATAATCGATGGATGGACCAAGGAGCGGGTCGCGCTCGAATTATTGCAAAAACAAATAACCGTTATGAAGCTGGTTTAATTGAAGTAGAATTAAAATCGTTATACTCGGATAAAACAAACTGGAGGCAAATGTTAAATAATAAAAGCGATGGTAGAGATCTTGGAGAAGAGGTAATTAACGCTAGGGAATCTGTATCAAATAACTTGAGAGAGTTTTTTGATTTAGATGGTGAGCAACAAGAGATTCATTATGATTATACTGCTACTCCCGGAAATATCAATAGCTTTAGTTTTAAGGGCTCTGCTAAATTTAAAGGGGATCTATGTGGGTTGAAAGGACAGTATTTAATATTTTCAAGTGGTGCCGTTATAAATTTGAGAAGTCATGAGGGATTGGTTTTATCGTGGAGTTATTGATGTGAATTAATTAACCTTGTTGGATTTCTGAAATTTTAAATTTAAGCTTAAAAAGCCAAGACCCTAGGTACATAATTGGTGTATCAAATAGTGCGCAGAGAACTTTAAATAGCCACCCGTCTAAAATCATTTTTCCAATGGTTCCGAAAGATTCAGTATCTAAGAAAATAATGCCAACGACCATAGTTGTATCAACTAATTGAGAAATAATTGTTGAGAAATTATTTCTTAACCAGAGATGTTTACCACTTGTAATCTTTTTCCAAAAATGAAAAATCCTTACGTCAATAAGTTGTGCAAATAAATAGGCTACCATAGATGCAATGATCACTCTTTGGGAATTTCCAAATAACAAATCATAAGAACTATCGGATACGGGAGAATTTTCTATTGCGTTAAATTGAGAGCCAAGCCAGATTACAAACAACACAAAAATCAATGCTATAAATCCACTAAGAATAACATAATTAGTGCGTTTTCTCCCATAAAATTCAGAGAGAAAATCGGTAATAAGAAAAGTTATAGGATATGGAAGAACACCTGCCGAGAGAACAAAAGTATAGAAGCCTAAATCCAAACTGATAAACTTATTGGCTATAAGGTTGCATACAACAAGCGAGGCAATGAAAAGACCTGCTAGAACTATATACAGAACAAGGGCATGATGTTTTTTTTTCGTACTTAACCTAGAATCCACTTGAAGCTCTTCAAAGTTTAAAATTTATAAGTCTCATCTGAGGGCCATCAAGATTTTGCAACATTTGTAATTCATTTTCTAGGTCTTTCAAAAAGACACTTTTTGGAGAGAAAAAGATCTCATTTGATTTTACTTGTAGCATATTTATTACTTCTTGTAAAGGGTCTTTTTGAGTTGGAAAAAATACTAGTCTTGCGGGTTCGTCTAAGGTAGATTGAACATCTTCTATGACATCTAAAAGCCCTCCAAATTCATCGATTAGACCAATCTCAAGAGCGTCATTCCCTGAATAAACATGGCCTTTTGCTAGACTGTCTACTTTCGATAAATCAATTTGTCTTCCCTCACTAACTACAGATTTAAACCTGTCATATGTATGATTTACGTTATTCTGTAAAACAGCTAATACTTCTTTACTCGGCCCCTTATCAATTGCTATGAGATTACTTAAGGGGTGAGTGCCAACTTGTTGAGTCTTGATGCCTAGTTTATTATGCATCAATTCTTCTGCACTAAACATCAGTCCAAAAACACCTATTGAGCCAGTTATGGTCATTGGCGAAGCATAGATTTTTTTACAAGGAGCAGCTATGTAATAACCACCGGACGCAGCCACATTCCCCATGCTTACATATACAGGCTTTTCTGCAGCGAGTAGGGATATGTTTTGCCAAATCATGTCACTTGCCAACGCAGACCCTCCCGGGGAGTTGATACGTAAAATGACAGCTTCTATTCTTTTGTCTTTCCTTATTGCGGAAATCGCCTCAGCCATGTTCCCATCAGTTATAGATCCATCATTTCCACCTTTGCCATCTTTAATTTCTCCTTCTGCTATTAGTACAGCAATTTTGTGCGCCCCAGAAGGTTCTTTAATCGATTTTTTATATTTAGAAATTCCAATTATTTGCTTTTTCTTAATCTCATAAGAAAGGAGATCTTCTAAAAATCCTTTAATACTATCTGGATATAAAGCATGGCCGATTAGCCCGTATTGTAAAGCTTTTTCAGCCGGTAGTAATGGTTGGGAATTTAAAATATCGTCCCATTTTGAGCTTTTAGACAGTTCTGGAATAGAATTAAAAATATCAGATTCTATACTTGACCAAAGAGAGTTTAATCGGGCAGAGGTTTGCTCTCGGTTTGCACTAGACATTTCACTTGATATGAAAGGTTCACCGGCACTTTTATAAATATTATCATTTCCACGTATTAAGTGTGCTTTTACCCCTAGTTTGTCAAAGGCGTCTTTCCAGTATATCGGAGCACTACTTAGTCCACTAATTTCCATAACTCCCTGAGGTGCAATAATCATTTCATCAGCAACAGAGGCTAGATAATAGGCTTTCTGAGTATATATTTTCCCTGATGAAATAATTATTTTGCCCTCTTCTGTAAATGCTTTCAAGGCATTTCTTAACTCCTGAAGACTAGCGTATCCAGCATCAAATAATCCTATTTTTAACCAAATCGCATCTATTTTTGGATCAATTCTAGCAGCTTCTAAGGTAATTAACATATCCGTTAAAGAGAGACTTTGAGGTTGGTCAAGTAGCTCTAAAAGAACTTGATTTGCTGAATTTGGCCGATCCTCTATAACTCCTTCGAGTGTAATTTGTAATGTCGTATTCTCAAATACTTCCATATCTGTTGACGAAGAGCTCGCAGCGACGCCAATTAAAATGCAAATAAAAAAAATAAAGAAGAGTCCAGCGATGACTCCTAAAAAGCTTGAAAAGAATACCTTCATGACAAATTTTAAAGTTTATAATTGTTTCAAATGAAAATCATAGAACGCAAGGTAAGGTCTACTAGTCAAATTAACCGGGTGCTAATTTCGTTAGGAAGCAATTCACCAGATCCATTATTAGCGATTAATAATGCGATAAGTACAATAATTTTGCATGCCAAGATTCATAAAAAAGGAAGTTTATTTTCTTCAAAATCATGGGGCTTTAACGGAAGGGATTTTTTGAATCAAATGATTGAAGTGGAATGGCAAGATTCCCTTTCTATATTGATGACAACCCTTCTTAAAATTGAAGAAAAACTTGGGAGAACAAGAAATGCTAAATCCAATAATTATGAGAACAGAATAATTGATATTGACATCATACTCTGGTCAGGTGGTGAATACGTTTCTAAGAATCTTGAAGTTCCCCACCCCAGAATGAATGAGCGACTATTTGTATTAGCTCCATTGTGCGAATATTGGGCTGATTGGATTCACCCCATAGAAAAAACCTCGATGGATTCATTATTAGCCACTTGTAGCGATGAAAATTTGGTACATTTGTATAAATCAAACGAAAAAAAATAACGATGAAGTACGCAATTTTAGGAATTGTTTCGATAGCGTTTATCTCCTGCGCTCAAATCAAGGAGCTTGAGGCTACTGTTGACACTCTAAAAAGTGATTTGGCAAAAGTTCAAGTGGATAATGATGGTGATGGTGTTTCTGACGCTTTCGATATTGAATCAAATACCCCAAAAGGGGCCCTTGTTGATGGATCGGGAAGAGCATTAGATCTTGATGGCGACGGAGTCCGTCACGAATTAGATACTGACCCATTTACACAAAGAGGTGCTCGCGTAGATGCCTCTGGTCTTGAATTAGACAGTGATGGTGACGGGGTACTTGACTCAAAGGATCAGGAGCAAAACACACCTGCAGGTGCACTTGTGAATTTTCAGGGTAAAAAGATAGAAGGAACTCTAAGTAATAAAGTTGCAGCGGCATTCATACCTGAAATGTACTTCTCTTCAAATAGCGCTACTCTTTCATTGGAGGACGAAGCAAAATTGACGGTTGTTGCAAAAATGATGAAAGCAAACCCAAGTCTGCGATTATGTGTAGTAGGGCACACTGACAAAACCGGCTCTGAAAGAGTAAATCTTAAAGTTGGTGAGCGACGCGCAAAAACTGTAGTTAGGGCATTAACTACCACTTTTCAGCTTTCTGAGGCACGCTTTGAAATCAAGACTAAAGGTGAATCTGAATTACTTAGCACAAAAAATGTTCACAACAGAAGGGTTGAATTTGAATTTATAAAGTAATTCTATTGAAAATAAACAATAACAAAAAAAGGGTGTAAACCCTTTTTTTGTTATTCAACAATGGTTTTATTTTGAATCAAATCGATATCTCCGAGTAGCTTCCCAAAGAACAGAACCACCGCATACACTGACATTTAGACTGTGTTTTATCCCAAACTGTGGGACTTCAACTGCCCCATCACACAGTGCAAGAGTTTTTTCATCGATACCATTTACTTCATTTCCAAAAACCAGTGCAATTCCATTTTTAGGACAAGGCATATTCTCTAAAGAATAGGCTTCATGAATCTGTTCTACTCCTAACACAGTATATCCATTCTTTTTGGATTCAATGATTGCATCTATACCATTATCAAAGCTCAACCAATCAACTGACTCAGTTGCCCCAAGGGCGACCTTATCAAGTTGTTTGTGCGGAGGTCTCGCACAATAACCACAAAGAGATATGCCGGCTAACCCAAAGGCATCGGCTGTTCTAAAAAAACTACCGATGTTATGGGCACTACGTAAATTTTCTAAAATAATCCATACTGGAGTTTTGAATGAATTTGAATAAGAATTTGGACTTAAACGATTCAGCTCATCGGTAGTTTTCTTTTTCATAATTACCCTAGTCTTGTAAACAGTTTAAGCCGGTGATCAGTTGAGGTCTTATCTTCGCAAAGGTAAGTCTGTTATATAGATCATATATATGTCAAGAAACATCCCGGAAACTCCATTAATGCGCCAGTATAATTCTATGAAAGCTGAGCATCCTGAGGCTATTTTATTGTTTCGTGTTGGAGATTTCTATGAAACCTTTGGACAAGATGCTATAAAAGCAGCAAAAGCCTTAGAGATAACATTAACAAAAAGAAGCAATGGTGCCGCCGGATCGATAGAACTGGCCGGATTTCCACATCACGCTATAGATACTTATATGCCACGCCTAGTTAATGCTGGGTTCAAAGTTGCTATTTGTGAACAGTTAGAAGATCCAAAATCAGTAAAGGGAATAGTTAGAAGAGGAGTTACCGAGTTAGTCACACCTGGAATTAGTCATTCGGATAGTTTACTAAAGAGTAATTCAAATAATTTTCTTGCAGCAATACACCTTGATAAAAATGACGGGGGACTTGCTTTACTCGATGTTTCAACAGGCGAATTCATGGTTGCTCAGGGCTCACATCTTGAAATTGACAAATGGATACAAAGTTTTAACCCAAAAGAAATTGTTTATAACCGAAGACAACGCTCGGATTTTATAATTAGACTTCTAGGAGACAGAACTCCGTCAAGTATTGAGGACTGGGTTTTCCAATTGGACTATGCTTCAGAAAAGATAAATGATCATTTTAAATCAAAGACTATTAAAGGGTTTGGAATTTCAGATGCCCAACTTGCTGTAATTGCTTCTGGTGCATTAATGCACTATTTAGAACAATCTAAATATGATCAAAAATCGCATATTTTAAGTATTCATCGCCTTAGATCTTCCACCCATTTATGGATGGATAGATTTACTCTAAATAATTTGGAGCTATTCGGAACATCTACTCATGGAGGAACGTCCTTACTTGATGTCTTAGATGTTTGTTTAACACCTATGGGTGGTAGGATGTTAAGAAGATGGCTTGCTTTGCCCATGACTGATTTAAAATTGATCAACCAGCGCCAAGTGGCAGTCTCATCTATTTTGAAATCTAATGACAATAGCCAAGAAGTAGAGAGCCATCTGAAATTAATTTCAGATATCGAACGCTTGAGCACAAGATTGTCGACCGGTAGAATTGGGCCGAGAGAGTTAATGCGTATAGCTGAAAGTCTTTTTCAAATTGAAAGAATAGGTGAAAAATTAAATGGGGAAAATGAGTGGATGCCATATTTAGAAAAACTTAACCCATTATCCAATTTATCTGAATTAATTAATAAAACACTGGCAGATGAGTTACCGCTGCTTGTGTCTAAAGGGGGAATTATTCGCGAGGGATTTAATAAACAGCTTGATAAGTATAGAAACTTAAAGGATGATTCCCAACAACATTTAGAGGCTATTCTGGAAAGAGAAATAAAGACAACAGGGATCCAGGGTTTAAAAATTAACTTTAATTCTGTCTTTGGTTATTATTTAGAGGTACGTAATTCTCAAAAAGATAAGATTCCCGAGTCATGGATTCGGAAGCAAACATTGGTCAATGCGGAGAGATATATAACGGAAGAATTAAAAATTCTGGAATTGGAAATTTTAGATGCAGAGGCTCTACTTTCTGCACTTGAGTATAAACTTTATTCTGATTTAGTTAATAAAGCACAGCATTATGTTCCATCTCTTCTTAATACAGCAAAGTGCATTGCCTCAGTTGATGTTTTATTTGCATTTGGAAGATTAGCCAGTCGGTATTCTTGGGCCATGCCAAGCTGGAATGAAAACCGCCGATACTCAGTTGTTGATGGCCGACATCCAGTCATAGAGTATAGTTTACCGGAAGGTGAATATTATGTTCCAAACGATGTTGAGTTGAACTCTTCAAAAGAGCAAATATTGTTGATAACTGGCCCAAACATGAGCGGGAAGTCAGCTCTATTGAGACAAACAGCTTTAATATCAATTCTTGCTCAAATGGGGAGCTTTGTTCCTGCTAAATCTGCAAACTTGACCATTTTAGATAGACTTTTTGTTAGAGTTGGTGCAAGTGATAATCTAAGTGCGGGGGAATCTACTTTTATGGTGGAAATGTCAGAAACGGCTAGTATTTTAAATGGCCTTACGGAAAGGAGTTTAGTGCTTCTTGATGAAATAGGAAGGGGGACGGCGACTTATGATGGATTGAGTATTGCCCAATCGATAACGGAATACTTGCATTTTCATCCGTTCAAACCGCTTACACTTTTTGCTACGCATTATCATGAATTAGTATCTCTTGAGGAATCTTGTGAAAGGGTAAGTAATAAACATGTTTCTGTTCTTGAAGATAACGGTGATATAGTTTTTTTACGAAAATTAAAGCCAGGTGGATCAAATCACAGCTTTGGCATTCATGTAGCAAGGATGGCAGGTATGCCTCAAACTGTTGTTTTAAGAGCGAAAGATTTGTTAAAAGAGTTAGAGCAATTACATGGATATAAACCGGAGAAATCGAATGATAATGGTGCTAATCATCAAATGACATTGGTTCAATGGGAAAGTCCAGAAGTTGAATCTCTTAAGAAAGAGTTAGAGGAATTAGATATAAATGCCATTGCTCCTATTGATGCTTTGCTTTTAATTCAAAGATGGAAATCCTTATTTAAATAAACCTTAAGAATTTCATTTTATATGATTGTTAAGGAGGTATTTCTTGTTATTTTTGTTGCCCAATGCGAAAGTAGCTCAGCTGGTAGAGCACGACCTTGCCAAGGTCGGGGTCGCGGGTTCGAATCCCGTCTTTCGCTCAAAAACAAAAAGGCCAGCTAATTAGCTGCCCTTTTCAATTTTCGAATTATGACCTAAATAAAAAAGCCGATCATTAATGATCGGCTTTTTTTGTCAAAGATTTTTTTATCAGTGCTGAATAACTAAACGTAATGTTTTTTCATTTTTCAAAGTTTGAATCTGAATCAAGAAAACTCCATTATGAAAACTCTCTGTATCAATAATGATGTTTGAATCTGAAGTGTAGTTGTTGTAAACCGTTTGACCAATTGAATTAAATATTCGAACAGTTTTAGAACCCATTTCAGGGATTTGAATAGTCGCTATACTTGATGCAGGATTCGGATAGATTACAATCCTGGCAAGCTCATTCGTATTAAGATTAAATGGGAATGCTTCATCTCCAGGTGAACCAACATCACCTCCTGCAGATGCGTAAGCTCCACGAGTTCCAACTATGGCATCTCCAAGATATGTGCAGTTAGTATCAAACTCGACTGAGCGCCCAGCAGTCGTTGATGAATAGGCGGCACGGCAAATCTCTATGGGGGTGGATGAAGTATCATAGAGTGCTACAGCATCTGAAGATGAGCTTAAGCTTGGGAATGCACTATTTACTAATTCATCAGAAGAAACAACTTGTATTGAATTACTCAATCCCCAATTCCCTTGAAAATTTCCTTTATATGTTGATAAACCAGCCCATACGATTATAGATTCACCAGCTTGTATAGTGTTATTCATGAATACAGATGTTCCAGCATTGTAACTATTATCATCCCAGGAGAAGCCAGATAAATCTATAGCTGTATTTCCATAATTATGTATTTCAAACCAGTCTTCGCTAATATTGGTATTTGGGTCATTTGAGCCTGACATAATTTCTGTTATGGCAAGGTCGTAGGTCGTAGGTGTAGGGAAGAGAACATCTTCTTTTTGTCGAGGCAGCATTTGATAGCCTCCTGTATAAGGACTACTCATATCAAATTGACCACCAATACCAATGATATCAAAAATACCAACAGGGCATGGCTCATTATACAAAGTAACATCGGCATCTATTCTTAATGCAATAGTATTTGTGCCATCGGTTACATCAACATTAAAACCTGATCCGGCATTTGTCCATTGGGTTGGATCAATAACTGTAACGTTATTCACTCTAAGTAGATTACTTTCTGTTGTCTCATCTAGGCTAGTAATGACAGTTGGTGATGGAGTTCCAGCTCCTGTCGAAACAATTACAATGGAATCTGCACCTATCTGTGCTAGCCCATTAAATTGGCCGACGCTTCCAATCACTCGAACTATATCTCCTTCATTTACTGTATATCCATGAGAAGAGCTTGCTGGCGAAAACACACCAAAGCCTACAGAGCCATCATGAATTGTAAATGCAACATTTCCAGTGGAAGCAGATTGAGTATTCACACCGATAACCGTTCCAATTACCTTGCAGTAAACTCCTAATGAATCTGAAACGCCGTCTGAATCTTGACCTTTAATTTGGGGTATCGTATAAGTTGGTATAGGCGTATCATCATCATTTATAGTGAAGCGCATGCTATCAATTACGCCAATTGTCAAGCCACTTCCAACAGACTGAATAATAAAATCAGCATATTCGGTACCCTCATTAATGGCGTCATCAATTACTGTAACATCAATGCTAATTGTATCAGTATTCGCAGGAATATTAATCATTGTTCCTGAAGCAGATATGTTAGGATTGAATGTAGCGTCAGCTCCTACTGTAAACCCACTACCTGTCGAAATTTTCAGATTTACAGAAGAGATAGTAGTAACTGCAGGTTGAATGTATAGATCAATGGATGTTGTTATGTTCCCTTCTAAGACTTGGGATGAAGAACTAGTAAAGCGAATGCTTGGACCAGTAGGACCTCCTCCAAAACAGCTATTGGTATGAGATCCAATATAGGACCATGTATTTTGTGGGTAAACATCCCATTCTAAAGCTCCAGTGGTCCAATCAGTTGACCCACCAGTCACACTTACCATTCTAACCAATGTATGGTTGG
>Ga0302114_10000780_pt1 | contig 21618 bp, 14 predicted proteins | sample AG5_Surface_MG_FD_203107 | JGI IMG/M metagenome (GOLD analysis project Ga0302114, IMG submission 203107) | Marine microbial communities from Western Arctic Ocean, Canada - AG5_Surface | ecosystem: Environmental > Aquatic > Marine > Oceanic | place: Canada: Western Arctic Ocean | collected...
CAGCGTGCGGCAACGTCTTCGTCTGGGACCAAAAAACCGGCAAGATTAAATACAAACTTCCCGGTCACAAAGGCAGTTGTTTATCCGTCGCGTTTCATCCGTTTGAACCCGTATTAGCCAGCGCGGGTGCGGATGGGAAGGTGTTCTTAGGTGAGTTAGCTTTGTAACGTTTGCATTCATTGATAATGAATCATTATTATTATTATCGTTATTATTGTATTAAAACCTCACAACAACGAGCGCATCAAAACATAGAACAACAACAACAACAACAACAACAAACGAACGAACGAATGCCACAAACAACAAAATCATTCGCCGGTGAAGCCGCGTCTTTCCCTTCCTCCCCTCCTAAATCTTTCGACAAATCGAACCCGTACAAAGACCCAGTCGCGTTCGTCCAACAGAGAGAACACGACACTCGAGAGCGCATGATCGACATCGAAAAAGCGAAACTGATCCGAGAGCGTTTGCGAGAGTGCTACCGAAACGAAGGCGTGAACCATTTCGAAAACTGTAAAGACTTAGTCGAGAAGTACACCGAGGCGTTCGAGGGGAAGAGTTTTGCACGGATTAACATCATGAGAGATTCCAAATAACAGAGCGATTGAAGTTAGAGAGCTTCGTCGTCGCTCCGTTGTTTAGCGCAGTAATTTTAGGTAGGGAAAGAGAGAGAAAAAGAGGTCAAGAAGGAGTCATCTCCGCGACGACGACCGTCCACCACGACTCTCGCGCGCGCGCTCTCAAAGAAGAAGAGAGAGAGCGTTTATTAGGTCGTCTCAAAGTCCACGTTTTGTAGTTGTAATAGTTTTGTAATTGATATTCTATATATGTTATATGTTTAATAGTCTCTACGAGAGAGAAAGAGACACAAAAGGTCCTTCAATAAACTTCATTTATTACACAAGTATTTATTTATTTATTCGCATTCGGAGAGAGAGAGAGAAAGTGAGACGACAACAACGCTTCTTCTTTCGGAGGAAGAGGAAGAGGAGGAGGAGGAGTTGTCTTTCGTTTCTGTTCTTCTCTTTGCGCGAGCGAGAGAGAGAGCGTTTTTGACCTCTCTCTCAACTCGTCTCGGGAAAGATTCTCTGTTGTTGTTTCGGGCTCGTGTGTGTTGTGAAAGGACGTGATACGAATCATTGAAAGAGCGAGACAGAGCGAGATACACGTAAGAGACGCGGCTGCGCTTGTGAGAGTGGTAATAATGCCGAATTTGCTCTCGCGACACGTGGGTGCCGCCATCGCTGCGAAAATGAACGAACGCGCGAGGAACGATGAAAGGAAAAAGGAGGACAAGGAGGAAAGAAACGAAGAAGAAGAGAGCGAAGAAGGGGCGTTTTTTAAGCGAAGAAGAAGACAATTGTCGATGCATGCGGCGTCGTCGAGAGAGGAAGAAGAGGATGAAAAAGACACAGCAGAGCAGACGATGATTCGAGTGAAAGATCACAAACGACCCGGGATGATGCGGACGGTGACGTTCTTTAGCGGGAAGAGCGGCGGAGCGAAGACGGCAAATCCGGCGGCGAAAGCAGGCGGGGAAGAAGAACTAGAGAGAGAAGAGGAAGAAGACGAGTATCAAATGGCTTTAGATCGAAAGGAGGAGCTGGACGTGTTGATGGAGGATTCGTTCGACGTTTTGTTAGGCGACACCAACGACGATGATGCGAAGGAAAGTCAAACGTACCTGAGAAGAACGAGAACGCACGCCGCCGAGACGACGACGACGACGAGGAATGTCACGAAGACTTCCTCCGAAGATAAATACAGGAAGGAATTTCAACGAAGTCAAACTCTTATGCATCGACGAACGCCACTTGATATCGTGGACTCGTTTGTCGATGACGGCTACGAATACGGAAAGAAATCGATGATGAAACGAACGCAAACGAGGGGAGCGAGTCGGTACGAGTTGCCGAACCCAGAGAATACGTGGTATCCAACCTTAGATATCGTCAACAAAGCGTTTAAGAACATTTTAAACGCAGTCGCAAAGAAATTGGAAAAACAGGACACGAAATTAGGGAAATACGCGAGCGGTGTGAGGAAGAAACAGGTCAAATGGACGATGGAGGTTGCGAAAATTGAGCCCAAACGAAGGCACGACGACGCGGACATAAGAATGGACGATCGGAACTGGGTGCGAGGCTCGAGATTTTTTGAGTTTTCGCAGACGAGATTCTTTACGACTTGGATCGCGACGATGGTTTTCCTCTACGTCATCTCGGAAGGTATCGATAATTGGGTCGGGGTTGCGACGGTGAACCAGATTGGCGGGTGGCGCTTGGCGTTTTTCAACGCGGTACAGCTCATCATCAACATAACGTTTCTGATTGAAACGATCGTGAAAATCGGTGGTGCCGGGCCGGTGGTTCGCGTTACGCACAAAGAAATAGTTTACAACCACGAGTTCGAAGAGGAGACGGAGAAAATAGAGGAGATATACCGATTAGCGAAATGGGAACCGTGGTCGTATTTCTTCAACTTGAGCAACATCTACGATTTCTTGGTTAACGTTTTAATCATTTACGGGTATTGCGTAGACGCACTGCCGGGCGTCGACGACGGATGGTTTAGTCCCGGGAGAATCACCGCGTTTCGATTGTTGCGAATGATTCGCGTGTTGAAGTTTTTCTACTCGTTTCGATCATTTTCGGTGATTCTATCCGGTATCGCCGCCGGGATCAAAGGTATGGGGTGGGTGGTTATTTTACTTCTCGTCGTCATGTACGTGTACGCTGTGTTAGGCGCCACCTTATTTTCAGAGACCGACCCGATGCACTTTCGAGATTTAGGGATTTCGTTTCTGACTGCCGCAAACGTAGCCACGATGAATGATTGGCGGACATATTTGATGACGACCATGTACGGATGCGAACACTTCGGATACACCGAGGATGATTACATGGAGAGCTGCCCGTATGTGTTAGCTGACGACGGGGAAACGAAAATCTACGCCGCGGGGCAACCAATCGTTGCTGGCATGTATTTTCTGTCCATGATCTTAATCATTGGTAACATCATGATGTCCTTAGTTATTGGTATCATTACCGCGAAAATGGACGAAGCGAACGAACGCGTCGATCAGTTGAGAAACGAAGAGAAGAAAGAGTTCGCCTCGAGAACGATCGGGGCTGTTTGGAAATCGCGCAAATCGTTAGACGATAGTTTATCACTGTACGAGTACAACAAAGTCATGTCCATTTTGCACTTGTTTTCGGGCATCATGGATGACGAGGAGAAAGATCAATTTGGTACTCCGGATTCGCGAATGGAACAAATACAAAGCTGGATGGCGCAAAATATAGTCTCCACGAAATGGTTCGAATCTCTCATCATGCTCGCGATCATCGCCTCGGCCATTATGAGCGGATATGCCACGCAATTTTCGCGCTATAGCGATGATCACACGATGGTAGACAGCTCCCCCAACTGGCTTAGAGACGTCGAGTCGACTTTCATATATCTCTTCTTGTTTGAAATCGTAATCAAGTTCACCGTATACTGGGATCCGCCAGTGATGACTTTTTTTACCGGGAGACAAAAGCATTGGAACATATTCGATTTAGTCACCGTTCTGGTAGGTTTAGGCGGTGAGATTGCTGAGCGTGCGTTCGACGATGCGCAATCGTTAGCGTCGTTTTCAAGAGTCGTCAGAGCGTTGCGTTTGGCGCGTTTGGTGAAAGTCATGCGTATGGTCCCGCAATTGAACATCATCATTCAATCGTTAGTGCTCGGAATGCTTTCTCTGATTTACGTGATGATTTTGATGATGTTTGTATTTTACGCTTATTCCATTATTGGTGTAGTGTTATTCTCCGAGAACGATCCGTTCAATTTCCGAACCGTTCCGGTTTCCTCTTTGACGTTGTTTCAAGTATCCATGTTGGAAGACTGGACGGCCGTGTTATGGGTGAACATGTTCGGCTGCGACGTCGATAAATTTGGCGTCAAAGACGACGGCTTTTACTATCATAACCTACAAGAAATGGAAGAGGATCCTCGGTATCCGTGCGAACACCCGAGAAGCAATCAAACAACCGCGTTTGTGTATTTCTTCTCGTTTGTGATTATCAACGCGTTGGTGTTCGTTTCCGTGTTCATCGGGGTCATCGTCAATGGGATGCAAGAAGCTACGGCTTCGATGATTATTCAAATCAACTTGAAACGAAGAACGGATGCCATCAAAGAACACTTCGAGGTCGGCATGCAAAAGCTTAAAGATTTAGAAAATACGTTCCACTTGATGAATTGGAAAGGTCACCAGAAGATGAAACTTTCGCACGTTGAGGAGCTTTTGACAAAGGTCCAAGTCGAGCACAAACCGGGATATTTGCGACGCGTGATTCAACTGTGGAGTGCTCAGAATAGGAACTCAGTGGCGAACAAAATAGCCACAACACGTCACAACGCTAAGAAAGCCGCGACGTATAGCATGAAAGAAGGCAAGCTCGAGAGGATTAGATCCATTCCAGGTGGAGAAAATTCGAAAGCAAAAAAATCGATACCGATGAGCCCGAGAAAGACGGATGCCACCACCGTCCGCAGTCGAGATCACATCTCCTTCTCCGAAGGTCTGGAGCAACAAATTCAAAACGAGGACGCGAGCAAAACATCAAAATTAGCCATCGATTTCCCAGATTTCATCTTGCTCGTTTGCTTGTTAGAACAAGCTGAGTTTCTGGAAAAATCGTACGCGCTCCACCCGAACTCGGGCAAAGAAGGCTGGGAAAGCGAATCCTCCGTCGTTTCGGACACCAGCAGCGAAAGCGAATGCGACAACGACTCAGACAACGAGGACGAAGATGAAGAGGAAGCCGAGCGCAAACTCCAAATCCAAAAAGAGGAGTCCATCCGAATGCGACTCAAATCCTACCGATTAGGACACAAACGAACGCTCGACAAGTTCCGCAACCCGCCTTCCCACCGTCTGGCCTCCTTCTCCGGCGGCGGCCATCCGTCGAAGCGCGTCTTTCGTAAACTCAAATTATTGGCGAAGCAGTTTCGCGTGCGAGCGGAAAATAAGTTAGTCACCGTCCAAGAGAAGTTGTTCGAGGGGAGTAACCGAGTCATCGGCGAAATAAAAGTTTAATAGAGATGAAATATTTTTATACTCATGAGTACTAGTAGTTTCGATTTTTTCTTGTGAAAGAATTTTGCCGCCAAATTTCTCCTCTCGCTTCTGCCCCACAATTTTTCCTCCTCTTTTACTCAATAACAACAACAACAACAACAACAACGAGACAAAAATAACAAAGAGAAAGAGAGAGAGACAAAACGAAGAAAACGAAACAATAATAATGGTCAAGCCAAAGGTACGACGCTCCTCGTGTGCTACTGCTACTACTAATAATAATAACATAATGTTTTTGTGATTGATGATGATGCATCATCTTTGCCCCCAAAATTAGGGAGGAAAAACCGATCGCATGAATTTCTCTCTCTCTTGTTCTCTCTTTCTTTAAGCTGACATCTCAAAACTTTCTTCTTCTAAACGAATAATAATAGGACAACACCTCTGATAAAAAACGCCCGAAATCGAACGACGAGGTCGTCGTCCCTCGAGACGTCTCGTTACCTCTGGATGTGAATTCTCGACTAATGTGCCGATTTCGCTCGGGGGATGAATTTTACATGGTAAAAATCATCGAAAAACGAGACGATCCCGAAAAGCCCGACAACGTGAAACATGTGGAGTACTACGTGCACTACGAAGCGTTCAACAGACGCTTGGACACGTGGGTGAGCTTGATGGATTTTGATTTAGGGACGCTGGAGAAACCGAGGACGAAGGAAGTCGCGGACGCGCAACCAAGCAAAGAGGACGGGGAGAAGGATCCGAAAAAGAAGAAACAGAAGAGAGATAACAACGATAAAAACGATGTGAAAGTAGAAAACGACGGCGTCGCGGCGGAGAATAAGATGAAAGGCCACGGGGGCGGGCACGGGAACGCGCATCCCGACCCGGAGCACGCGGAGTTTGATCCGAGGGCGTTGCAAGAGCACGAGGAGTTCACAAAAGTCCGGAATATTTTGAGCATCGAGCTTGGAAATCACGAGATGGACACTTGGTATTTCTCGCCGTTTCCTCCGGAGTATAACGGGACCAAGAAGTTGTACTTTTGCGAGTATACGTTGGCGTTTTTCAAAAGGAAAGAGCAATTGCAAAGACACTTGAAGAAGTGCACGGTGCAACATCCGCCGGGAGAGGAAATCTACCGAAACGGAAAGATTTCCTTCTTTGAAATCGACGGGAAGAAGCACAAAATGTTTTGTCAAAACTTATGTTATTTGGCCAAGTTGTTTTTGGATCACAAGACGTTGTATTACGACGTCGATTTGTTTTTGTTTTACGTCTTGTGCGAATGGGACGAGAGAGGATACCACGTCGTCGGGTACTTTTCCAAGGAGAAGTGTTCGGAGGAAGGGTATAACTTGGCGTGTATTTTGACGTTACCGCCGTACCAACGGAAAGGCTACGGGAAATTACTGATTGCGTTTTCGTACGAGTTATCGAAGAAAGAAGGAAAAGTCGGGACGCCGGAGCGGCCTTTGTCCGATCTCGGGTTGGTCTCCTACCGAGGGTATTGGACGAGAGAGTTGCTGGCGTTGTTGGCGGATCCAAACAGACAGTTCGTGTCGATTAAAGACTTGTCGGATTTGACGATGATTAAAACGGAAGATATCATCACGACGTTGCAACACTTGAACTTATTGGCGTATCAGAAAGGCGCGTACGTGATTTGCGCGGCGCCGGATTTGATTCAGAAACATTTGAAAAACGCCGGAGGACCGGGCGTAAGAGTGGACGCGAAGAAAATCATCTGGACGCCGTATAACGCGGATAAAGAGTACGAAAAGTATCGCGGGTAACAACAAAAGATACAACAAAACAAAATGTAAACTACTCAAACTACTTCACTTACTACTACTATTATACACCCCCTAACGCTACGTATTTCGTTTCTAAAAAAGCCTCCATGCCTTCTACGGCGCCTTCGCGTCCGTAGCCGGAATCGTCCATACCACCAAACGGCGCCTCGGGCGCAGATATAGCCCCGGTGTTTATGCCGATGATGCCGAAATTCAAACTTTCGGAAGCTCTGGTCGCTTTTGATATATCCCGAGTGTACGCGTACGCGCATAAACCGGACTTGGTATCGTTGGCCAAATCATACGCTTCTTTCTCCGTTTGAAAATCGGTCACAACGGCGATCGGTCCAAAAATTTCTTCTCGCCATACCAAAGCCTTCTTTTCGTCCTCTCTCCCCGCCGCGACGATGCGTTCGCGTTTGATTTCCTTATCCATGCGTAGAATTTGCGGGTACACGAAATTTGAATCGACGTCATCCGTCGACCACCACGGCGTGGAAACTTTATCCTTCCCTCCGTAAAAATCTTCGCACGCTCGCGCGACTTTCTCCTTCGCTTTCGCGTTGATCAAAGGTCCCATCGAAAACTGGCCTTTCGGGTACGTTTTCGAGTTATCCCCGACGGATAATTTTCCCGCGCGTTCTCTAAACTTCTCGTAAAATTCCTCAAACACGCTCTCGTGGACGATGAACCGTTGCGGACTGACGCACGTCTGCCCGGCGTTTCTAAATTTTGCCATCATCGCGCCGGAAACCGCACTGTCGATATCGGCGTCCTCGAATACGATAAAAGGCGCGTTCCCGCCGAGTTCAAGAGACAGTTTCTTCAACCCCGCTCGACTGGCTAACCACTTTCCAACTCTCGTCGACCCGGTAAAACTAATCTTCTTCAAAGCGTCGGATTCCGTCATCGCTTCCCCAACCTGCTCGCTTTCGTTCGTCACGATCACTTCTAAAGCTTCTCTCGGCACGCCCGCCTCGTACGCCAATTCTACCAATTTCAACGCGCACAAAGGCGTCACTTCACTCGGTTTCAACAAAATTGAACATCCGCTCGCCAACGCCGCGGCGACTTTCCTCGTCACCATCGCCGCCGGAAAATTCCACGGGCATATCAACCCAACCACCCCAACGGGTTGCTTAATCACCGAACACCGACTCGACGTCGACGTCGACGACGGCATGTTCCTTCCGTACGCTCTTGTCGCTTCCTCGGAAAACCATTTGACGAATGAATTCGCGTACGCCACTTCCCCCAACGCTTCGCTCCTCGGTTTCCCGTTTTCATAGGTCATCAGTTTCGCGATGATGTCTTTCTCTCGATCGATTAAATCGTGCCATTTCTGTAGTATCGAAGCTCGGGTTCGGCTCGTGAGTGTGTTCCATTTGCCTCCTCCTTTGTTTCCTCCTCCTCCTCCTCGATTTTCCTCTAAAAAGTTCAGCTTTTCCAAACACACAGCTTTCACCGTCCTCGTCTGACGCATCTTCGTTTTTACAAGAGAGACCACGGTGGCGATGGGTTCTCTCGTCGCCGCGTTCCTCACGACGACGATATCGTCGTCCTCCACTACTCCTCTTTCTCCTGCTTTGTCTTCTTTATCTTCTTTGTCTTCGAGAGGGAAAGACGTTCTCACGTATACACCGGACGGGTTGTTTCTTTCCGAGAAATATCGAAAGAATGTGTTTACGCGTTTCGTAGTAGTATTCTCGAGAGAAGAAGAAGAAGAAGAAGAAAGGAAACGAGGACGAGGATGATGTTGAAAAGAAAATCGAGGAGAGCGACCGAAAAAGAGTTTTGATGATGAGTGGAGGAAGGAAAGCGCTCGCTTCTTCATGTGATTTGTGTGCTCGAAATGTGACGCAGTTTTCCCCATAAGTAGTTTACCTAAAGCGCATATATATAACGAGAGAGAGAGAGAGAGTTCGAGAGAAAGAGAGAGAGGAATTAAGCTCACATATATACATACGCTTTAGCGTGCAAACATTCAGAGCACTACATGTTACAGAGAGATAAATATGAACACCAACGATGATCTTTTCACGACGATACCGTTGGCGGTCTGTCTCCCCGCTGCTCAAAGAACAAGAACAACATCGTTTCCTCCAAAGTCTAATACTGAGAAAAAGAATGCGAAAGACGAGGAAAACGACGACGAAACAGTAGTCAGCTCTTCTTCTGCGAATAAAACGATTTTGTGCGCGTTAGAGCAGGTCTCGCAAATATCGGACAAGATGTGCAAAGAATTGGAACGAGAGATGGATGGTTTACTCCTGAAACTGCTCGAGATGGACGCGAGAGTGCAAAAATGCGAGAAGAAAGTCAAGAACGCACAAAGAAAGGTCGAGGAGGAATCACTTTTAATGGTGGTGGAGTCTTCGAGGGAGTACCCGTTTGGGGTGGTGGAGAAGAGTGGGAGGAAAAGCGGCGGCGGGATGTCTTGGTGTCGGTACGACGAAACGGTGCGGGAAGCGCTACAAAGAGCGAATGAAAAGAGACCGAAGAGGAGGGCGTTTAAAGATTTGGAGAGGATGGCACAGGAGGCGAGACGGTACGGGGACAGAGCGAGGGCGTTGGCGAGGTCTTTGATGAGAGGTGGTGATGGGAGAGAGAGAAATGTCGTCGTCGACGCGAAGCGCATCATCCGTCGCAGAGGGTCCTTGGCGGACGTGGTTCCGGCAAAGACGGCGTTCTACGATTGCGAAGCGTTGCGTTTTGGAGGTAAAGGGAAAGGCGGCGACGGAGACGCTCTAGAAGAAGAAAAAGAAAAAGAAAAAGAAGAAGAAGAAGAAGAAGTCTGGAAGGACGGTAACGAGGCGGAAGAATTGAGCGATGGTTTTGCGAAAAAACTTTTTCTCTCTTCGCCGCCGCCGAAATCAATCGCAATTCCGGAGGAATTCGTTCGAAGCGCACGCACGCGGGATGCCGATGTAAACAACGCGAGAACTTCTGCCGCCGGTGACGAAGAGAGCGTCAGCGCGAAGAAGTCGTTGGAAAGCGTGTTCAGTTTTCGTCCGAAGGCTTCAGATGCGCCCGTTGTGGTCTTTCCTGGAACGTTACCGTCGCCCGGACCATCTGCGTCAAAGAAGGATACCGGAGAGAAAAGTAAAGAAGGCGACGGCGGAACTGATTTGTACGAGTTTACGCTCACGTCCGAGAATCCGTACAGTCCGAGCGCGTTTTTACGAAATCCACCGACGAGGACGACGAGGAGGAATGCGCAACCCTCGAAAAAAGGAGGAGGGAGTGCCTCTGCATTGACGAGTCAAAAACGTAGCGTTGGAACGAGTAGCAATAGCAGTAACGACAACGTCAACAGGCCGGCGCCGTCGTCCGTGCCCGCGCCTCCGCCGCCACCGCCACCCTCGAATACCTCGAGGCAAACAATGCCTTCACCTGCCGCAGGCGACGATGGACGCGGCGCGCTCATGGAAGCTATACGAAGAGGTGCGAATTTAAGAAAAGTTAGTGTTTCCACGGATCAGGATAAAAAGCCTCGAAAGTCGAACGCGACGAGTGATACCGACGACAAAACCAAAACAGGCGCAGGGGAGAGGACAAAAAAAACTGCCGCCGCCGCATCGAGAGGCGGCGCTCAAATGAGCATGATGGAAGAACTGGCGAGTCAGTTGCAACGACGACGGTCGACCGTGGTTTCGTCGCAAAAAGACAGTACTTCTAGAAACGCAGCGCAATGATTCGCGCGCAATAATTTTTGCGCGATGATGATGCGCTTCTCCTCATTCTTCTAATCTCTCTACAATACTACTATCGCTTCTATAAAGCTATCTAAACTGCTCTATTATTATTCTATTATTACAGTTTTGACCGCATTTTTCGAGGAGTTTTAAACATTTCATCCAGCGGGAGCGTTTTGTATTGCGCAAACGCCTTTTCGCGTTCAATTTTTCGCGCGTCGCCGTAGGATTTCTCCCACCCTTTATCGATGATGTCCAAAGCGACTTGAGCTCTCTCAGTACTCCTACTCTTCGCAATCATCTGTCTCGCTAAGCGAATCGCCTCTGTCATCGCCTCACTCTTACTCTCAAATACCTTCATTTGTGCCAATCCTAAACGAACCGCGTCTTCCCCGCTCATCGCTTCACCGAAAACGCTCGCCAACTTTGCGTTGGATACGCCAACCGCTCTTGGAAGTTTCGTCGATAACCCCCAAGACGGGAGTAAGCCAATATCCATATGTGTGTCAATAAAAACCGCATTTTTGGTTACCAACACGATATCCGCCGCTAATGCGATTTCAAACCCCGCGTTTATCGCGATTCCGTTCATCACGCAAACGATAGGAATTTGGCATTTTTCCATCGCGTTGACGACATCACAGGCGTAATCAAATTCAGACATTTGAAACACATCTTTCGCCGCATATAAGTTTATCCCGGACGAAAACGCCTCGTCTCCGTCGCCGGTTAATATAATACATCTCGTTTTTGTGTTCTTCTTGTTCTCTTCCTCCTTATTCGCAGAAATAAACGCCGACGCCAACAGTTTCAAACTGTTCCTATCTAAACTGTTTCTCGTGTTCGTTCCCGAGATGGTGACGATTTGGATTCGTTCGTCCTCCTTTAAGACTCGCACGTCGACGAGACTCATTATTCTTCGGTGGTAAAACTGCTCTCTCTGCTGGTATTTCCACCTCGCTTTTGTGTCTAAAGCGCTCGCTCTTTGACAGGCTGACACAAACGCGCGCAGTTAAAACAACGAGTTGTGAGGGGAAAATGTATCGTTTTCTCCATTATATCTACGCGCAGATAAACACGCACATAAACACGCACACGCAATAGAATCATCATTATCGCCATGTTTTCTGTAGCGATATCATCGTCATCCACAACGAGAATAGCTTCTTCGTATTCTTCTTCTTCTTCTTTGAAGAAGAAGAAGAATACTAAATGTACTACGAAAAGGCAGCCGCAGCAACCGGGACGTCTTTGTTGCGTCACGGTCGCGAAGAACAACAACGACAACAACCATCATCATCGTTTAGGGAAAGCTGCTCTTCTCGGGGTCGCAACAACAACGTCATTATCGATGATGATGCTCGTTTCATCTCCCGAAATTGCGTTCGCGGAAGTCACGTGCAACTTGGTCACCCCTTGCACAATGCCCCCGCCGAACGGCGAGCCGAGATACATCATGCCGTCCTCGCAATACGACCCGGCGAAAGACGCCGAGGAGAAGTTTATGAAACAATTAGAGGCGAAGAGAAACAAAACGACGGCGACCGCTGCTAATGCTGCTGTTGTTGAAGAACCGACGAAAGCTGTTGCGCCCGAGGCGGCTTCCGAGTAAGTACGAGAGGGACCGAATCGACGATGATCTGTCAAATACTGAGACTCCCGAAAATGGCCCACAAATCGGCTATGTAGAGTTCCTAAAATCAGATTCCATACGAAATGAAGCTCTTTTAGCAACAGTTGCGTATGTTGAGTCAGATGTTGGAGATTCAGGCGTAGCGCGTAATTCGTTAGATTTTGTCTTCATAATATAGTTTTTACTCTGTTGCACTCTCTCGTTGAATACTATTACTACTACTGCTACTGCTACTACGCGCAAAACAACACGCATAATACTCATAATACAGGAATGAAAACGCGTGACACCCCCCTCGTTGGCAGAAATGGTGTTGTTCATCATCTGATATAAAAGACATGGAGTGTTTGCAAAACTTTAGGGAAATTCGAGATGAAGTCGAAGCGTTGAAAGCGATATACAACAACAACGTTCTCCTCGGAGATGAAGACAAAGAAGTTAAAGAAGAAGAAGAAGAAGAAAAGGTCGTCGATATTATTCGAGAAGATTTTGGAACAGAAAACGGGTCGTTAGAGAAAAGGGAGATTAAGATTGCGGTGACGTTCTCACCCACAAATCGAATGATTTTGACCTTCGATGGCAACTCGTATCCTTCGCGAAAAGCGTTCTCGATCGAGACTATAAAAACGCCGGATAACTTTTCGTGGGACTTCGAAAAAACGGTTACAGAGATGAAAGACGATTTATACCTGTCAAACAAAGGCGAAGTGTTCGCGTTTGATTTCATACAGAAGTACGAAGAAATGTTCGCGCGAGAAGACGCGCTAGCGAAGAAACGAGAGGCGAAGGAAAAAGAAGAGAACGAAAGGTACGCCAGAGAACGCAGGGAGAAACAGAAGAACACGATGAGCGAAGAGGAGGCGAAAACGAAAGAGGCGATATTTAATAACGATCATTTGGTGAGTTGGAAACACGAGGGTGATCCGAACGTCACGCCGTTGTTAGAAACCGAGCTGGCGGATGACGTTCGGAAGCGCTTCAAATCTCACGAAATCGTGTGTTACGAAAAATGCAGATTCCAAGCGCACACTTTGACAAACGTCCAAACGATCAAAGAAATCAAAATAGCGTTAAAGCTCATCTTACTGGACAAAAAAGTCCAAACTGCCACGCATCCGAGAATGTTCGCGTATCGAATACCAAACGACGACGATTTCAACGACGACGGTGAAACCGGCGCCGGGAAGAACTTAGCCAACGTTTTGCGTTTGCGAGGCAGCGAAAGCGTCTTCGTCTGCGTGACGAGGTGGTTCGGCGGCTCGCACTTGGGACCGCAAAGGTTCAAAGTCATAAACTCGTGCGCGAGCGAAGCGTTGGAGAAGGTTGGAGCGATAGGGTTCCAGAAAAAGTAGAGTCGTTATTAGCCGATGTCCGACGTAGAATGTTATAGCCGACGTGACGTAGAGAATATTCGAAATGTGAGAGTTAAAAGTCAGTCACTTGTTAGAATTCCGCAAAAAAAGCCGCCGTCTTTTGATATAAACACATCAATCCAATCGCGCGACTAAAACCACTTTCCGGACGGCATCGCGCGCAGAAAAAGCAGCAGCATCGGCAGAGTAGTCGTTCGTCATGTCGTCGTTACCATCTTTACGACGAAAGGCGTTTAATAATCATTCCGTTACGTTACGACGTAAAGGAAAAAATCAATCCGTTTCCAGCTTATCTGTTGTTCACACGAATAAGAATAATGTCGATGGAAAATCATCAAACAAGAAGAAGATGCAAAACGAAGAAGAGGAAAAGAAGAAGACAAAAACGGAACACGGGGAGGCGACTTTTTTGACGCACTTAGTCGCCGGTTTTTGTGGCGGCGCGTTATCGAGAACCGTCACGTCGCCGTTAAATGTCGTTCAAGTGAGGAAAATGACGAACCAGCTTACTGGTTCAAGTAAACTGGTCCCTTCGCTGGTAAAAATCGCCAGGACTGAAGGCGTGAAAACGCTGTTTGCCGGAAACGCGACGATGGTTCTACGATACGGACCGAGTAAAGGTCTGAATTTTGCGACGTTTCATTTCTTTAACGCGAATTTACACGCGATTGTGGAGAAGCGGAGGGAGAAGAGAAGAACGGCTGAAGCGTCGAAGAGTAGTAGTAAGAATAGAAGAAGGACAGCAAGAAAAAGCGTAGAAGTTTTAGAACAACCAGAGAAGAAAAAAGACCAGGAGATTTCGATTAAAATGCTCGCCGGAGCGTTGTGTGGGGTGAGCGCGTGTTTGTTGTTGTATCCTCTCGACGCGTACGCGACGAGGAAAGCCGCCGGGAAGATTGCGGAAAATTTTACCGGGCCGTTTTCTGTCCCGTTGGGAGTGCATCACGTGGTGAAGAAAGAAGGCTATGGTGGTTTAATGCGAGGCTTGACGCCGGCGTTGTTGGCGATTGCGCCGGAAGCAGCGTTGACGTTTGGGACGTACGATATCATCGCCGAATGGTACAAGGACACCTTTGACAAAGAGTATTGCGAGCCGCACGTTTCGATGTGCGTCGGCGCGATTTCCGCGACTACCGGGCAACTGGCCGCGTTTCCGATGGAGTTAATCGCGAGAAAAGCGGCGACCAATAGGTTTGCATTATCTTTCCACGACACTTTTCGGTTGATGGCGATGAATAGAGGTGTTGGGAGTTTGTATAAAGGCGCAAAGGTCGCGGCAACGAAGTGCTTGCCGATGAGCGCGGTTTCCTTCGCGACGTACGAGATTGTGAAGCATTTGATATTATCGAGCGATAACGCGATCGTCGAGAAAGTGTTTAAAACCCCACAAGTTGTATAAAATAATCATAATCGTTCCAGTACAATATCCATACCGAGGTATATACATACTCTAGAAAGTAGGTGACTAACAATCAATACAAACTAATCTTTCTACTAAGTGTGCGCTACGACAAACTACTTTTATCGAGAATCATTTAATGCAGAACCTTCTGAATTTCTCAATCGAGCGAGAGCTTTGCTCGGTGCGAGTATAACACCATCGCCAAGAATCCATGCATGGCGAGAAAGTAAAGCGCAAAAAAGCTGCGAAAACCTCGACTAGACAAAAGTGCTTTACCTCCCGCCATGGCTAATCGATCATGTGTCGCTAAATTTGATGAACCTCCATCCTCGCTTTCCGTGCGTTTGAACGCGTTGAATGGGTTTAAGCGAGCCAAGTATTTATCGCGGTATCTGCCCACGACGCCGCCTTCGTCGCCGCCTAAACTCGCGCTCTCTAAATCACCATGGCCGCCTCCACCGAAACCACAACCGTATCGATGTGCACGTTTGCGCATGCCATCCGAGATCGCCAAACGGTCCACGCCAATCGTCACGCCACCAACGCCGCACGAATACCTAGCGCTTTTGTTGGCAGACTTTTCCGTTTCTAAGGAGTCGCTCAAAGGCACGCCAGATTCGTCTACGCGAAGAATTTTGACCGCCGCGGAGGCACCGCCTGATAACTTTGACGCGTAATATTTCTGAACGTACCGAATCTTTTCGAAAAGCTTGACGTTATCTTCTTCGAGTTTTGTGACTTTGGCGCTCGTCGAGGAGAGTTCGGTCGTGACGCGAGCTTTCTCCTCGTCGAGTTCGGAGACTCGGCGTTTGAATCGGTCTCTTTGCGAAGCTAGGATTGCAATCATATCCGTATCTGTAGTTGTTGTCGTGGTTGTCGAGGACGATGATGGGTCTTGTGTTGCGGCAGATGATGTTGATGTCGTTCGCTTCGCTAAGTCGTCCTCTAAAACTGAAATAGTTTCCGCCGCTTGCATCAATTTCGTCTCCGCCGCGACCGCTCTTTCGACGGCTACTTCTTTCTCCTTGTTCGCGTCGTCTTTCGCGCGTTTCGCAACGGCAATCTCTGCGGCTAATCTTCTGTTCTTGTCCCGAACCGCAATCAGCGGTTTACCGCCGTTGCCTTCGTCTTCCTCTCCTTCGCCTCTTTCGTTGGTATCGTCGCTTCCCCTAATCGCCATAGCTTCGGCTACGTCACCATCTTCAGAATCCACCAGCGCTTGTAACACTCGCACTCTTTCTCTCAATTCCTCGACAACCTTCGCACCGCTCCTTTCCGCGTTGCTCTGTTCCTTCATCAGTTCTCTCTTCGTTTCTTCCAATTTCAATTTCGTCTCCGTTAACTGTTTCGTTAAACTCGCGACGTTCTTTTCCGCCTCTTTCGCGACTGCCACCGACGCGTTCTCCATCTCCTCCACATCTTCCGCCAGTTTGGCAATCATCCTTTCTTTCACTTGTAGCTTTTCCTCCAGAGCCGCGACGCCGAGTTCCGGAAGACTGTTGTTATTACTCCTCATCGTCATACCTACTCCTCCGCCGTTATTGATGACGTTGTTCGTCTTATTCACGAATTCCTCCTCGCGTTTCTGCAATTTCTCGGCTTCGAGTTTCAAGCTCTCTCGATCTTTCGCCAACGTCGACTTCATCTCCATCTCGTTATTTTCTAAATCAAAAATGCGACTCTGCGCCTCGTCGTGTCTCTTCCTCAACTCTCGTAAATTTTGTTCCGCCTCGGCGAATTTCTTCCTCGCTTGATCCGCCGCGTTTTCCGCCGCCGATTTTCTAACCTCCAAAACCTTCGTCTTCTTCTCCACTTCTCGAGTTAAGCGCTCCTCGAATCCTTCTCGTTCTTTTTCCAACAATTCTGAATCCACCGTGCTTTGCTTGCTCCTCTGCAACTGTCGGAGAGACACGTCCAACTCGCTCCGCAACGCAGACGTAGATTCGATTTCTTCAATCGCCGAGAGCAAGATGGAATCTTCTTCTTCCGATGACGACGATAAAGAGGAGACATTCTTGCCATTCTCCCTGTTCTCGCCCTCATTCTCCTCCTCCTCGTAACTCGTCTTCACTCGTTCGCGCAAACGTTGCACCTCTTTCAACAGCGCCTTCACCAAGACGGCATCTTTTTCCTTAGTGGTGTCATTCGCATCAGAAGTTTCCCGCTGCTGCTGCTGCTGCGCTTTCTTCACGATTTCCATCAACTTCGCATCCGACGCCTTATCCTCTCGTTTTCTCTCCGCCTGCAATTCCTTTATCTCTTTCCTTTTCTTCTCCCTCGTTTCCTTCCTTTGCTTTTTTTCCTCTCGCATTAGTTTCAACTTTTGGACGACGTTTCTCCCTTTCGTTGATGTTCTTTTGTTGTTGTTCTCGTCATCATCATCATCGAAAACGACCAAACCGGTGTCTTCTAACCGTTGCACCACGTGCTCTTCCACCGCATCCAACGCGCTGTTGATGATTTTGTCCATCGCGTTGCTCATTCTCGCTCTCTTTAATGTTAATATAGTTCTCTTGTGTTTTGAGGGATTTGGCTGCACATTCGTATCTGAACAAAAAATACGCGTAAAGCTTCACAAATAATGTCGCTTTGCTGCGCATCATCGTCCTCTTTTTCGCGACATTTTACACGAACGCAGAGATCTAAAAGAAGAAAAGAAATAAGACCGCGAATGTTGCGTTCAATCGGACGAAAAGTGTTCGCGTCGGTCGGATATTCCGATGCAAAAAGCGGCGATGTTTCCGTTGCGAAAGAAGAAAAAACGGGAGAGGAGATACGAAAAGAAAGCGCAGAAGTGAGGAAACAGAAAGTGTACTTGTTCACCAAATCGCGATGCGACGGCGACGCGACGATGAAATCAATCTTGGGAGGGAAAGGCGCTGGACTCGCGGCGATGACGAACCTCGGGTTGAGAGTGCCACCGGGAGCGACGTTGAGCGTGAACACGTGCAAGGAGTATCTGGAAAGAGGGAAAGAGATATTCAAAGGCGGGTTGGAGGAGTTGATTTTCGAAGCCGCGGACGTGATCGGCGAGGAAGTGTCGAAGATATTCTGGAGGAAGAGTACGGATTTTGTCGGCGAGGAGTTGCCTTTGTTGTTATCCGTGAGATCTGGGGCAGCTGCGAGCATGCCTGGGATGATGGATACGGTGTTGAATCTAGGATTGAACGATCGAGTGGTGGACGCGTTGACGGCGACGTCCTTTACGGAGGAATCTGGGAAACGTTTTTTGTACGACGCGTATCGACGATTGTTGGATTTGTTCGGAGACGTCGTGTTTGGGATTCCGCACGAAGACTTTGAGAGAAAACTGAGAAAGTTGAAAGAGTTGAGAAACGCGCAAAACGACGTCGATTTGAACGCGGATGATTTACAATCTTTGTGCGAAAGTTACAAAGACGTCTACGACGCGCACGATAAAACGTTCCCACAAGATCCGGAGGAACAGTTGATGTTAACCATCGAGGCGGTATTCAAGTCTTGGAATAACCCCCGCGCGCGCGTCTACAGAGAGGTGACCAAGACAACTGGTCTAGCGGGAACTGCTGTCAATATTCAAGCGATGGTGTATGGGAACTTGAACGACAAGAGCTTGAGCGGAGTGTGTTTTACCAGATCCCCGGCAACAGGCGACGATACGATCTACGGCGAATGGTTGCAATCTTCGCAAGGCGAAGACGTGGTAGCTGGTATTCGAACGCCCGAGCAAATCGAAGATATGGCAAAATTCGGATTCGGCGACGCTTTGGAGGAGTTGAAAGAGGCTTGCGATGTCCTCGAGAAGGCGTATAAGAACATGATGGACGTTGAGTTTACCGTCGAAGATAACGTGCTGTATATTTTACAGTGTCGGGTGGGCAAACGAACTGGAATCGCGGCACTTAAAATCGCCACTGATCTCGTCGAGAAGAATAATCTGATCTCTCCGAGAGATGCCGTCGCGAAGTACGTCAACGTCGAACACATCGAACAAGTCATCCACCCGACGTTTCGTCGCCCGACGTTCACGTCCCTGGGAGGCGGTATCGACTCTTGGAACGTTTTGGCGGAAGGACTAGCAGCCAGTCCAGGGTGCGCGTCAGGACGCATCGCGTTTACATCTGCGGATGCTATTAAAATGCACAAATTTGGCCAGAAAGTTATCCTCGTCCGAGAAGAAACGAGCGCAGAAGACGTTGGAGGTATGCACGCGAGCGAAGGATTTTTAACCGCGCGCGGCGGGATGACGTCTCACGCTGCCGTCGTGGCGCGGGGTTGGGGGAAACCGTGCGTCTCGGGAACAAAGTCCATGCACTTTGTCGATCACGAGTATCATGTTGCTCCGCATCCTCGCGTTGAGCATATTGACCTTACCACGCATCCCGACGCGCTCGAACCGACCGATACGCCAAGAACTATCGTCGAACGATCGGTCGTGTTCGAAGAGTATCCGGACGTTTCGTTCAGAAAAGGCGATTTCATATCCATAGACGGCACGCGAGGCGAAGTCATCGAAGGTGAAAAAGAGTTGGAACCGTTAGGAACAGCCGTAAAAGACAACAAAGCGTTGATGGATTTCATGGAATGGGTCGACGATATCCCATCCGAGACCGTCGTTTACGCGAACTGCGATACGGAGAAAGAAATAAGGTTCGCCATGGAGACGTTTGGCGCAAAAGGTGTCGGTTTATGCCGCACGGAACACATGTTCTTAGCATCTCCCGATCGCGTTCGATGTGTTCGCCAGCTCTTCCTCGCGAGCGACGAAGACGCGCGCGCAAAGGCTTTGGCGGATATCGAACCGATCCTGAGATACGATTTCGCAAACCTTCTTCACGCCGTGGGACACGAGAAGTCCATCACGATTCGTTTGTTAGACCCGCCCGTGCACGAATTTCTACCGAAAGATACCGAGTTAGACGATCCAGAGATCTTGGAAGAAATCACAAAGTACTGCGGCGTCTCCGAGACGACGTTGCGCGCAAAAATCGCAAAGTTACGCGAAACGAACCCCATGCTGGGAAATCGAGGATGTAGGTTGGGAATCTCACATCCGGGAATGACGGCCATGACCACTCGCGCTATCGCGCACGCGTACTACGACGCGCACGAGAAAACTGGCATCCAACCGGTCGTCAAAATCATGATCCCGCTCGTCGCTACGGTCAGTGAATACCTCCAACAAGTCCACATCATTGATTGCGAGATGCACGCGGCGTATTTGGCGAGACGCCACACGCTTCGCTTCGCCAAAGAACACTTTGAAATCCGATTGGCAAAAGAACGCGAATACGAGCTCGATTACCATCCGTTTAAAGTCGGATGTATGCTCGAAACGCCCCGATCGTGCTTAATCGCGAAGAACTTGATTGACATCGAAGATGTCGGCGAGGAAAACTTCCCCCTTCGAGCGTCATTTTTCTCTCTCGGCACGAACGATTTGACGCAAATGACTTTCGGCTACTCGCGCGACGACAGCTCGTTTTTCCAAGCGTACGAGCGCGAGAAAGTCGCCTTAGTCGACCCGTTCGAAATTCTAGATTGGGACGGCGTCGGTAAGCTCATCAAAATCGCCCTCCACGAGATCACCACCAAGGAGGAGGAAGAGGAGGAAACCGACAAAGACGAAACCGGTGCGAAAAGTCGTCTTCGTCTTCGTCGCCTCGCCGAAGTCTCCGCGTGCGGCGAACACGCCGGTAACCCAAAATCAATCGAGTTCTTCGTGAGGAACAAAATCGACGTCGTCTCCTGTTCTGCCTTTCGCGTGCTCGGCGCGAGGTTAGCCGTCGCGAAAGCGCAGATTCAGATGGAGGAGGACGAAGAAAGCAGAGAGTGAGAGAGTGAGAGAGAGAGAGTTTTATGAGAGAGAGAGAAGAATTAAGAGAGAGACAAAAAATTTGAAGAAAAAATCAAAAAATCAGTCAAAACGTCACACATTCCGCCGCAAAACACTCTATAATAACACTTGAAAGAAATGAAGCATCATCATCAGCAGCAGCAAAGAAGAAGAAGAGGAGCAAAACATCGTCGTCTTTGTATCGCACTGGTATGTTTTCTTCTCGCTTTTCTGAGTCTCACGCTCGCGCAAGAAGAGACAGAGGAAGATTACAATCGGATGGAAGAAGAAGCGCAAGAATCGGGGATGTTCATTCCGCACATGGTGGGGACGACGCGTCGTCATCATCAACATCAACAACAACCACCGCCGCCGAACAACAACCCGCCAATGCCTGAGCAGCAGCACGAGCAGCAGCAACACCATCGACAACAGATGCCACCACCGCACGAAGAGCAACAACAGCATAGTGAGCAGCAGCAGCAGCAAAGAATGCCACCACCGCCGAATGTGGTGCCTGAGGAGTTAGAATTAGAATTAGGAGAGGAGGAAGGCCATGCGCATCAGCAAAAACCGCCACCGCCACATTTTGATGATGATGGGGACGACGCGGAGGATGACGCTGAGTCGTTTCCGGATGACCAGCATGAGCAGCATGAGCAGCAACAGGGGCAGCAGCGGCGACAACCGCCGCCGCCGACGACGAAGCGCGGGCCGCCTCCGGGACAACAGCAGCAACAACAACAACAACAAGACGACCAAGAAAAACAGCAGGAGAAAGGAAAAAAGCAGCGCTTAGAGCAACAGCAGCAAGCGCAGCAGGCGAA
>Ga0302114_10000786_pt1 | contig 21568 bp, 18 predicted proteins | sample AG5_Surface_MG_FD_203107 | JGI IMG/M metagenome (GOLD analysis project Ga0302114, IMG submission 203107) | Marine microbial communities from Western Arctic Ocean, Canada - AG5_Surface | ecosystem: Environmental > Aquatic > Marine > Oceanic | place: Canada: Western Arctic Ocean | collected...
AGTTATGTCGATGCAATTACTATTTTGTGCAATTCCATATTTTCATAAAGTCCTCGGATGGCCGTCTTTTGACACGTTTAGAGATTCGAACTTGTGTGTTTTTCTGCACATCGGGTGGGGGTGCGACAAAATCCATTTCTTTGCCCATGACAATGTATGGTTCCCAGGCATAGGCAGCGGCCAGACATCGTCTCTCAGCCAATCGTTTTGAAATGCGTATTGGACCACTGGATTGAGAATCCACAAAAAAGAGATGCCGTTCCGTGCCAACTTGTTCTGGTCGGAGACAAGTAAAGTGACGATTCTGGGGTTGATGAAGAATGATACCTCGGAACTGGGGATCGTCCAGTAGAACATCCAATGATTTTCCTGTCCAGGTACGTTTTGCTTTGGAAGACACAGCCCCACTCACCTGATACCCCTCCATGACCAGTACCATCACTATAGCTGCCACAGACCAATCACCCCCCATTGATTCGTGGTTGTAAATGGGGTCGCCCGTCTGTTGGAAAATGGCTTCACAGGCTGCATGCATGTCATGCTTGGTCAATGCAGCACTTTTAAACATGTTTTGTAGTGCATGCAAGCCACACTGATTGGTCTGCTGCCTCACAAAAAATTGGCCTGTGAACATTTGGGCCTGTCTGGCTGGGAATTGACTTATATACACAAAGTTGGCCAATTATTCACATACTATTTGGTTTCTACATTTCTCCTGTTGCCAGCCCCAACTGTTCATAAGAGTTCGCCCCGACACACTGGACAGGTCGACGAATATTGCAGCCAGCGGTGAATGCACATGGTGTGAAAGTCATGATTGCAGGGCATTTTTTCGGTACCATCCCGTAACACACTGTGGCAGATGGCACAAATAGGTTCGTCCGTTTGGATGTCGACCCCGAAAGTCGAATCATGGTACAAAACGATGGTAAATGGAGTTTTGAGGTGCCATAAAACGGGCCAGGTCGAATCGATATGGTCTTGAAGGAAACGTGTAAAACATGGACGGGTTGGATTGGCCCTCCTCCATTCTTCCACTTTTTGTGCAATGGTGGAGGGAGAGAGATGTGGTGGTGCCCAGAGCTGAACACTTGTCATGTGTGGTGTCAAAGGAAGTTTATATATACGGTCAAATGGAGGACGAAATGTGGGTAGTGCCATCTTTGACTGTTGTTGGCTCATTCTAAAATTTAAGGATATAAAAGAGCAATGGTGTGAACAAAATGTCCTTTCGTCAATTTCAATATTCCGAAGGTGGGAAAGCATCCAAAGTTGCAGTAATTGGTGCGGCAGTTATTGGTTCTGGACGTGCAAATATTCACGAGCATGTGGATGACATACATGATGCATGTTGTGCAGATGTCAAACGTAAATATCGCCAACATGCATTAAAGCACCATAGTGATAAACATGGTTGTCCAGAGAATTTTTACAAATTGACAAATGCAAAAGAACAAGCTTTAAAAACGTGCAATCCATGTTCCCACAACAGAGACAAAAAGCCCCGAGGTCGCAAACAGAATCCCAAAAAGACCAAATACAGAAAAGGGTCGACCAAGAAAAAAGCAAAAGCAAAGCGAAGAAAAGAAAAATCGAAAAAAAGACAGCAAGAACAACAAAGAAATAAAGATAATCACGAAACAAAAGTGTCAGCGACATCAGTAGCAATGGTTGTGGGTGGTTTGGTGTTGGCTTCCCGTGGGCCAGGTAAAAAAAAGAAGAAAAAATTGCTACGTCAGACTTCAATAGGACGACAAACCACTTAGCTTGGTACGAGTAAATCATTTAAACAAATTTTTATTTTTTGATACATGTATCACACAAACATGTCGACGATGATTCGATGAACGACATGTAGTTTGCCTCAGTCGGCACCTCGGGCGGTGGTGCGGGAACAGGAGGAAAAGGAGTATCGCGATACACTACAACGACATCCTTGGGTAATACCATCTCGTATTCGTCTGGATCATTAGACCATCCTTGTAAAACGGTTCGGCCATGATTCTCAACTTGAACGACGTCCGGCTTGACTATCTTGAGGCGTCCGTCCTCCTGTTCAATGCAATTACCGATGAACCGGTTTCGAGTCGCTTCCCACTCTTGCAACTGATGTCGGTCGAGGGTGCTTCGTTGTTCCGACGAGAGTTCGTGACGCCACCGCCGACTGTGGTAACAGATCAACCTTCCGTGTTTTTGGACAGGAATCGATCTAACTTGTTGGCGGCGTTTCGACTTGTTTCGGATGGCCACGGGTACCACCATCGTAAATGGTTCGATTACTACACGACTATTGCCTGTAATACGATGGTGTAAACCCGCCATGTGGTATTGCTAACAGTTGGAGGAGAGGATGGGGAGAAGGGGTGGGTGGGCAGCGAAACTCCGAAACCAAACTCCGAAACCAGTCACCTTGGAACAACAAGGACTGTTACACACCATCCTCTGGAGAAGTCGTGCTGCTCAATCGGAAATAACCCTCCACCACATGCTTTCGCAAATCTATGGTGTTGAAGGGTGTCCTTGCAACAATGGTAGTCCCCACTCGATGGAGGGAGTTGTATGGCTCATGGTCTAGCGAATTTGCAAGCCAACTCAACGGGAAAAGGATTAAGAAATGGTACGGAATCTCGGTGCGCATGTGGATGGACGACAGAGATACATATATACTGTTTATGTGGTCAGACTTCCACATGTGTGTTTATGAACTATTTAACTAATTTAGTACAAGTAAATGAGAACATTCCAGATTGATTACATTATCCCGAATCATGGTCTTCGGTCTTCCATTTCAAATAATAAGACCGATTTGACACCAATTATAGACCAAGTAGTGTCTGAACTCCGGTCAGCATGTGTAAATATGCCAACGCTTGATTATAGTGTTTCATGGGGTGAATTATCATCGAATACATTGGCCAGTACATGGACTTATTTTAGGTGGGGTATTGATTCTTGGATACCATCCAATTCGTTCAAGGTACAGTTTAACCCTCGTTTTCAATGGTGGGATGGCCCATGCGGAAGCAAACCGGGTTCTTATTACGATTTAAAGTCCACCATGATACACGAAGTACTGCATGGTGTTGGATATATGTCTACAATAGATAGCAATAAAACAGCGTGGCCATCAAACTTTGATCTGTTATTACGCGATGATACAGGCGAAAGAGTTGTGAAAGATGGTCGTTATACCGGTAATCTGGGCGATCGTGTATACATAGATCATATACAGATGTATAACCCTCGTCAATATAACTCTGGATCTAGTTTTAGTCATGAAGACAGCAGCGGTTTTTTAATGTCACACGCGCAAACACGTTGTACACCACATTTTGACAAAAATTCGAGGATTATATTAAACCGTCTTGGTTATGGATGTTCTCTGAATGTCACGTCCTTTGAGGCTAACAATGACAATAGAAATACAACTCTCTATATAGGCATTGTAGCCGGCTTCTTGGTCATATTGATGATAGGAGTTGTGTTGTGTTTGTGTAGTAATTCAAAGGGTCGAAAGAAGAGAAATCTGGAACAACAACCTTTACTATGATTTAGTAGGAATTAGCAATATATTTTCGGGTACACATAAATGAAACTGTTTTTTCTTTATTTTGGCTGGGGTATGCATGTTGTTATAATAAAAGAGGCCGATTTGCCTTTTTTTTCTTATTCTTTTGAAACAATGGGAGTGTGAGTGCTCTCTTCTTTTTACTTTTTTTTTCATAAGTTTTATCGGATTTGCAACAGATGTTGAATGTTGCACATGGACAACAACATATCCACATGGTGGCAATGACTACAAACGTGAGTAACCCAAGTACCACCATGTTCAAACAAATAATCTCATGGTAATCACCAAAGTGTAATCCCAGAAGACACATTTGATATGAACCATATCTAGTTATATATAGAATAAATAGATCCTCGTTTCTCCTTATGACTTTTACAATCCCTGGCAATGTCGCTTGGCAGCTGGTTCCATTGGTTTGGACACAATGAGTTTGTGCGTGTACCAAGATATCTGCCCTCCTTCAATTTGTGGTAGAATGGAGGCCACAATGATGTGTCCAGTTCGAACTTTTTTGGGGCCCACCACACAAATGGTGCCGTCCCAGGGTGCTTTGCCCGCCAACACATGCAGTGCTTGGATGGCCGCCACAAAGGTCGGTTTCCGATGGCGGTCCACGGTGACCACGTTCCCCACCACCGATTCCACCGAAAGCCCGGGCGTTTTCACAACAAAAGAGTCGTGCAGTGGCATCGCCAACGTAGTGGGGTTGATGGTGCCCCAAGACCACGGTCGTCGAAGGGCGGGTGGATCACCACCAAAACGATGGACGTTCATCCCACCCGAAAAATGTGGACGCCATCCAAACTCTCCACTCTCTTCCGATTCAGAGAGGGACCACTGCACCGAGATGCGGACACTGGAATGGCGCTGCAGCAACACCCGACCCGTAATCTCGGTACCGTTGTGAAACAGATTGATAAATTGTTTGTGACGACCTCGTCGAGAAAAGGCCGGGGCTTCAATGGTCAACATCTTTGGTTTCCGACACTCGGACCAAAATTCTTCAAATGTGCCAAAAGCGGCACAGGCTAGGGGCAACAGTTGCTGTTCGTACGCAATGGCCGCCGCTGCTCGCAATTGGGTCGTCATTCGGTCCGTCCATTCCGAAGGGGGTTGCACCGTCAGTGTGTGTGTCGGGCTGGTGAACGAGTTGACACTTGAGCTCACCACAGGGCAGATTGGTGTGAGGACCGTCCATTTCTGTGTTTCGGTGTAAAAGAACACGGATGAACCAAATGCCCTCGCTGTGACCGGGAGACCCGACTCGCCCATCCCATGGTCGGTCAAAAAGGAGAGAGGCTGGGGGATGTCATTAAAGAGTGACTTCTTTAATGTATGAATGTCCATGGGGGTGCGAAAGTCGGTGCATAAATGGTAGAAATTGAAATCCACATTATCATATTTGGTACTTATGCTATTTAAACCATTTTGTATGTGGTTACAACCATGTTGTTTGACCGTTTTGTCTTTGTGCTATACATTTTGTTCAGCTACAGTTGGTTTTTGTTGGGCACTGTCTACGACACTCCTGTTCGTTTTGTGCCGATTGTGGGCATGTGTTTGTCGTTGATGTCGATCTGTGCGGTGACATTTTTTCAGTTGCAGCGTTTGGTGCGGCGGGATTGGTTGTCGGAATCGGAACGATGGACCACACTGGTCTGGTCGGTGGTCCATTTGGTCATCTGTGTGTTGTTGCTGGCGGACGGGTTTGAGTGGGTGAACGTGTTGATTATTTTCGTAATGGCTGGTCTGTTCATAACGGTGGTCATTGCGACGGTGGCCATCTGTGCTTGCTTTGTCATCATTCAAGACAGCACTGACTGGTGCGCCCACGTGCATTTGACGTGCATTTGTTTTTGGGTGTTGATCCAGTACATGACGTTGCGTTTGCCGATCGCAGACTTGCAGTACGTGACGACGATCCCAGTGGTGTTGATGACCCTGTTGCGCGTGGTGGAACATTTGGAGGAAAAGTGGTCGTGGCCAGCGGTGCTCGAGTGTGTGTTATTTGTGGTGGCCATTGGGTTGCATGTCTGCCTGGACACGGGGCTGATAGCGCCTCCAGTGTTTTACTGGGCGACGACGGCGACGGTGTGCATCATGATAGTCTTGAGCCACCATCTCGTCGAATTGTTGGTGGTCATCGTCCTGCCGTTTGCGGTGGTGGGGCTGGGCTGCTACGTGGTGCTTTGGCGACTTCGCGGCATTCCCACCCGCAACTCCTTGACGGATCTGATGCACCTCTACGACGAGATGACGGCGGAGGAGTTGGTACTGACTCTGGACGGTTCGGACGACGAGGACTGGGAGGAACGGCTGTAGCCCACCAATACTGTAGAGATGAGTGGTAAAATCCTGTTGTAACAGTGGTAATGACTGAAACCGAGTATATACGAGTGAACCCATGTGTGTAAATGCCCCTCAAACTCCACACCATATTTGTGTTATGTTCTGCCTGCATCTGTCTCGTGCTTGTGTTGGCGGCGCGGCACCACCCTCCCAGTCGTCGCAAAATCAAGGAAATCTGGCACGGGCGCGTGCACTGGGAGGAGGACTCGAATACGACGATGTTGCGGTCGTCGGCGGAAGAAGTCCTCGGAAGTGTTGAACCGTCCACAAACCTCAGAAGTGTTGAACCGTCCACGAACTTAGATGAATTGACCGTTACACCACCGAAAGATCCACCGCACCTCCTGACGGTCACGAAACCCATGATTGCCATCTGTGCTGCGACGCATTCCAAATCAAACTGGCGTTCATTAGGCGATACAGCTCTCCAAAATCTGTTAATACCCTCCATACAAAAGACGATATCGACCTCCGACCGTTCTAAATATGATTTTCGTCTGTATTTGGCGGCCGACCACGACGACCACTTTTGGTTGCGCAATCGAGACAACGTAAAAACACCTGATTGGCTTCCAGTGGAGATTGGTTTTTATGAAGTCCCTGAACAGAAAATCCCATTTAATCCGATGATGCGCGCGGCGTTCAACGACGGAGCTGAATATTTGGTAAGAATAAACGACGATTCCGAGTTTGTGACGTCCGATTGGGTGTCGATAGCTGTCGCCAAATTGGCGTCGTACGACCCTCCGAATGTGGGTATGGTGGGGCCAAATTGTCGTGAAGGAAATACTGCCATTATGACGCACGATATGGTGCATCGCACGCATCTGAATGTCTTTGAACACTATTACCCCGACGTGTTTTCAGCGTGGTGGGTTGACGATTGGATTTCAAAAGTGTATGGCCCTCAAAGGTCTACCAAGATGATGGATTGGACTGTCAAGCATCATACGCATAAACATGGGACACGGTATGCAGTGCAGCATCACGAGGCAAAATTGTTGAAGGGCGAGTTGGAGAAAGCTGCCGCAAAGATTGAAGCGTGGATACGCGCTGAACAGGTTAGTAGGGACACATCTACATGTTCCGAGTATGCACCGTCAAAATATATTTGGGATGCTGGCATTGAGTCGTCAGAATCCGGCCTGGAGGTGTATCCGCCAAATAATCCTTCCAAATGGTCTATGGACAGTCATTTATTATCCGCCCTCACGAAAAATCACCGCATTGCTTACAAAGAAATTGTTTCGTCGTACCAACAAGCTAATTTTGACCAGAAAATAACGGCATTGGGAAAAGACTTTTCACATCAACGTGTTGCAACTATTAAAAATGCAGCATGTGATACCTCAGGGCTGGTTGTGGACTCTGACAATTGTCTTGTTTTTCGTAACGGTGGTTGTGACATCGACAAAAACTCAAAATTTGTCGCGCAGCGCCAAGACAACGCACCGAAATACGACAAAGTAATAACTCTAGCCATGAAATGGGGTTCTGCAACGTGGCATTTTGTTGGTGAAGCTTTGGTTGGTTTGGCGTATGTGCAAAATATTGAGACGTATAAAATCCATGTCACGGCAAAAACGAAATTTGTCCTTGAATGGCTGAGAGTCGTTGGAGTGCAAGAACATCAAATTATCACTGGCACAATTTTCGCGAAGACATTGCTGATACCAGAGTTAGGAAAATGCGGCAACCCAGCTCCGCAACAAATTATGTGGTTGCAAAAAAAAATAAGATCGTATCTGCCAGATAATCAGCAAGATAAACACGTGTTGGTTGTGAAGAGAACCAAAAGCAGAACCCAGTCAAACTGGGCGGATATATTAAATGCAGCAAAGCAAATTAGCCCAAATGTTGTTGTACACGATGACAGCCACCTTCCATCTGTTCAACAACAACTTGAAAATTTTAGAAATGCCCACACGGTCATTGCTCCACATGGCGCGGGGTTATTAAATATTTGGGCGTCCCATCCAAACACGAAGGTGATTGAATTTATGGATACTACTAATATGAATCTGTGTTATGCAAGACTTGCATATATTCTTGGGTTAAATTACAATGCAATTGAAATGAAGTCATCCATGAATCGTGTTTCACAGGTTTTACAACGAAAAACCCCTGACAACTTGAAACCCCTCGCCGAAAAGCAAAACATTCCGAATAGTCTTCGAACCACGCCATATGAAAAATATAAAATGCACAGCAAAACAGTACTCATGGCCTCTTTCTGCGACAACCCAATAAATAAGCAGCATGTGGATTGTGCGTCTGCGTCTCAGTATTTGCAGGATTTGAAAGAGTATAGTGGTAAAGAAACACGCGAAGGACGTGACAGTTGCAAAAGCCAACATTATTTTCCATGTAAGTTTTACTCTCAACAGGGCGAGGATTCCGTTTTATTCAACATGTTTTTCAAACAGCAAAGAAATGGTGTATACCTGGAGATGGGAGCATTGGATGGCATTACATACAGCAACACTAAATTCTTTGAAGAGACTCTTGGTTGGAGCGGTACTCTCATCGAAGCATCGATTCCTTCTTACCAAAAATTGAAGAAAAACAGGCCGAAAAACCGTTTGTTCCACAATGCCGTCTGTTCTGAACGCAAAATGGTTACATTTTCAGGGATAAATGCGGAAGCCGGAATACGTGAACATATGTCCGATAGACATCAAAAATCCAACCGTTTTGGCGACGTCACGTCTCAAGTACAGTGCGAACGATTGTCTGTTTTATTAAAAGGTGTTTCGAAGGTCGATTTGTGGTCTTTGGATGTGGAGGGTGCAGAATATGATGTTCTCCAATCGATGGACTGGGATATTCCAGTCCACGTTATGATTATCGAACGCAATCCGAATGACCTTCTTATCGAGGACTTATTGTTGTCTAAAGGATTTAACTATGTTCGCGAACAACGAGGTAATCGTATTTGGGTAAACCCCAATTACAAAAGTCTGACGGCTAGTATGGCAGGTGCCCCTGTTGTATCAACCGCTGTATCAAACGAAGACCGGGCTAAATCAATGGGAACATTTCAAATCAACGTCCTCACTATGAACCGAGCAAAATCGCTACAAAGATTACTGGACTCGCTGGAAAAGGCAGAATATGCTGGCGATAGAGTAGAACTCTATATTCATATTGATAACTCAGACGACAACCGCGCTTGTATCAAAGTAGCAAAATCCTTTGACTTTTCACATGGCGACGTAACTATCGAGGTACCTGAACAAAACAACGGACTACGAAACGCATGGTTCGGCGCATGGTCTCCACAAAAGAACCAGCATGCAATCATTCTGGAAGACGACATTGAAGTGTCGCCGCAATGGTATAAATGGCTCAAGCAAGCGTGGCAAACGTATGGAGAACGCAATGATTTGGCCGGTATTTCTCTTCAAAGACAGACACTTGTGTCACAAAAACCACAGAAACAGATGGAAATAGTCAATAATCACAAGCCATTCTTGTATCGTTTAGTTGGTTCCATTGGCTTTTCACCACACTGGAAACAATGGCGCGCCTTTTTGAATTGGATTGATTCGGTCGATACGACTACTGTTGATGTCAAAACACCGGGATTGATTACGTCGGACTGGTTGGACAATTTAGACAGACGCCACATGTGGACACAATATTTCATTTGGTTTTGCAAACAACACGATTTGTACACTTTGTACGTGAATTTGCCTGAACAGAAAACGTTGGCAGCTCACATGCGTGAAAAGGGCGAACATTTCAGCAGAACAGAGGGCCGTGACTTTGATTTGGCCACGAAAGTGAGCATGAACTTTCCTCCAGATTTGGTCAAATATGGATGGGATGGAAATTCTATACAAAATGTTGAATTGGGATGTTGGAAGACTTATCAAAAAAACATCGATGCGACAAAAAGAACTGAATTCATTCCTGGAAAATCAATTATGATGGCGTCTTCTTCTGTTAAACTGGTATGTGACTTGCTTAATTCAGAAACTCGTGTCTTGGAGTGGGGTTCAGGTGGTTCAACATTATTCTTTAGTAAATATGTCAAAAGTTGGGACACAATTGAACACAACGTTGACTGGATTCCTAAAATGGAAGAGTACACTAAAAAATTGTCAAATGTCCATTTTCATAGTGCCAAACACTCGTGGGATGGAAAGAACGATGGTGGTTACAAAGACTTTAAAGAATATGTAGATTTGCCTACTCATTTCAATCATGCAACGTATGATGTTGTTATCGTTGATGGACGTGCACGAGTGGATTGTGCTCGTTCCACTCTTCGAAATCATCTGTTATCTCCAAATGGTGTCGTGTTGATACATGACTGGGAGCGTTCTTTTTACAAAGAAGTGTTGGACAGCTTCGAAGTGATCAAAGAAGATACGGCACCTTCACGACATCTTGGTATTCTTAAACCAAAAAGAACACCTGAAAAAAAAGTTCAAAATGTCGTGCCTAAATTGGTTAAAGATGGTACCGAATACGGTGGGTGGACTTACGATTCTGCGGCAATAACTGCTGAGTCAGTCGTTTACAGTGTTGGCCTAGGTGAAGATACCTCGTGGGACGAAGGTATCATGAAAAGATTTGGTTTGCAAGTATGGGGATTCGATCCAACACCCAAAAGCATTAAATACGTCAATTCAAATGAGAATCTTGGCCAAAACTTTCACTTCACACCTGAAGGATTGGGTATAAAAAAGGATGTGCTTACTTTTACGAAACCACAAAATACCAATTACGTGTCAATGCGCGAAGGGAAACACGATGGGTTAGGCGAAACCATCGAGGTACCTGTGAATTCTTTGGAAAACTGGATGCAAAATTTTGGTCATGCACATCTTGACATCTTGAAGATTGACATCGAAGGTTCTGAATACGATGTTCTTGAACATTGTATTCAAAAAAAATGGTTCCCCATGGATCAATTGCTTGTTGAATTTCATCAGCGTTTCTTTGAAGACAAAACTCGCCACATCAATGTTTTGAATGGGTTGAAAGCAAATGGGTTTGAAATCATACACAACAAAGGAGGAAAAGGTCAGGAAATAAGTTTCCGCAAAAAAAAATTAGCGCCAAAAAACGATAAACATCCTATACCTATAGTACTAACAGGAATCGACTATCAGATGAATCAAGTGAGTCGAGCAACAATACCATTCATGTGCACAAATAACGACCGAGTTGTTATACTGTCCAATGTCAAACAGAACCCTATCAGCGGAGCCGATTGTCTTGAAGTTGTAGATATTTCGGGCTTGTACTCCATGGCATCTTCAGAGATGCCATGGCCAAAGCGCGCACCTATGAATCAAAAGGTATATTTTGATAGATGGTATGTCCTTCGTGACTGGATGAGACGTTCGGGTACTGCAAGAGTGTTTGTTATGGACAGTGACGCTTTTATGATACAAAATATAACAAAACTTGTGCAGGACCATTTGGATATCTTTAGTGAACACGAACTGTGGTTTGTTTATAACCCACCACGGTCGTCATGGCCATTTGCTTTGCTGAGTCTTGTTGCGTTGGAAGATATTACACATTTTTGGAATCAAGCATTGGCATCTGACGTTTGGACACCTGAACTTGTCAAAGGAACCGAACCAAATGATATGGTCCTTTTAGGACACTATTCGCACTCCGCAGTGGGAAAACCTTATCCTTGCTGGGGGTACGGGCCTGGGCATAAAGATGGGACGTGTGATAATAGCATTGATTATGGCCACACCAAAGTATTGGAGCGATTGGCAGCAAAAAACATCAGAGCAAAATTTGCCCCGGGGACGCTAACTCTGGACAGAAATGGCAAATCAGTACTGGATTTGGGTGTGGTGGACAATAATTATCGCCACGACCCAATGCATCGGTACGAAATGAAAAATGGACAGAAACAGCTGCAATTCTTGGAAGGTGTTCCACAGTTCAAACTCAGAAAAGATAAGTGGGTACCAGTGTGGGGTTACATATTGGAAGACAGAATGGAAGCATGTGTGAATACACATTTGAACCTTGTCAAGTCGAAAGCCACGTGTGTGTGTTCGGATTTTTGCTGTAAAACATGTAGTCCAACCCTACCCGACTCAACCCCGTCCTTTCCACCAGACGGTGGAACCAAAACCGACTATATTCAGTTGGGAAAAATCATGCAATCAAAACATGCTTTTGTAAATGTTCAACTTTTAAACCATGGTTATGTCGAAATGACCAAATCTTGGATTTGCAATGTTCGTTCATTTCCTGGAGTTCTTGAAAAAACAATGTTTATCACAACAGATCAAAATGCTTATGACCAACTTTTTAAGTTTGACTCTGAATTAAATATTGTTCTGGAACTTTACGAAACTCCCAAAGATTTGACGTATGGTCAATATGCGTACTATGATTTTATGTTGTTTAGAACAAAACTGTTGCTTCAATTACTGAAAAATGACATCGTAATTTGGCTGACGGAATCAGATGCTGTGTGGTTGAAAGATCCATCTGATGTAGTTTTAAACACAAAAGGTGATATGGTTACAATGAGCGACGGGCCACATCCTCAAAAAATATTACAAGGCGGCTTTCAACTACTGCGCCCAACAAAACCAACTGTAAGTGTATGGACCAAATTACTAACAATGTTTCAGAATAAAATGTCTGCTGCTAAAAAAGGCAAAGAAATGAATGATTCAGGTTCGGAACAATTGATGCTGAATAGTTTGATTCGAAAAGAACCACATTTGAATATGCAATGGTTAGATTGGCAGTTGTTTGCGCCTGGTCTTTATTACAGAGACAAAAATAAATTTCCTCGAGCAATGGTCATATTGAACAATTGGATCAAAGGAAATGCTGCTAAAATTGCACGTTCTAAGAAATGGAATCACTGGTACTTGGATGAGAACGGTAAATGCACAGGGTAAAAGTCAACAAAAAAGGGCACCAGTTCAGCTACAGTGCATTACAGAAGATGGTCATCTTTTTTCCAAAATTCGTCTCAGGTCACAGCTGTACATCCAGAGAGTGGTTACATGTCAGAGTATATATATATATCGTTGTAAACACTATAAAATGAGATGTATTAAAGAATTTTTTTTTGTCCTGACCGGTGTCTTTATCTGTGTTATATTGGTGTGGGCTGCCCGGCATCATCCGCCTAATGACCGCAAAACCCAAGAATTATGGCACGATCACTGGGAGAGCGAATCGAATGCGACAATGTTGCGTTCAGTGCCACACGTTAAAGACCATAAACCTATGAAGCCCTATGAACTAAGCGAACACACGGAATTCGACTTGCGCTTGGTATCTTCCGTGAAAGAATGCAGCACCAAACAACTTTCAGAATGCATTAAACCCGGTAGATTAATTACTGATTGGGAAACGGAAAAAAGCATCATACGTTTTTTTGATAACAGTGTCAGAAACGTCCGCAGATTTATCTACAAAAAACCCCGAGATCCGTTGATATACATCGACAAATGTCAACATGTCGAATACAGTATCGATAAAAACAAAGGTTATACCAAATTGATGAATGCCAAAAGTATCAACATCAATTGGGCCGCTAATCGTGGGACGAAATGGGTGTATGCCAAGTGCATGGACAACCAGCGAAGCGGCCAGCCAGAGTTGAACCATTTGATTTATCCCACCACGGTCAATAAGCAATTAAAAGAAGACAGGCCAAACGTTGTTGTTTTACAAATTGATGGTATGTCATATAGGCAATACCAATCGTTATACACAGAAACTCAAACAGTATTGAAATCGTTGAACAGTCGAACCTTTTCATTTCAAAATTATTGGGCCAATGGATACAATTCACCTCCAAACATGAAACGAATGTATTGCGATGATAAATCGTGTGACAGTAGTCATATTCTCAAACATTTTCAACAAGCAGGTTTCGAAACTTCGTGGATATTGGAATATACCTATGGTCTCATGGGTTATCCTTTTGACAGCTCTGGTTCAAGATATGTCGATAAATTGTTTGCTGGAAATTACTATAACAAAAATTGGAAATCCGATTTGACTGACATGGTTGGTGGTTTTGCTTGGGATGAATATTGTTACATGAAATCGTTGCGGTATCTTGATTTATTTTTGAGGGACAACGGTTTGCAAAAAAATAGCAAAACTGGGTCTCATGTGGCCATTGTTGTTCCAAATGTTGCGCATAGTTCGGAAAGAATGCGTGCAAAACAAATGGACAACGCATTGGCAACACTGTTGCGTGATTGGGACCGAGATGGTCTCATGAGCAACACAATATTTTGCATCGTTTCTGACCACGGCATACATGGTTCACCGATAAATATTTTTTTGGCGGGAGAATTTGAACATCGCAACCCTGTGTTTGAAATGATTGTTCCCAAACCATTTCTTCAAAAACACCCAAACGTTGAAACATATTTGAAACACAATACCAATGCTATTATCACTCATTTTGATTTTTACAAATCAATCGCTTCGTTGGCCAACGTACAAACATGGAGGCCTGCCGCCGGCACCATCAAAAAGGCTACCGAGCAAAAAAAATACAACATCTTTATGGACAAAATACCGATGACTAGAACTTGCCAACAAGCTGGGATCCCTGACGAGTGGTGCAATTGTTGGGGGGAAGACAGAGAGTAGGGTTGTGTCTTTTTCTTATCAAATCCTTTTTTTTTGCATGTATATAGATATATATACTATATATCATAATAATAATATAATAATGCGTATTTTTGCCGACGGTGTATTTGATTTTTATCACAAAGGACATAGAGAACATTTTGAACGTTTAAAGCATATAGAAGATGGTGTGGAGCTGATTGTCGGAATCATTTCGGACAAAGAATGTGCAAGTTATAAGCGTGTACCCAAAATGAACGAACAACAACGCTTGACACTCGTTTCTAAAGATAAACACGTCGACAAAGCGATGATTACACCTCTGATAATTACCGAAGACTTTTTGAAAGTCCATGAGATTGATTTTGTATATCATGCATTCGCTACACCGGAAGACGAAGCAAAACAAGGCGAATGTTTCGCGGTGCCGCGCGCTCTGGGCATTTTCAGAACTATACCCTATGTGAAAGGTATTTCTTCCACTGAAATTTTATCGGAATGGGAACATATATGGCAGAAAAAAGGGACCGTGGCGACAAACGACCTTCAGTTGCTCAGTGGTTACGAAGGGACTGCATTTGACCCGGCGCTAGCATGGGCGCGTATGAAAGAAACGCTCGATATTTGCGACACGGATGAAATTTTAGAAGTAGGGTGCGGCGCAGGTTATATTGCGCAACATGTTGAAAATGTTTATGTCGGCCTCGATGCGTCTCAATCGTTGGTCTTAAAACATCACCAGATATTGAATAATGCTGTCTTTCGGGCGTATGCACACAACATACCATTTGCAGATAATTCATTTGACATTGTGATTATGAATAATGTGTGTGGCTATTTTAAGGACATCGATTATACGAAATCTGTCATCCGAGAATTAGAAAGAGTCGCTTCCAAAGCGCTTTTTATAGGCGATGTTCGGCACGCCGCACAACCTAAGCGTTCCAAACATATATACAAAGGCCCTACACAACATCTAATTAATACTCCGGAAGATTTTGCAGGATATACAATTACACCGGGATTTTACGACCCCGACTATTATTTTTGTGCTCACAAACTAAAAAATAAATAAAAACATATTTTCAATTCTAAATGTTTTTGTTTAATACACCCAGCCTATCACTCCTAAAACAACCAACGCGATGCCCGAAACAATTTCCACGGAATATAATTGATGTTCCACCGCTAAAAACACGATGACAATGGCTGCAACTAACGAACGCACAACAGATGAGTGATACACGAAAACAGCACCCAACGATAATCCTTGCAAAACGCCGACCGCGACCAGTGCAAAACCCAAACTCATGGGAATATCTATGTCTTGTTTTGACGAAAATGAACCAAAAAGATAGATAGGGATGCCAAACATGTACATCTGAAAAGAGTCGGATAAAAACCAGTACAACTTTTGTTTGGACTCGTCTTCCGACACTTGCGGCCGATTTTCGACTTTCATCATCTTTTCAATCCAGACCGAAGCCAGACTCGAACAAATGCCCTGAATAATAACGAGACAAATGGCGGTAGCAGAAATATCACCATCAATGTTGGACATTTTCACCAACATACATCCGTAACAAACGACCATTAATGAAATGTATTGTTGGACGCTGAACGACTTTTTCAGTAAAATCAGAGAGAATACAACCACCCAAATCAATTTATGTTGAATCAAGACCGAATAGATAGACGGTTCAAGCATGGATGTGATTCGATACGTTAAGAAGTTCACCAACGAATACAGTACAGCATTGACGATAAACCCCCACCGCACTTGAAATGGCTGTTCACGATTAATGCAGCGTGTCACGCATGCGCAAATGAACAATTTTAGACATTCTATCATGAGCAAAATGAACGACACATTGTATGTATACTGTTCGGCTGTGTTACGAATCAACAAATTAGAAGCAATACAGCTTGCAATGGCTACAATGACAGCTAACATGTCTACATTTTTATTCACATTATTTATACTATTTCTGTAGCCTGGGTTTAACATCCGATTTTCATTTAACATCGAGTTACCAGACATTGATTTGGGGGTAACCCCTGTTTAAATGCTACTGCATCCCTTTCAAAAACAGTTCTGCTCTCCCACGCACATCCGGTGACAACTTGTCCATTGGAAACCCCACCGACTTTTCCCGCTTTGAATCCGCGCCCCACGTTCCGTGCATCCCGACGTGCAGCACCAGCGAATCCTTGGCGGCGTACTGTGGTATCTTCTGCTTTCGGAGCCATTCCGTCCATCCCCAGTCAAACCCGTCCGATTGAGTCATGTCCACCAACATCTTTTTCGCCAGCACCTTGGACCAGGCCACACCGGCGTTCCCCAATGATTTCATCTCGCACAAATTTGGGTCGCAATGCAGAGTTGGATGGTTGGGGTTGCCCGAATGGTACAAAGACATGACACCCTGTGTGTGGGGCAGCATCCCACGCAACAATTCGAGCCAATCCGGTCGCACAATTAAATCCGAATCGAGCGTGATCAACCAGTCGTAATCGGTGCCGACAAACCACTCCAAAATATGTCGGGCCTGTTTGTCGGCCTTGAAGCGTTTCGCATTTCGTTGGACAGAGTGACTACCAAACCATTTCTGCAAATCGCCCGCTGTATACTCGGTAGAATGATCGTCGAAGATCCAGACGTCATTGGGATGGATTGTCTTGTTCAGGGCGGTGGCACACAGTTGAACATATCCAGCGCGGTTGTAGGTGGGAATGGCGACGGCTATTTTCGGGCTGGGCTTGCTGACGTGATAAAACGGTTGTTTTATCAACCAACTATCAAAAACTGTCCTAAGCCGAATGCGTGCACTCTTGGTGCCACCATATTCGTCAGAAACTCCCGTTCCCTGTACATTTAGCCATGTAGCAGAAACATGCAAAGCCTGTTTGAGATTCGTCTGTTCATCGGTATGAATTTCAGAAAATCCAATAGTAGCTGCACTGTTCCTTGCTGTACCAGACAAAACCATATAATTCTGTATTAATGTTTGATACTGTATGCCAAAATCACATAAGTATTTTGGCTCAGAACACTTGGAAAATAAAAAGGGCAATGAATGCATCATATCTTCTTGACTCTTTTTCTTGACCAGAAAAGGCACATGCAATCCATCCGAAAACTGTCCAGGACGTCCAAATATTCTTTCCAATGCCATATTACTTTCGTAAGAACCAGCAGAAATGCCTCGTATACCACCTGTCATATGAGTTAATATTTGTTGTGAATTACTATCATAAAAAGTGTCCAAATCGAACGGTTTCAATAAGAATATATCATCCATTGAGAACAAAAAATAGTCACTCAATGATTTAATGCGGTGAAAAAACGGAAATACAGCATGTGGTTTTGGTGAACTTAACCCTTCTAATATCGTACCTTTCAGAAATACTTGTTGTGGCATTGATATAACATTATCGCCAAAATGGCAATCTGGAGCAGCATGTCTATAAGAATTGTACACAATATATACATTTCTAATATACTGAGAACCGTAAAAAAGTATAGAACGTACGGTCCAACATATTTCGGACCATGGCGGACGTTTTAAACCGACTGTAGAAACAATGTTAAACAGTGGTTCTCCAAAATCGAACGGAACTTTTTCATTCTCGTGATAACCAGAACTATAATTCACCCACGGGATGACAACATCAATTGTCGTTCTATTCAGCGTAGTATGGAGCGGTGTTCCAGCGCGGTTGTAGGTGGGGATGGCGACGGCTATTTTCGGTGGTGGATGGTGGTTGTACTTTGGGGTCACAGAAGTAGAAGCACTCGATGATGTTGTAGGATGTTGTGTTTGAGGGTTTTTTTTAAAGAAGGCAGAATGCAATGGATAATGTTGATTGTGAATCCATGCATTGAAAAGAGAACGAATTGTCGGGTTTTCAGGATATTCCCACCATATACCTTGGCCTTGAAAATTGAGCCATGTCTTGCGGCCCTCTTTCTCAATGACTCGCTGCCACGTTTCTCCAACCCATTTAGGGTCATGCCGCCAACCATTCGTATTCATTTTTCCAAACCAATCGGTCACAGCAACAACAGCATGACCATTTGCCACCAACCAATTGTGATGCTCCAACCATAAAATAATTTCGGGTCTGTACTCCAAAGTGCTTTTTTTACGGTAGTTATACACTTGGTCAACCTCTTTCTGAAAGTGAGTTTCAAGCTGACCCATGAGACAAGTATTTCGAAGTGTCGGACAATGTGTTTGAGTTATTTCTCCACGCGGACACGATATTTCCTTACTAGATAATTTCAAAGGACGATTCAAAATTACATCGTCATTCAGTGCCAGAAACCATGGACTCAAGTCAGGGATTCGGTGTAAGCAAGTTTGTATGGCCCATGCGTTGTTTGTGGGCGTTTGAGGCAACAATATATTGTGATGAATAATTTTAATTCTCGGATGCGATATGTTTAGCCATGAAGGAGGACCATGAATAGGATTTATAACGACATAAATATTGCGTATCTGTTCTTTTTTGTCGTTTTGGAGCAGACTGGCCATTGAATAGCGAAGTTCATTGTATGAATCACTGGTTGCCGTACGGTCATAATTCATATTGGGTTCTTTTGTTTCGCCATCAAATATACCATTTGCTCGCATTTGTGCAATATAAGCCGGGTGAGTCCAGTTCACCCAAGTATAAACAACGTCAACAGGACCATTGAATTCTAGATTACAATCGATTGTTGGTTGTTTAAATGCTTCGGATGGATACATTTGAAGTGAGTGTTTACGTTTGACGTACAGGCTCATTCCTTTACGTTTGTGCACGTTGCCGACAGATGATTTCATCCACCCCATATGGTTGTACCCAACACAGGACGGAGTTCTTGAACAAACCCCACGAGCATCGGCCACCGGCTTGCCAATGTCTGACCCCAATTGATCCACATCCTTGTATAGAATATAGCCGGAATTATTATGCAACATTGGCACAGGGTTGTCGGCGTTCGGTGGAGGGTGTTTGACTGTGTTTTGTCGCAACGACTTGCCCTTTTTGTGTCGAACAACGTACCGACGACTAACATAGGCCTTCTTTTGCACCACGGCCTGTTCCCATAAGAAATGATCGACAGGTTTGGACATTGGCAAGTTTGATAATAACATTTTTGCAAAATTACCCGTGATTGCATAGGCTACTGCTCCGTACGGCATACATTTACCTGGAATCACTGCTTTAACAACACTGTCATAGTTCTCAGAATATGCGCCCGTTGCCTGTGCGCACACCGCCTCCTTGAAAAAAGAGACAAACCCATCAGACGGTAATTCTGACGGAATTCCGTTCGGCCAGATGGCATCATCCTCTGACACAAAGCACCAGCCGGAACATTCGGCCGCAATCTTCATCCAAATTGTGACCATGCCATCCACCACCCGTTTGGCGCCTTCTGGCCATTCTTGTGGACCGTATCCCTCGTCGAACGTGGGGCCGACAGTGGCCGTCTGAACCTGGCCCATCACGGTCGTTGTCGTGAACGCTTGTGGAGCTTGAAAGTGACGGACACCGGTCGTGAGTACGTACAGAGTTGGTTTCGAGATTGACGATGTATTTATTGTTTGAACCTGTGCCAATGTCTCTAACGGTGGCGCCGCCACAGGCTTCACCGTTCGGAGCCGTACTCCCTCGTCCGCCACGATCGGTGCCGCCTCCCCGTCGTCCGACCACATTGGCCATTCCTCGGACGGTGTTTTAAAGACCAACAGAAAAGTACTCAGCGACGTCACACCCAACATGAACATCAATATTGTTTGAAACGATTTAAACTTCATTTGGTCTACTCCATTCCAGCCCCTGTTTATATAACACTGGTTGCACCCCCAAAACAAATCCATTCTTTACGGTTCGCTACACATTACCACAAACCACTCTCTCCAAAGATTTTCTCTACTGACTACCACCCCCGACAATTTTGCAGGAGCACCCCCACTAGGATTCAGCAACGGCACACTCTGAAACCCGACCACACAGGTGTCGTTGTCCACCTTGGGGAAATACACAAATCGTTGGGCCTGGTGCGACGAAAACTCTCTCTCGTGCACCGTGGCCTCGGTCTGGCAACGTTCGTGGCAAAGAGTCTTGTCCACGGGCCAGAAAGGGATGCAGTGGCCTTGGGTCGAATTGGGCCCCTGAAAACAAGTCTGCAATCGGGAACACTCGACGTCTTCTCGACAGACTTTGGAAGTGCCAGTCAACAGGAAGGGCAAACAAACACAGGTTGAAATCAAAATTAAACAATACAGGAGATTTATAGTGTGGATTATAGACATTACGGGACTACAGTTGTACCAACTCTTAAATAGCCTGGTCGTACGCAAATTGTCTGGGATTTAGAAAATTCAAGGGCTTGTACTTGAACTCTTTTGACGAGGTTGGACCAGACACTGGCGACAGTTTCAGCAACTCCTCGTCCAGTACTGGTTTCTTTTTGTAGACATGAGGGGCGGCAATGCTCAAAATCAACAGCACGGCCGAAATGGTCTGCACCGCACCAATGTCCACTCCAAACACAATAGATGGGTCCAATTCCGGACACACCTTGGAGTACAGCGTTGACTGCCCGAACGTGGCCCCGACGGCGACCAGACCGATCGAGATAATCACCACCCAAGCAAACAGAAAAATACGAACCATTGAAGTCAGATGCTTGCGACGAGACACGATCCAACCCATATTGACCACGAAAGAACTGGTCAGACACCCACCGGCGACCATCGGTGCCAAGTGAAGGTTTGTGGTGGGACAGAAACTCTCTACTCGAGAGTAGAACCAAAATTGAGTGGCCGCGGCCAACACCACACACAATCCAACAATACCAAAGAAAATAGATTTGGAGCGCAACATATATACTCTCCCACAAACAACTCTTTAAATAGTACATATATACAGCAGCTACCACTGGAAACTGGAAAAAAGTGGTTGATGCATAGCACTGATACACAGCACTATAAAGACAAGTCTCTCCAAAATATAATGAGCACAATTACCTTTGACGATTTGCCACAATGGCTT
>Ga0302114_10000787_pt1 | contig 21542 bp, 19 predicted proteins | sample AG5_Surface_MG_FD_203107 | JGI IMG/M metagenome (GOLD analysis project Ga0302114, IMG submission 203107) | Marine microbial communities from Western Arctic Ocean, Canada - AG5_Surface | ecosystem: Environmental > Aquatic > Marine > Oceanic | place: Canada: Western Arctic Ocean | collected...
CATCGGGCCCGCTCCACATGGGGTTGTCGCTGTGCTGATTCCCAATGTCGTGGTGCATTGCCATGTACTGTGGTAAACTTGGTGGAATGCCGTTGTATTTGTTGTACGACGCGTTGACTTCGGCCTGTGCAATGACACGGTCTGCCTGGCATGCAGTTCCTGGGGCCACGTCGTCAAACTCCGATGTAAGCAGCGTCATTGCTACTGTATTGTCCACGAGAGCAGCGGCAGCCAGGCCAAGAAAGCCAGCACAGAGGTGGCGACGGTGGTTGCTGTTCTTGGCCCGAGGCCAAGTTCGCATCTGGCAATTTTGAGCAATTCTGCCGGCTTGCGCCGGATGGGTTTGTAGGCGCAGTCGAGGACGCCCTCGGGTTTGCCGCAGGCCGACGTGCGCCATGCGTGGTCTTGCCACGAGTTGCACTTCGCGTTGAGGCGAAGTGCTTCGCAGCCGTTTGTGCCGCACCCGCATTTGTCGATGCACACCGTGGGTTCGTTCTGTGCGGTCGAGGCCACGGCAAGTAATAGTAGCAGCGCTAGTATTTGGTTCATCAGTTTCTCAGTGCTCATTTACCGTGTTGTTGCCCGGGGGGGGGCGGGGGATATACGATGGAAGATGTTGCAACGTTTGTTCGGGACAATTGGTCGGCTGAGGGTGCTGAGGTATTGTCGGTGGGCAAGTTGTCGCTGACGGTAAATTTGCCCTACGAGTTCCGGCAGATAGACGACGCGCTGGACGAACTAACATACGTGCACGACGTGTCTACCGACTTGCTTTTGACGGAAACTGGGGCCACCCTTCGGGTTCGGCGCGGGCGGCCGGGCATGCGGCAGCGTGCGTCGACAGCGGTTGGCGACGAAACCAGTGCGTCTATAACCCGCGGGGGGGTGCTGCCGGTATGTAATGGAAAAACGTTCGGTGTTGTTTCCGGCATCGTTGTGGTGATTATTGCGCTGTTATTGGCGCTGGTGATGTCCCGGCCGCCGTCGTCTGCATGATCCGACAAATCGAGCGAGACAGTCGAATCCCGGCGGCTGCCCAGCGCCGCCGCACGGCGCTGCTGTCCGCAATTGTCACAAACGCCCGCAGCACTGCTTTTGCCGCGGCGTGTGCGTCTAGCGCGGTCTGTCGGGCGGGGTGCTGCCGCGCAACTGTGGCCAGCGTGACGTATAGCTGCTCGGCGGACGACTTGTTGCAAAGTAGATTTGCGCTCTTCCGCAACACCATGTTAAAGTTGTGATAGCTGCAGTAGTCGATGATAAACTGCTCGGCCCCAATCGCGCGCAGGGTGCTGTACTCGGCCGGGCACTGCCTGTGTGCTTTCTGCATTGTTTCAATTACGATTGCGCGGCGGGCGGAAATTGCTTCTTGGTACATCGAGCTGGCGGTGTTGGTCGGCATGCTTGCTCTTGTGTGGCACGCGTGTTTTTAGTTTGTTTTTATATGTTTAATTTTAGTTATTGCTGTCGATAAAAAATCCCGACATGTGCCAGCAGATCTCGAGCGGCAGCACGGACGCATGGTGTATTGCGTATGCAAGTTTGCGCTGCCAGCCGTGGCCTCTGTGATCTAGCCTGCCGGTTGTAAGCCAGTGGGTCCACCCGGCCGTCCGCTGCGCCAAAATGTGCTCGTCGACTGCCAAGTATTGTGCCCCGGCACTGCCGCCGGCGCTGTCGCTGTCGTCGCTGTCGCTGTTGCTTTCAGCGGTCAAGTCGATGCTTTTTACCGCAGCAAATTGTTCGGTGTTGAGTCCGGCGGTTGCCATCTTGAACGCCACCATTGGGGCCGGCGGGAGCTCGGGCGGAAATCGGCGAAACGCGCGTTGCGCGTGCGGCGCAAATGTTAGAGGCATCGCCCTGGCCACCGCCGCGATGTGATCGACCCGCCCCTGCGCGGCAAACACGCTTGCAAACTCCGCCAATTCGGCGGGCGGCACGACCCGCGCGTTGTGTGATTTGTGCAACGATTTTACGACAAGTTCGGCAAAGTGCGACACGTCGCCGGATGACAACGCGTTGGCGCTGGCAGCGGGGCACGTACGGCGGCGGTTGCCGCACACGGTGCACTCGAACCGGTACTCTCCGGCCAGCGCCGCAAGTGGGCGCCCCCCGGTCACGATGTCTTGGCACACTGCGGATCGGAGGTTTGTTCTTTCGGCGCCGCAGAACTTGCTGCGGACTGTGACGGACTGAAACCGATCAGGTACGAATTGCATGGTGGGTACAAGTACGCGGAGACAAGGCTGGTTCTGCCGGCGGCTGGCTCCATTGTTGGTCAATATATGTGTGCCGCGCGCGGCGCTACTGCGGGTATACGAACCGGCCCAATGTTTACCGTTGGCGTTACTCTAGTGGATTACACCCTGCCGCGGGTTGTCTATATCCGGCACGGCGCCCCCCGGGCCACGCCCGTTGTAAGCACTAGGGCACGAATTGAGGTGTAGGCATGTCTATCCCGTTTTTTGGGTGTAGTTGCAACAAGTGGTGGGACAGTGTATCTCCTCGGTGCGCAAACCCGTCATGCGTCCGCGTGGTACTAAAGATCGACGAGCACGACACGCAACCGGCAGAGGAAACACCACCGCCACCGGAACAGCCACCGGTGCCATCGGCGCCGCCTGCGCCACCAAGCAACCAGGCGGCGCCGATGGCACAAATGTCAATGGTGGTTGCCCGCGGGTCGCAGATTACGGAGGCAATGTTTAGACATTTGGGCTGGAAAAGTTTGCCCGAGAAATTTAAGCTCAACCCCGAGCAGCTTTACGTGATACGCGTAACCGACGGGCAAATGTCCGGCTTAACACCGACCGGAGCCCCCAGCCCGACGCTAGCCGTTGCCTACAGCTCCAACCCGGCTTCCCCGTCTAAAGTACTGACAACGGAGCAGTTAGCAAGGTGGCTGTCGGTGGTGTACCCGTATTCGCACGCAAGTTTTACCGACCGCCCCACAGGAATTTGATTGATTACACCCGGTGCCTATATCCGTCCGCCTTGGTGGCTTTTTGCGGCCGCCATGATAGATGTTGGCTACGTAGTGTTGAGTGCGGTGGGGATTTTAGGGGTTGCGCTGTCATCGTACGCTGCGTCGCACCCCGTGGGACACAGCCCGCTGCTTCTCGGCGACAATGTTCTATGGGACCTTGGGTTTCAGTTTGGGACGCTTGCGGCAATAGCGTCCACCGGGATTGTAATACTGCACCCTTCAGAGTCCGGGGTTGTCCCAATCGTCTCGTGTGCGTTTGTGGCGGCGACGACGGCGGCAACTTCTATTGATGCCCGGGCTGTGGGCACAATGGCGTGCAGTCAGGCGGTTATTTTTGCGGCGGTGGACAACGGCGCGCACTGGAAGTGGTTTATTGTGGCGGTGGCTGCGGCGGGCGTGGGGTTGGTGTCCTCGGGGGTAATGGTGTACGCGGGAAGGATGCGCCGTGGCGCCGGCATCAGAAAGCGGGCAACAACATCAGACCCCCCGGCGGCGGCTGGCAGTTTTTCGGCGGCGGCTGCGATGGTTAGGCGACTGGGGTTTGGGCGCGACACCGTCCTGCGCCAACGAGCACGGCCGGTGGCGCTTCTTGGCGACGACCCGTTCTTGTGACGTGCGTATATATATGACGGGCCGGAAATCACTGACATGTCACACGATGCCTATGTCGGTAGCTGGCGCGTTGGGTACGGCAAAGGTGCTTTCGGAGAACATAGGCCTACTGAAAGCGACGGGTGACATTGCTACCTCACTGTATAAGTACGCCACCGACTACACTGCGGAGGTAAAAGACGCTGCAAATGGAGCAAAAATCGGTGATATTACACAAGCATATTTGAACTACGATATACGAAAATGGAACGGCGATATCAATCACCCGGTCCTGTTTGTACAGATGGTCAAAGAGGCAGAAAGTGAAACTACCCAGTTGGTCATTGGCACAATTGATTTTACCAAACAAACAATTCAAGTGGTATCTTTCGACAAAACCTACAATGGCAAAGTGGTGGTTACTCAGCAGTGTGATTTGGCAGGGAACGAGCCCGTGGCCCAAACGGTTGTGGAATCGACAAAAAAAGAAGCAGCCACAGCCAATGACAAAGCGAAAACGGCTCTCAATAAAGAAATTGCCGACGCCGCAAAAGCCGTGGCCTCATCAAGAAAGGGCAGGGAAATAAATTTCAGTACCGCAAATATTATGATCCCGGCGGCAGCAATGTTCCAAATTTATGCTGGTTCCAAACTAGGGGTGTTGGCAAGCGACACGCTGGTGAATTCAACCGCGGATGCTATTGGCACGCAGTGGACGTGGGGTGCTGCACGGTACCGAAGTATGGCATCCAGTGCCAGTGGACTCACGGGTGGTATCATTGGCGCGGCAGCTACTTCCTGGTTAACCAATCAGGGTATAGGCTTTCACCGCCTTGCCGGGACGATTGTGTCGGCTGGTGTCGATAGCGCTGCGAAAGGCACACTGTTTTGGTGCCGGAACATACTAAGGGGCGCCGAGGAACAACTTGCCACAAAAATTGCTATTGCCGAAGGAAACGCGTCGCAATCCCTTATTTCGACCTCGTACAGGGAGGGCTTGTACAGAAAATCTGAGATTGACTATGACCGTGTCCGGGAGCTGGCAATTAACTTCAAAATTGAACGCGAACCGCAGGGGCTTCTTACCAGTTGGCATTACCTGGCGACCACGTGTATGTTTAGCGCTGTGCGCTCTAATCACCACAACGTGCAGGCGGCCGGCCTTACTGGCTGGCAGACGGCTGTGTGGTCTGATCCGTTGTACCGAGCTCGTCAAATTGAAAGGTACCGAGCCGGGTTTTCCGACGTTGATTCTGTTGCCGATGCGCAGGTTGTCGATGCGGTCGATACCGCCGAGCGTGGCACGGTTGCGCTCGTGGCTTTGGCTGCTGCATTTTTAAACAACGACGGCCCTGCCAGAGCGGCCGCTCAGCTGCTCGGGGCTGCAAACTGGGATACGCAATGGACTGCGCCGCGGCAGTCCGAGCGCGGCGGGAGAACATCCGGGTACAGGATGCCCAATGGCAAAGCGCGGTCGACCGCGGAGGCGTACGACTTGGAGATGTACCGGGTCAGCAAGGCCACGTCGGACCCCCCCAACGGTGACATAATCAATTTGTTTAACTTCCCGCGCCCTGGGGCCGCTCGGTGTGTTAAATTTGCCACCACACATTCGGCGGTGACCCCATCTGAAGTCATGGTGCAGCTTGTGCGTAACGGTTCGCCTCGGTACGCCGAAGTGCCGCTTCATTCATCGCACTACGCGCGCGTGTCGGCAATTGCTGCACTGTTCGAGTCGGCGGTTGTGGCGCTAGAAGTGCCCGACGACGGTACAGGCCTTCAGCACAGCGGGACAGCAACGCGATTGAATATTGCACATACATTTGTTACTTTGTTTGCCGATGGCAACGACACGTACTTTAACACAAAATGGATGTATTGTACCGCGGCCGACAAATCGCTCGAGTTTGAGCGCGACCGGCAGCGGTTTGTTCGAGCGTTGCGGTGCGCTAGCGGGATGCCATTTACGTTTATTCCCAGCAACGCGTGAAGCGATGCGCGGTATATGCGGCACTTATTGCTGGTGTTTCACGCGTGGCCCACGGCAGCAATGCCGGCCCGGCTTGATTATGCGGCGTCGGCGGAGTGGTTTGCGCTAACCCCTGCGGCGGCCGTCGTCGAGTGGATCTGGGTGCCCAGCAGCCACGGCGTGGTGCTCGGTGGCATCATTGTGCTGCAAACGGCGGCCGCTGTGCTTTTTTGGCTTTCGGTATTGACCTCGTTGCTGCCCGTCGTTGTAACGTACTCGTCGGCTGCCGTTCTTGGCGCGCTGTGGGTTGTCAATGTGTACCGAGCGCACCAAGCGGCAACGCTGTTTGATGGTTCGTCGGCGGCTGTGTTATACTACAACGTGGTGCGGTTGTTTTCGGTTGTGTCGTTTTTGACAATGGCCCCGCTGTGGGGCCGTGCGCAGCCGTCGGTGCGATACGGCAAGTGGGTGCTGATTGCGGCCAACGCGGTGTCGTTGACTTGTCTTGTGATTATTTTCAATGTTGCCGAACCGTACTGGGAGGCATGGGGCTGTTACGGCGGCCATGTGCCGGCGACGCTTAAGTACCAAAAGTATGGCACCTGCGGGGATGCGCCAATTTACAATGTCGATAATATACCTATCTGCCACATGCTTGGCGGCTACGACCACGCCGACCCAACCCAAGTCGACAGCACGTCGTGCAACGAGCGGTCTGCCGACATGCTGGCGCCGTTCCGGCACACAACTAAATGGGCCTGCCACCTTTTGTCGGTGACATATTCCGCCTACGTAATTGCGGCGCTGCGCGCGCAGACCCCCCATGCGCTGCACGTTGCCGTCCAGCGGTTTGCGTCGTCTGTTTTATCTGAATTATAATGCGGGCGTTTTTGCGCTCAAGTTTGCGCTCAAGTTCGCGCTAAAGCCTGCGCTTCTTAGGCTTGGCGCCCCCGGCTTCGGCCTCTGTCTTGCGCGGGACAGCAATCCCGGTTGCCTCGTCTGAAATGACGGTTTTGGCGGATTCGGCCGCGGCCATTGCCGCCTCAAGGTCAACCCCTGGCGCGCTACCGCCGCCGCCGCCAGCTCCGTTGCTGTACAGCTGGACCATGTTGACCCATGACACAATGGTGTGCTGCGGCTTGTTCTTGTTGCGGCTGTTGAGAAACCAGCCCTGAAAGACAACCTCGACCAGCGCGGTGGCGCCCCGCTTGATTTCCTTGAGCATGTGCGGGGGCACGTACGTTTTTCCGTCTGACAGCAGCACCTTGAGCGCCTGGGGGGTGTGATCCGAGGCCCCCTGCCGGACCCAGTCAGCTGCGTCGCCAAACATGTCCCAGTCGGCGTCTGCTGGTGCCCCCTTCCAACTTTTTGACAGCAGCTTGCGGCCAAATGTCATCTTGGGGTGCGGTTCGTCGGCGGTGGCCGGGGCAACCGGGAGCGCCCATCGATCATCCCCTTGGTCGGTTACCACGGCCATGAATTTTCCACTGTCGTTGACCAGCGCCTCTTCGCTGGGTGCGTGGTGCTTGGGTTTGAGGCCCTTTGTTAGCTTGACCGTTGCGTCCGCAAGGTCGGCGGTCAGCACGGCGCGCAAGGCGTCCGTTGACGCGTTAATGACCTCGCTTTGGTCGGAGTGCGTTAGCAGCACTGACGATTTTGCCGACACGGGGGAGTACCCCATATCGCGGCTGTGCTCCATCTTGTCGGCTGGGTCGGCGTAGATGTCGACATTGGCAATGAGGCTGATGGTGGTCCTGGGCCGGGCTGTTTTGGACGCTGGTTGTAGTACGGCGCCGTCTTTGTCGCGGACGACTAACGCAATGGTTGTGTGGGTGTCGCCCTTTTCGGTGTACTCCCACTCCTCCCACGCCAGCGTGTGTTTCCGGTTGGGAAACCCTGGAAGGTACTGCGAAGCCCGAACGTTGCCCGTGTCGGTGCGAATGCACGAGTCGACTGCGGAGATAAGCGCTGGTGCCGGTGGGCCGGTCCGAGCATTCAATAGCTTTATAATTTCATCGTCATCTGGTGGTGTGGGCATTGCGATGCTGGAGTGTGCCGGTTTCTGCGTGTTGTTGCCTGTGCAACGGCGCGATGTGGCGGCAGCCTAGATGTTTGTCAACCTACGCGGATGTTTTTATTACGATATCATGCGGTTTCGGCAAACGACATGCCATACTTGCGATTGCGTTGGGGCGCGCTGGTTGTCATTTCTCTGGGAGATATGACGGCGCCTGCTGCGGATTGCGTAAACACGTCAAACATTTTGGGCGCGGAGAGTGCTCCTTTGACAAGGTCTTCCCAATACGGACGACCCGTTTCGGATACGTGCACAGCGCACCACTTGGGGGTGTCGTGCGGACGGCGGGGTGGGAGTAACGGTACCACAGACACTTCGACGCGAAAAGCACGGGCTGCTGCTGCAAGCACGTCGCAATTCATCCACCAGCTCATGTACTGCGACGCCATTACTAACGCGGACCGGGTGGCACGCATCATATCAATTTGTGCCTCGGACGCTTCCTTTCCTTCGCGCAAGTGCAACAGGATTGCGCGCTCGACAAGCTTGTTGGAAACGTCGCGCGGAAGCTGCTCGCACCTGTTTATTGCCAGCCACCCTAAAATCTCTTCGCGAATTGTTTTCCACGCAACAACCCAGCGCGTGAACCATGGCGCAGAGTGTGCCATGACCAACGTGATCCGCTGCTGCACTGCGTATAGCTTGTACTCGGCGTGCGTTTTCATAAGCGCTCTGTGCCTGCCGTACGCAATTGATTTGATTGCTCGCTCGGTCAGTGAGTCCCCGTATTGTGATCTTAGCAGCCGGTGACACGTGGCGTTTATTGCCACCTCCAGCTCGGCGTACGTGTCCTTGGGGGGGGGGGTGACACTTGGGGGTTGGCAAAATTCCGGGCATTTGATGGTGGTGAGCGCGTCGCCGGGGGGCACGACGTCAACCGTGACGGTAATTTCGCCACCGTGACTGACGTGAACCATTGTTGTTGACGCTGTGATGTTTAGGGTGGTGTCGGCGGGGTTGGGCATTTCAATAACCGCCACCGACGATGCAGTGTGGCTGGCGCCGGCCACCGGCAGCGCCAATAGCAGTTCATTGCCGCGAAAGACGTGTATGACTGCTGCCCACTCTGTGGTGGGTGTTTCACGCCCTGCGACGTCCACGCTGGCGCGGATTGCGACAGGCGTGCTTTGATCTTGCTTTACCCGAATTTTGCTTTCTTTCACATAGTCGGTGGCGCCAAATTTCAGAGTGCACCGCATGGTTGCCATTGGTGTGCAGAGAGTGTATGCGGATATAAGAGGCGCTGTGTTATTAGTCCCAGACAATGACTGCTGAAGGAGGGGCTGGGGCGTTTGGCCGTGTTTTGTTTCGGGCTACAGCTGACGATCGTCCAGTAATTGCACTTACCGGTATTGACAGAACCAACCAGACAATTGATTACGAGTATTACCATGGGGATATCACTGACAAGTCTGACACTAATTTCGAAACTGGCGCTGGATACAAGATAGACGGTGGTGGAAACTACGCGTTTAGGCACACCCAACCATACGGCGGTTGGTGGCACGAGCTTAGTGTTAGTCCTGACATGCAGTCTGCGACATTGCAGAATGGAAGATATGACGACAATGCTTGGCTTTCGGACGCGGTGACATTACGCGGCGAAGTTGAGGCTGTATATTCGCACGACAGCGGCGTGTCGGACGGCGAGGCAATGGCGGAAACCGCGGAAGTTCCCAAGCTAAAGTTTTTTGGCCCGGGTGGCCATAAGATTAAACGTTACGTTGACACTAACTTACACGACGGTGACGTGGTGGTTTACTCTGCACACAGTGGAAACAGCGGTGTCCGTGAAAGTGGTGATGGTAAAGGCAGTGGTGAAAATCAGGCAGCTGGCACAAACGAGGCGTGGGCTTCTGGCAACGTAGTTGGGTTTCACACTGGTGATCACGGCGGCGGCATTATTTCGGTAGATGCCGCAGTCGCAAAAATGAAAACTGGGTGGACAGCCCTTCTTCAAGATGTTGCATCGTATCGTTCCAAGTGCGGTATTGCGCAGTCTAGTGGGATTGTTTTGCCATGCGTTGACATAGATCACATGAATTTCTACGAGGGGGCATTCAAGCAATATTTGGGGAGGACACCTGAGGAACAAACAACGAATTGTACTATACTCAATTCCAAGTTTGCAACGTATCTTGAAGAGCTCGAGGTCAATGAGACCCTCGTTTTAGAAACCCCACGCAACCAAACACTTATGGCCAGCCCATATTTAACATTTGGGGCCGGGGGTGCCTCGCGTCTTGGTGCATTGTTTGGTGACCAGGCCCCTGCGCCGGCTGCCGTTGGAAGAGCGAGTTCCAGCGGAAAGCGCTCCCGCGCCGCGTCGAGTGGACGCAGCGCGCCTGCCGCCAAAGCCCCCAGAGCATCCAAATCCGCCAAGTCCCCCCTTAAACTGGCTACACCAACTGCTGCCCTTGCGCGTCTCAAAGCCGAAATCACACGCCAAATGATAGATGATTTTGTCACCGACATTCTGCTAAGTGAGATGGACGCGCTTCATAGCGACAACCCCCTCAAACTTTACACAAAGAACGATATTACCAAAGCCACCGCGATCAAGAACGGGTTATTCCCAGACAAAAACATAGCAAAAACATGGTTTGGCAAGGTACGAACCGAGTGGTGGGACCGTACTCATGCTCACGCAAAAGATTGGTGCGACGCAAACACAAAACCCGACTGGACCGCCCAGATGATTACTGCTCTTACGCTGGACGTGGCCCGGTACGACAATCTGCGCTTCCGGGGTGCGTTTGCCAGAGCAGCACATCGGGCCCCCCCCCCCGGTGCACAATCCGCATTTACCGACACGTGCGTGCAGCAGCTACCATGTCGTTGAACCCGTACTCTGGGTACCACGCGTTTACGTGGACGAGCACGGCATGCGACGCGCCTGCGTCGTGCTGCACGAGCGATGTTCGTACTGATTCACCGGAAACAACGTATTGGGCGTGCGCGGCTTGTTGCCGCAACAACGCGCTTGGGGCGCTGGCGACAACACTGTCGCACTACGATGACGCGCGCGCGGTGCAAGCGGCGCGGTTTAAGGTTCCAATGGCCTCCATGACTGTGCCGGAGCACACTCAGCTTATAATGATGCGATTTCGTGAGCTGGGGGGGGTTGTGACGTGCAAGCGAATCTAGCGGAGACACAGCTGTGCTATATTCGAGATGGTGGCCAGGGGCGTAAGCTGTAGCTGGCATTATGTCGCAGGCCCAAGCCACCAAAAAGGTCCATGTGGCAACGGCAAAGTTGCAAGGCTTGCGGAACTGTTTTTCGCGAAAGGACGGAACCCCAAAATGGTGGACCGTGTTTTGGAAGAGCCCGTTTGAGTGGTTTCCGTTAATCTTCAAAACCGACGGGGCACAGAAACTGTTTGAACTTATTGTGTCTGATGCCGCGGATATTATTAAAGAAGATTCCGTGGAGTCTGAAGAGCGGCTTGGCGAGCTACGGAAAGATCTTGAAGTTTTGAAAATAAAAGTTGTTGCAACTGGTAAGGCAATATATGTTCAATCGGCAGTGAACTCGCGCCTTAAAGAAGAGGTGCGCAAGTTGGATGAAGCGGATACGCCTAAAAAGTTCGCAACTGGTGCCCCGTTTACGGACGCGTCTGTGCGCAATTGGGGACTACGGCACCATGCGGCACGCGTCTGAAATGGAAGCGTACGCTGGTTTCCGGGCTTTGGCGGCCCACTCCCGTAGCAGCCTGAGCTGCATGTCGGCCTCTGCGTCTGGGTTTTCAATGCGATCCGCCCCTGTCTTTTTTGCCAGCCGTGATGCCAGCGTGGCCCTTGTGGGCAACACCACGGCGTCGGCATCTGACAGTGACCACCAAGCTGATGACATTACCCAGAGCCCCTTGGCCTTTAGCTGCTGATTGCACGCTTGCCACCGTTTTAACGTCGCTTCTGACGCTTTCTTTTGCTTTTTCATCACGCCGCTCTCAAGCATGATGGCGTCGCTGTCGGTCCATTGGCGGTTGTGCCCGCAATAGGTAGTTTTACCGGCACCCTGCGGCGCGATAATGAGCAGCCCGCGCCCGTGAAATGCCTCGGTTGGCAGCCGTGCTACGGCAGCGTTCATTGTTTGCGGGCCGGCCACTGTAGCTCTTATATACAATGTGATGTGACAGTACCCGTACTTTAGTCCTCAAAGTCGGTGGGGCCAATGTGCCTTCCAATGTTTTGGACAAAGTGCAATGCGCGGTCCACAAACGAGAAACTGGGTTGCGAATCCAAAGGCACGTTACGGGCAATCTTGGTGCCGTCAAAGTAGGTAATATGAGCCGTTCCGTCGTCGGCATATACAACAACTTCTTCTTGGTTTCCGTTGTTGTCATACCAGAACGTGACAGTCCCGCTTGTTGGAAGTGTTGGCGAATTTACCCAGCGGCCTAGCGGTTTGTTCCATGTCGCCCAGCGGTGCCAATTTTGTTTTATTGCCCTTGCCAGCTGGTTTGGCAGCCGTACAAACTTTTGCTGTTCTGAATTGTACACCACCGGGTTCCACCCCATGTTTGCCAATGCTTGTCTGCCCTGCATGGATACGGGTTCTTATATACGCAATGGGGGGGGGGGTCAATGCAACTGCGTCCAATATGCACGTGTCCATATTTGCTGGTGTTGTTGCCAGCGTGTCAGTTTTGATTATAGTCACTGGCATTGCTGCCTTGGTGTACCAGCGCAAAATCACTGTTGGGCTGGCGCTGTTTTTTTCAACGTCGCTCGGGGGGGCCTACTGGATGGCAAAAGGCGTCCGGGAGTCAATGGACGCGGCAATGATAGTGATGGATGCTGGGTCTGTGGTTGCCGAAGCGCTTCACAAAATTGACAACGACAAGCAGTCCAACTGTTCTGTGCCAATGTCGTTTATTACAAGTGCCGAAGGATACACCCACCACGCCCGGACACGGGTTGAAGCACTCGAGCTGTCGGCGCAGTGGGCAATTTTTACATTTTATGGGTCGTTTGTGGCGTCTGTAATGTCAACGGCGTTGTGTGGCGCGTGCTGCTGTCGTGGGAATTCGTCGGCGGTGTTTTCAATGTCCCTGGCGGCGATTTCGGCCGTGGTTGTGGCGGCGGGGTCTTCCGCGTCGTGCGCGGCGTATGTTGATAAATCGTCAATGTCGTCGGATGTTCTTTATTTGGTGGATGTTGATGCCCCCCCCCCGGAACACAAGTTGTTGCCGTTGCGCCACATTGAAGTGCTGCGCAATACGTGCGACGACGCGGCATTGGTGCCACTTGACCAATTTACCAAAGCGGGCGCATTTGAACCTGCGTACGAAACTGTCAACACCGGGCTATGTGCAGACACTCGTAACGGCGCAATTTGTGTGGCAGTAATTGCGTGGCTCTCCCTGCTGGCGATCGTTATTAACCCTGGCGCAGCCCCCGCCAAGTCCGATGCCAATGCAGAGACGTAACCTGTATTTATACTTAAATTTAAGTTGATCCACATCACGTTTGTGTACCCAAGCGGTCAACGGGGACGGACTTAAGATCCGTTGGTTCAACAAAACCTTCGCAGGTTCGAATCCTGCCGCAAACAACGACCGTTTATTTTGTCAGAAAGTCGAGTTTGGGGGCGTGTCCCGCGTGGTTTTTACAACTGTTTGTCTGCGCCCGCCAATTTGCCAGTTCTGACAAAATAAGTACGCGCATATATTTTTAGTCAGAATTGGCAGTTGTTGTGGTATCTTTGGCAAATCTTTGGCAAATCTTTGGCAAATCCGTGGGGGCCACAGCCGCCCAACGTACAGTTTCTGACAAAACAAATTTGCTTGGCGGCGGTACTTTATTTTGTCAGAAACGGTGCAACCTCCGGCGTGTTGGCCAATTTGTCCGGCGGACCGGAGGTTGCGCCGTTTCTGACAAAAATAATTACCACGTAAATTGCGCACCCGGTTGACCACAACAAGAAATCGTAGGCGGGCTCGGCACGCACAAACCACAGCAGCACCCGCAAAATGCACGGCGCAAGACAACCCCACTGGGGCAATCCCGCTACGTGCATTTTTATTTTGTCAGAACGTGGAACATTCCGCTGCAACGGTCGGCCTTGACCGTCCACTGGCCTCGGGTTAGAATGGGGTTGAAGAATGGTGGACCGGGCATCCCCGACAGCCCCGATGCTCCAGGTGCTATCCAACTGCGGTACTAGGGTGTGGTGCTAGGGGGTGGTACTTGAGGGTGGTATTAGAGGGTGGTACTTGTTGCCGCTGCCACGTGCGAATTTATGTTTTTCGTGTTGCGGATTTATTTTGTCAGAAACAATGCAACCTCTGCCAATGCCACTTCGGTGAACCAAGCGTTTGCGACATGTCTTATTCTGACAAAACAAAAACACGCGTGCTATGGACGACGCTGCCGTTCTTGCGTCGCTTGACGGCTGGGAGTACCTCAACGCGCTGGACGCAACTCCGTTTATGAACCCGCTTCCGTTTGCCGCGCGCGAAGCAGTGTTTCATGTGACAATGGCCATGCAGGAGACGCCGTTTCCAGACCACCCGGTCGTTGCGGCGTCGGTGTTTGAAGCGCTTGGGTGCGTCGTGCCGCACGACGTCCCGGTGCAGCGGGGCCTTAACTGCCTTTCGATCTGCCCGGACAACCGGCAGCTGGCCACCGATGCGCTTTGCGCCATTGCAGTTACGGCGGTGCCCGAAAGGGGCGCCGTGAGGATGCCGCAGGACACGGATGTGCTACAGACCGTGCTTCGGTGCATTGGCACCAACGACATCCGGTACACGCTGAACAGCACTGAGTGCATTGCCATTTGGTTGACGCCAGATGCCGCTGCCGCCGCCCACGAGCTGCAGCAGTACATTGACAATTGCTGCATGGGGGCTAGTTTTGGAATTGATAGCTGATGACTCTTGACACAAACCAATAAAATTACGGGTACACGGCGCGGTCTGTAAACGGTTCATACATAAACATCACGTCGGCGGTTGGTTTTGTCATGTATTTGTCCGTTGTGACGGCATCACCAAAGATTGCTGTGCTGCGCAACGCCTCAGTTCGGTGTTCTGTAAAAGGGTGGTACGCCTGTTCGATTAGTTCCTCTAATTTGTCTGCGGGCACGCCTTTTATGTGTGCAATTGCTGCCATGACCTGCGAAGAGCGCCCAAGGCCCGCGCTGCAATGGATGACAAATGCGGTATACGGCATTGCTTGAAATGGATTTGGGTGAGGTTCACGGTTAGTCTTAATTGGCAGCCCGGCAAACATTTTGAGGGTGTGGTACATTTCGGGCGTTAACGGCTCTGCGGCCAGCTGTGGGTGGTCTGTGTAAGGCATGTAGGCATGGTCGACGTTGTCGTAGTCATCGCAGATTGTAGCCTCTGTTTTGTTGCGCTCGATGATTTGCTCGATGTCGCAGCCCCCGTTTTCGCGACTGTTGCTGATTTCCACATAACATTGGTCGTGCACTTTTACTCGGTTTCTGTCGTTTAGAAACGAAGCAACTTCAGTGGCGTTTTCCACGTTTGCAATGATTTTGTCCTTTTGCGGGCGGTTGCTTGGATAAGTGATAATTACAGTGCCGTTTGAGTGCTGCTTCACGTTTACAGCTACGTCGGTGCCATGCCATTTACTGCTCATCATAAATACGTTCTCGCCCGGCGCCCCCTTGCGCCTTTTTTGTTGCGGTTCGTCCCGTCGCGTTAATGTAAACGACTTGCGTTCATTTGCATCCATGTTTAAGTGAAGAATGCGCTGGTCGGGGAAAACGCGCGTCGATGCCCATTCAATGATGGGTTGTACCGTTTCCGTTTCGGGTGGTGCGCCTGGTTTGTCGTCCGGGGGTTTGTAAATGCTGGCGGCTTCGTAAACCATGATGTTGGTGTCTGCGACTGTGCACTGTGCGGCTACAAACGAATACAAGGGGTGGTTAATTTTGTCCCATGCATACGACGCAATAATGTTTCGGTCGCGCTTAACAAGCATTCCCGCGTAACGACCAAACAACCACCGCATACTGTCGGACTCTTTGCACGGTGGGTCTTTTTTTAAACAGTATCGCTGTGCTATGTTGCCTGAGAACCCGCCCTTTGAGTAATGAAACCGCTCTGGAAACTGGTTGGCTCGTTCTATTCCGCCCTTTATTACTTGCCCCAGATCGTGTGGCCACCTATCGCTTACCAAATCTATGTACGTAATCTTTATCTCAGAGTATCGCTGTGTCTTTCCTCCAAACAATATGTGAAAGGTGTCATCGATTATGGCTGCCATGTACGGGTACGTAAAGTGTAGTTGGCTACTGGATGCGTGCCATACAATGCACGTCACATTGACAAGCAGGCACTCAGCCGGGCTTGTGACTACTGTGTATTTGCCAGTGTTGTTTTCCCGAGTTAGCCATTTGGTTGGGTTCAAGACGTCGCGCGCTGCAAACACGTCGACCGGAAACTTTTCGGTCAGCTCATCCGTTTTTGTTGTAGAGTCAACGTTTTTCTTATTTGCTATGCCAAACAACGTGTCCATTGCGGTAGTATAATTTCATGTCACCATGTTTGACCGGATATAGGTACTGTGCCGTTATTATGCAAATATCTCGTACGCCACCGCGGCGACGGCGGCACCATGGGTGCTGCTTGTATATTGGCAGTATGTTGACGTATTCAACAAGCGGACATGGCCACCGCAACCACCAATGCGCATCGTGCGGCAGTTCAGTACAGTACTTTTAATGTCGGCAGAAAAGAGTTTAAAAAGGTTCCAGCATTTGATGATTTTGCTCCTGCCCTTGTAATGGAACCAGACCCGCTTGCAACCGCCCTTATCAGAGTGTCCATGCCCACGGACCACCCCACGGCTGCTAGCTATTGGGTAAATACAACAGATTTTGACGAACTTATAACAACCGCCAAACAAAACCCGCGGCTTGAACGGTTTAACGATGTAAACTGTTTGGTGAAAACGCCCGACCTGTCAATTGTAACACGGCACGTTGGAACAACTTTAATAAACGACGACATGTTTGACAACCTTGTGTCAGTAGCTAAACTGGAGTATGACAAATTCCCATCGCACCCCAGGGTTTCCGTGGAGCCAAAGGAAGTAACCGAATTGCGCGAGCTCCTTGAAGGGCTGTCCGACCCTGACGTGGACTTGACCGACCCGGAGGACCTTTCCTACTTTAACTACGTTCAGGACAAACTTAAAAAAGCGCAAGAACGGGGCATTGATCCAAGCAAGGGCCCGTACCAAATCCCAGTTAACTTTCACCAGGACGGATTCACCAAGGATACACCACAGCTACTTATTTTAGGCAACAGGCCCAGCCACAAAACTGGTAAAGTATACGCAACCGCCGTCGCAGGGCTGCCCAACATCTTAAATCAAGAGTCCGCCCGTGCCAACATAAGGGTAATTTGGAATCACGAAGCGCACCACGCAGTGCCACAAAGATTAAGTCGCACCAGCCAGCGAGGCCCGTTTACAAGGGTCACCGTCGACTTTCACACGCTTAACAAACAAACAAAATGCATATTGTACAACAGGGTGGTTCCGGTTGTTCCTGACGGCTTGGACATTTTTACGCGCATACGTCTCTACGGCACACAAGGCGAAAGCAATACGTGGATTACAGAGCCCGCGGCGGTTTACTTTTCGTACTTGCATCTTACCGACGCGAGCGTGCCGGCAATGCGCGATTTTCTCATTGCCCTTGACTGGGCATTGGCCCCAATGGCGCGCGAAACCTACAGAAAACTGCACTCTGGCAACGCGTCGCTAGATGTTGCGCTTCGCATTTTTGAAAAAGCACGCGCCGACGCACTGGATATTACCGCCCGCGAAAAAACGGCAGAAAATCACACACGCGAAGCTATTATGGAGATGTGCAACAGGGGCCATACCGTCGCGTTATTGTCAAGCAAACATTTAACCCGCTACAGCAAAGTTCCGTATATAAATTCCGAACCGTTGGCAAATCACGTTGACATCGCATTCCAAGAGCACGGCAAACCGCTGCAGTTTGTTACCGGGGCGCTGCCGAAGTCGTTTACTGGTGACGTGTGGGCAATTGATTTAAAGCACAAACTTTCCACGTGGGAACAATTGCAACGGCTGGGCGCGCTGCCCCTGGATGCAACCGTGTTTAGGACTGCTTTTACAGACCTGGCCGCAAAACACACATAAGACACCTATTGCCAGCCAGCAGCGACACAAACGGTTTCCCCTACGTCCACCTGCGGGCCCCTGCCGCGAGCAGCGACTGCGCCCGCCATGTGTGACACGGCCCGCTCCAACGTTCGGGGTGGGACTGTGTGGTATTTTTTTGCTTGCCGTCAGATTAGCTCGTTGGCCATTGAGGCAGTGTTGGCATAATAAAGCAACCCACAGGCAGATGGGGCAACCGCCAATGCCGCTTTTTCCCAGCTAGTCATGCCAGTGGCGCGCCTGTAGCGCAAGATTGTCAAATATATAATTATTCTGCAAGCAGCGTGTCAAGCAGCGACGCTGTTGCCGACGCGGTCTCAAACTGCTTCTGTGCGCGGGTGGCTGCATCCAGCGCGGCTGCAACTGCTGGCGGCGGCATTGCGGGCGCCGGCGGCGGCTGCTGCGCCCCGTCGACTGCCAGCGGGTCAATCCACGCGCCAATCTCGTGTGTTAGCGACGATATCGCCGCCTGCTGCTTGATCATGCACTGCTCGCGGTCGTTCTTGGCAGCTTCAATCTCAGCGGCGTTGTGCATCGCCGACTGGCGCAGCATGTTAACCTCGGCCCGGCGTGCAATCATAGAGCGTTCAGCCTGGCACAGCCCGCCGGTAACGCCGCGGTCGCCGTACGTCGGCAGCCCCATGACGCCGCAAAGGATGTGCGCGGCCCCCGCAATGCCGCGATCTATGGCGTCTGGCAAATTTATCGAAGATTCGTTCAATTTGGCCTGCCACGCGAGGTGCTTGAGCAGCTTCGGCAGCGTGCCGGTCTGCCGGAGCGCGGAAATAATCGAGACGCCAACGGACTTGCTCAGCGACTTGATCTTGGCAGACATCGGGCCACCCTCTGTGTCATCCAGCAGGCTGTCGTCGATGCCACCCGTCACCGCCGCGGGGCACCCCGGTGACAGCGAGCAATGGGTCACGCTCGCGGAAAAGAACCGCTCGATAAAGTGTTCCTTAAACGCCCCCTGGCGGGCTTCAAGCGGCGCATCGTCTCCACACTGAGATCGAACCGCTTCGACGACGTCGTGAAGATTTTCGGCGGTGCCGCGAAACTGCTCGTAGTACTCGGTGGAAGCCCGGCGATAGACCTGGTACAGCGCGGTGACTTTTGCGACGCTGTTGGGTTGAACGGTGACCAGCGGGATAATGACAAGGCGCGTCGCATCGTGGGTGCCGGTTGACGCTTGGGGTTCAACAAACATTTGCTCGTAGCTGGCGCCGTCGAGCGCCACGCGCCCAAGGGACGGGCTGTACGGGTCAAGATCGCCGTTGGCAACAGCCTGCCGCACAAGGAGCTGGTCGGCCTCCAGCCGCCACGGCGACACGCACAGGTCGGCCAGCGGGTCTTTAAGCCGGTGGCGGTTTTGGGCTGCGGCCAACGGAGACTGGTACGTGACGTCCAGCGCTTTGGCCCGGAAGCACAGCCCGTTGTGGCCGCACGCGCTCAGGATGGCAGATGTGGTAACAAGGGACACATCGGCTGGCCACGGCGCTGGCCGGGCTGCCTTGAGCGCCACCAGCATAGGAAGTGCGTCGCCGCCGGGGCTGTTGAGCACAACGCGGGTGCACGTCCGGACAATCCCCGGCGGGCCGGCGAACTGCAGACCGCGGACAGCCAGTATGGTGGTGGCCGTGCCGGGCACAATTAGCGCGGTGTAGACGGTGCCCTCGTCGACGCTGTCCACCGACAGCAGGGACACCATGTAGTTGGAGTCAACAAGGCCGAGCCGGCACGCCTCCTCGCACACAATAGTGAGCAACGGGTGCAGCCCGCTCTCGGCATCAACCAGCGGCCACACCGTTGAGTGCATGAGGACGCCGTGCGCGTTGAGCTCGTGCAGCACGTTGCAGAACGTCCCCCAGACGCCATCGCCTGGCGCGCGCGTTATCACACTCAGCACAAGCCTGCGGGCGGCGGCCATCGCGGCGCTCCTGATCACCGCCCCCGGGGTCCGGTGGTTGTCGGCGCACAGCACGTCAAACGCCAGCCTGTTTGCGTGGCCCCCCACGCCCCAATGCGCGCCTGGACCCAGGTACGCGGCGACCACCTCGTGCCAGTCGCCGCTGCCGGCAACAAGCCCCACTGCAGCGGCCGGGTCCAGGCAATCATCGATCGGGTACGTCAGCAGTTGCGCCACGCGGTCAATGTGTGGCGCCGCCAGCTTGACCACCGCCGCGACGTTGATATCGACGTTGTAGTTGGCCCACTCCATCATTAGCAACGACTGCATCACAAGGTCCAGAGTCCCGCCCTTCATTCGGGGCTTTGCAACCTCGACGGCGCGCTGCACCCAGCCGGCCCAGCACTCTTTGGCAATGGCCGCATCAACAGAGTCCGGCTGTGTGTCCGATGCGCCCGCAACTAGCTCGGTCAGAACCGTCAGCATTGCAACAACCGACACGTACTGCCGGCGGTTTGCTCCGTTCTTTGGCATCTCGCCAGCGACCCCAGTGCACCCCAGCGAGTTCAGCGCGAGCATCAGCACCTTCAGCGGGCACCCCGTGGCGCCGCGTGCAAAGCTGTGGATGGTCGCGCCAAGCGCAATGTAGCGGGCGCGAGGCCCGCCACCCCCTGAAGCCGCCGGCTGAATTGTCACGCGCGCGGCAACGTACTCGCCGGACGAATTAATAATTTCGCCGTGGCTGCCAACCGACTTGGCAATCTGCCGACTCCACGCCTGGTCAACCGATCGAACGGTTGTCTTGCTGCCGGATAATTTGGGGTTGCCGCCGTGGACGGGCCGCTTTAGGCCAAGCTTGGGAAAGTACTGCAGCTCAAAGCCTGCCCCGCAGTAGCCTTTTGGCACAGGCGACCGGCGGTGCCGCAGGTTTTGGCCTGGGTTTGGCAGCAAACACGCGGCGATGCCGTTGCACGACTTGATTGTTACCATCCCGCCCGGGGCGGTTCGGCCGCAGTCTGCGGCGCCGCCGTCGTCGCGCTCATCGTGGTCGTCAGATGACATGTGGCTGCTGCTGCCGTCAGCGCCGGCGCTGGTGCCGGTGCGCTGTCGTTTGGCCGACGGTGCTTCGCCGTCGGATGCTGCCGCCGCGTTCGCTGCTATTGTTACGTACGTCTCTCGGATGCATGTGTGCATGGTCGTTGAACGCAGCATCTCCCACCCGTGCCCGCGGGAGATTCCAGGGCACAGCTGCTGTAGCAGTGCCCACGTGTCGCGCCACAGCAGCCGCATGAGGACGTATTCGTTCATGTACTCAATCATGATGCCGCATATTCGCTCCTCTTCGTCACGGTCCGCCTCTGGCGGGTGCATGCTGCCGGACGCGCGCCAGTGCCGCTCGCGGTGCCTGCACAGAAGCGTGTGCAGCGTCTTCTGCTCGTTGGGTGGCAGCACGCTTGCGGGCGGTGTCGGAATGGTTGCGTCGAGGGCAATGCAATCTAACAGCAGCGGTGGTGTGTCGGGGTGCGGCTCGGGCCCCCCAATGCCACGGGCAAACGCATCGGCCAGCGGCACTGTGCTCTGCTTTCCGCTGAACGCCCCGCCAAGCTGGTACAGCACGTGTGACCGAATGATCTGCCGCACTGCCTGGTCCTCGTTCCATGCGCCGTTGCCATTGTCCATCTTCCCGCCTTCAAAAGGTGTGCCACGTGCGTATTTTTTGTCAGAATGTTAAAATCATAGATTTTCAGATCTGAGGCGTGGGGGGGCACGGGAGCCCCCCCCAGGCCGGGGGTATACGTCATCACCTACGTCACGATTCTGTGACGTCAGCATCAAAATTATTTTTTTG
>Ga0302114_10000789_pt1 | contig 21470 bp, 16 predicted proteins | sample AG5_Surface_MG_FD_203107 | JGI IMG/M metagenome (GOLD analysis project Ga0302114, IMG submission 203107) | Marine microbial communities from Western Arctic Ocean, Canada - AG5_Surface | ecosystem: Environmental > Aquatic > Marine > Oceanic | place: Canada: Western Arctic Ocean | collected...
ACGGCTTCCTCCGAGCAGTACCAGTTGAGAAACCCTCGTAGGCCCGAGGGCGGCTCCACGTTGCACGCCATGGAGATGCCCACCGTGAATATGCCAGACGGGAAGAGGATGAGCAGTATGATCATCGGCATGATGAAAAACACCCGGCGCATGCTCTGGTTTCGGCGGTAGAGCACGCTCTGCCAGTTGACGTTGTCGGGGCCCGGCGCGGGTTGCACCCGAAAGTTCCGCCTCGACCCGCTGTGCAGCAAACACTGCGCCGCCTGCGCCGCAGCCTTTTGCGTGGCAAACACCACGAAGCAGCTCGGTCCCGGGTCCGACTGGAGCGCCGCCTCGCGGGCGTAGACGACGGCGCGTTCGCACTCCCGCAGGTCGTACCAAGCCGCGTCCACCGCGGTCATCACGTCGTTCGAACGCTTGGCGTACATCGTCTGGTAGCTCCTGTTCTGGCGCTCCTTGAGCTTGTTAAACGCGTTGAGCAGCTCATCGCGCTCGTCGAGTAACCGGTCAACCTCCCTGTGGTCGAAAATCGGGATGATCCCGCGGAATTCGTCGGGGAACAGCGAGTTGAACATAGCCTCGACGGCTTCCAGAGGGTACCGTTCAGTGCCGTCCGCCATGCGAGTCGCCACCTGTACACAAAACACGCCGTCAGTCTAAGTGTCTATACGAGAATTGAATGAAAGAAACTCACCAGGTCCGTCATGAGCACCGTGTAGTTCGCCGCCCACACCGATACCAGCCGCTTACCGTCAGGGTCGTACGTGTTCACCGTGCGCTTCGCGTTGACGTCTGGTACCGGCATCTCGACCAGCCTTCGAGCCCTCGCCTGTCCCTTCTTATCGTCGGTATCATTTCGCGCCATTCGCGCCTCGGACGGGGCCGCGTTCACGCCCCGGACGCTCGAGTCGGTCACGGGAATATTCTCCGATTCCACCGAATCGTGCCTCGGGAGCTTGTGATCGTAGTCCTCATCCTCCGGCCGAACGTAGTACGCCTCGAACTTGGCGCTCTTGGACTCGACGTCGCCGTAGTCGTCGTCGTCGCTGTCCGAGTCGATGGTGAGACCGGCCCACCACTCGGTAGAGTCAAACCCGCATGTGTGTGTTCCAGTTAGAAAGAAATGAGAGACAAACAAACAGAGGGAGGTATCCAAACAAGAGAGGGAGACAAACAAACAGAAACGGGGCGAGAGGGAGGGAGGGGGAGAGAGGAGGAGAGAGGAGGAGAGAGAGAAGAGACGTAAACCATACCACTGGTGCTTGATCGCAACGTCGGGGCCCCCCTGCGTGTGCTCGTCGAGGAAATCAAAGTACTCGTCGCTCTGGCTCGTCTTGCCGCTCGGACCACCGGGGTCCTTGACGCTGTCGCCGCCGCTCGTGCCGCTCGTGTACAGGGCGTTCCGCGACGAGTGCTTGGACAGCCCGCCACCCTCGGTACCAAAGTTCAGACTGTTTGCCCTGTTGAAAAGTTCGCCGTCGTCGGAGGAACCACCGGAAGCCGTTCGCCTGTGCGCCCTGGCCCTGTGAGCCTCCGCTATGTCCTCGAGGACCCGCTTGACGTGCGGGGTGTACGCCTCGGGGTTTAACCCGATGTTATCGGCGGGTAAGAAACCCTTGCGGGCGACGATCTTACTGGTCTGCGCCCGCGGTTTCTCGTTCACCGCGGCGGATTCGTGAAAGTGGATGTTGCCGAGGCTCAACCCGCCTTGGCCTTGCTTTCTGTCGAGGTCGCCGCCGTGACTGTGCCCGGCGCCCGCGGCGGTCTGCGACGATGACCCCGATGAGTTGTCGCGGCGGAGCTCGTCGGTGGTGGAGAAGCTCGCGCCACGTCGCATCGCGCGCGCCTTCTGCGCCGATTTCAACTTTTCGTGATGCGACTTACCGCCGGGGGTCTTCGGGTTCTTTGCCAACGCCTCGCGCATGGGCCTCAAGGGCGTGAGGGGCACGGAGTGCGTCCCGCTGCTACCGCCCCCGCCTCTCCCCCCACCCGCACCGCCGCCCGTGTTGACATCCCCGCCGTGGGAACCGAACGAGCGCATGGAGGAGAGGTGGGAGAGCTCGAGCACGTTGAGCTCCGCCGCGGACCCGACGCTGCCGCCCCGCGAATTTCCAACCGAATTTCCCCCGCTCGCCCCCGACCCGGATTGATCCGCCGCGTCACCGCTCGTTCCAGTAGCCACGCCCGTTCCGGAGGATGGATTCTTACCCCCCGGCTTGTTCGCCGGGTTGTTGCGCAGCGTGGACGCCAGCGTGGTGGCCTCGTCGATGCCTATACCGCCGAGGCCGAGCGTCGCGAACGCGGCGCCGATCTCGCTCTTGTTCCGAGAGTGCTTCTTCTTGTTCCCCTTGTCAACCTTGGCCTTCTCTCGGTCCCGTTCCGCGTCCATCAGGCCCTCCAATCCCTCCGCCGCGGCGCCCGTGATCTCGAACACGGGCGGGCGAAGCGGAACCCCGCCCGCGCCGCCGCCGCTCGTGCGCCTCGAGTGACGGATCCGTTGCGGCGATAGGAGGGCATCCGCGGTGGACGTCGATTGTTCACTGGGCGCCGGGTCCCGCAAGTCTGTCCTTTGACGCATACGCTCCAAAAACCCCGCACCCTGTTGCGTGCCGCCCTGCGAACCCGCCCGGTCGCCCCCCGGCGTGCTCCCCGGCGGGCCCATGTACACGACGGTCCGTCCGTCCTCGTCCACGTACGTACGAAGCGCGGGTCGGTCGGTCGGCGCGGGCTGGTCTTCGTCCGAGATGCCGCGTTTATCGCCGTCGCCCTCGAACGATTCCGTCACCGGGCCGGGCGTCTCCGTGTCTGCATGACGTCGGGACGATTCCACCTCGGATGCTACATCCTCGGCGATGGTCTCTCCTCGGTTCCCGCCGGTTTCCGACGAGGACGCACGCAGGCGCGCCTCCTCGATGGACTTGCGAAGTGACACCGGTATGTTGGACTTTTTAGACTTTTCGCCGCTTCGCGTCGACTGCTCAATCGGCGAGATGGCCTCGATGGGACCGTCCCCGGCCATCGCCGCGGCCGCCGCGGCGGCCGCGGCGGAGGTTGGAGTCGAATACGCCGGGTTGGCGGCACCGGCGCGGGGCGGTAACTGATCGAGCTCCGGAACTCCGTGAGCGCGGGACAGGTCGATGGCGATACCCCCCTCCGCGGCGAGTCGTTCCTCTTCAAGCCGCCTTTGTTGCTCCTCCGCGACAACCGCCGCGTGTTGCTGCCGCTTGAGACCCGCGACGTTGGTGCGCAGCGGCGCCAGGCTGAGACCGCCGCGTTCGGTGCTCGATCGTCTGACATCGGAGTCTGACCTTCGCAACGGCGGCGGCGGCCCGAGGTGCGTCGAGCCCAGCCCGGCGGGCGCGGCGCCTTTCGCGTCGCCGCCCTCGGCGTTGGTTCCCTGCTTGACGTCGAGGCCGCTTCGTTCCGTCGTCGCGCGCCCGAGTTGCCGAGTGAACTTCCCGGCAACCTTCCGGAGCATCTTCTCGGCGCTTCCTTTCGTTCCGGCGTGTCCCTTGTCACCGTGCGCGTGAACCCTCTCCGCGAGTACCGGCGTCGCTAACACGGCCAACGCTTCAAAGGTGTCCGCGTTGACCGAGGACCGCCGCATGTTCGCGCGCATGGCATCCAACCGCGTAGCCGCCGCTTGCGTGGTATCGTTACCGTCTGTCTCCCCTGGCAGCAGCGGGTTACCCCCCGCACTCACCGTCGGCGAGGTGGTGTCGCCGCCGCCGTCGGCCAGCGGTTTAAGCGGTTTGAGTTGCGAGCTTCTGCGAACTTTCAAATTTTCATTCCCGCCGCGGACCGAATCTCCGTCGGCCGTCTCCGTGTTCGGGGCTCCACCCCGCGACGCCACCGCGGCGTCGAAGTTAAGGCTCATACGTGCGCCGGTATCCGCGCGGGTCGGCGTGGATAGATGCGGGATGCCACCCTTCGGCTTGTACGCCGATGAATCCGCCCCCGACTCTGATTGACCACCGGCGACGACGGTATCGATGGAGGTGAGCATGACGGGCTTGCCGTCGGGACCCACGAGCAGGTCGGGGCCCACACCGCCGCCGTGGTGCTGTTGTTGTTCCCTGTCGGATGGACCCGTGAGTGCCAGGTCATCTGGGTTCTCCGTGTTGATCTGACTCTTAGCCACCTGCTCTCGCATCTTGTGCACGTCGAGTTCAGCCTCCATCTCCCGTCCTTGCACCAGCATCTGCTGTAAGATGGTTTCCGGCATGTGCACCGCGCGCCACAGGTTGGTGTCACCCGCGGTGCTCAAGTACAGCTGTCGCAACAGCGCGAAGGTTCTGGTGTGCCTGCGCAGGAGCCACGTGGCGTACAGGGTGATGAGCCACGTCAGCACCACGTGGATCCACATCACCGGGTCGCCCTCGTTCAAGTTGGCGGCGGTGGACCTCATGAGCTTGCTGTTCAGGCCGCTCCGTAGGTTCTCCGCGTTGCCTCCGCGCGCGATGTAATCGTTCCGTTGCCGCGCGAGGTCCCCGCCCGCGTTGTGTATGGGCACCAGGACCACGATGACCACCAGCGTGATCGGGACGAAGAGCTGAATGCCAAACTGGCAGACTCGGATGAAGGCGAGCGCGTCGATTCCCGCGGTGGCGACGAGGTCCTTGTCGGGGACGCGCAGGACGTGGGTCATCCATCCGAAGATGGCGTCGGTCCACGTGCCGTCGGGGCGGGGGATGGGCGGCGGGCGATGTGTCTGGGGATGGGAACGTGGGGGGACGTGGGAGGGTGAGACGGGTGGAGACGACGGGGCGGGCGCTTCGGGGCAACGAGGGGACGATAGAATGCCGGTGAGATTTCGCCTCGGTGTTCGACGCGTCGGGTTCGATGCGTGGGTTCGTTCGATGCGCACCAGGTTACGCAGCCGCCGCCTGCCGAAGAAGATGGGTGACCTGTGCCGCAGCACGCCGAAGAGCAGAAGCAGGCACGTCGCGAGGAACGCGAAGATGCCCAGCGACGTGAGGATCTCCCGATCGCTCACGTCGAAGTAGACGCACGCGCCGGGGTCTTCGCATCCCAGCGACGTCCCCGGCGCCGGCGGGGGGGTCGGCGGCGGGGGGTTCGGCGGCGCCGGCGTGGCCATGGTGCCGGCGGGGAGACGCGCACGAGGGAGGGTCTCCGCGGAACCGCCCTACCGCTCGCGCCGTCACGCCCCAAGAGCGCCCTCCAACCGACGGGGCCGACTCGTCGCTCTGTGACAGTTATTTCCAAGGCGAAGTTGACTCTGTTTGAATCGCGCGAGAGAGTATTTGGTTAGAGTCTCAACCACATCCGTAACTGTCTGACTGTTTGCATGTGGACATGAAATGCGAATTGTCGGTGAGCTATATTTTCCATATGGGTAATTAGTGTTGAGATCGGCTCGGCGCTTCTACGCCTCAGATATCAATCCACGTAGCCGGCCTCAAGTCGGCATCAGCCCGACGCCAAAGCGCACACTTCCATGCCGACCAAGGCGAAGGTGACGCTCGCGTCCGAACCCACCGAAAAGATGACCGCGGAGGAGACCAAGCCCGAGGTGAAGGGCATCAAGATGGAGGACGTGGAGAAGCACTCCTCCGTGGACGACCTGTGGCTGGTCATCGACGGTGCGTGCCGCGATCAAATTTGGAACGAGAACGTTCACTCGCGGGCCGGCGCCGCCCGAGCGTCCGCGCCCCCGTCATCGCGCCGCCCCCCTACGATGCGTTCTACCCACGCGTATCTGACCGCATTGTCATTCCCACCACGAATACACAGGCAAGGTTTACGACGTGACTCCTTTCATGGACGACCACCCCGGAGGCGGCGAGATCATGCTCTCCGCCGCGGGCAAGGATGGCACGCAGGATTTCGAGGACGTCGGCCACTCGCCGCACGCCAGGGAGCTTCTCAAGAAGTACTACCTCGACGAGTTCGCGGGCGGCGTGGGGAGCGGGAAGATTGCGACGAAGTCCGGCGGCGGCGGCATGTCCCTCCTCGCCGTGCTCCTCCCCATCCTCGTGGTCGCCCTCGCCTTCGCCGCCAAGATGCTGACGGCGTGATACTACTGTGCATAGAGATTAGGCTCGCTATTTGCTATATAAAACATTCTCGAGCGTTCATCGAGGCGGCGCGGGGCCAAGACGCCGAGACGCGCGTGATACAGACGGGTCATCATATCAGGTACGAGTATCATACACACAAGGAGCGCATACACGGGTCCGCGGTCCAACCACAGTTAATAAGGTCTCACTTGAGCGCGGTGGCGATCTGCCCCTCGACGTCCTTTGAGGGTTTGTTTGCGCCGATCACGTTCACCTTGCCGCGGCTCTTGTAGTAGTCGATGACTGGCTGGGTCTGCGCGTGGAAGGCGTCGAGGCGCGACTTGAGCGTCGCTGCGTTGTCGTCTTTGCGTTTCATCAGCGGCTCCCCGGTGATGTCGTCCACGCCCGCCACCTTTGGGGGCGAGAACTTGGTATGATACGATCGGCCTGATGCGGCGTGAATCCATCGGCCCTCGATGCGCTCCACGAGGACCGCGTCGGGGATCTGAAAGTCCAGCACGTTGTCCACGGTGACGCCCTTCTTGTCGAGCATCTCGTCGAGCATCTTGGCCTGCGGGACGGTGCGCGGGAACCCGTCGAGGATGAAGCCGTTGCGGCAGCTCGTGTCCTTGATGGCCTCTTCGATGATGCCGACCACGATGTCGTCCGAGACGAGCGCCCCGGATTCCATGGCGGTCTTCGCGCGGACGCCGTTGGGGGTTCCGGCCTTGACCGCGGCGCGCAGCATGTCGCCCTGTGTGTGTAAATGATTGAACGGCGTTCGGGTCAATGGCGGCGTTCTCGATCGATCAGGCATTGGGACGCACCGTGGCGAGGTGGCAGAGGCAGTGCTCCGCTTTTATTTTGGGGGATTGCGTGCCCTTGCCACATCCGGGCGGGCCGACGAGGATCAGCCTCTTGTCGGGCTTGGACTGGCAGTCCAACCGGCGCTGAATCTCGCGCATGAGCGCATCGGTGCCCACCTCGGCGAGAGCCTCCGCCATTTCGTCCGTGGTGCTCGTCGAGCCCCGCCGGTCGTTGTGACCTCGCTGACGCGGATCATACGATTACAGAGCACGTTCTTATTTTTGGCGATCTTCGCGTCCATAGAAAACAACCCGCCGCATGCCTAAGACTCTTACGTCTCCGGGAACACCTCACTCGTCGCCTTCAGCTCGAACAAAACGCACGCCTCGTCCACGAACCGCAGCTCCTCCCTCGGCACCTCCACGCACGCACCCAGCGCCGTGTGCGCCCGTGACCTGAACGCCTCAAACGCATCTGCGCACCTCTCCTGAACGCACACGTACGCGGCGGTGCGGGCCCCACCGCACTTTCGTATGGCGTTCAACAGCGGGTCCACCAGGTCTTTGTTGAACACCACGTCGGTGGCGAGGATGAGCTCGAACGGTCCTCGTTTCGCCACGGCGTCCACGTGCGCGTCGATCGTCCAGTCCATCGGCATGCACGTCGGCATGGCGCGTTCGGTTTCATCGCACGATGATGTTTTGGATGTTTTGGCTTTGGTTTTGGCGATGGCGATGGGGTCGGCGTCGTCGCTCTTCTTCCGTTTCTTGCCGCCGGCCGGAGCGTCGTTCCCGCCGGACTCGAATAGAGACGCGTTTCGTCGCACGTTTCTCTCGAGTAGCGGCATCGCGTTCGGGTGGTCCGTGAGCACCGTGGCCTTGGCGCCTCTCACCGCCACCGCCAGACCGAGCAAACCGGCGCCGGCGCCCAGCTCCAAGACTTTGCATCTCGACACGCCCCGCTTGCGCTTCACCGGCGGGGATTCGCATATGCGGCGAAGGTTTCGGCGCATGTACTGCTCGAGGGCGTACGCGGATTCCCACACGATCCCGCCGCACGAGTCGTGCAGGCCTTGGTCTTGCTCCACCACCAGCTCGTACGACGTCGATGCGCTCGCTTTTTCCCCATCTCCGCTCATTCCCACATCGCCGCCCCCAGCTCCGAGCGCCTCGAGCTCACCGCGCGCGACGGTGTATCGCACGCATTTGGCGTTGGCGAGGTCGAAGAAGCCCTCGGCGGCGGCGTCTCCATCCGCCGCCGCGGTGGGAACGACGCTCTGATAGTGCAGCGTCTCCCCCTCGCCCATGCGGAAGTGGCAGTCGGCGTTGGCCTTGGCCCGCCCGTTAAACGAGCACCGCCGGGTCGCCCCCGCAGACTTCCCGTCGAAAATTTGCTGGACTCTGAGATTCAAAATAGGGCAGAGAAGGCTTCGTCCGGCTCACTGTCCAGAGGGCGTCACAGGCGCCCCCGGGACCGATCGGCGCCATGGATTACGACGTCGAGTCGTGGGTGGAGGAGGAGGCCCGCCGCGGCCGCGGGAGGAGGGCATCCCACGCCCCGGCGCCCGTCGCGACCCCGTTCGGTTCGAGAAGCAACCAGCAACCAAAGATCGTGGGGGGCGGCGACTTCGGCTTCGCGCCGCCGCTCCCGGGCGCGGTCCCGGCGACGCCGTTCACCCCCGGGTTCGGCAAGGGTATCGGCGCGTTCGGCAAGGGCGCGGACGCGACGCCGTACGCCACCGACGCCTTCCTCCGCCGCGCGCCGCCCACCGTCGCCGCCGAGATCCCCAGGGAAAGCCCGCCCGGCGAACGATCCGCTATGGACGACCACCCGGGCGACGGTACTCACGACAACGACAACGGCACCCAGATGAACCCGGATGAACACAACCCGGACATCGACAAAGACCTGGAGACGGACGATACACCGCACGAACGCCGCGAGGAGTTCGCCTTCGCCGACGTCCTCCGGCGGGTCCGGGACGGCGAGGTGGCGTCCAGGGAAGCAGCCGCCGCGTTCGAGGAGGCGTGCTGGGAGCGATCGTTCGAGCTCCGCGAGGAGTCCGCGTCGTGCGTGCACCGCACGGTGAAAGCCGCGGAGCTGGCGCACGCGGCGGACTTGTTAGAGGCGGAGGCTGGGACGTGGTCGCTCGTCTGGTTCCTCCTCGGCGACGGCGCTTTAATCGAATCCGAAGGCGCCGCGTCGGAAGCGTCCGCCCGTTTACTCATAGCCGAGCGGCAAGCGGCGGGCGGTGACCCGGCATCCGCCATCGACACCGGCGTCGCTAACCCAGCGCCGCTCCCGCCGCCGCTGTCCGCGCGGGTGCGCATGGCGGCGAGGGACGAGAACGGAGATCCGGTTACTTTCCGGTTGAACCGAGTCGTGGCTTGGCTCGAGGGAACCGCTCGAGCCGCCGTGGAGCGGGAACGCGCGGGGCTCGTCCCGACCCCGGACGAGTACGCCGGGACGCACCTGGAGGATTTCGCGTCCCTCGAGTGCGCGTGGAGGGAGACGGCGACGGCGCTGGACGCGAGCGCCACCACCGACGGCCGCGGCGGCGCCTTGTGCCGAGCGCTTGACCCCGACGGTCCCGCGAGGACGTCGTCCGCGTTGCACCCGACGAGCGCGGATGCCGAGGACCGGCTGCTACGCGCCGCGTGGAGGCTCACGCGCGGCGGGATGGTGGATGCCGCGCGTGAGCTGTGCGAACGCGCGGGTCAGCCGTGGAGGTCCGCGTCGCTCGGCGGCGGCGCGGGCTTCGGGCCCGCGCCCGTCGGCGCGGTGGCCGACGACGCGTTTAACAGATCCGCGGCGAAGCCCGTGGCGTCGGCGCTCGAACGCGCGGAGGCTGAGGCTGACGCGGGCGCCGACCCGGTGACGACGCGGACGGCTTTGTTGACCGCCGTCGTCGACGCGGCGAGGACCGCGGCGGCGGAGGAGGAGGACGAGGAAGCCGCCTCGGAGTGCGAGCGCGGCGGCGGCGCCGCCAAGCGCGCTCTGTGGAAGTGGGCGTGCGCGGAGACGGCGCGGCAAACCTCCGCGCGAAACGGCGTCGCGTCCTACTCGCGATTCGAATCCGCGCTCTACGGCGCCTTCGCCGGGGACTTGCGGTCCATGCTCGGCGCGTGCGACGGGGACTGGGAGTCGAGCGCGTGGGCGCACTTCAGAGCGTTGTTGGACTTGAGAGTCGACGCGGCGATTGAGTCGCGGGATCCCGGGACGCCCGGGCCGGTTCTCGTGGATGACGACGACGACGGATTGGCTTATGGGTCAGATAAGCGGAAAGCCGGTTCGATGGAGGACGATGGAGTCGATACAGATGACGTGGGCGCGGGTCTCCTCCGCGGGTTTAATCAATCCGCCGCTCCGCGCTGGCCGACTCCGGAAGCCTTGGCCGCGGTTCCACCCACAGCGGAGGCTATCCTCGATGCCCTCACGCCCCTCGCGGACCATACGGGTAGTGGCGGCCGTGGCGAGCACCGCCGCGCGCAGGGGTGCCTGATCCTCGGGCGGACCAAGGAGCTGGTGGAGGGGAACGTGCTGACGTGGCTGTTCCCGTCTGGGATGGAATCCGCGTTTGACACGGACGTCGCGGGGGGGCAATTAGACGAGGCGCGGGTTTACGCCGCGCTCGCCGACTCCCCCGTTCGTTCCCCCGAGCTCCTTCGCTTCGCGACGCATCTCTTACTCTTCCTCCGGGAGCTCCTCCCCGACGGCGGAGGGTTACAACCGGACGGCCCGCTGGACAAACACCTCAACGCGGTCGTCGGGAACTTTGTCCTCCACCTCTCCGACGCCAAGCGATACGCCCTGGTGCCGCGGTACGCCCGGCACCTTCGCGCGTCGCTCCTCGTCGAAGTGTACGCGCGCTTCCTCACGAAGCTGGCGCCCGTGTCGTCCGAGCTGAAGGCGAAGTGCCTCGAGGACGCGAGGGCGTGGATCCCACGGGAGGGCGACGGGGGTGTCCGAGCGATCATCGTCCGGGCACTCGACGATTCGAGGGAAGTCGTCGACGGCGCCGGCGCGCCCGACGCCGCCGCGCTGAGCCGTGGTCCTGGGCACAGGGAGCGCGTGCTGGAGTGGGCGACGTTGGCGGGCGCGGATTTACACCCCGAAGCCGCGCAGCACGCGTGCGCGCTGATCCGGCAGCTCTGCCTGCAGCGCTCGGCATCCGCCCGGCTGGCGGGGGCGGATAGGCGACATCCCGTTTTCGATCCGGCCGATTTTCAATGCGGCGAGGAACGCGCCAGGCGGATCGTCGCCAGGCTGCTGCCCGCGGACCTGCAGGCTAACGCGGCGACTGGCGGGCGACCCGGCGCGGCGTCGGAGCTCTCCGACTGGGCCGCGTACCTCGCGGCGTGTGCCGCGGTTGGCGCGTGGCGCGACCTCGCCGCCGCCCGCGACGCGCAAGCCGCCGTCGATCTTTCGGAAGGCGTCGCGAATGACGACTCACACGTGTTAACCTCCAACGAGGGTTCGAGGCTGGCGGCGGACGCGGCGAGGACCGCGCTGGACGCCATCTTAAACCTGGCCGCCGCGCGCGACCCGGACGACGCCGACTTTTACGCACCGGCCGTCGCGGAGGCATTCGACCCCGGGGTGGACGGCCCGGGGTACTGGATGGATTCGCCCGCGCTGGTCGACGCCGATGAGGCGGCGATGGAAACGGAGGCGAGGTCACCGACCGTTCGACTCGTCGCCGTCGCGTCGCCCGACAGGAGCAAGCAGGGTGGGGGGGTCGGCGCCCTAACCCTAGACCGCGTCCATGAGACCGCGGCGGCGCTGGCGGAGGCGCTTGATCTCCGAGCGGGTCGGTGCGATGACTCCGTCGTGGCGAATGCCATGCGGTGCCGCGTGGAGGTTGTCCGCGGCTGCGTCGGCGACGGTTCACGTCCCGAGGGCGCGGCGGGCCAGATCCTGGTGGAGATCACCGCGGATATGGACCGCCTCGACCTCCCGGTCGCGCCCGGGACGCCGCCGCAGCTTGGCGCGGCGTACGACGCCGCCGCCGCCGCCGCCGCCGCGACGTTGGCTCGAGCTCGACGCGAGCTCACGTTGGTCGCGGCGGATGCGATCAAGGGCGACCTTCCCAGGGTGCAGACCGGCCGGGGTATCGCGACGCCGCCGGCGGCGCTGGACGTGCAGTCCGCGGACGGGAGCGACCCGGAGATGATCCGGTCGCTGTGCCGGGCGGTGTGCTGGCCGAGTTTACTGCTGGAGGGGGTTGAGATTGAAGCCGACTTGGGCGGGGGCGAGTCTAGGTGTTGCGAGCTCTCCGCGGATGCGACGCGCGGGTTGCACAGGCTGTTCAGCGCGCGTGAGCTGACGTGGATGTTGCACCTGCAGCGGCAAGGTGAGGTCAACGCCATCGCCGCGGGCGCGAGGGGGCACGACTGATGATACAGAACCGGGCGAGCGCAGAGACGATGAAAATAAGAAGACGAACCCGTCTCACGAATACTTCTCACACTGTTGTACACCCCTGTTTAACATAAACGGGCTCTTTCTTTCACGCCGCCTTCGCCGCGGCGGACTCCCGCTCCGCCCGCTTCACTCGTGTGTACGCGTACACCCCGCCCAGCGCCACCGCCGTTCCAATCGCGTTCACCGGGGACACCTGTGAACAATACACGATGTCAATGCAATTGCCCATGTGAAAATAAAAATGAACTCACCGCGTTTTTGAAGAATAAGACGGAAAATGAGATGACCACGACGCGCTTCACGCAGTTGCCCACGCTGTGCGTCACCGGCGAGACGCGCGCTAAGATCATGTACGAAATTTGCTGGTACATGTGGAAACAAGCGCCCGCGATCATCGCTTTCTGAAGTATCACCGCCGCGGTCAAGGCGCCGCCGCTCTGCGCCGCGTACGCCGCGATGGCGCCGGGGGTGAATCGAACCTGTTGAATAAACACAAAGTTCGTATGGGCAAACAGATAGAGAACAAAAAGATAGAGAACAAAACAAAATACTCACCCCCTCGAGAATCACTGCGGCTGGTAACGTGAGCGCGAAGCTCAAGAGCGTGATGATCGAAAATAGGTCGATGTTGTCCATCGGTATCGCCGGGCACGCGTTCGCGCACCCGTCTCCGCCGATGAGCTTCTTGGAGAGCACGTTCCGCGACTGAAACGTGACGTTGCTTCCCTGTGAGTGTTGAACAAAACACGCCGTCACGTCATTCTAATTGCCCATACGAAAATAAAAAGAAACTCACCATGGCGGCGAGGAACCCGGGCCAGTTAAACGACGCTTCCGTGACGGACGCCGCGGCGACGCCGCCGACGATGGGTACCAACGTCGCGATCACCGCGATGGAGGGAACGTCGCCTAAAAACAGCGACGATAAGAGTACGCTGAAGAACGGCTCCATCGCTTTGATCGTGTGCGTGAAGGAAACCGCTACTTTCCCGAGGCTCACGTTGGTCAGCACGTTGCCCAGCGTGTGCACGATGGCGAGCGGTGCGATAGCCTTGAGCGACTCCATCGTGAGTGAGTCTTTGTTTAGTCTGTGTATACCGGTGATTTGCAACAACGCCATGAAGGCGACGCCGGCGGCGAACTGCCACAGCGTCGACGTGAGCGGGAACGGGTACGCGCCCAACACTTGCTTGTTGCAAATGTTGAAGACGATGTTGCACGCGTACCAGCCGGCGAAGAGGACGCCGAGGATGAGCGTCTTGACGGGGACGGGGGACCGCTCCGACGTGACCGCGGTGGCGGCGGTGGCGGCGGTGGCGGCGGCGGTGGGGCGTCGCGCGTGCGCCCGCGCGCTCGTGGGGAAGAGCGGACGAGTGTTGAGCGATATGAACGCGGGAGTCGTCGTCGTTTCCCGCGAAATCCAACACGCGGGGATACAAGCGCGCGCCCTGACGATGGCGCGCGCGGGGGACGGCACGCGACCGCGGGGGATGGCGCGGGTCGATGCGAGCGGTGCGAGCAGCGTGGGCGACATTTTCGGTCTCGAGGCTGGCCGGGGTGTGATGCTCGGCACGTTATGCTCGGCAACCCAAAACGTGCGTTGTTGTTATCCACTGCAAACGTTTGTCATGGTCCACTTTACACGCGGGTGTCGTCTCCACGTGTGACAAGTCTGAACGCGGACCCGAATCTCTTTTTCCCCGCCGCTACTTTTTGCTTTTTTAGGATCTTTTCCCACTTTTTTGAGGATCCTCCCGATCTGAAGAATCCCTCTCACCCTAAGAAGACACTCCCTCACTCTCCGAGACACCGCACACGCAACACATACCATGTCTGCCGCCACCTCCGCCATCACCGCGCGTCCCGTCCTCGCGGGCAAGCGCGTCCGCTCCGCCAAGACCGTCAGGTGCGTCCCGCGCGTAATGAACAAAAAAAAGATATTTTTGTGGCGCTCGTCTCCACGAAACGACGCTGCAGGATCCCGGCGTTCAACCCGCGCGTCTTCATCCGTTACGCCCCGGCGTTTGGTTTAAAGCTGACAGCCACGAACCCCAAAACGCCATCCACAGGTGCACCGCCCGCGTCTCCACCACGACCCGCGCCGCCAAGGACCCCATCGTCAACGCGCTCTCCGATGTTCTTCCCGCCTCTGAGCAAGGGGAGAAGATCCGCGTGGGCATCAACGGGTTCGGTCGCATCGGCCGCCTCGTCATGCGCGCCTCCCTCGCCCGCGACGACATCGAGGTCGTCGCCGTGAACGACCCCTTCGTCACCGCCGACTACATGGCCTACATGTTCAAGTACGACACGGTACGCACCACGACGAAACAGACGGACCCCCACAATCTCCCGAACCAATTGTCAACAAACCCAAAAAAGCGCGCCGCTTTCTTGGCTGAAAATATCCTAGTGTTGGACCATCGACTGACCCATCCGTCCCGACCCCTCACTCACCCCCTCGAACGCTCAGGTCCACGGCCAGTTCTCCGGCGACGCCAAGTTCAACAAGACTGACTGCAGCGCCGAGGAATGCCCGATGGGCTTCATGGTCAACGGCAAGGAGGTGGCCGTCTTTGCCGAGAGGGACCCCGCTCAGATCCCGTGGGGCGCCAACGACGTTGATTTCGTCGTGGAGTCCACCGGCGTGTTCACCTCCCTGGAAGGTGCGCAGAAGCACATCGACGCCGGCGCCAAGAAGGTTGTCATCTCCGCACCCTCCGGCGATGCCCCCATGTTCGTCATGGGCGTCAACTCGGAGGAGTACAACGACTCACTCGACATCGTGTCCAACGCGTCGTGCACCACCAACTGCCTCGCGCCCCTCGCCAAGATCATCGACGACAACTACGGCATCGTGGAAGGTCTGATGACCACCGTGCACGCCACCACCGCGACGCAGAAGACCGTGGACGGCCCCTCCATGAAGGACTGGCGCGGCGGCCGCGGTGCAGGCGCCAACATCATCCCGTCCAGCACCGGCGCCGCGAAAGCCGTCGGCAAGGTTCTCCCCGCGCTCAACGGGAAACTCACCGGCATGGCGTTCCGCGTGCCCACCCAGGACGTCTCCGTTGTGGACCTGACTGTGCGCATCGAGAAGGGCGCGTCGTACGAGGAGATCTGCGCCACCATCGAGGAGGCGTCCAAGAACGGCGGCCTCAAGGGCATCATGGGATACACCGAAGACGCCGTTGTCTCAGCCGACTTCATCGGCGACGACCGATCGTCCATCTTCGACGCAACCGCCGGCATCTCGCTGTCGCCCAACTTTGTCAAGCTCGTGAGCTGGTACGACAACGAGTGGGGGTACTCCAACAGGGTCGTCGACCTCATCGCGCACATGCACTCCAAGATGCCCGCCAAGGTTGCTAAGTGAGGCGGCGCGCGCTAAGCTAAGTGTACAGAGAGAAGCGCGCGAGTGTGGAGCAGCCCTCTGACACTCCTCTGACCACATACAACCAGCAGATTTAATTTTTTATATACGCGAGAAATCCACAAAATTTGCCTTCGCGTCACACGCGATTCGGTTAGACTAGAGAATCAGAATATCGTATGCTGACCAACTTTTCGATCGAGCGTATGAGTATTCATCATCGTGGTTTAGCTCACGAATTTTTTTTGAATCTAGGGCATCGAGCCGCCGACGGTGCGAACCACACGGCGGCACTCGGACGCGCCTCGGCGGACGCGTCGACGTTCACGATGGACGTCATGGACCCCACCACCGACCCGGTTCCCGTCATCGCCACGCTCCCGATGGGCGGCGGCGCGGTGACCGGCCCGGGCGCCGGCGTGCTGCACGTGCAGTGGGGGATTGGCAACGAGCTGCGCGTATCGCGCGTGCGTGGGACCGAGCCTGGGACTGCCGCGGCCACTTCTGTGGACGAATCGGAGGAGGTATCGAGCGGAGCCGCGTACGTTGTGCAGTGGTGAGTCACCGCCCGGGCCGTGAACGATACGCGCGCCAGGTCTCCCATCCTCGCGCCCTTTTTTCCACCCAACCATCGGAAAAACACTCGGGGCGACGGGCGCGGTGAAAACCCCGCGGGGGGCGCCTCCCGACCCCGCCCGCGTCGTTTTTTCGCCCGCGTCGCGACATATCGCCCGAGCAAACATCCACGCGCGTCAACGCCCCGCCCCGGTCTCCCCCTCCGCCCCCGCGGCCTCGATCACCCGAACCCCGAACCCCCCCGACTGACCACTGATCCTCACCCGCCGCCCCGACTCGCAGGGGATGCGTCACCGGCGCGCACGAGGAGCTCGCGCAGGAGACCCTCCCGCATTTCGAGCAGATGCGCGAACGCATCGGCCTCGCCGCCCACCGCGGCGAGGGCCCCGACGGCGTGGCGGCGGCATCCGTAGACGCCGCGTCCCGATTCGCGCGATCCGTCGGCGACGCTCTGACCCGCAAGGTTGAGGCGCTCGAGTCCATCGCCGCGGACGTTGGGACACGAACCGCGGACCTTGAGCATATGTCACTGGCGCGCGCCGCGTGGGAGCTCGCGTCCATGTACTTTGTGGAACCCGGCGACGGCACAGGGGTGGTGACGGAGCGGCTGGTTGAATGGTACCGGCGTAACGGCGCCGCGCTCAACTTTGGCGGACCCGGCGCGTTACCCGTGCGGCTCCGATCGCTCATCGACGGCGTCGCGGACGCTGGCGACCGGCCGGAGAGCGCGCCCATGTTCTGGGAGTGCCTCGCGGGTTTGGTGGCGATGGGGTGGTCGGACGCCGCGGCGGACCTGGTCGCGTTGCACTCGTGCTGGGCGGAGTGGCGGCAAGGCATGGCCGCCGCTAAGCCCGCCGCGGAACTCTTGGAGGCGTGCGTGGCGCTCATCAGGACCGCGCCGCGCATGGCGACCGCGGAGGACGCTGGGGCGGGCACCAACGACTCCTACCCGGCGTCCGTCGCGACGTCTGTGCCGCAGTTCATGGCGTTCAGGGAGGCGTGGAGCCGACAGGTGAGGGACGTGTTGAACGACGGCGCCCTCTTCGACGCCGTCACCGACGCGCACACCTCAGAGGGCGCGCGCGCCACGCTGGAGGTGCTCGCGGGCGAGACCACCGCGCTGGCTCGCGCGTGCGAGGGCGGCTGGCTCGAGCTCATGGTGGCGTCCGCGCGTCATTCGTATCCGACGCTTCGAGCGGGTGAGCACGCGGGGTTGATGTCACAGTGCGTCGGCGTCGCCGGTCCGGGAACATCCCCGGAGCTTGACGAGTTACTTGGCGCGATCATCTCCGTGGACACCGAGCGTACCGCGGCGGTGTGCGCCAAGTACTTCTCCCCGTGGTTCATCGCGCACCTGAGCGAGATGCTCGTGGCGGCGGCTGGGCAGGGGTACCTGGTGGGCGCGACGGGTGGTGACGCCCTCGGGGCGCCGTCGGTCCTCCGCGCTCCCGCGCCGCAGATGGCCGGGTCGACGACCGCGGAGTCGCACATGATGAACTACTGCGCGTCACTCGCCACGCGGTCGACGACGAGGCGACTCGCGCTGAGGTACCTGCCGCACTGCGCGACGAGAGGCGCGGGGGTTGCGGCGCGTATTTTACGGAAAGAGTGCCCGCCGCCCGGTTCGCTGATCGATCCGAACGCGGAGCATGCGGACCCGGACGTCGCGTTCGCCAAGACGTTGGGGGCGCTGGAGGCGTGCCGCGGCGCCGGGCTGGTGGATGCGACGCTCGGCGTGGCGCGGTCCGCCGCCGCGGACGCGAGGGCCCGGGGCGACCAGGAAGGCGCCGTCGCGTGGTTGCACAGAGCCGGGGACGTCCGCGGGGTGGCGGCGTTGGCGCTGGAGCAGCTCCCCACCGCGCACCAGGCGTCCACCGACCCGTCCGACGCGGCCGCTACCTTGGTACGCCTCGCCGCGGGGCACCCGGGCGCGGAGGCGGGGCTGAACGCGGGCGGCGACGCAGCCGCCGTCGCCGACGGCGAGTGGCGTTCAGTCGGCGCCATCGCCGCGGCGGGACCGGCGGGGTTCCTCGACGCGCTCGCCGCGCTCCGCGGCGCGCTCACGGAGCTCGTGCGCGCGGGTACCACTGAACGCGACGCCGCGGGTGCCAAGCGTGTCGTGGGAAGTGCGCAGGTTGCTGCCGCGGCGAGGCGCGCGGGTGGATCTTTGGTGGCGCTCGTGGGCCACTCCGCCGGTCAGGCGCATCTGTGGACCGAGGCGTTGTTCCACGCGGTTCCGTTGCTGGAGGGTGCGCACGTGGCGTTGACGCCGAAGGAGATCCAGCTGTGTATGACGAGGCTCGAGCAGGTGAGCGGCGCCGGCGTGGGCACGAAGGGTGACCTGGCCGTCGCGGATGACGAGGGCGTGACGAACGAGTTTGATTTGCGCGCGGCGGCGGCGAGAACCGCGCTGGCGAGGGCGTACGCGCGCGCGTGCGTGACGGGGGCGGGGGGGAGTCGCGGGATCGGCGTGCGATGAACCCGACACGTCCGAGGAGGTGTCGCGAAAGCGTTTCGGGTTTCGTAACGCACCCCACGACGAGCGAAGCGGTGGCGAAGGAGGGGGAACGAGGTTTCGGTCGGAGTTTTCGCGGGAAGTCGTCAGCCACGTGCAGATCCTCGGTCCCGAAAGCTTTATCTCCTGACTAATTGCTATGGCACACACGAAATTGACACGAAAGGCGTTTCTTGCGATCTCGCAATCTCCGAAAGCGTTCCCCTCGTTGCCGTCGCGAACTCCGAAAATCCGGAAATCTCGTATGTAAACTTAGTCACGTAAAATTCCGAAAATCCACCTCTTGGATCGATCTCGGTCACGAATTTTAGCCGTTCTCCGATACGAATTTCCAGTTTATAATTCGAAAATCGAAGCTTGGACCGTTTACGACTCTCGAAAAGTCATGGAGCTGCGACTGATTTTCCCTCACCCAGTCCTCACTAAAACTTTTTGCTGCAGCGAAAAAGCCGTGACGGGTGCATCGCCTCGGTCACTCCGCTTGTGCGTCGACACGGCCGTCGTCGCCACTTAGCAGTTAAGCTTGGCGGAGGAGACACCCGCGTAGTCCATCTGCGGATAGATACACGCGTATAACGAGGTGCGTGCGCATCTGATACCCCATTCCCGGCTGACGGTTCGAGGAGCGGAAAATCATCCGCTTAGCCGTGTGGGAACGAGCAGGGGACTCACCGCGCTTCTCCCCCTCCCGTTCACTCGACGCAGGCGCCATGAACGAGAACGCCAGGCGGTCCACGGGCGATATCAACACTCGGAGTGAGAAAGGTGAGTCGTGTGTCCCATCGCGAGCTCCCCGTAGACGTCGCGTGCCATCGAATACGCGCGCGGACCCAAGGGGGTACCGCGGAATCCACACGAGATTTCCCAATCTAACGCTTTCACACGGTAACCCGCACCTCGCAGTCATGGCCGGTCGTGTTCCGCTCGGGGGAGCTGCCAGCCGCCGCGCCCTCGGCGATATCGGCAACACCAACGCTACTGGCCAGGGTGGCCTTCGCAGCGGCAAGGAAGCTGTCAAGTAAGTCGCCCAACCCTCACCGCGCGCCTTCCGCCCGTCCCATCTGGTCGCGCAAATCTTAGGGCTAGATTTCGCTGGGCTCCTCCGAGCCCAACGGGGGACCGAAAAATCAGCCGGTGACTCACCCAACCTTTCCCACCCAATCCGCAGGGAGAATGCGTCCGAGTCCCTCAGCGACATGTCCACGCTCCTCAACAACTTCCGCGAGAAGACCTCGCGCGCTGGCCTGGTGCGTTCACCCCCCGCAGTCCGATCTCGGCCCCCGCCGCTTTCCCGTCATGGGTTTGCGCAAGAGATTTTTGCTTCCCCCCACCCACCACCCGCGGGCTCGCCCTACTCGTCGCGTCGCGGCCGGGCGGTGCGACATCGCGATACCGCGCGATGACCGCCGATTTACGTACCTTCTCGTCTCCCAATCTCACCCGTTCTGACGCGTCATGGCCTCCCGTTTCGACTCAATCAGGGTGGTGTCACCAAGTGGGGTCGCACCTCGCAGCGAACGAGCCAGTACAAGCCCCGCGACATCTCCAATGCGACTGGCGGTACCATGACCACCCGCACGGGAGAGCCCGCCACCAAGCGCGAGAGCTACACCGCCTACATCCAGGGTCGCGCCGCGAAGGTGAGTTCACGACCCGAAACCCCGACCGCTGCCTCGGTGCACCCGACCGCCGCGCGTCTCCCCAGACCGAAAAATAAACTTAGAACCCCTCACGCCGCGAATCTCGCGGCGGGCGCCCGCCCGACTTGCCGCTCACCCCCGCCCTTTACCCCCTTCTTTCAACAGGAGATGCCCGACATCGACGCCCTGGACCGCGAGAACCCTCTCGCCGTCACGGAGTACGTCAACGACATCTTCAGCTACTGGTTCCGCGTCGAGGTGCGTCGCCCGACCAGTCACCGCTTTGTCCGCCGAGTGAGAGGGCGATGGCTCAGCTGTCGCCGGTTGTTTTGAATCGATCGCGCGCCCCGAGCGCCCGGCGGCGCCCAACTCCCGGCGATGCCGATCGCCATTCGTCGAGTGCCTCGAGGGACTCCCCGAGAGCGGACACGTGCCCCTCTTCGCTCCTCGGTTGACCTCAACCGTTTCGATTGGACCGCGTCGCTGACCATTTATTCCTCACTCCTCTGTTTCGCAGCCCGACACTCAGGTTGCGGCCAACTACATGGGCATCCAGACGGACATCAACGACAAGATGCGCGCCATCCTGATCGATTGGCTCGTCGAAGTGCACCTGAAGTTCAAGCTCATGCCGGAGACGCTCTTCCTCACCCACAACCTCATCGATCGCTTCCTCGCCAAGAAGGTTGTGACCAGGAAGAACCTCCAGGTGCGCGCCGACCAAACGATCAATTTTACCCAAAATCTTTCGCACCCGCGTCGCCCTCCCTCGCCCTCGTGACCGCTCGACTGACGTCGTGATCCCTGTTTTAATATCAACAGCTGGTTGGTGTGACTGCGATGCTCCTCGCGTCCAAGTACGAGGAGATCTGGGCGCCGGAGGTTCGCGACTTTGTGTACATCTCCGACAAGGCGTACACCCGCGAGCAGATCCTGAGCATGGAGAAGGACATGCTCAACCAACTGGGCTTCCACCTGACCGTGCCCACCCCGTACCAGTTCATGTCGCGCTTCTTCAAGGCTGCCAACGCCGACAAGCAGTTCCAGCTCCTCGCCTCGTTCATCGTCGAGAGCTCGCTGCCCGACTACAGCATGCTGAAGTACCCGGGTTCCCTCCT
>Ga0302114_10000790_pt1 | contig 21460 bp, 22 predicted proteins | sample AG5_Surface_MG_FD_203107 | JGI IMG/M metagenome (GOLD analysis project Ga0302114, IMG submission 203107) | Marine microbial communities from Western Arctic Ocean, Canada - AG5_Surface | ecosystem: Environmental > Aquatic > Marine > Oceanic | place: Canada: Western Arctic Ocean | collected...
GGTTGTGACGCTCGGTAAGGGAGGGGACGCCGCGGGGCTACCTGAGACGGAGGCGGCGGCGTGGAAGAAGGTGTTTGCGTAGTAAGTTAAGTGTTAGCTACGACCCGCAGTCGGCGTTTGGCGTTCCAAATAGGATCTTACGGTTTTTTCAAGCTAAGTGGTGCGTCGGGTCCCTCGGGGCTCTGGACGCGCGCGAGAGCCGGGAGGCCTGTATCGGGTCGCGCGGGGTTGGGGCCTGATAGCCCACGACTTTACCCCGGCGCCTTCACGTGGCTTTCCTCTCATCGCGCGGTCCGAGCCTCTCGTCACCGACGCTCGTCTCTCGTGATTCTCATCCCCCGAATTGTTTTATAGGGCGGCGACGACGTCGGCGCAGACCTTGTCCATGTCGAGCGCCTTGAGCTTGGGGAAGGGCCTGGCGAGGCCGATGAGGGAGACGACGGTCTTCTTCTCCGTCTTGACGACGAAGTTGCCCTTGCCGGGCCGCACGGGGTTGATGGAAACCTTCTTCCCCTTCGCCTTCAAAACGGACTCGATCTTCGCGGCTCGAGTCTTGAACGCGTTTCAGGACTTGCACGCCTCGATGAGGACGCCGCCCTTGGGGATCTCGGCGGTGGCCTCGGGCTCAGCCTTGGCGGCGGACTTCTTGGCGACGCCGCCCTTGACGGCGGTCGCCTTCTTCTTGGCGGGGGCCTTCTTAGCGGGCGCCATGGTGAGTGGCGTCGATTGATGACGTGGAAAAGCCAAAGTTTATCCAAGTTTTTGCCACGACGCGACGGTTCGAGGCTCACAGCTCAGCGCGCGCCCCCGACCCGGTGAGTCACGCGTGTGAAGATGTCCCACGCGACGCTCGCAGCGACGAACCTCGCGATACGCCCCGCGTTGTCCAATCATCGACGACGCCGGGGTCACTGCGGATGCCCAGCCTCCGTCCGTGATGGGAGAACTCGTGCTCACGTCGTCCTAGGAGGATCGCGTGGCTCGGGCGATGACGCCGTCGTCGCCGGCGACGCGACCGCGCCCGTCGAGCTGTCGCGCAGGAACGCCATCGTAGCAGCCGTCGCCGCGCTCACCGGTACGTCCCGTCCCCACACAATCACCACGTCCCGCGCGATCCACCGTCGAAGTCACCTCCGGGGTTAGGGTAAATCTCTCGAAAGGTGCTCACTCGTCCATCATCCCGTCATCCCAGGCGCCTCCGCCGCGGCGCCCGCGTCCGCCGGCGAGATCCTCAAGCAGCTCGAGGACCTCCTCGCGGACACCGAAGCAGCCATCGAGACCGACCCGGAGAACGAATCGCTACTGGGCCAGAGGACCTTCTTCGAGAACCAGCTCGAGCGCGTGCAAGCCAACAGCACCTACCTCGACAGACTCGCGCCAAAGGTTCAGAATGCATCTACGGGATACCTGCAGCGACTGGTACTCGTCGTCGATAAGGACCTCTTCGACGACGAGGTTTACTTTTGGAAGAATGCCATGGGGATGCGGGTCACGCGCGAGAGGACGGGCGTGGACAACGTCGGTCGCACGGTGGTATTCGCGTACGGACAAGAGACCCTTCGCGCGGATGACGGCGGCAAATCTGGAGTTGAGGTGCGTTTATTTTAATTTCTGTATGGGCAATTAGATACCTGACGTCGTGTTTTTTTAATATCAGATTCGGGAGGCGCCGGTGGGGCGCGAGGGAACACTCGGCAACGGCCTCGGTTACGTCTCCGTCGCGGTTCCGTACGGCATACGTGTGAGCCGCATATACGAGGCTGGCGGTGAGCTCGTGTACGGCTTTGGGTACTTCGACGTGAGGTCACCGAGCGGCTACGCGGTGCGAGCGAGAGTCGCGGCTCGACGAGGTTCGTTTCTTTTTATTTCCGTACGTGCAATTAGACTGACGTCGTGTTGTTTGACTCTCATCACAGATTCCATGGAACTGGTCGCCGTCAACGTCGTGGACGTCAAGGCTGCGGAGAGGTACTACGTCGATACGTTCGGTATGGTGGCCAGGGCACCGCTGGATGAGAACGGGTACGCCCCCAAGTCCCCGCCCGGTAGCAGGCTACTGACGTTCGGGGACGCCAAGGAGACGATGGGTCTGCTTTTACAGCCTTTAGCCGCGGCTGTCGACGAAGGTGAAAACCTCGACACGGGGAACGTGTACGGGGGTATAGTGGTGGTCGCTGACGGTGCAAAGGCGCCCGCCGGGTATAGTACAGATACCGCCGGGTACGGAGTGACCACCGAGGGGTACGAGGCGTGGGAGAGTGAGGTTGCGGACGGCGGTAAGTCTCTGGACTCCAAGTGGAACGCGCCCCTGGAGCAGGTGTGAGTCGAGTTAAGTGTGTGAGTGCTAGGTGACGGTTTAATGACTCGAGAGGTATTTGGCGAGCGTTTCCGTGTGTGTTTCAGTCTGACGGCCGCGGAAGGGGTGTTGGAAAAAAAACTCGGGTGCCCACCCATAGACTCAGGGCGCCGGCGACCGTCGCCACGCCCGCGCCCGCGCATCTCTCCGCCTTTGAATTCAGGGTGGAGGAGCGTCGCGCGTGGTACATTTAGGGCGCGGTTCGAGCGCTGTCGGGTACCGCCGGCGAGCGGGATGGGGCAAATGCCAAACATTAGATAGTCCACATTTGCGAATCTGAGAGCGGGCGTCGTCTGAGTCGACCTCCGCGGATGATGGCCCACGCGGGTGAGCACGCGCCGTTGATACCCCGCCAGCATGTGGCGAGGATCTCCAAGTCGGGGACCTCGTCGCGTCCGCGGTGCGTCCTCGGCGTCGTGCTCGCCGCGCTCATCATCGGCCTGGTCGCCTCGACACCCTCCTTCCACGATGCGATCTCGCGACTGCGCGGTGACCTCTTCGGGGGCGGCGCGCCGCCCACGGTCCGCGTGTTGGTCAACCCGACCGATTGGCCGGAACGTGACCGACTGGACGTCGTGACGGACACGTGGCGGCGGTACCACGAGGAGAGCGGCGCGGTGGTGGTACCACTGGAGCTCCCGGACCTGGATCGATGGCCGATGGGTGGCGGGTACTCTGAGCTCACCGCGCGAACCGCCGACCTCCTACCCGGCACCAAACTGGACTTCCTCGCGTTCGACCCGGACGACGAAGATGTCCCACTGGCGGTGACCAGGGGACGGCAGAGGGTGGCGTCGTCGTCACTCGGGCACCTCAGCGCGTGGCTCGACGCGCGACGGGAGGATCCCAAATCGATGCCCGCGGTGCGTTACCATTTTTATTTCCGTACCGGCAATTAGTCTAACGTCGTGTTTCTTTCTTTCACAGCTCCTGGTGGTGGACGCCGACGACCCCGGAGACCCGAAGCTCCAGCCGCTCGCCATGACCAAACACGTGGCGCACGAGCTGGTGCACGGTGCGAACGGGTGGGACGTGCTGTACTTGGACCGCGGTACCGCGCGGTACAGGTGGAAGTTCTACGTGGTCTCCGCCCGGTTCCTGACCCGACTGCCCGAGCTGCTACGAACAAATCAGTACGTAACTACGGCGGAGTGGACGAAAGGTTTGTGCCGCGCGGGTACCCTGCGGTGCTTCGATTACTTTGGGGAGGTTGGCGGGGTGTACCCGGTGGGTGAACCCCCGCCGCCGCCACCGGCGAAGGGAGAGGGTGACGTGAGAGGCAAGGACATACTAAACTCTGGCGGCGACTGGCACAGCTCGGACAACGCTGTGGCATCTATAGGGCAACTGGAGGACACCGCCGTCGATGTCGATTTCTCTTCCAACGATAGGTCGTATAAGAGGGCGCACAAGGTGGAGAAGGCCATCGGGTACCACACGAAGGACCTACCGCGTAACAGTTCCAGGGCTGAGGATCTGGCGATGACGCTGGCGCGAGGATTGTCCCCGGCGTTGGTAAGTTTATTTTCATTCTCGTATAGGCAAATTGACTGACGTTGTGTTTTGTTTACAGGATGAAATCGCGGAGGTGGCTTCCAAGACGGCGGATGAGGTGGTTGACTTTATACTGAACGGTGTGGTGCCGGAGGAGGACGACTGGGTTAGCAAGAATAAGGAGCGCATGGAGGAGGAGCTACGTGACCAGGAGGACGCGCGGGAGCGGGAGGTGGCGGAGTCCGAGGCGGCGATGGAGCGAAAGGCTATGGAGGATTTATGGTCGGACGGGCCAGAGATGGACGACGCCATCCGAGAGGAACAAAGGCGAGAAGAGGACGAGACGGAGACGGCGGAGCACGAGAAGAAGGTGCAGTCCTCGCAGTGGCTCGCGGACGTCCTCGGTTAGAGACTATAATAGCGTGCATCGTATTAGCAACGAGGGGGGACGCGTATACATCGCATCCACCCGCAAACGAAATATTCTTTTGATGAGTTTATTTTAATTTTAATTCCCGTATGGGCAATTGTAATGTTACCTCATTTGCCGTCGTCCCACTCGTCGTCCCATTTGGTCTCGATCTCCCCCGCGGCTTTACCCAAGATGGTCTGCCAGAGGATCGGGATGTTAGCCTTGACCTCGGTGACCCCCCAGAAGGTCCCGTCCCGCCCGGGCTCCCAAGACGCGCTCAGCACGCCGTACGTGATGCCCGCCAACGCGGCTCCGAACGTCACCGTGCTCGCAAAGAAAAACTGCCACGGCGCCAAGTCGATGTGCCAGACTTGTTTGGAGAGGTAGAAGAGGGGCCCGGTGCTGAAGCCGAGTAGCAGCGGGATGCCTGAATGACGGAAAAGAACGGGGTGGACGGAAGGTCAGTCGGCGTTCATTTGGTAGAATGACGCTACGAAGGTGCTAATATAATCCGGAGAGACGTTGTTTCGTCGGGTCACGAGGTTGGGGTGGGAGGACGTACCGCTGAAGATGGTGATTCGCTTGAGCATCCTGTCGGTGACCACCTGGGGGATGCCCTTGGCGGACGCGGCGCGGTACTCGGCGCGCTTCTCCTCCATGCGCTCGGCGGACACCTCGTCGCTCTCCTTCTTCTTCTCGATATCAGTCTTGATCCTCTTCAACGCCGCCTTGGACACCTGGCCGGGCTGGGAGCTCACCTTGCCCCGCTTGCTGTACTTGAGCCCCGCCTGCTTGGGCTCAGCCGCCTTCTTGCTCGTGCGATCGGCCGCCGCGCTCTCCATGCCCTCGCGCCACTTGGCATCCTCTTGAGCCTGAGCCTTCTTGTTCCGGCCCGCGAGTTTCGCGTTCCGTCCCTTCGCAGCCTGCGTGATCGCACGACCGGCCCTCGGGGCCTTAGACGCGGGGGTCGCGACAACTCGGCTTTGGAGCGGCCGCGCGCGGATCGAGACCCGCGCGCTCATGGAGAAGCCCGCGGTGTGCGACGCCATCGTCGTCGTGACGCGGCGTGGTGTGCACCGCAGAGATCAACGTCGCCCGTCGACACAAGATGCAAATCGGATAAAGCTCAAGATTTTGGTGGATTGAACTCTTCTAAATGTTTTACGCTCTCACGCCCCGACGGACAGCTCCACCCTCGTCGCCTGCAGCAACCGCATGTTCGGATGCCCCGGGAAGTCCGCATCCACGCACTCCAACCCCACTTTACCAGCCTCACCGACGAACGCCTCACGATGGCCACGCTGCGCCGGGTCGCACACGAGCGCCATGGATCCGACGCCGCCCCGCGTTTTTAGACATTTGCCCGCAACCGCCGCAACCGCAACCGCCGCGTCACCGTCGTACAACACGTCCGCCGCGATCACCACGTCGAACTCACGCTCGGGCCAGTCACCAACTACACCCCAGTCCAGCGTCCGTGTCTCCACGTGGCACCCGTCGGACAGTGATCCGTTAGCCGCCGCTGACTTGGCGGCCAGCTGGAGCATTTCACCATCGACGTCCGTCATGACCACGCGGCTGGCACCCGCGTGTGCCGCCACGCACCCGCACAGCCCTAAACCGGACCCAATCTCCAACACGCTCTTACCTTGCACTAAGGACGGGCAGTGCGCGATGAGTCGGCCGAGCGCGATGGACGCGGGCCACACCACGTCCCCCGCGCCGTAGAGGGCATCTTTGTACGTGTGCAACAAGTCCTGGACACCCCCCGCGCTCACCGCGCCTTCCACCTCCGCCACGTTTGTCGGTACGTACAGCGAGACGGATTTACCCTGCCCGAGGTCGATGACGTTGAGCTCGGCGCCGTCCACCTCGCCCTTACCGCCGCCCTCCACCCTGGGCTTGGCGCCCTCTTTACGCCTGTTTCGCTTGGACTTTTTCTTCTTGGATTGCGCGTCGGGGGGCGCGAGGGGGGAATCCTCGCGCCAACCGGCGACCACCCTCGTCGATCTGCGCCGGGACCCGAACGAGTGGGTGTGAGCGCGCCGTTCGATACGGACGCCGCATCGGAGCGCGACGCTGCTCAGGGACGACATCCCGGGGGAGCCCCTGGGCGCGACGAGGTCTGATTGGTGCCACATGGTGCGAAACCCTCAAGGCCAGGTTTTTGGCAGCCAACGAAATTTGGTGCACAAGTACGGCTAGCGCTACGTCTACGACTAATCGGGCACGCATCACGCGGGAACCTTGAGCTCGTGCCCGTCGTCACGCATCGCCCGAAGCGTCACGCTCGTCCGGAACCCACGCTCCACCCATGAATCCCCGCCCGATGAACTGTTTGCTATGGGACTCCACCCACGAGGCGGATCGTGTCTCCGTTTGGCGATGCCGTGTCTCCATCTCCACCGAGCGTCGCCGCTGAGGAACAGCACGTCACCCGGCGCCAGCCACACCGGGTACGACGTTTCATATTCCATCCCTCCTCCTCCCCCACACACCACCGGTGGGTACATGTCCATCACCACCGCTGACTGCAGTGATACAACCGCGACGCCGTCCGCGAATGCGTGAAGGTCAATATGAGGAGTTAATCCATCCCCGGGGACGTAGTTGTTGACTATCATCTGATCGAACACGCGCCGTTTGGTATCACCGCGCGCTAGGACCTCCGGTGGGAAGATGGTGTATGTGCTGTCGTCGCCGTTATCAGTGGGACGCGCGGCGAGGTGCGCGATGGCGTCTGCGAGCTCGAGCGCCCACGCCGGGAGGTGTTTCCTTCCGAAACGCATCGCCTGGTTGCGCCGTCGTTGGGTCCCGCCGCCGGATGCCGCCTCTTCCTCCGCCGCGTTCGATTCGTCGTCCGGGAAGTCCACGAGGTCGTCGGCGCGTATGGCATGTAGGAGCCACGCCTGGGCGTCCGCACCGAGCGCCTCACGCGCCACGATCATCCCGTCGACGCCGAGGGGCGACTCCACGACGCAGTCCGTCGTCAGCGGGGGTATCGGGTGGTGAGGGCGCGCGGTGAGCGCATCGGCGTCGTCGTCGCTGTCGCTTTCGCCGAATACCTCGCGGATGAGATGCTCTCCTCTCATTCACGCCCGCCCCACCAGGCGCGCCCCACGTGTACTGGGAGTGATGGGGTAGCGCTATCGGAGAAGGCCGTTAACTTTTTTCGAGGCTGAATATTTTTGGCATTTCTGCATTTCTCGAGACTGCTCTCCCGTACGATTTTGGCCTGAGCCACCACAGCCGCGGAAGGCTCGGGATCATCGGCACCGCCCCGAATCCCACGTTGATGGTCAAAAAAAGTGCCAAGTCATCGTCCCTCAAAACGTTGTCCTCGCCTTCGTGTCCACCCACAACGCACCCCGCCGGCTTCGCCGACGACCCCAGCGCACTCGCCTCGAGCCCTCGCTCGACGGTCGACCGCCCGAACCGCGATACGCCTCGTTCGTTCGCGCACCCTATCCCCCGCCCACCGAGGCGCCGGAGTTTGAAACCCAAAACTCGCCGTCAGAACCAAAAAGCGCCGTCAGAGATGGCCGCCATCGTCGCCCAGAGGGCGGTCCCCTTCGCGGTTGGAAGGTCCCGGGGCCGTACCACGCGTGCGCGCGTGGCCCCGCTGCGATCCAGGGGCATCGTCGCGGTGTCCACGAACACAAACACCGACACCAACGCGGTGACGCGCACGGACACGTCGGCGCGGGTGATGATATCCGAGACCAAGTCCGGGATTGTCCAGTACTCCTTCGGCGCCGTGCCGGAGTCGCGAAGCAGGGACCCTGAACTCGCCAAGGAACGCGCCGAGCGCTCGGGCATGGACCAATACGACGACAAGGACACATCCGGGCAGAAGGAACTCGTCTTCGACGTCACACTCGACGCCGAGGGCGGCGCCAACGCCACCGGACTCGTCTTCGAGAAGGGACCCGACGGCTTGCTCCTGGTGGCCAAGATCCGGCCCGGGGGAACCGCGGCGGGCGTCGTCAAGCCCGGCGACGTCCTCCTCGGCTGCTCCCTGCTCGTCAACGTGGAGGACGACGACGGAGAGTTCACCCCAGAGCTACGGTGGCACGACGCCACGGCGAACGGTCCGGAGCACGCGCTGTCCATGCTTTTGACCCACGGCGACGCGATGAACGTGCGCACCTGCCGCGGGTACGTGGTCAAGCGGGACAAGGCTATCCGGTCCGCGTGGGCGCAGCTCGTGCCCACGTCCCCGGCGAAAGACATCCGCTCGTGCTGGAACCGGCTGCTGTACCACGTGGACGCCGAGGAGAAGCCCCGGAAAGCTCCGGAGCGGAAGAAGATTGTCGAAGATAACACGCCCAAGGGGATCTGGGGCGGGCTGGTCGGCAGGAAGGTGGTGCCGGTGGAGGACAGCGTGAGGAACGCGTGGGGCGACATCTACCCGGATATGCTCGTGCCCGTCGCTGAAGAGGAGGAGCCCGCGGCTGAGGACGAAGTGGAGGAGGAGGAGGAGGAGGAGCCCGCCGCCGCCGCCGCCGCCGAGGAGGAAGTGGAGGAAGTGGACGACGACGACGATTACGTCCTTCCCGAGGAGCCCATTGACCTTGCCGCCGCGGCAGTCGCAGCCGTCGAGGAGGTCGTCGTCGAAGAGGAGGCGGTCGCGGAGGACCCCGTCGAGGAGGAGGAAGAAGAAGAAGAAGAAGAAGAAGAAGACGAGGGGTTCTTCGGCAAGTTCAAATCCGTGGAGGGCCAGTTCGAGGTCCTCGAGGTCTCCATCGACTGCTCCCGCGGCGTCAACATGACCGGCCTCATGCTCGGCCAGAACCGCGGCGACGGCCTCCTACACGTCCGCGTGTGCCGACCCGGCGGAACCGCCAGCAAAAAGGTCAAGGTGAACGACGTCATCCTCGCAACCACCTACGTCGTCCTCACCCCGGACCCGGTCACGAAAAAACCCGTCGCCACCCTCGAGTGGCTCGACGCCACGGACGGCGCGTCCAACGAGGACATCCAGGGCGCCATGATGACGCACTCGCAGGAGATGAAGCTCGTCTTAGCGCGGGGGTCCGTGGAGGATGGCCACTTCGACCAGCCCTCTCCGGCGGCGCGGGAGCGGTGCTCGGACGCGTCCATCGGCGGCGGCGTCGCGCAGCCGGAGGAATGCGTCCCGGAGGACGTCAAGGCGTGGGCGGCGCGCGTCGCGGCGGAGGCTAGGGCTGTGCAAACGCAGGCGGACAGGGAGAAGCGGGAGGCTGTCAAGGTCAAGGCGGGCGGCGGCCGGGAGGAGAAGCTCGCCAGCGAGATGTCGCCAGAGGAGATCAAGGCTTGGGCCGCGCGCATCGCCGCGGAGGCGCGCGGGGAGAAGTGATCGATCGACGCGTTCGTTCACAAAGTCATGGCATTTACGTTTCAAATAAGCACGCACGTATATTCACCGAGCCCTCCGGGTGTCGCCGTCACCTCGGTTTTTTTTTTTTTTGCTCTGGGAGACTGTGAAAGACGTTGCTGACGTCAGCTTTGGAATTGGACGTTGACGGGACACTCTTTGGGGCGCGCGGGTTCTTGTCACCATGGCTCAGGCATGCGCCGCGTACTGCATCGGCAGCGCGTGCATGACCGCCACATGCTCGTGCTGCGGCTCGTTGGGCAAGGCGGTCAGCTCCGTCTCCGCGCGCGCGATGTACACGGTGGTGTTCGGCCTCGGAATGGGTTTGGCGGCATTCGGCCGCGACTACGCCAAGCCGTTGATGATGGAGATTCCGTGGATCGGCGTGGTGCCCGGCATGACGCCGAGCGACGAGTGGTTCGGGCAGAGCGCCGTGTACCGCGTCTCCCTCGGCAACTTCATGTTCTTCGGCAGCCTGAGCGCCATGCTCATCGACTGCAAGACGCGGTCAGATCCACGAGATCGGCACATACACCACGGATCTTGGACCCTCAAGCTCGCCGCGTGGGCGCTCTGCATGCTCGTCCCCTTCCTCCTCCCCGACGGCTTCATCGACGCGTACGCGTGGCTCGCCAGGCTCGGCAGCGGCGTCTTCCTGGTCGTCCAGATGGTCATCCTACTCGACTTTGGTGAGTGTCTTTCATTTAAAAATTACCCGTACGGGCAATGTGACTGACGCTGTGTTTTGTTTATGATATCACAACAGCCTTTCTCTGGAACGAAACGTGGGTCGCGCGAGAACACGTCGGTTGGGTCGTCGGTCTCCTCGCGTCCACCCTGGCACTGTACGCCGGCAGCGTCACCCTCATCGTGTTGCTGTACCAGTGGTATACTCCGACGGGCGTGGAGTGCACAAGGAACGTGTGGCTCATAACCACATCACTCGTGCCATGCATCGCGTTCACAGCCCTGTGCGTGCATCCAATCGGTACGTTTCTTTTGTATTTGGACATTTCTATTTCCGTACGTATGGGCAATGTGATTGACGACGTGTTTGTTCAAATTTCACAGCCAAGGAGGGATCTTTGCTGCCCTCCGCTGTGGTGACCTCGTACTGCGTCTACCTGTGCTACTCCGCGCTCGCGTCGGAGCCCACGACGTACAGGTGTAACCCGCGGGGTATCTACGCGGACGACGGGAAGGCGTCGGAGGTTACCAGCACGGTGTTGACGCTGGTGTCGGTGGCGTACAGTGCGGTTAGAGCCGGGAGCAGGTGAGTTTATTTTCTATTTCGAGTTTCTATTTATTTCCCGTATGGCCAATTGGACTGACGTCGTGTTTTTCTTTTGACAGCGACTTTTTCGGCGGGGTGCTTGGCGAGGACTCCGACGAGACGTACGCGTCGCTGTCCGGCGCGGAGGTTGGTGGCGGGGCTGACGCGAGTGCTGACGCGGATAGTGACGATGACGTGAACGGCGCGGCGTCCTACCCGAGCGGTCCCGTGAGCTACAGTTACTCGTTTTTCCATTTCATCTTTGCGCTGGCGTCGATGTTTTTGGCGATGTTGATGACGGGATGGGGCCGCGACGACTACAAGGGTGCGGAGCGCGTGGACGTTGGGTGGGCGTCGGTGTGGGTGAAGATGTGCAGCGTGTGGGTCACCGCGGGCTTATACACGTGGAGCCTCATCGCCCCAGCGCTCTTCCCGGACAGGGAGTTCATGTGAACGGCGCTGAGAGTTTTTTTACTCATAAATAGGTTGTAAACGACGAGTGTAAGATTTACCTTCGCCTCACTCGCCATGACGCCGGACGAGCGTCTCGTCGAGGCGGTTCTCGCCTCGAACGACGCGGTCGTCGCCGATCTCATCTCTCAGGGTGCGGACCCCAACGCGCAGGACCTATCGGGACGAACCCCTGTATCCCTCGCGGCTGAGACGGGCGCGGTTGGATGCCTCCGTTTGCTGCTGGGCGCCGGCGGTTCACCCGACGTCGGGGACGTCAAGGGCGACAGCGCGGTGAGCTACGCGGCGTCGACCGGGATGGACGAGTGCATGCAGCTGTTACTCGACGCGGGTGGGGACAGGGATAAGGTCGGGGATGCGGGTCGGAGCGCGCTGATGCGCGCGGTGCTGGGCGGGCATCAGCGATGCGTTCGGACGCTGGTCAGCCGGGCGGGTTCCTGCGACGTGAACGCGGCGGACGACGACGGCGTCACGCCGCTCGCCGCCGCCGTCGCGCTCGACCACGACGATGCCGCGAAGATCGTCGTGGTGCTCCTGGACGCGGGTGCGGACCCGAGACGCGCGGACGTGCGCGGCGTGGTCCCGACGCAGCTCGCGGCGGCGGGCGGCAAGATCGACATCCTTTCTCTGTTGTTAGCAAAGGGCGCTGGGGTCAACGACGGGAGCGTGTTCTCAACCCCGCTACACGACGCCGCGTTCATGGGTAAGGTCAAGTGCCTGCGACTGTTACTGGAGAACGGCGCGGACGTGAGTACGAGGGACGGCGACGGGCGGACCGCGACGGACCGCGCGAAGGAGGCGGGGGACTACGACGCCTGCGTGAAACTCTTAGTCCAACACGGCGCCGCGGACTTCACCGTCCTGCAGTAGCGACTCGGTGTTATTAGGTTATAGATGGCTTATTAGATGGCTATGAATGCGTCACGTACGTAGTACACCCTCACACGAAGGTAAAGTCGCGGTCGTTCGGGTCCCCGCACCAGCCGTACGCGCAGTTGTCCACATTAGTGTACATGTTCCGCCGCGACTCTCGCAAACTTTTCCTCGTCGCCTTGGCCGACTCTAACTCCTCCGTCGTATCCCTCCGTCGCCGCCATAGCGCGTTCTCCACGAACCCCCGGACGTCCGCCTTGACCCACTCCACGATCGCGCCCGCGATGGTGACCCGCTTCTCACGTCGCAGGTCCTTCACGGATCCGATGTCGTGCACCGTCACGCCGTCTTCGTCGAATGTGACACTCGATTGCCGACGCAACTCGCTATGGACAACGGGACTGACGCTTGGACTCGAGCTTGGACTCGAGCTTGGACTCGGGGAGTCTGCATCGAAGAGACCGTCGGGGCGTAGGACGGTATCGGGGCTCCACTGGGACGCGTCGTCCTGGGTCATCTTGGACGCACCGTGAGTACCCGTCGGTGTCTCCGTCTCGTCGGCGTAGTAGCCGTCGTCATCTTCGGCGCTCCTGAACGAATCAGCCGAGTCGTCCGGGGCTCCGTTGGATGCGTCCTCGAACCTCGGGCTGTCCGTCCCGTCCGATGCGTCGTCATCGCACGCCAGCCCCCGGAGCGCGTCGACGAGCGCGTCCACCTCCTGGACCTCCGCGTCGACGCTCGAGGCCGCGTCGGCGGCGGCGCTCAAGGCCTCCTCCCGTTGGCGTCGAAGCGTGGCCATTTTCAAATGGTTCCGACGACTCGGACTCGTCGAGTTCTCGTCGCTCCCCTCGCGGTATCCCCGCGGCGAGCTCGATCGATCCGCGGATGACGCCAATCCGCGCATCACGAGCGCCTCTCGCGTCGCGCTGGCGTCATCGAACCGCACCTCCACCTCCACGACCCGCGCCGTGGAGGACCGGTCGTCGCCCATCGACGGACTCGGTCGTTCGCTGAACAGACGCTGACCCACCACCTTGGGCGACGATGAGTGTGAGGCCTCCCCGGTCTCCTCGAGCATGAGCCTCTCCAGCTGCCGCTTCTTGAAGCTACCGCTCGGTCGCAGGATCCCCCGCGGGGACGGAGTGACGTCGGGCGGCTCCATCGTGCTGCGGGCGCTCTGTGCGACGCCGTCGAGGCCGCGACGGTTTTTTGAAAGCTGTCGCTCGAGGTTTTACTTTTTGGCAATGCCAAATAATTGCCAAATCTGCCCGTTTCCAACTGTTTGCTCGTGCGGGTACTCGAAGATCTCCATCGCATTTAGATTTAGGCACCCGGTTTCTAACCGTCGCTCGTACGAAGATCTCAACGGTCTTGTTGCTGACATGGCGGCCTCCGAAAGGGCAATCATTAAAAGCGCGTCGACGGGCGGTGGCCGTCTTCTCGTGGGCGAAACGAAGGGTATCCGATCCCCGGCGCGATCGATATGGCGTCATCACTCCCTGCAGGGTCATCCACTCCCCCCCCGCGCCGACCCTCCGCGCCGAATCCGAAGCGCACGGGCCCCGGATTCCGCGTGCGACTCGCCGAGGTGGCGAGGGGTATCCCCAAATCTTCGGTGCAGAGCGCGGCGCTGTGGGCCGCGGGTGACCTGATCTGCCAACGGCTGGAGAAGAAAGACACCGTGGACACGCGCAGGCTCGCCGTTAACGCCACGTACGGAGCCGCGATACTCGGGCCGGTGGGCCACCTATGGTACGAGGGATTGGACGTATTCGTCAAGAGGCGGGTGCCCGGCGGCGGGGCTCGGATGGTCGCGGCGAAGCTGGCGTGCGACCTGGCGGTGTTCGGCCCGACGCACCTGGCGTGTTTCCTCGGGTGGAGCGGGTTCTGGTCGATTTCGGAGGGGAACGAAGGGCGTCCAGGTGGTGTCACGAAGGCGTCGGGCAGTAACAAGGGCAGTAATAAGGTCAGCGACAAGGTCGGGAAGAGGGGCGGTGACAAGTCAAACAAGTCGGAGGGTAACGAGATGGGCGGTCGTTGGCGCGCCGCGCTCAGCCGCGCGCGCGCCTCCATCGGCGAGGATTTCATCTCCGGCCTCGTCGTCGACACCGGGTTCTGGGCACCTATCCAAACCTTGAACTTCGCGTTGGTGCCGGTCCGTAGGCAACTTTTATGTGTCAACTGCGCGTGCGTCGCGGACGCGGCGCTGCTCTCGTGGATCGCGTCGCACCCAGGTGAGCTGACTCGGATGTGGGAAAACGCGGTGGGTGCGCGGAAGGGTACGTAGAGGCGTTGGGTGATGTGTAGGTGTCCTAGCTAGCCAGTGGTGTATTCGCATAGTAGCGTCGGCGACGAAGGCACAGTTTTCTCACGAGTGTTTTATAAGCCACGTGTTTTATTGGGGCACATTATTGGGCACGTGGTCGGCACGCGCGCCTCGGGGAAAGGGACCGTAAAGCGGAGATGGAGGGTATCGCGGAGTGGTGCCGCGAGCACAAGCTGCGGGCTATCGGCGGGGTGTGGCTGACGGGGATAGGTGCGTCCATGGCTTACAACGCCACGCAGAAGAGCCTGAGCCCGTCGGTGAGGGTGATCCACAGCCGAATATACGCCCAGGCCCTCACGCTGACGTGCCTGTTGGGCTCGGCCGCCGCGGAGTGGTACGATGTGAAGTACAACAACAACAAGCGGGCGGCGGAGGACGATCCGTACGTGTACAAGCCGCCGCAAGGGACGAGGATCGCGCCGGTCGGGCGGTAGATCTAGCCGGGGCTCATTCTTTTCCCTATATATTCCCTGTAGTTTATTGGGGCGAACCCGCTTCATTGTTCAACGCATAGTAGACGTGTAGACCTTTCCTGCATGACGTCCCAGCCCGACCTGCGCGGCGCGCGGGTTCTCGACGACGAGTCCGCGTCCCCACTCCCACTCCGCGATGACACCGCGGAGTTCGTGCGTACGCTCCGGATGCGAGCCGAGGGGAAGGACCAAATCTCGAGGACCGTATGCGATGCGTTCGACTTCGATTCACCGGTGACGGTGACCCGAGCACCTGGGCGCCTGGACTTCATGGGCGGCATCGCGGACTACTCCGGCTCGCTCGTACTCCAGATGCCCATCGCGGAGGCGTGCCACGTCGCGGCGCAGGCGCGCCAGGGTCGGCAGGGTGGGCGCCTCACCATCATCTCCCCTCGTCGAGATCATCCTTCAGAATCTTCCGAAGGAGACCATCATCGCGCCGAGACGTTCACGTGCGCGATGGACGACCTGCTTCGCTTAACCTACGACGACGCGCGTGAGATGTTCGCGAAGGACCCAAACACCAAGTGGGCGGCGTACATCGCCGGCACCCTGCTCGTCCTAGCCACGGAGAAGCGCGCCAAGTTCGACAAGCGCGACGTGACAATCTACGTGGGCTCCGACGTCCCAGAGGGGAAAGGGGTGTCCTCGTCCGCCGCGGTCGAGGTGGCCGCCATGTACGCACTCGCCGTCTTATCGAACGTCCAGTTCGTCGGCGATGAGGGCGGCCGGGAGTTGGCGATGCTGTGCCAGCTGTGCGAGAACCGAGTCGCGGGAGCGCCGTGCGGAGTTATGGATCAGATGACGTCGTCGCTCGGACGCGAGAACCACTTCCTCGCGCTGCTCTGCCGCCCCGCGGAAGTGACCGGGCACGTCCAAGTACCGCGTGGGATGAAGATAGTGGGAATCGACAGCGGCGTGAGGCACAGCAACGACGGGGGGAGCGACTACGGTGCGGTTCGGTGCGCCGCGTTCATGTGTCGGGCTGTCATAAACAAAGCGTGGCCAGAGCTTGGCATCAAACACCTCACCGATCTGGAGCCCCACTGGTTCGAGGCGCAGCTCGTCAACGGCGGGGTACCGGGGTTCACGACCGGGACGGACTTCCTGGCGTCGCACCCTGGCGGCCACGGCGACGACGTCACAGCGATCGACCCGGTTAAGAGTTATCACACGGGGGCGTGCGGCGGGCACCCGGTGAGGGAGCACAGGCGCGTGACCCTGGTCCGCGACTGGCTTATGGGTTGCACGGAGACGTCGCCGATGGACACGCCAGTCTTGTCGCAGGTTGGTGCGTTCATGTACCAGTCGCACAGGTCGTACGGGGACTGCGGGCTCGGTTCACACGGCACGGATAGGCTGGTGGATCTGTGCGAGGGTAAGGGTAAGGGTCGGGGGGTCTTCGGCGCTAAGGTCACTGGGGGCGGCTCCGGCGGGACGGTCTGTGTTCTGACCAACACCGACGACGACGCGGCGTGCGCGGTGAAGGAGGTGTGCGAGGAGTACGGCGGGGACCCTACGGTGTTCGTGGGGTCCAGTCCGGGCGCCATGGCGTTCGGTCACCTCTCCGTGGTGGTTGGTGATCCTTAAATTCATAGAATCAGATTCACAATCGTCCCCTCTAAACTCTTAGTCTCCTCTTAGTCAGACTCCGCGCCGCCTTCCTGCCCGCCGGTGTCTCCCTTCCACGGCGTGGCCGTCTCCGTGTACTTCTGGTGGTCCTTATCCAGCAGGTGGAAGTGCTCGCGGTACCCCTTGGAGAACCCTTCGCCCTCCATCTGCGAGTCCAGCGGCGTCTTTGACTTTGATAGATCGTCCAGGTCCTCGTAGTCTTCCCCGCCCGCCATCGTGACCGGCACCGCGGACACGTCCGCGAGCGTCACCTGCTCCGTGGACGGGTGGTACGTCGCCCCCGCGGTCACCCCGTCGACGAACGCGCCGTTGACGAACGAGTATATCGAGTCCGAGTAGGCCCCTATGGCGAGCACGACGAACCCGGCGAAGATCATTGACACCGAGAAGCACACAGCCACCACGCCGCCGGGCCCGTTCCGCGACCTCGCGCCCCTCGGCGTCGCCTCGCTATCCGACGCGGACGCGGACGCGTCGCCGCCGCGGTTGGACGTCGCCAGCAGCGGCGCGCTCTCGCCGTTCTCCCGAGACGCCGCGACCATCGATGTGGGATCTTATTAGACTCTTCTTTTCTTCCGTCGCGAGCTCTCTTCCCTCGGGCTCCCTTCGCGCGGCGTTCGCGGGTCGAATGCGCGCTCGGATTCGGTGCGCGAATCGACGCCCGATGGAGTCGGTGCTCGGAGTCGCGCGTGAACGAACGGTGGAACGATACGCGGTGGTTCCCCCGCGCGCGGTTGTGAAGCTTCGCCGCCGTGTGAAGACTGATTCGTGTAACACCTAAAACTGAAGGTGACCATGTTGGGTATTTCGTAGTGGGCAAACAGTTAGGTCGAGTGTCACGCCGGTCTTTCATAACAGCCAGTGTTGCATGCGAGCTTCCCATGTTTACCGTTAACGCAGCGCAAAAAAATCGGCAAATCCAAACGCGTTGAATAAAGTTCGTCGGCACCCATCCTCGTCAGCCACAAACGCGTCCACCGAGCCCGTTCCAAGGCTCTCCATGGCGTTCCTCGCCCCGTCGGGCGTGGATCTGGCCACCCTCGGATCGCGACGGGTAAGTCTCGCACACCGACGCGGTCGCCTCGGCGATGTCACACCGACTCAAGTGCGGCCCCGTCGCCGTCGGGGCCCATCGACACTAACAATCACCACCGTCCCCCGGGCGTTCCTCGGGAACGACGCGGAGAAGGACCCGTTCAAGCGCCACCGACTCCGTGACCCGGTCCCGTTCCCACAGTCCATCGGCGTGGGGTTCCAGTGCGCGCTCGTGGGCGCCAAGACGGCGGTGACCAACCCGTCAGACGTGTGGGGACCGATGACGGGCGCGACGCTGCTCGTCGCCGTGGCGCTCGACGCGGGCGGGACGTACCTGACCGGCCAGTGGCTCAACCCGGGGGAGGACGCGGGCGCGCTGTGGACGCTGATCGAAGGACTCGCGCTCGTCGTCGTGGACGGAGCGTGGCTCCTGGTCTCACCTTTGATCGCCATCGCGGTGGTCCAGCAGTTACTGCCGCTGCTCGGCGAAAAGATCTTATTCGACGCGCTCAAGGTTCCGGTCGGTGGCTCATCATCACCCGGTGACTCACCGGGTGATGAGTCACCGGTCGGTGACTCACCGCTCGTAGCCCTGCGCTCGGCTCGCGTAGCCGAGCTGGAAGGCTCCGATGGCTTGGGCCTCGGGTCCATAGGCGTCGCGGCGGCGAGAGCGCAGTCCCTCGCGGGGCTCGCCGGTTTGGCCGTGCCCCTCGGGCTGGGCCTGTCTCTGGTGCCGGTGGCGGGCCCGTTCGCCGCGGGCGCGCTCGCGACGGCGGTGGCGGCGTACTCGCTTACGTGGGAGCTCCTCGATCCGTACTTTGAGAAGGCGGGTTTGAACTTCGAGGCGCAGGAGAAGGTGGTGTGGAGCAACCGCGTGGCGTTGACGTGTTTCGGGGTTCCGTTTTCGTTGGCGCTGGCGGTGCCCGTGGTGGGTCCGATGACGGTGGCGGTGGCGCAGGGAGCGGCGGCGGAGGTGGTGTGGAGGGTGCTGGAGAGGGACCCGGAGGCGGAGGCCCGGCGGGTGGAAATCGCGGAGTCGTGACGCTAGTTTGATGAAATGGAGATGGATATTACGCGACATCTCGTGTCGTTCATGCATGCAGTGGCGTTGTACATCTTGTGTTGGTGGATCAGTGGGCGTAGTGGCACTCCTCGTCGTTCGGGTTGCAGTCCGCATCCACGAAGAACGGCGTATCGCTGCGTTCGGCCGTGGACCGCACCTTACGCATCGTCCACGACACCGCGGAGCTCTTCTTTACGCCAGCCTCGGCGTACCCGTCTGCGTCTTTGCGGCTGCTCGTCGACTCCGCGCCCGTCTCCGCCTTGTGACGTCCGCCGAACTCTTCCGAGTCGTCGAGGTCGTCGCCGTTCTCCCGGAGCCACGAAAGCAAGGCGCCCTCGACGGTATCCACCAAGAGCGTGACCTCATCGCTGGACATGTCGAACCAAGGCGTGAACCGCAGGGCGTTGGACCCGCCGTGTACCGCGTTGAGACCCGCGCGGCGGCACCGTTCCTCGAGACCGCCAGCGCCCGTTACATTCACGTCGGGGTTGACGTGGATGGCGGCGAGGAGACCGGATCCCGCCGCGCGTTCAAACCGCGTAGGGTACTTGTCGACGAGCTCGTTCAGCGAGTCGAGGAGCTCGTCGCCGCGGATGACGATGTTGGCGCGTCGGTCCGGGGTCATAGATCGCAGCGCCGCTGTACACAAAACACGACGTCAGTCCAATTGTCAATTCGAAAATAAAAATGAACTCACCGCAGCCGACCCGCGCCGCTTTCGGGTTGAAACTCATCGTGTTGCCGTAAATGCCGGTCACGTAGGCGCTTCGCGCGCGCTCGGAGAAGGCGACGACGGAGAGTGGAAATTGCCCGCCGTTGAGCGCCTTGGAGAAGACCTCAAAGTCAGGCGGGTCGCACGTGCCGAACCCGGGCCAATCCACCAAGGACAGCTCGCCGGTGGCTCTCAACCCCGCCTGCACGGAATCAACGATCAAGAAGGTGTCGCGCTCGGACGTCAGCTTTCGCGCCTCGTCGTAAAACTCGCGCGTGATCCGCCGCCCCGGGTCACCCTCGCCCATGCACGGCTCCAAGATCATGGCCTCGACGAACAGACCCGCGCGGTCGCACGCGTCAAAGGTTTTCTTCAGCGCCGATACATCGTTCGGCTCCACGAAGAGACACGGCGGCGGTGACACGTCACCGCCTGAATCCAACCCGCCCTTCTCCGTGAACGCATCGGCGTCGTCGCGCTGCTGCTTGATCTGCCAGCAATCCTTCCAGCTGTCGTAGAACGGGTGGGCGAAATCGTCGTCGCACTCGTCGACCAACCCGTTCACCAAATCGTCCAGCTCTCTTTCCTTCTCGACTCGGAAAGAGTCGTCGACGTCAAACGCGCCTTTCCCTTCACCTCGCTCGCGTAATCCGGGACGAAACGACGCGAGCTCGTCGGTGTACAGCCCGTGCGTCGCGTGGGACACCGCCGCGGCCCTGTCGGTTCTGCCGTGGAACGAACCCTTCAACGAGATAAAAACCGGAATCTTCCCCGTCGCGTCGAGCACTGACCGGGCGGCCGCGTCGGTCACTCGCAGCGCCAGCTGTACACAAAACACGCCGTCAGTCATTCTAATTGCCTAATTAAGAGTTATACGAGAGTTAAAGAGACGTACCGTCACCGCCTCGCTGCCGCTGTTTAGGCACGCGAATGAAACGTAAGGCGGCTCGAGCTGGTTCGTCCACGCGGCTTCGTCGTCCTCGGCGTCCTGTAAACAAAACACGACGTCATACTAATAGCCTATACGAGAATTAAAATGTAACTTACCTTTTCGTCCGATATCATCCGCCGCGCACCTTTGACGCCTTTCCATTTGCGGCCAATCTCGCGGCGAAGCGCGTGGGTGAGATCCGCCTGAGCGAACGAGCTCGTCATGACGTTGGCCATGACCTCGGGCTTGGCGACGGCTGTGAACGACAAAACACGACGTCATTCTAATTGCCCATACGGAAATAAAGATGAACTCACCCGCGAGGAGGTTGTCTGGGGAGTGGCCAAAGCCCGTCATGCCGTACCCTGCGGCGTCGTACACTATCGCGCCGTGCGATGTGACGATCCAGGGTCCTCGCGCGGCGAGGGGAACGAAGGGCTGGATCCCGTCTTGCGGGTAAAAGTTCAGGACGTCTTTGGTCAGGCGGTGTCGTAGGTCGGGCTCGTCGAGGGAGAGGAGGGTGGCGTAGCACCTGCCGCCGCACAGGCCTTGCGAGTGGACGAGGCGGTCGTGGAGGGATCCGGCGTCGTCGATGGCGCGGATGAGGTCGTGGTCGCGGCGGAGCGCGGCATCGAGGTGGGTCTCGCCTGCGTGGGAAGAGGGGACGGCGGCGGATGTTGAAGAAAAAATGTTGTTAAACTCGGGGGGCAAAAGTTAGCTCGGAGATCCTAGTCAGACTGGTGTTACCGCGGCGTTGGGTGTTACCGCGGCGGTGCGGGCGGTGGGAAACGGGACGTGCGTACCTATGCCGTCGGTCATTCGCGTACCGGCGAACTCGGATATCTTGCGCAGGGTATCGCGCGCGCGCTGGATGCTCGCGGGCTCCACGCGCCAGCACCCATTCTCCACGTCCGAAGTTTCCTCGGGGGAACTTTCCAGGCGAGATCCTGACAGCTTCGCGGCGACGCGGAAGGTTTTGGCGCTCGCGAGACGCGGGCGACGCGTGCCGAAGGTTGAGAACGCGCGGTCACGCGACGTTTCCTGAAGAACCCC